>Ga0256832_1000350_pt1 | contig 28837 bp, 19 predicted proteins | sample 134614metaG_FD_190534 | JGI IMG/M metagenome (GOLD analysis project Ga0256832, IMG submission 190534) | Hydrothermal vent microbial communities from Lau Basin, Pacific Ocean - 134-614 | ecosystem: Environmental > Aquatic > Marine > Hydrothermal vents | place: Pacific Ocean: Lau Basin | collected...
TAAGAAAAACTTGCTGAAAAGAAAAAAGTATAAATTGGGTTATAGTAATCTCAGGTAAGGAGCAGGAGCAAATAAGTACCTTGTACCTTATAGCTTGTACCTTGTACCTTGTACCTTGTACCTTGTACCTTGTACCTTGTACCTTGTACCTTGTACCTTGTACCTTGTACCTTGTACCTTGTACCTTGTACCTTGTACTATAAGAATTTGGCAAGACTGATTTTTTGTTCAAAAAAATGCCAAAAAAAGCAAGAAGGGCCGTATTGAATAGAAGTGTTATCATATCGAGTTATTGAATCTTCGATATGGCAAAGATAGGACTTTCCTGTGTCAATTACAAGCTTTTAAATGTTAAATTTCACATATTACACATATTTTTATTATTTTTATATGTAATTTGCTATTAATCGAGCAGAATACACTATTGTAATAATATTAAATTATTCATTATTATTATTATTATTTAAAATGCTCTCTCATCTGTAGCTTGCCCTGCTTAAGACTCCTCAATTTCATCCTTCCTCACCAGCTTTCGACCATTTCATACAAGGCCTTTAGGCGGGTGAGTAAGCCCTCCATACGCTCTAAAGGAAGCATGTTGGCTCCATCTGATTTTGCCAGGGAAGGATCCGGGTGCGTCTCTAAGAACAAGCCATCCACCCCGGCGGCTACTGCGGCTCTACAAATCGTCTCAATCAACTCCGGCTGCCCTCCCGTCACCCCTCCAGGGGTATTGGGCTTCTGTAGGGCGTGGGTGCCGTCCATAATCACGGGACACCCCAGACTTTGCATGGTGGGAATCGCCCGGTAATCCACGACCAGGTCCCGGTACCCAAACATCGTTCCTCTCTCCGTCAGCCACACGGTATTATTGCCGGATTGCCTCACTTTGTCAACGGCAAAACGCATGGACTCCGGACTCAAGAACTGCCCTTTCTTAATGTTCACCACCTTACCGGTCTTGGCTGCAGCCACCAGCAACTCGGTCTGCCGGCATAGGAAAGCCGGAATTTGCAATACATCGACATATTTCGCTGCCATTTGTGCTTCTTCTACTGTGTGCACATCGGTTAAGACAGGCACTTTCAATTCAGACCGTATCCGGCCCAGCACCTCCAAACCTTTCTCATCACCGATACCGGTAAAAGAATCCAGTCTGCTCCTGTTTGCCTTCTTGTAGGATGCCTTAAAGATAAAAAGGATGCCCAATTTGTCCGTAATACGCTTCAATTCGGAGGCTATCTGCATAGGACTTCCTTCGTCCTCTATGACGCAAGGGCCGGCAATCAAAAACAATTCATCCGGCAATCGACGCAATATATCACTTATCATCTTCGAGTTGTTTTTCTAATCGTAAACCAATATCCAGGCATCCTTGCCAAACTCACCGCGCAATACAAAGAGCTTGCGATACAAATCCTCCGTAAGGCAATCGAACTGGACCCCGACCCTGTAATGGTTTCCGTATTTTTGGCGATACGGCGTGTAATGGTGTGCCTCTACCCGTCGTGCGAGTTGGTCGGCATTGGCCAATTTAGAAAATGACCCTACGATGATGACGCAGGCCTTGCCGTAATGGTCTTTTAAGTGGGTGTTTCCGGATTCGACATCATCGGGAAGGGATTCTTCTACCGGCAAGATAATCGGGGAGGTATCTGTCCTTCTTGTAGAGTCCACTGAGGGAGTCACTATTTTTGTTGTACCGAATTGCGCCGGTTCTTTCAGTAACAGTTTGACCGTTTGGGTTAAGAAGAACAATATAAGCGCGGTTATAGTCAATGCCAAAATCACTTCCCAGAGACTCCAATCGGTCTTCGCCTCTTCCTTGGAGGCATGAACCACCAGAGCCTCTTGAAATAGATCTCTTTTTTCGTCTTCCCCATAGGTAACTACCGAAGCAGGAACTACCGGTAGGCCGAAGTGCTCCTCCTCCCAATCAATATGCTCCGGTTTGAAATAGGTTTGCCCGCGCTTTCTGAAAAAAGCCCCAAAGCCAACGATTTCATACTCCCCTCCCTCATTAATACCGGTATTAATCTCCGAAAGGAAATCCCTGTGCATGGCCTCAGCCTCTTCCTCAGATAACTTAAAGTGCTCCTTTAAGTGCGATATCCAGGAAGCTTGCACCGGACTACCATCATAAGGCTCCAGCGTCGCGTAGCCTCCGGCAGGTGCAGCATAGCCCTCGACAGGCGCAACCCGCACCGCATGCCGCTTCCACGACAAACGCCCCAAACCACGGAGATTTAATTCCTTATGCTCCTTCAGGTAGGCTATAAGTATGTGGACAAATTCCGGTTTCATTATTCCTATTACATAAACGATATCCCGAGTAATCGAGTATTCTTCCCTTGAGAAAAAGGGCCCCCATCCTTACATGTCCATAGCTATCAAATGGGATGCATGAAGGGGCTAAAACCCGATTATACGACATATCTCGCCTTTAACCATCCAATTATCGCACCAAAAAGGCCATTTTGGTGAATTTGTATTACTTTTATTGTCTCTAAGCTTTTTGTCAACCAATACTCCACAGAGTGGGGCGCCTTAATGACCCATTCGATGGAGGAATACAAATTGGATTCTGTATGAAATATTTGATGTTTGTTCCCCTTTCCTTCTTCCTGTTTGTATCGACGCTTTCGGGGCAATTGAAAGTAGATTCCGGGTTTGCTTTTCAAAGCAATCCGAATAAGAAATTCGCGCTATACATCCCATCCAATTACGATGAGACGAAACCCAACAAGGCCGTTCTGGCACTGCATCCATACAACACGAGACGATGGGACGCCTCCACCTGGCGGGATAAGTTAGTGGAGTTTGCAGAGATGAACGATCTCCTCCTCATTTGCCCGGACGGTGATGCAGATGGAAAGATTGATGACCCGATTGACACAGCATTTACCAGTGCCTTATTGGATTCTGTAATGCGATGGTACAACATTAATGCAAAGAAGCTCTTTATCATGGGATTTTCCTGGGGAGGAAGGACGACGTACACCTATGGTCTGCGCAGAGCAGGCCGATTTGCCGGATTTATCCCGATGAGTCCTGCCATTAATGGGACGGGATTATTTAGGTCTTTTCTGCCCAATGCCAAGGGAAAGCCCTTTTACCTGATTTGCGGAAGCCTGGATGCCCCCAACCAACGGTTCTATGCCCCTCTGAATGCCTTAAAGGCAGCCGGTGCTATCGTCAATGACAGCCTGTTGGCCGGTGTCGGTCACACGGTGGATTACGCAGGAAGCACGCGCATGTTTGATATCGCATTTGACTGGGTGGACAGCGTCGATACTCGAATAACCACCCGGACCTTATCGCCGTCCTCCTCCGGCATCCCCCTGCTCTACCCCAACCCGGCAAAAGCCCATCAAAGTATCCATTTTGACAAAGGCACTTTTCCTGTCAACACCCGCTTTATAGTGACCTCTATTGATGGGAAGAAATCTTGGATACTAAAACTAAATAAAGAGTCAGCCATGCAAGGATTTTCTACGGGCTCCTACCTCTTAACCCCGTTAAATAAAGGGAAGGCGCTACCGGCGGTACTATTAAACGTGATTCGATAAAAGCCCCTTCAATCAATGCTTTAAATTCATGAATTGGTACTTTCTAAAAAGGCTCTTCGGCATTCTCCCACTTCTCGCGGTTCTATCCGTAATCCTGTTCTTCCTGACCGCCATCCATCCCATAGAGCTCCCCCTACAGTCAAATACTTCCATTGAACAATATGAACAGATGGTAATGTCTGAGGGGAAACGATTGCACATAGACAAACCTCTCTTCTTCTTCAGTTTGCCTCCTTCTTCCTGGGCCGACACTTTAAGTACTATCCCCTACTCTTCTATATACCATAATATTAAGACAATGTGTATTCATTTTGGAGGTGGGCAGCAGGCCATTGCGCATAGGTATGCTCTACTCAAACTGCACCGGCAATTATCCGGGGACACAACGGCTTTAGGCAACCTTCACGGGCATTTAAAACAACGTATTGCACTTCTTTTACGAGCTGAAAGTGACGGCAAAATAAGAGAAATTTGGAATGATATTCAACCGGTTCTAAACAACACTGCACTCCCATCAACTTATCGACTTAAACTTGCCTCTCTCGGTAATGCCTGGAAAGACGCCGAAGGATTTCATCTAACAAATCTCCTCCCAAGCTTTCGATGGAATGGCTCAAACAATCAGTATTGGGATTGGATTGCCCTGCATTTCAACAAAACAGCATTACGTTCTTCCGTCGATAGCCGTCCCATTACCCAAAAAATCTGGTTCGCACTTCGCTGGACGCTTTTCATCAGTATTTCATCCGTCCTCATTATTCTCAGCATTTCCATCCCTCTTGGATTGTACCTTGGCAGCACACCGAGCAGATGGCTTTCCAAGCGGGTTACAAGCCTACTATTTGCATTATACAGTATCCCTGATTTTTGGTTGGCCACCATCCTCATCGTCCTTTTTACCACGAAGACTTATTGCGAAAAGTGCGATATTTTCCCGGTTCCGGGGATGCTTTATATCGAGGAGGGCGGGTTTGCTTCTACGGTATTGCAACACTGGAGCTATTTTATCCTCCCCTTCATCGTGACGACAGTGGACGCTATAGCGTACCTCGCTAATCAAATCCAAACAACGACCCAACAGGAACTCCAAAAAGGTTATGTCACGCACGCTGTTTCGCGTGGATTGCCCCGCAAAACAATACTATGGAAGCATGTTGCCCCTAACGCCCTCTTTCCACTCCTCCTTCTCATTGCAGACATCATCCCGGGCCTGGTGACAGGGACGCTTATCGTCGAAGTCATCTTCAATATTCCCGGGATGGGGCGATTGCTTTACGAATCCGTACTCACTAGTGATATCCCTGTCATTAGAGACATTTTACTTTTAACCGGGGCCATGACTTTTATCGGGTATATCCTGGCGGATTGGGTCCTCTCCAAAGTTCATCCAAACACCCATCTATCTACGTTTTGAATAAATTGGCAAACCATATCAAAACATTTTTCGATCGCTTTTCCGGGGCCCCGGGATGGGTATACCTCTACCTGTCATTTCTGCTTTTCATCAGCGCTTTCTCCCCATTCATTGCCAATAATAAACCGATCGTTTGCAGAGAGGCGGGGCATCTCAGATGTCCCGTTATAAAGGGAGTATACTCCCCCATCCAAACCGATATTCAGTGGAAAACCAAGACTTACGAGTGGGCTATATGGCCGCCTATACGTTTTTCTTCTCAAGATATAGACCTGTCACATCACCCTCCTGATTCTCCTTTTCCGCTAATGAGAGACCCCTTTGGTGCGCCACATTACCTAGGCACAGACGAATTGGGACGTGATGTCGCTGCAGGAATTATTCATGGCGCCTTTCTCTCCGTAAGCATCGGGATTCTCTCCATGTTGATCGCATTGGCAATAGGAACATTAATCGGTGTGATATCCGGTTATTACGGTAATTACCACCTCAAAGCATCTCCGGAAGGATTAGCCATCCTGCTCTCTACGACCCTTCTTAGTTGGTATTGGATTGCCACCTATGATACAACGAGTAGTGTGTCTAACAGAATTACCCTATACGGCATCATCTTTCTTCTGTGGATCATTGCATTTTTTGGTATGAAATGGTTGACCACATCCTATCGGACAAAGCGCTTTGTGTATGTGGATAAGCTTGGCACATTGTTTATCCAACTTTTTACCAGTATTCCCGGTGCGTTTATTCTACTAACCTACTTAGTCCTTACCGGCCGGCCTTCCATGCTGAAGGTGATCCTAATAATAGGAATAATGAGTTGGCCACGATTCGCCAATTTAGCCCGGGCACAGACCCTTCGCATCCGCTCCGGCCATTACATCCTGGCAGCAAAACTCAAAGGATTATCCGATTGGAGTATCATTAAAGAGCATGTGTTACCCTTCTTATGGCCAACCATTACCACTCATCTCATCTTTGGGATTGGGAGTGCCATACTCATTGAGGCAAGCATATCGTTCCTGGGATTGGGACTGAGTGGAGAGCAAGTTACCTGGGGAGGCTTATTAGCTTCAGCACGAAGGCACATTGAAGCCTGGTGGCTAATGGCCTTCGCCGGGATAATGCTGTTTCTTACAATTTATGCCCTACATCTACTGGCGAGGGCAGCACGAAGTAAATAGCGCTATTCCCAAACGTTGCGGTTTGTATTCCCTCAATGTTTCATGCGTTTTCTCATCTTCTTGTTAAACAGATGACTCTTCCCTCGTTTAGTAGGGAGCGAACCATCTTTTCTTATTTTGACAGAAGCAGCCTCATTCGCAGGACAACCGGTCTTGGCACTCGAACACCCTGACATCATAAAAGTCATTAAAAAAGCAAGTATCGCTGCTACCAAAAACAATCTATTAAGATTCCATTCTATTTTCATATTCAAAAACTTTTTAAAGGCTACCTATTCCTTACACTTCTCAACTGAAATACTTTTTTTCTTTGCGAAAGGGGCCTATTAAATCTTATAACCACTCGACTATAACCTTTCAAACACTAACCATTTCTAAGAAAAATCATATTATCATTATTAATATATGTAGCTACCGAAGGTTATCTCTTACCCCATTCCTCCGCAAATATAGTAAATTCAGGGCAAAAGAGGAAAAAAAAGCAAAATAATAAACTTTTCTTTATGTATTATTTGGTTAATTCATATGTACCTTCTACTTTTGCGCCTTAATTAATAACCAAAATTATTTATAATTATGAACAAAGGAGATTTAGTCGACGCAGTTGCTGACAAGACCGGATTGTCAAAGTCTGCCGCTGCAGATGCTGTAAATGCTGCTTTTGATGCCGTTACCGACGCACTTAAAAAAGGAGACAAAGCCGCTTTTATCGGTTTTGGTACTTTCTCAGTAAGCAAAAGAGCTGCTCGTGAAGGTAGAAACCCTGCTACAGGAAAAACGATCAAAATACCTGCTAAAAATGTTGTGAAATTCAAGGCCGGTAAGGGGTTGACAGAATCTGTCAACTAACCGACTATTAGATTTTACACGCAAGAAAAAGAGCTCATCATGCATGATGGGCTCTTTTTTTATTAACCATGTTTTTTTTGAAATTATCTAAAAAAACATAACTTAAAGCATAGGTAAGTATAAGATAAATACTCTATCTTTGCCCTCCCAAATGGCCGCGTAGTTCAACTGGATAGAATATCGGACTTCGGATCCGAGGGTTGGGGGTTCGAATCCTCCCGCGGTCACTTTTTTACTCTTCTCTTCCACTTCCCACTTAAGTTTGACTTCTGCTTATTTACTTCTGCCCCGGATATTTGATCCGCACATGATAAATACTCTTCAGAAGGCTTTTGATTGTTTCCACTACTCTGTTCAGCTCATTAAAAGTTAGATGCGAGTTTTCCAATTGCCCAAGCTCGATCTTATGAGCCACAATTTTATTGACCAATTGGTCGATATCCTCATCCGAAGGCCGGGTCAAACTCTTAGATGCCGCCTCTACAGAATCCACCAACATCAAGATGGTTTGCTCCTTTGTTTCGGGTTTAGGTCCCGGGTACCTAAAGGCCGATTCATTCACCTTGTCCTTCATCTCTTCATTAGACAAGGACTGTTGGTAGAAGTATTCGACCCGGGTAGTCCCATGGTGTGTTCTAATGAAATCGACCAACACAGAAGGCAGCTTTGCTTTCTTAGCCATCTTCACACCTTCTGTCACATGTTCGATAATCTTTTTAGCACTTTCTACGGGACTCAAACCCGAATGGGGGCTATCTCCTTTTTGGTTCTCGATAAAGAACTCCGGATGAAGCATCTTCCCGATATCATGATACAAGGCTCCTACTTTCACCAAAAGGGCATTGGCCTGAACTTCTTTGGCTGCCGCTTCGGCTATATTACCGACTTGTAGTGAATGCTGCATCGTCCCGGGCGCCTTCAACGACAAGTCCTTCAACAAAGGATTATTCAAATCACTCAATTCGACCAAGGTAATTGAAGAGGTAAAACCAAACACCCGCTCCAACAAGGGAATAAGGGGGTAAGCTAATAATAAAAACATTCCATTGAGCAAAAACCACAGAATAAAGTCCCATTTTATCTCATTGACAGCAATGCCGGTAATCAACATTAGGGCAAAATAGCTCAGCACGCCGGTTATCACAATCAGGAAAATAGATTTGAAAAATTCGGACCATTGTCGCGTCTCACTCGTGCTCAAAATCGCCACTATCCCTACCAATACTTCAATAAATGTAAACTCATACCCAAAGGAAGACAGATAGCTAACCATCAACACGAGCAGAACATGAATAAATATAGCCAGTCTGGTATCAAAAAAATTTTTTACAATTATCGGGACAATACAAAACGGTAAAATATAAGTATTTAGCTCCGGAATGCGTTCTACCGTATACACCAAATACCCAAACACCACAAACCACATCAGCACAAACAGGACGTGCTTCCACTTGGAATACACCTGGGGAAAATTGTAATACAAATACAACAATAGAATCACAAAAATCAAAACTGTCAAAATCAGATATCCGAAAAAACGATAGTATCCGGTATTATCCTCATTGACCTTTTCTTTAAAATATTTCTCGTAGGAGTATAATTTGTTATACCGGTCTTTGGTTACAAGCTCCCCCTTACCAATAATCTTTTCGTGATTGCGCACTTTGCCACTAACCGTGCTTACTTCTTTGAGGCGTGCCTCCAAAAAGCGCCTGGTAGCCCCGGCATCAAAAACGATGTTTGGATGGATGAATGGCTCAATCTGTGGTAACAGCTGCTCTGCAACACGAGGGCTTATCGAAGACAATACTGCCCCCAACTTACTTTTAACCGCCCGCATTTCTACAAACCTTTCCGATGGAATCACCCGGATAGCATTTGAGTCGATTAATCGTATCATCTTGGGATGTGAACTCACAGAATCCGGCCAATCGATTATTCCTTCCTCAAAAGAGGATTGTAAAAGAGCCAATACCTTTGACCGCACCTTGACCAAAGAGGTGCTATCCAAAGCCCCATCCTCCAACGCTCGGTTGTGTTGCCATCGTTCGAACACCGATTCAACCGCCGCAATATTTTGATGTTCTATCGTTCTGTCCCGCCGAAAAAACCATTCCTTTTTCTTCTTAATCCTCTGCTTCTCTTCTTCAAGCTGTTCAACAGATTTAAGGATCGAAAAATCAAATGGGGCATACAGGTCATCGTACTCCCATTGGCTCCCTATTTCATATCTAAACTTAGGCTTCTTTTTAGTTGGGAAAAGCAAGCTAATCAAAGCAATTGCTCCGATAATCAGGAGTCCATTGCGGATATTTGTAATTCGATTATAGGATTTCACCTTCATTCATGGATTTTTAACCATGCCTTCTCCTCCACATTTTTGTGGGTATGAAATGGTCGACTAATGTTAATTCTTCACAAAGATGATTGAAAAAAACGATATGTGCAAGTACACTGCGACTTCCCTCAAGAATACCCCTGCGAATTTGATTTACCACTTCCCTCAAACAAATCAATGTTAAAAATAAAAAAGGGGAGCCCTCGGCTCCCCGTAAGCAATGATCATCCATTGCGCGAGATAAGTGCTCTAAGAACACTTTCTCAATTTTTATAAAACAAAAACGCTTTCATATAGTCTTTTTGTTGTATTCTGACGGAGTAATATCCACGAGGGTAATCACCAACAAAGAGTTTTTCTCCTGCGTGATAGGAAGCACTCTTCTGAAGTATTCTTCCTTTTTGGTCAAAAACAGAGACTTCTGTTGGGGAATCATCCTCTTCCAGACCTGAAATTACAAAATAATCCCGGACCGGATTGGGAGAAATACTCCACTCTTTATCCTGAGCTTTTCCCGGCTCATTGACTGAGGTGATAGGAACAAACTTCAGTCCATCCAATGTCAACACCGACTGTTGGACCGGTTGGTCCGGATTTGAAGCAAACATGTATAGGGCAAAACTATCCGGAACGGGAAGATTTAGCGGTTGTAGATTAATCTCAAATTTGGTCCAATCAACAGCCTCTGAAAGTGGGATAGCAATCGTATCTCTTCTTTCCGGTGTCGGGGGATGATTGGATACCATAATCAATACTACCACCCCAACATCTGTATTGGCAGCAGGCGCATATTTGTACATGCCATCCAATGCGGCCGGCAATTTGCTAATGGGAAGGTATGGATTATCGGTTTCCCCACTTTGTAAAAAGCCCAAATCAATCACATTCGTTCCAATTTGAATCAGCTTTGTCTCAATGCGGGCACAATACTCCCCTTCAATAGCCGCTGTATCCTTCGTTACACCAAAAGGAGCTCCCAAGGCTGCAGAAAAGGCATTTAGACTGCGAAAACCATTGGGGTCTTCGAAGTTGGTGTCATCCCATTGCTCGAAATCCGCGTTGTCAATTTGCTCCGGACTGTTGAGATAAAAATAATCTATCTCCAAGATACTACCCTCTACCGCAGATGCATCACTCTTGGAAGAGCTACATTGGAAAATGTAAGCGGCCGGGGGCTTATTGACCGGAAAATCCATCGCCTGAGTCACTTCTACCCAACCATTCGAACTTCCGGTCAAGTACACATTCGTTCCTGCAAATGGCCGGGTGGCTCCCTGAGCATAAAAAACAATCGTCATGATAGCCGTATCTCCGGGCTGAATTTTGTAATTGACCCGGTAGGATATAGAATCCGGCTGGCCACTAAAAGCCGTACCGCCTTGCCTAGTAAAATAATTCAGATTGCCAAAGGTTCCTGCCCACAAAGCTCCTCTCCCAATCCCCCTCTTCGTCTCCAGGTGAACCGCCGAATCTTGCGGAGTCATCCCTTGTACAAGTGTGGTCGTATTAATACCGTCATTCAATAAAGTAAATGGGTTGGTGGAATTGTAATCCGTGGGTTCCTGAAAAAGCAAAGTAGTGTCCCAATCCTCAAATCCACCATTGGGGAGCACTTGAGCATAGACAGCAAGGAAGGAGGAGAATACGAAAAATAAGGTAATTAATCTTTTCATAGAGTTGTGATTTGATGAATAAATAATGGCTCTTCAGGTAATAACCACCTTAAAAGTAGGGGCTCATTACCTCAACCTTCGGCAAGTTAGAAAGAATTATTGAATTAAATGTTAAAACGGGAGTACAAAATAAGCTATTCTTTGCAAAATTAAGGGTAAACCCTTAAGAAAAACGCATTAAAGTAAGACCGGATATTGTGTCACATAAGAATAATGCTCTGCGCATGAAATATACCCCCATAGCACCTTGCCGTCTTTTACTGAATCAAGGCGTTCGGTCAGGATAGCCCTAGATGATAACATAGGGATAGAGGATACAGAACACTCTTGCAATGGTTTTAACTAATACAAATTTTGTAGCTCAAATTTCAGATAAAAATCGTGAGTTGATACAGGCCATATTTTAGTCATGGAGCACTAAGTTTTTCGCTTCTTTTTCTTTGCCGCAGGAAAAAGGATGTTATTCAAAATAAGGCGATATCCCGGAGAATTGGGGTGCAGATTGAGGTCCGTCTCCGGATCATTGACATAGTGCCGATAATCCTCCGGATCGTGTCCCCCGTAAAAGGTCCAGGTTCCTTGGCCGTAACTTCCGTGAATATACCGCACTTCATTGGCGGATTTATTCTCCCCAAGAACCAACACATCGCTCTTGACATACTGCTTTTTGAAGGCGGTCGTCTGCCCCATAAACCCTTTGACTGTCCTGGTGTGATTTTGGGTCAGCATCGTAGGCACGGGATCCCATTTGGCAGAGAATTCAAACAAGGAGAAATAATCGTTCTTCGGATTGACACGACGCTCTCTATTATCGATAGTAGAGTACTCGTATTCCAGCGGATTCAGAATGAGTTGGTAATCCTTAAAGGCAAATCCATTATCGTAATTCAGTTTGCTGTTGGCATTGGGATCCATCGGGTCACCGTCGTATATCTCCGCGCAGATATCCACGCCCTCTGCATCCAATGCAATATCATACGTGTCGGTGGCTGAACACATGGCAAACATAAATCCGCCTCCTGCCACATACTCCTTTATTCTCTTTGCGACTGCCAGCTTAAGTTGGGATACCTTCCTAAAGCCGAGCTCCTTAGCCAACTCTTCCATCCGTTTCTGATTCTCCCGGTACCACTGATGCGAGTGATACGCTTGATAGAACTTGCCGTATTGCCCTGTAAAATCTTCGTGATGCAAATGCAACCAATCGTATTGAGCCAACTTGTCTTCAAGCACTTCCCTATCATACACAACATCGTACGGAATCTCTGCGTACGTCAATACCAAAGTCACGGCGTCATCCCAAGGCTGCAGGCGCTCTCCTTTCATACTAAACTGTGGAGAATATACGGCAATTCTCGGTGCTTTCTCCAATTTGATTGTCTCTTCATTGGCCTCCGGGTCGGCGATTTCCGCCCGGATGGCTGCAAACTTAGCATTTGAAATGACTTGATAGGTCACTCCCCTTGTCAAACATTCTTTCTCAAAGAGCTTGTTACTCCTAAATGCAAAAGATCCGCCCCTGTAATTGAGCAACCACCATGCTTCCGCTCCATTGTCTATCACCCAATAGACAATGCCATACGCCTTGAGATGGTTGGCTTGTCTCGTGTCCATCGGAACGAGGATATAAGAGGCCCGCGTGACAGTTATGATGGTCAAAACCAACACGAGAGCCATAGACATCTTCACAAAAGGGATACGCATAATTTCTACTTCACTTTGATTCTTCTATCCAACGCCCATCGCTGCCCGTTTGTTTTACCCGATGCGCATCCATCCAAAATAATGCTTTCGCGGCGATGTATATTTAGCCCTGTACGAGCGATAGCATAGAGCAGTATTTATCATATCACCTAACGCGTTTTGGTGATATTTTTGCCCAGTCAAAAAGACTATGTGCTTGAAAAGTGTTGTATGCAATAATGGTGACAAAACAATGCGCTTGTTCATTCTTGTGCAGTTTGAAATACACACTTTATTATCCCACAAAGTGCCCGACCAAAAACTAAGTTGTATCTTTGAGCAGTTAATCCATTAAGCTCGACTTTATGCACAACAACAAGGACATGAGTGATACTTCTGCCCCTTCCGGGAGCATTGCACAGATTATAGATATCGACAACGTAATCAGACAAAAGAACCCCAGACTTGCCGGGATGATTCCGGGCTTTGTCTTGTCCTACATCAAAAGAATAGTACATCAGGACGATGTCAACTACGAGCTCTCGACATTTAAGCATCTGGGAAGTATAGATTTTTGCAAGCATGTCATCTATGACAAGTTCAACATTGGCACCGGTTCGGAAGGTTTGGAAAATATTCCAAAGACAGAAGGAGCCATCTTAGTCGCCAATCACCCATTAGGAGGTATGGATGCACTTGCCTTGGTCATTGAATTATCAAAGGTACGTCAAGATTTTAAGTTTGTTGTCAACGACATCTTGCTTCATCTCCCCTCTTTAAAGCCCATTTTCAAAGGAGTGAACACCATGGGCAAGACCTCCAAGGAAGCCCTGCATGCGCTTAATGCCCTGTTTGCATCCGACGAATTAACCGTCATTTTTCCCGCCGGGCTCGTCAGCCGAAAACAAAAAGATGGCGTGATCCGGGACCTTGAGTGGCGCAAAACCTTCGTCACCCAAGCCAAGAAGCACAACAAAGCGGTCATCCCGGTATTTATCGATGCCCCTCCGCTATCCAAGCGGTTTTACGGTATTAATAAATGGAGGCAAAAACTGGGTATTAAAGCCAACTTAGAGTTGTTTTACCTTGTAGATGAACAGTATCGCCTGAAGAACAAACATATTGACATTCATTTCGGGGCCCCTATCCCACCTGACACCTTTGACCGCTCAAAAACAGACAAACAGTGGGCAGAATGGGTGAAAGAACGAATGTATGCGCTCAAATCATAGGCCTTTCATTCGCGAATCCTTTTCATCTACCCCAATTTCCAAATTTCATATTTCCATTTATCTTTACGCTTTTATTTTAACACAAAAAGTTATTTCATTCGACCTATGGCCGACCATTTCATATCAGAACTTACCCCTGAACGACTTGTAAAATACACTTCGAAAGGAGATAATGAAATTTACATTGTCAATCATCATAATGCCCCCCTCGTCATGCGGGAAATCGGACGGTTGCGGGAGATTTCGTTTAGTGATGCGGGAGGAGGAACGGGTAAGGAATTGGATATCGACGAGTTTGACACCTCCGACAATTGTTACGATCAACTCATCGTATTCAACCCCAACTCCAAAGAGATAATCGGTGGTTACCGGTTTATCAATGGAGATCGTGCAATTGTAGATGGGAAGATCCAGCTCTCCACGGTGCATTACTTTGACTTTTCAGAGCGCTTTGTCACCGAATTCCTGCCAAAGACCATCGAACTTGGCCGCTCCTGGTTGCGCCCCGAATATCAATCGGCCAAAAACTTTAAAAAAGGGTTATACGCTTTGGACAATATCTGGGAAGGACTCGGCGCTATCGTCTCCCTCTACCCGGACATCGAGTACTTCTTTGGCAAAATCACGATGTATCCCTCATACAACCGGGATGCCAGAGATATCTTACTGTCATTTATGCACAAATATTTCCCTGACCCCGACCATCTCGTCGTCCCCAAAGAGCCCATGACCTACGAGGATAGAACCGCACTCTTTGATGGCCTAGAATACAAAGAGGCCTTTAGAAAAGCCAACAAAGCCGTACGCTCCAAAGGGGAAATCATCCCACCCCTCTTTAATATTTACATGAACCTCTCCCCTACCATGCGCCTTTTTGGAACGGCACTCAACAATGACTTTGGGGAAGTCGAGGAATCGGCCATTATGATTACCATTGGCGATGTATATCCGGACAAAAAAGAGCGTTATGTAGGGATTTAGCCCTAAAACCGACCATGCCCAACACCTATAAAATGCTATTATATGCATTAGCACTTTCCCGACAGGAAGGGGGTAACTATTATGGCATGAAATGGTAGGCAACCTGTATATAATATTGAACCTCTTCCGTCAATACATAATAATCTGGCCATCCATATCGCAAGGCAAATCAAACAAACTCTTATTCTTGTAGTGTAAGAATTATACCATGTACTTGCATTCAAAAAAATGTAATATCTTAGTACCTGAATTTAAGCATTTCCATATGACGAAATCTTTACTTATTCGGACACTGCAGGCTTTTGCTCTGTTTCTCTCGTCCATCTCACTTGTGGGGCAAAACTGTTCCGACGGGGGACACGACACTACGGTATGTGGGTATAACATCCAATTGACGGGGAAACCTGCCCCTGGCACCTGGAGATATGTTTGCCGGGCAGATACCGCCCCTGCCTCCATATTCAACACCAATGGAAAAGGCATCATCTCTGTAACAAAATGCGGGATTTATCACTTCACCTACCAAGGAAGCGGATGTACAAATACAGACACAGTAGAGGTTAATTTTTTGAATCCGGATCACTTTATCACCCAAATTAATTACGACATCGCCCTGGGGTATGATAAAGTCGAATGCCATGAGAGTTCTCCGGATACTTGCGGCAACAGGCGTTTGGTAAAAGGACAGAACCCGCCCCTACCCCAGTGGGATTTTACCCTATTCGGCACCTGCACCGGGACAAAAACCGAGGCTTTGGTCAATGGATTTGATTCTTCCACTTGCTTGGCTTCCGGAATTAATCTTCAGCAAAAACCCATCCTATCTAGAGGGGGGCGCCATTGGTCTCCCACCCAAAATGTTCTTGTCCGGCTTGACAACAATCTACAAGTCGAGCAAAACATCTTTGTCAGCTTCTTGCAGATACTGACCAACTCTCTGGAGAACCAATTTAGAGATAGTTGTGATATCAACCTTTCCTGTCCTGAGTATACTAAAACTTGTATTGACACTTTTTACGATACTGTATTTTTGTCTATCCCTGTGCGCATCGGTGGACACTGGACCTTTATCGGTCAAGGAGGTGCTGTTGGTTTAGACACCTCAAGCGATATCATCATCAACTCGAAGCCCTATCATCTCTATGTCAAACCCTCTGCAAGATATTACGGGCCCGATGATATCTATTTTGAGCTTTGGGAGGATGACAACGGGCGAGATATCAATATCGACACGGCACTACAAGCGGATGTGTATTGGGTGGAAGATTGGATATACGACACCATTATGCGCGTAATCCCCCGTTATGAAATACATGATGGATGCCTGAACTGTGGCTTTGTGGATAGAGCGTATGGACGGATGATTATCCCGCCCATACCTACTACTTCATGCAATACGTTACTCCTCAGCTTCACCTCGACCCCTCAAATCAGCATCCCAAAGGATACGGCTATTTGCGATGGAGAGATACTCGTTTTAGACCCTGGACCTTTTACCACCTACAAATGGGACAACAGAATCACTTCGAGGTATCGCAGTGTTATCGACTCTGGCACCTACTCCGTAACTGTCACCTCGCCCAATGGCTGTCGCGACTCTGCCGATACCCATGTTGCCTTTGCATCCAACCCAGATATTACCATTCATCGTTTGGACTCGACCTCATCTATTTGTACCGGGGACGCAATCCAACTAAAAGTCACCGACCTTGCCAAAAGCAAAATTATGTGGTCCACGGGAGACACTTCAAGAATCATCACGGTTTCCGCCGACAATTACAATGTGCATTGGGTCAACGTAATCGATTCCAATGGATGTGTAGGACAGGATACTTTTGTATTTGTCGGGCAAAGTCCTCGTATCGATATCGATGCAGGTCCCGATTTGGCCCTCAATTGCTCCGTCCGGGAGGTCCATCCCTCCATCGATAGCCAAACGATAGCGTTATTATACAATTTTGGATGGGAAGGCCCAGGAATTGACTCTTCTACTTCCATGGACACCCTGCCGGCAATTGACTCGAGTGGCCAATTTATACTCTTTACGCTTGATACCGCTACCGGTTGTCTGGCTCGAGATACTATTATTGTTTCACTTGATACGGCACATCCTGCCCATATTGACTTCGGCCCGCTCGCCTTGGATTGCCTGACAGATTCCATCCTTTTAAATGCAAGAGACTCCACCATGCCCGGCAACGCACTCCAATGGTCCGGCCCCGGAATTGATTCAACCAATAAAAATGCCTCTGTCCTCAACGTCAAGGACTCAGGCACCTACCTGCTTGAAATCTGCAATCCGGTAAATACGTGCTGCACAATAGATTCATTTTATGTCCATTCCTATCATTTCATGCCTGAAGCAAAAGCCGGTCCCGATAAGAGTATCGGATGTATGGATAGCAGCATTCGGATTGGGGATACCACGAGTGTGCTTTCCGCACATACGGAAGTGCATTGGGAGGGGGACGGCCTTTTGCCGCCCACAGATACCCTACCCGTATCGGTAAACAAAGGCGGTGAATTTGTTCTTACGCTCATCGACACCCAAAGCCACTGTATCGATCAAGATACCGTACTCGTGTTGGCGTCTGAGATTCGCCCTATTGCTGATGCGGGAGCGGATCAACAGCTGAGTTGTGAGCACCCTACCGTAGAATTGGACGGCAGCCAATCCCAATACGCTGCAAGTGCTAAGCTCGAATGGGCAGGACCGGATATTAAGCCCTCCAACCGCTCCCAACAACGGGTAACGGTCTCCAAAGCGGGCACCTATATCTTATCCATACAAGACACCATAAGCGGCTGTACTTCTATGGACACCGTCGTCGTCACCGGCAATGTCCTGCTCCCTAGAATCGATGCCGGCAAAGATAAAATCATCACCTGTGTCATAGCGACCACCACCTTGAAAGGACTGGTATTCAACCCCAATAACAAACAAAAATACCATTGGTCCGGACCCGGAATTACTCCAAAGAATCAATCCCAACTCCAACCTGAAGTAAGCAAAGAAGGCAAATACTACCTCACGGTCACCGATACTGTTTCCGGCTGCTTTGCGCTGGACTCCGTAGAAGTCATCGGCATCTTCAATCCTGCAACCATACAAATCAAGGGGGACCTCTCTATTAATTGTCTTAAAAAGTCTGTGAGATTGATTGGAGAGATCAATGATTTGCACCCGAAGGCATCTTTTGTATGGATGGGGCCGGGCATCACTCCACAAAATCAAAACAACTTGGTGGTGGATGTTGATTCCGCTGGTACTTATATCTTGAAGACAAAGTATCCCAATGCCATTTGTAACCGCTCTGACTCTGCAATCGTAAGCATTGATACGACTCCTCCAATCTTTAGTGTCCCGGATTCAGTCACGATTGATTGTCGTACGAATGCGGCTATCATAGAATTGGTTGCCAACGACTCTAATGAAATCAAACGTTTATTGTGGAGCACCAACCATGGCTTCGAATACGTAAAGAAACCATGGAAAATACTCGTCCGGCAAGAGGATACGGCCAACATCTATGTGCTGGGCACCAATCAATGCAGTCAAACGACCCGGGTCATCATCAAAGATTGGGACCATTTCGATATAGAGCTTACAGGGGAGAATTCGTGTCCTCAAACCGCTACCGGGCAAATCAAAGTAACGACCTCGCCAAGCAACAATGCTCCATACAGTTACAGTCTGGACAGTATGACTTACCAATCCTCACCGGTATTATCCCCATTGCCCGCCGGCTTTTACCGCGTCTTTGTCAAAGATAAAAATGGATGCATCCTCTCCAAGGAGATACAGTTGGACAGTTTTCCACCAATCCGGCTTGATATCCAAACTATGACCTCGTGCGACGATCCACCCACGGGAAAAATCATCATTACCACCCGTCCCAAAGGCCAACCGGTGGTGTCCTACACCATCACCAATTCTATGGATTCTTTGACCAATGTTACCGGGATTTTTGACAGCATCCCCGGAGATCAAACCTACCGCATCATGGTTCGGGACACCAACGAATGTCTATCCTCCGGAGAGGTATATGTCAATGAAGCCGCCAATTTTACGCTGGCGCCAAGAGATACGATCTATTATTGTAACGAACCATATCTCGTGTTGGAAGTGGATGAAGAGGCCTTGCCTGATGACGTACATTACAATTGGGGAACCTCAAACGATACGCTCGCTAAAAAGACGATACCTGCTACAGATTATGAATATGCCGTAACGGTCTCCAACTCTTGCAATAGTCAAACTAAGTTGTTTGTGATTTTATCTGACAAACTCAAAATCGACACCATAGGCGACCTTCCCTTGGCCTTCACTCCAAATGGGGATAATGTCAATGACAAATTTGGCCTAATTCTCTCTCCCGCCGCCACAAAGCAAATCGTAGAATATCAACTCTCGGTGTTTAACCGCTGGGGAAAGCTAATCTTTGAGTCCAAGGATATCGAGAAACGTTGGGATGGCATGTACAATGGGAAACCACTCCCTATGGATACATACTTGTATGTCATCCAACTAACTTTAAATGGATGTGGTAGCCGGCCGACTCAATCCAAGCAATTTAAGGGAGATGTCATCTTAATCAGATGACAAGTTGTGGCAAAATATTCAAATTACCGTAACTTTGTCGCACGAAACAACCGCTTATGCCAAACTACCTCATTTTTGACACCTCTGCCAATGGAAAGCCGCGCAATTGGCAACGACCTGCAGATGATATTTTCAACTGGCCACGCATGATTCATATCGCATGGGAGATGTACGACAACGACCAAAAACTCATCAAAAAGGAAGACCACATCATCCAACCGGTGGGGTTTACTATTTCCGAAGAAACTGCGACTAAACACGGCGTCACTCAGGAAATGGCTGAAGAGCAGGGAGTAGATATCAAGGGTGTTCTGATGCAGTTTAAGGAAGACGTCGACGCCTCCGATGTTATTCTGTCGCACAATTTAAGATTCAATGAGAACGTCGTCGGGGCCGAATTTGTGCGCGCCAACATCCGGCACAATTTGCATATTTCGGACAAGTACTGTATGATGGAAGAAGGTACTTATTTTTGCCGGATTCCCGGCACCAAAGGACGATATAAGTGGCCCACCCTAACCGAGTTATTTCAAAAGCTATTCAAAGGTAAATACGAAGGCGCCGGCAATGCCACCAATGATGTATTGGCGACTTCCGCATGTTTCTTCCGTCTCTTGAACGCCGGCCAATTGGAAGACATGTTCTAACCTAAAATCAGGAATCAAGCCTTCATTATGGCTAAAAAGAAAAAGAAATTCAGACATAATAAGAAAAAAGCACCTCCCTCAAAGTGGAGCCCTCTCCCCTTTTCTAAAGGTGATATCCCTTGGATATTCGGCATTCTAACATTTACACTTCTAATATTCATCCCCTTACACCAAGCGGAATTTGTATATTGGGATGATGACAGAAACATTACTGAAAACGACTTGGTCATGCAGCCATTCAGTGCCAAATCGACGAAGGATATCTTCTCCACACCCGTCATCGGCAACTACAACCCGTTGAGCAATTGGAGTTTTGCTCTTGAAAAAAAACTGTTTGTAGATGGGGCAAAATACAAGAATGACTCCGGGCGACTCAAACGCTTTTCGAGTGTGGTGCATTTGGATAACATCCTCCTGCACTTGGCCAACATTATCCTATTGTGGCTTTTGCTACGTGCCATAGGGTTCTCACTTGTGACTACCGGCATTGCGACCTTGCTCTTCGCCCTGCATCCGATGCATGTCGAAAGTGTGGCATGGGCGACAGAGAGAAAAGATGTCCTATACAGTTTCTTCTTCCTCGGAAGTGCCCTTACGTACACCTTACATAAATATCACAAACGACCGAAATGGTGGTGGTATCTCTCGTTAGTATTGTTTTTCATTGGGTTATTCGCCAAGATACAGATGGTGAGTTTGCCATTGACCTTACTGGTCATAGATTATTACAAAGGGAAGCTGAGAGAGATACGAGAGATGCACGTCGTCCTCAGCAAATGGCTGTATTTCCTCCTCGCCTTTCTATTTGGGGTGCTCGGAATATACTTTTTGTCCAGCCAAGGTTCGCTGGAGACCAATACCACTTTCAATACCTTTCAACGCTTATTCATCGGGACTTACAGCTTGACGGTTTATTTGATTAAAAGTATTTACCCCTACGAGTTGAGTGCGCTTTATCCCTATCCTGCTTCCCTTACCCTATGGCACTATCTTTCTGTATTACCTTTCATTGGATTCATTGTGCTCCTGTGGTATTCCTACAAAAAGGAACACAGAATCCTATTCTTCGGGCTCTCCTGGTTTCTTGTAAATATTTTATTTCTATTACAGTTTTTTGGCGCCGGACAAGGGTATATCGCAGACCGGTTTTCGTACATTTCATACATCGGCCTCTTTGTCATCATTGGATACTTCGCCTCCGTCCTCCTACGGCGGAAGGAGCAGTGGAGGTGGCCTCTCTTAGGAGGCATGGTCCTGTGGCTCGTATTTTTGATATGGACCACACACCGTCAGATACCGGTTTGGCAGAATACCGAAAGTCTTTTCACAAAAACCATCGCTCTATATCCCAAGACGATGACGCCTTATCGCAACCGGGGCAATTACTACAGAGACAACGGTATCACTCAAAAGGCATTGGAAGACTACAGCAAGGGGCTAGCCCTCAGACCGGAAGCGGAGATGTACAACAGCCGGGCAAAACTCTTCTTCTCAAAAAACCAAATAGAGAAAGCCATATCCGACTATAAAAATGCTATAAAGTTAGACCCGAAGAATGGGGAGTACCTCATCAACCTCGGGGCTACCTACGCCAAAGCCCAGCAGTTTGACAAAGCATTGGATGCTATCAACCGGGGCCTTAAATTGTCTCCGGGAAACCAAAATGCCTATCTCAATCGCTCCATTATTTATCTGATGCGGGGAGAATATAATAAGCAAATCGAAGATCTGAAGGCCTACCTGAAGAACAGCCCGAACAGTCCGGATATCTGGTATGAAATGGGAAGGGCGTACATGAACATCCGGCAGTTCCCCAAAGCCTTAGAGGCCTTTAATAACGCTCTTCAGTACAATAAAAAAGGCGAATATTATCATGAAAGGGCCAAGGTCCATGCTTCGTTGGGGCAATTGGACCGGGCCAAACATGACGCAAAGAATGCACAAAACTTAGGGATCACGATTCACCCACAATTACAAGCGCTACTCAATCAATAGTCCGAAATGCTACAACAACTCTCTATACAAAACTACGCTATTATCAACTCGGTGCAGCTGGATTTTGCCTCCGGGCTTAACATTATAACCGGTGAGACGGGCGCCGGCAAATCCATCCTGCTCGGAGCGCTCAAACTGATATTGGGGGAACGAGCAGATGTCAAAGCACTATTCAACACGGACAAAAAATGCATTATTGAAGGGACCTTTGACATAGGAGCACTTAACATGCGGGCCTTCTTTCAACAACACGACCTGGATTATGAGGAGCCACTGATCGTCCGGCGGGAGATATTGCCTTCCGGGAAGTCACGGGCTTTTGTCAATGACACTCCCGTCACACTGGCCCCTTTAAAGGAATTGGGTATTCGTCTGGTCGAGATGCACCAACAATTTGACACCGTCAGTCTCTTTCAAGAAGAATTCCAAAGAGACTTCCTCGACCTCACAGGAGGTACGGAAGGACTCTACAGGGATTATCTCACAGCCTTTCAACAATTTCAAGCCAAAAAAAGACAGACAGAACGCCTCAAAACACAACTTCAATCCGCACAGAAAGAACAATCTTTCCTCGAGTTCCAACTCCAGGAATTAACCGAATTCAATCCGGTCGCAGGAGAAGAAGACAGCTTAATGCAAGAATTGAAGGCTTTGGAAAACGCGCGGGAAATCATCCGGACATTAACCCAAATCCACTTTGACGCCAACGAAAGCGAACAAAGTCTGTTAGACAGCTTACGGCAGCATGAGCGCCTATTGTCCAATATCGCGCCTTACGTCCGGGAGCTTCCGGATTTACTCAAGCGACTGGAAGCCGTCGTAGTGGAACTCGATGACATATACGACCAATTGGGGAGTATTCACTCCGGTATTTATGAAAATCCGGAGGCGCTGCAAGAGCTCAACGACCGCTACGACCGCTTGCAAACCTTGCTTAGAAAACACGGGGTGGTGACGAGTCAACAACTCCTATCGCTAAAAGATGAACTCGAGACCAAACTATCCAACCTTTCGACGGACTCCATGCAATTAGAAGAACTGGAAGCAGAAGTAGAGCGCCTTCATGCCGTCGCCCAACAAAAGGCCGGTGTCTTATCCAAAGCGAGGGCCAAAGCATGGCCCAATGTATCGGACTCCCTCCAAAAAATGCTCAAAAAACTCGGGATGCCCGAAGCAAAAGTTCGATTTGACCTCACACCGACCGAGTCCCTCACCCCTTTGGGAATGGAGCATGTCTCCCTCTTATTCTCCGCCAATAAAGGTATTGCGCCCCGGCCGATAAGGGAAATTGCCTCCGGGGGAGAGCTCTCCCGGTTGAATCTATGTATCAAATCTCTTATTGCCGACAAGGCGTATCTCCCTACGCTTGTATTTGACGAAATCGACACAGGAATTTCAGGAGAAATTGCCAAACACTTGGGGCAAATGCTATATGACCTGGCACGCAAACATCAGGTCATCTCTATCACCCATGCTCCAATCGTCGCAGCATTTGGTGACAAGCACTTTGAAGTATTCAAAGACCATAGCGGCAATAAAACCACTTCCGGGATAAAAGTTCTCGAAGAGCAAGAGCGGATTATCGAACTCGCCAAGATGATTAGCGGCAACCCACCGAGCACTGCTGCCATTAATAATGCGAAAGAATTGGTCGAACGCAAATAATACTTCCTATTGATTGGAGGGAAGAATTTTTTTGAGGTCGATATCCTCGGGTTTGATCTTGGCTTCTTTCTTTGCTTCTTCTGTCAGGCGCTTACCCGCTTCTGTTTTATTGAGAAAGTACCAAATGCCATAGCCGAGCGTACCCACGATAATCACAGTGATAAGAAAACGGGAAAATGAAGTCAGTCGCTTTGCCATAGTAAATAAATATTGCTTTATTTATGTTTGAAGCACAAATATAAGCAATTTATAGCGCTTTTAGTAGATGTTGAGATAATGGGGTGTATGACAAACTGAACATCTTTACGCAAATCAACAACCGATTGCTTTCTTTACAGACTTTATAAATGGAATCACCTTGCTATTTGACATGGTATCGCTTCTCGAACTTGGGGCAGTAAGCTATCCCTTTTTCACCAAGGACTTCCTCCCATAAACACTACAAATAGGACAGCTTTCCGGATCATGTCCTCGTGCAGGGCAATATTCCCTTCCAAAATATATGATCTGCAGGTGCAGCTTATTCCAACTATCTTCAGGGAATATCCGTTTAAGGTCAGCCTCAGTCTTAACCACATTCTTCCCTGTACTCAGCCCCCAGCGATAGGCCAAGCGGTGGATGTGCGTATCGACCGGAAAGGCGGGGTACCCGAAGGCCTGGCTCATCACTACAGAGGCCGTTTTATGTCCCACTCCGGGAAGGGCCTCCAGATCTTTGTAATTATCGGGGACATGGCCCTCATGCTTATCAATGAGCATCTTAGAGAGGTTATAAATCGCCTTGGACTTATTCTTGGAAAGTCCGCAGGAGCGAATAATCTCTTCGATTTCCACCGGGGTCATCTTAACCATGTCATAAGGATTATCCGCCCTGGCAAAGAGCACCGGCGTGATTTTATTTACTCTCTCGTCAGTACATTGCGCCGAAAGCAATACGGCAATTAACAACGTGTAGGCGTCCTTGTGTTGCAGGGGGATAGGCACCTCCGGATACAACTTGTCCAAAACCCGCCTTATCGCATCTGCTTTTTCTCTTTTTGTCATTCGCTCCTTTTCAAATTCTGGCAGTTATTGCCAAATTCCAAAAAAATCATAACACAATCTATTCCTTAATCATTTTATACTGCTCAGAGAAGCCTTGGCCCTTTGTGCTTAAAATATAAACTGAAGGTAGAAGGGAGGCAGTATGTAGCATAACCGTCTCATTGGCGAGTACTTTCTTAACCTTGTGCCTGAGTACCACCTTTCCGTCCTGATCAGCGACAGTTACCACTAAGTCTTCCAAAGCTGTTCTCCCCATGTTTATCAACATCGCATCACCGGATACAGGATTTTGAACCAAGGAGAGATTTGATTTCTTTAACGCCATCACATCCTTGGTTTTGACATACAAATTGCGCTTACCATCGGCGAAGTTGACGCCCCATCTTCCTCCATTCAACAGGATTGAAGGCTGTCCCGAAGCATGTATCTTGTCCCCTGTCAACTGGGTTACGGCTAAAAGTTGGCCGTTGGATTGGTCCGCCGCATTGAAGACCAAAAATTTGTCATCCACCGAAAAATTAGGGAATCCCACTTGGTCATTTTGAAATATGGAGTTGAGTTCATTCTTTTCGATATTAGCTCCAAAAACGGCATATTGAGCGCTGCCGGAGCGTGAATCCAACAAGTCAAAAGCCATAATGTAGGGCGAATTTTTAGCCAAGGTTGGATTGCCGATACTCAGTCCTTCCGGAAGATTAGATATGAGTTTTGATATCTCTCCATCTGACCAATTATTGGTGGTATTGCTCCACACATGGGCAAAACCAATATCCCAATACTCGTAATCCTGACCGGTAGTCGAACGGATTTTACTCAGTGCATCGTAAATCAAATACTCTCCCGAAGGATCAAACTCCATCGCATCGGCGTATTGGACATCTCCTGTTTTTACGCCATCGGCCGTCGTAGGATTATACAATTCCAACGCAGCGCCTGCATTCTTATCAAAACTCCACAAATAGATTTTGGGTTCCGGTGTATCGGCCAAGTAAGCTAAGGTTTTGCCATCCTTAGAGATAACCGCATTGCGATAAGGGCCCTGATCACTTACCAGACCCACATTATAATTATCCCCACTCATACGCTGCAATCCATACAAATTGCCATCTTTACCGACAAAAACACCAAAGGCCCCATCGTCCGTCATACTCACCTTACTCTTGACGCCTTGAGAGTAAAGGGTCACCCCATTGGCTTGGGTATTGATATTGAAGAGAACGATGTTTTGGTACTGGTCATCGTTGGCAATTAAGTAGCGTACACCCGGATTAACAGCAAGATCCTTTTGGTGGTTAGAGCCACCACCGCCGCCATTGCCACCAATCCCAACCGCCGTAAAGGCATTGCGAGCCAAGGTTTCATACGCACTACCATACAAATCTTTGGCCGCTCGCATAACGGCGACCTTCAGATCTACAAATTTGGACGAACGTGTGAGATATTTTGTCAAGGTTCTGTAGTATACTTTTTCCGCTTTAGATTTGGCCACCTCCTCACTGCCATCTTTATTCTTAATCGCTTGAACAAAAAGATAAAATGCATAATTGGGGATACCACTGTTTATGTGCACCCCCCCATTGTCTTGTTGACCGTGATATTGTTCGTTGACGTGTTTGGGTTGAAATCCGGGCTGCCCCAGATTGCTCGCCCCATTATGTGGGTCGCTCATATCCCTCAACGCACCGGAAGGGAAAGCACTCCCCTTGACCACATTCTCCCCAAGGGTCCAATCTCCTCGATCCACCATTACACCAAACACATCCGACATGGATTCATTAATAGCACCAGATTCTCCTTCATATACAAGATTGGCTGTGGCGAATGTGACCCCGTGGGTCATCTCATGAGCTGCTACATCAAGTCCGGCGGCAAGCCGGTTAAACTGGCTTCGTCCATTGCCATAAAACATAGCCTTTCCATTCCAAAAGGCATTGTCCATTCCCCCTCCGTCTGTCTCCGATACATTGTAAATAGATATAATATTCCCTCCAGCCCCGTCAATAGCATTCCGGCTATGTGTCTGCCTATAGTACTCATAGGCTAACGCTCCATTGTTGTGAGCGGAAATTTGCAGGGGATCCCACTGGTTATTACTCGATGCCGGCAAACCCACCTTGAAGTCATTGTTTTGTGGATGCGTATTGCCTGCGTCTAACGTTATCAGTGCTCCTACCGGATTGTCCGGCATTTGGGATGCACCTGAATTGAACATGGGACGTGATGCGTCAATGAGATAGTTTGTCCCGTTTTGGCTCCACACGTGGATGGTTTTTGTCTGCCCGTTGAGGTCTTTCCCTGTAGCCGTTCGGTCTCCGGCATATGGAAAAGCAGTCGGCGCAGATACTCTATTGCTCTTGCTAGGGTCTTCAGTCGACCATTTCATACCATGATGATGACCATCCCGCGCCCATGTGCACGTCAAATAATTGGTCTTAACCATCTCTCCGGTATGGGCGTCAACAAAACTCTCCCATCGGTCTAAAACTGAGGTGTAATAAGTGATATGCCAAGTCAGTAACCACTTTTGCTCCATGGGTAGATATACGAGTTCATGCTCCGGCGGGGAGGCCAACGATTTCATGGAGATCAACATATTGTCAGGGACATTTTTATCCGTAGAAGGCTCCAGAATACCCTCCTGTGTATTGTCCCGAAGTATCATCATTGCCTGCTGGTATGAAATGGTGGGCTCTGGAGAAGGGGTGGAGTTGCCGATGAGAAAATACCTACCATTGAGAAAATCAAAACCTTTATCATCACCGTGCAATATCACCTGCCCACCAAATACAGGAATGCTTTGGAATACTTGTTGCATTCTAACATGAACCATACCGAGGTCGTCCCGATCCACCGATTGTACCTTAAACATATCTTGTGCATCGGGTAATTGCATCCGGTCACTGACAGTTTTCAAAAAAGCAGCTGATGCAGGTGTGGACTCCTCCCTTAATCCGATACTTTTGGGCCATCTCTGTTGGTATGAAATGGCGAGCACCCGTCCATCCAAGTCCCTATCCAGCACCTCAGGTCCATCCAGTGCCTGAACAATCTGATCGTCACTTATTTGCTTCGACAGGTAAGGAAACGGAGTTACATTGTAGCCTGTAACAGGGGTTATAAAATCCGATCGTATAGAGCCAATCGCACGCTCTGATGTACGTTTTGAAAAGTGTATCTTCTTTAAAGGAACTTGTCCTGCAGCATTGCTATTGCAGAGAATCATCAAGAAGAGGGTAGCGAAAAGAGATGTCCAAAGTTTTTTCATTGTTCTATTTTTAATCTATCACAAAAAGGCATTTTTTTCAGAGCTTACTAAAAAGAAATGACCCTCTCAGGCATTGGTTATATAACCCAACTTTGCGCTGAGAAGTTCGTCTTTCCAACGGCACTCCTCCAACCGGCACCAAAGGTGGTATAAAAATACAACTTTTTCTGATATTGATATTTGAGTGTGTATTCCAATAGTGTGTATTACAAAGTGCACACTTCTATCTAGAAAAGCAATAACAATCCCGTATGGATACCATCTTTGTAGCCCTGTACGAGCGACAGCGAAGTGCAGGGTAAATAGTGTATACAAGAGAATTCTTCAAAATTAGAGATATATCATTTGGCGGTATTATTGCACGGTACAATATTGTAAATGCGTGAGAAGTGTTGTCTTCAAAAATAGTAACAAAACAATGCATTTGCAAATTTTAATGCACTTTTAAAACACCTTTAAATTTCCTTTTGAGCTCCCAATCGAAAAAAATAACTATCCTTTGATGACCTCCCGGAAGTAGACTCGATTAAGAAGCGAGGTAAGTGTTAAGAGTACTTAGCAAAAAATATAAGCATTTGAGAGGAATGTGTTATTTTATGCAAAGTCTCGATTAGAGCGTAAAAAGTGTTTGGAAAACCATATATTTGCCCTAAGTTATATGACTTCAAACACTTTAGATGTCCGATTATACAGATATG
>Ga0256832_1000351_pt1 | contig 28788 bp, 20 predicted proteins | sample 134614metaG_FD_190534 | JGI IMG/M metagenome (GOLD analysis project Ga0256832, IMG submission 190534) | Hydrothermal vent microbial communities from Lau Basin, Pacific Ocean - 134-614 | ecosystem: Environmental > Aquatic > Marine > Hydrothermal vents | place: Pacific Ocean: Lau Basin | collected...
TTTGGCTGGGGCTCCGGTCTTAGACACTTTCCAGGTCTTGCCGTAGTACGGCAGTCCCAGGACCATCTTATCCAAAGGCATTCCCACTGATTGGTAATAGGATACAGAGCGGGAAAGATTGTAATCATAGTAGTCTACAAATGAATAAAGAGGAGCAGTAGGGCCGGATTCGCTACTTCCACCGTAATAATACCCATATCCCATTACAAAGTAAATATCGACGACCTTATTCATCTTTTTAATCTCAAAAGTTCCGGACCAATCTACTGCCGGAATATCAATACTCAAGATACTACCGGGAATCGCTTTGTGCAGTTCGTTACCAAAAAACAAGACAAAGGCAGTCAATTGGCGCTTTAAGGTTTTGGGTACTGCTTCTATATCGAGGTTTACCCCGATCGCATTTCTCTTTTTTAGAAGGGAGATGATGGTGTTTGAAAAATTGCGTTGTGCGGCTTTATTGTTGAGAAACTGTTGATGACCACTGAAGAGGGTCATAGCGAGATGGATGCGTGTTCCATGCGCTTTTGCGGCATTGACCGAGCCCGCGGTCAACCATTCGTGTACGGTACTGGGAGCACCTGTAGCGGGGTCGACCTTGTACCCGAAGTAGCAAAAGTCGCTGAGCAAATCCCATTGATAGTGGACCTCTGCACCCTCCTCCCAATAGGGGTGAAACCCAAATACAATTTTATCTAATTTGCAAGCATCCCGGGGATAAACCCGGGGAGGTGCCTCCTTGGCGGGGGCAAACATTCGTGCGAGTTCTTCTTTGGTGAATTGGCTGTAATAATCACTTTCTTCCTTATGCACGGAGTACATCTGAGGCACCATTTGTGCCGGAAGACCTGCAGCTAAGAGGATTAAGATACTGATTAATATTTTACTCATATCTATTCGAATATTGTGGTATCTACTCAGAAAACAATACTTTTCGAAGTAAGCACGACCCTTGATTGTTTAAACCGCATAAATATAGGTAAGATTTCGATATTTAGAAGAAAGTCTATAATATTCTTTCTATATCCGAACCCCACAAAGTTCTTTTTGTTAGAGTACATCGTATGTGATAATTCTTCAATTTTATATGGATAAATGGCGCCAAATAGCCTTAAAGAATTTGCCAAGAAGGAGCAAGCAGCATTAAAGCACCTGACTCCGATTAAAATAATCATCCCGATTACGATTGGGGTAATGGTGCTTGTTTATCTCACGTGGAGGGATTTTGACCCGAATTATATCTATCAAATCCAATGGAATAATCATACTCTATTCTGGACTGCGATGGCTGTGCTAATGGTGTTATTACGCCATATGGCTTATGCCTATCGATTGCGCAAACTCACGGAAAACTTTTTGAGTTGGATGAAGAGCATAGAACTTGTGTTTCTATGGGAGTTTAGTTCGGCCATATCTCCTACGAGTTTGGGAGGGTCTGTCGTTGCTTTTTTTCTTCTTTCAAAGGAGAGGTTGAAGGCAGCCCGGACGACGGCAGTCGTGCTTTACTCCATCATCCTCGACACGATGTTTTTTGCGGTGGCAGTACCTGTTTTTTACCTGCTTCTCGGTGTTTCCTGGATACGGCCGGGAGCCCAAAATTTTGCAGATTTGGGAGGGTGGGGTATTTCGCTGCTTTCTTTTTATATCTTTATGACCCTCTATGGTGCTTTTTTCTTTATTGGGGTTTTCTTACACCCCGAATTGATAAAAAACTTTCTCGTATGGTTGAGCCGGTTTAAGTGGTTGCGCAAGTATCGGCGGCAGCTCAGTGAGACTGGAGACGATGTGATACTGACCTCTCAAAAAATAAAGAAAAAACCAATTGGCTATCATTTGTCGGTATTTGGAGCGACGGCGTTGGGGTGGATTTGCCGTTTTTTATTGCTCAATTTTTTAATTATTGCATTTGTTCCAAAGGTGTCTGCAGACCTTCTACCCCAAACAGTGTTAGTAGGGCGTTCTTTGGCGATCTATCTTTTCATGGCCTTTATGCCTACACCGGGAAGTAGTGGTATTGCAGAATTTGTTTTCAATGGCTTTTTGTCGGATTATATACCGGCGTCACTATCTATGATTGTGGCCAGTGTTTGGAGGCTGTTATCTTACTATTTTTACCTCATTTCAGGAGTGATTATCATTCCTTTGTGGCTCAAGCGGGTCTTATCGAGAGACCGGTAAACCCGGGACAAAGGTTCTTTTCGTTTGATTTTTCTAACTTTGGGCTTGGTTTGGAACTATTACGGTAGCATCGTTCGCAATGTTCATCCGTTTTTTTCGGATGAGTGGCCATATAATGGTTTTATTTTGTACCAATGCCCTCTCTATTGCTACTTCGGAGAGGCCTGAATAGTAATAATCGACATAATTGTATCACAAAAGACTTATATCCGGAGGATGTTAACGGGTCTGACGAGATTTTATTGAAGAGTGAAGACAAGAAACCTAAGTATCAAACAGTTTATGCCCATTTTTCAATGGTTGCCCAAAACGACGAAGAAGACGTTGTGGGCGGACATTGTCGCCGGGCTAACAGGAGCGGTCATCGTGTTACCCCAGGGCATAGCATTTGCCCTAATTGCCGGTTTACCTCCGGAGATTGGACTTTATACGGCCATGATTGGTCCTGTAATCGCCGCTTTTTTTCAATCTTCTTACCACATTATTTCCGGGCCAACGACAGCCATTTCTATTGTTGTTTTTGGGATATTGAGTCAAGTGGCGGAGCCGATGAGTCAACAATTTGTCGAATATGCGGTCATTCTAACCTTTTTGGCAGGCTTGTTTCAGCTATTGCTCGGTGCACTTAGGATGGGGATATTGGTCAATTTCGTCTCCCATGCAGTTATCATCGGCTTTACGGCGGGAGCAGCGGTGTTGATTGCGGCGAAACAGCTCAAAAATGTACTTGGGATCTCCGTACCTCGTGGAATTACCTTTGCCGAGATTCTTCAGTACATCGGTGTACACCTGGCGCAGATCAATTATTATACTGCTTTGATTGGGGTGGCAACGTTTGTGTCTGCCTTGTTGTTTAAGAAATTTATTCCAAAGTTGCCCTATATGTTATTGGCCATGATATTTGGGACTTTACTCAATATTTGGATAGATGGTACAGCGCACGGGGTCCAACTCATAGACAAGATAGAAGCTGTTTTTCCGGAGTTTCATATTCCGGCATTGACGATTGACAATATCCAGATACTCAGTGCCGGTGCGGTAACCGTTGGTTTCTTAAGCCTTATTCAGACTATATCTATTGCACGTGCTATAGCGGTACACAGCCACCAGCGCATCGATGCCAATCAGGAATTTATTGGCCAGGGTATCGTGCATATGGTGAGTAGCTTTTTCCGCTGTTATGTGGGTGCCGGCTCTTTCACCCGGTCCGGCGTCAACTTTCAAGCCGGAGCCAAATCGCCTATTTCCGGTATTTTTGCCAGTGCATTTTTGTTGGCCATTCTGTTGTTTATTGCACCCTGGACCGCTTACCTCCCCACACCAGCGATGGGTGGGATCATCATTTTAGTGGGATACAATCTAATAGACTTTCACCACATCAAAAAAATATTTCATGCTTCGAGATATGAGACAGTGGTCATGGTGGTGACTTTTGCCACTACCCTGCTGTTTAGACAATTGGAGTTTGCGATTTATATCGGGGTCGTGCTCGCCTTGATTTTTTACCTGATGCGCACATCTACACCGCGTATCGTGCTGCTCGGCAAAGATCCCAGCAATAATACGGACGGTTACTCAAATATAAAGCTTTACAATCTACAAGAGAATCCATTATACAGGATAGCCAGAATAGATGGTTCTATCTACTTTGGAGCGGTGGATCACATCGCCGAAAAACTATTTGATTTGAGCTTGGACGAAGCTCCAAAGTATATCATTCTTGATCTAAAAGGGGTTAATTTTGTCGATGTGTCAGGAGCGGAATTTTTACTGCATGAGCGAAAGAGATGGGTGCAACTTGGAGGAGATTTATATCTTTGTAATCTAAAGAAACCCGTTAGAGATTTCTTGAAAGAAGGCGGTTTTGCGCAAGAGTTCGGTATGACCAATATTTTCAAGCACAGAACCGAAGCCATCCAATACGTTGAGCATCTTCTTTCGTCCCAATCTTAAAGGTATTTTTACGTTATCTTTAATCGAATAATAATCTTTTGACATCGACCTATCATGAATCAAAACCAAAACAATATACCTCTCAGTTATTTTGAAGATACCATTGCTTCTAAATTTCCCGGCCTTAACCAAACTCAGTTTGTCGAGGAGCTCGCCCACCATGTGCAGGTCAAAAATGTGAAAGCAGGCGATATTTTGATGGAATATGGAGATTATGTACGCCACATTCCATTAGTAGTGGATGGCATAGTCAAGGTATTGCGCGTTACGGATGAAGGGGAAGAGCGGCTTTTGTATTACCTTACCGATGGAGAAGCGTGTGCGGCTGCGTTTAGCTGTTGTATGATCCAGAAGAGAAGCGAGTTTAAGACTATTGCCATCAAAGAGAGCCAATTGTGGTTTGTGCCCTTGAATATGGCCGATAAATGGATGAGTACCTTTGCCGTTTGGAGAAATTTTGTCTTTACTACTTTTGATCGGAAAATGATGGAATTGATGGATTTGGTGGATAGCCTTTCCTTTTCAAAACTCGATGATCAACTCCTTAACTATCTAGAGCACCAATCCATCCTCTGCAATAAGAAAAGCCTTAAAATTACACATTTCGAAATCTCCAAGGACTTGAATGTCTCCAGGGAAGCTGTCTCGAGATTGCTCAAAAACATGGAAAAACAAGGAAAAGTCAAGTTGGAGAGAAATAAGATTACACTTTTGTAATGCCATTGAATTAATTGTTGCATCTTCACCTCATAAACTAAAATTATGACTCCTTTTGCACTGATTTATCTCGTTGCCGGCACATGGATAAATAATGACTCGTTATCCGCCATTTCATACTACAGCGTTCCGATAGTGCTGCTAATAGCGATTGCTGTGGTGGTCGTTTTGGTTATTTTGGCGATCATATTGCCGCCTTTTGGCAGTCGTAAAAACAAGGCAAAAAGAAATACTATTTTCCACTAAAACTACTACAAAATGGACTATTTATTACTCATTAAGTCTCTTCATATTATTACCGCCATACTTTGGATAGGCTCTCTTTATGTCCTGTTACAATCGATGGTGGCACACAACAAAATGGGTCAAACGAGAGCTGTAGGAATGTTTGAAATGCGGTTGTATCGCACCGTAGTTAATCCTATGATGATGGCTACCTTTATTCTCGGGATTGGTATGTTGGTGCTCAATACGAAGTACCTCAAGAATCCATGGATGCATGTCAAACTGACCGTACTTATTTTGATGCTCGTAGTTCATCTGCTGACCAAAAAGAAAATGTTAGCGATCCACAAAGGTGGACCGGTTACTACTACTTCTGTACTTTGGCTCATCCTTGGGGTTCTGGCGCTTCTGTCCATGATTGTTTTGCTAGCGGTGCACAAGGATCCGATTCCATGGATATTAGTCGGAGGATTGCCTGTGCTGATTCTCATTATTGGAGGGATTATCCTTCAGAGAAGGTCGTAATTTATTTTTTTCGAGGCAACATAAATGGATGTCAAGGTATCTTAGGGGTAACTTCAAATCAAATAAGTTTTCGTAAGAACTACCGTTATTATCATTATTTGACTCAATAATACTTTGCAGATGCAATTGCGCTTCTTTTAATCTAGCTTTTTGACCATGAAACGAATTATTCTTATTGTGCTTCTTTTAGTGCTTGTATTAGCCGGCATAGCTGCGGCACTTTATTATACGATAGGAGAAAGAGAGTTTTTAGTAAAGAAAGAAATCCAGATAAGCACTCCATCCGGATTTACTTTCAGGAATATGTCTTCCTTCGAAACGATCTTGCGCTGGAGCCCCATCAAACAAATTGACCCCAATGTGGAAACCAAAATCCTTGGCAACGACGGCTTTGAAGGGGGGATTTTGGTTTGGGATGGTCCCAAAATCGGGAAGGGAGAAGAAAAGATTATCGGAATTGGTCCTTTTTTCTTCTTTGAAACACATATGAAGCTGTTTGAACCCTATCAGATGGAGGGAACTTCTTCGATTCAAATGCACTTTGAAGCAGGGACCAATGATGTGATTTGGGGGATAAAGGGGAAGAATAGCGCTTGGACTACTTTTAAGCTTATGTTGCAAGGTACTTCACTTGAAAAAATACTAGGTGACCGTATCGAATTGGGACTGAAGAAGTTTCAAGAAGTATCTGAAAACGATTATCTCGAGTACTTAAAAAAGCAAGCGGAGCAAGGTGATCAACCCAAACCCCGGCTCGACCCGAGTGAGATGAAGGTTATAAAACTCAAATGAATCAATTTGGTCTAACGCCTACAAATTATCATAGTTAAAACCATTACAAAAATTGTCTCGTACCTTAATACCCACGGTTAAAATCGTGGGCTATGTTTACTACTGTCTGAGCGCCTCGATCCGGAGAAAAATAGCTTCAGTTAATAATGCAGGAATTTCATTCTTGGACCATTCAGGGATCTACCGCTTCTTTTGTGGATTGTTTTTGACATAAGACGCCCAGTCTTTAAACCGTTTCTCACCATTTTGGGGATTGGCGCCTTGATAGTGATGGCAAAGAGCTGCAGCCAATGCATCTGTGGCATCCAAATAGGATTTGACGATTTTAATCTTAAGCAGGCGCTCTACCATGGCATATACTTGCTCTTTGGAGGCGCTGCCGCTACCTGTCACAGCGAGTTTTATTTTCTTGGGAGCGTACTCGTATATGTCCAATCCCATCGTAATGGCAGCGGCAATCGCAACCCCTTGAGCTCTTCCGAGTTTTAACATGGATTGTACATTCTTCCCATAGAAAGGCGTTTCGATGGACATAGATACGGGCAAATACGTCTCTATGATCTCTTGGAGTTGCAGATAAATCTCTTTGAGTTTTGTTTGGTGGTCATTGTATTTGGCCAAGTGGAGCACTCCAAAATCAATGGCTCGAAGCTGCTTTCCATCCACTTCTATCACCGCGTACCCCAGGACGTTGGTACCCGGGTCCACTCCAAGTATTTTATATGGCTTCTTTTGCATATGCAAAAGTACCTAATTTTGAGCATTGTCTCTACGTGGCGCAACAACTCAGCTTTTCTACCGGTTTACCAAATCCGATGGCCGCCAATTTGACGGCCTCTGACAGGGTGAGATAGGCGTGGAAGGAGTGAGCTAACGCTTCACTTGTCATACCCTTCTTTATAGCCAGGGATAACTCCATGGTCAATTCGCTCCCTTCCGGTGCTACTATCCGGGCCCCGATCATCCGGTGATCTTCTTTGGCTCTGATTAGTTTTATCCAGCCCCGGGTGTCTTTGGCGACTATACAACGCGGCACATAAGCCATTGGGAGGCGGCTGACCTCCACCTCTATTCCGGCCTCTTCGGCTTGCCGCTCGTCCATGCCTACTCCCGCCACTTGCGGATCCGTGAAAATCACCCAGGGTAAGCCGGTATAGTCCACTTTATTAATCACTGACGAACAACAATCATCTTTGGCAAACATGTTTTCTACCGCTAATGCCCCCTCATACGCTGCGGTATAAACGTAGGCCGGACCTTGCGTACAATCTCCGGCAGCCCATATATTCGGCACACTTGTTTGAAGGTAAGGGTTGGTCTTAATTGCACCTTTTACATCGAGGCTTACCTCAGTTTTTTCCAGTCCAAGATCGTTAGTATTGGGCCTTATTCCGGTCGCTAAGAGAAGAGCTTCCGCACGGATTTTGTCCGGTATCCCGGTGCCAACCATTTCAAGCAAAACCCCGTCTTTAGTCCGGGAAATGCGTTCTACCTTACACGATGTGTGTATCTGAATGCCCTCTGCTTCGAGGTGGGATTGGATCTCTTTGCCGACGTCGGGTTGCTCTCCGGATAGCAACCGGGCACTGCGCTGGACAATGGTCACCTTTGTGCCCAAACGCTGCATCATTTGAGCGAGTTCCAGTGCGACATATCCTCCACCCACAACGATCAGTTCTTCGGGTTGGTGCTCTAATTCAAACAACGTGGAAGCGGTCAAATATCCGGCCGCTTCCAATCCTTCGATATCCGGGATGAAGGTGGAGGAGCCCGTCGCAATTAGTATTTGGTCCGTGGAGAAGATTTTATCCTTTACCTTTACGTGGTGACGATCCGCGAGAACGCCATAGCCTTCGATGAGTTGTACCTGATCTAAACCTTTCAAAATGTCCAAATATTTCTCTTTTCTCAGAGAGGATACCAATGCCCTCTTTTCTTGCATCAATTGCTTGAAATGTACCTTGTGCTGACCGGTCACCTCGATGCTGTCGAAGGGAGAGTTTTTTGCTTGGTGGATGTCTTCTGCTGCCAGTATTAAAAATTTTGATGGGACACACCCTTCGTTGACACAGGTTCCCCCTATCGCTCTTCCGGCATTAACAATGAGCGTTTTCTTGCCGAGCTCATTGGCTTTGATGGCTGCCGAAAATGCAGCCGATCCACCTCCGATGATAATGAGATCGAATGATGGCCTTTGGGTAGATGAATCTTTGTCCCGGACATCCATATGGGATACGCGATAGGAGGACATCCCCTCGATGAGTTGTCCGATCTCCTGTGGGGTCACTTGGGAGGAATCTATCAGTATTTCACCGGACCCTTTATCATAGGATATTTCCTTATTTAGGATGCCGGGATGATCCAACCGGGATTCTATCGAGGCAGCACATCCATTGCATGACATCCCTTCGATGGACAGTCTTAAGACTTTAATCTCACTCATACTTTAGTTTTGTGTGTGGATAGCGATGACCGAATAACCGGTTTCGTCAATAGCTGCTTTGACGTCTTCCAATGTGTTTTTAGTCTTGTCAAATTGCACATTGGCGGTACCGGTTTTGTAATCTGCCTTGGCATCAATGGAGCCGGGCAATTGCATGACCGCATGCTCGATATGGTGGTTGCACCCCTCACACGTCATCCCTTTGATGTCGAAGGTTACCCGAAAGACGTCCTCCTCGTGTACAGGGGTAGCTCCAACCTCATTTTTCGGGTAAAAGACTCCTGAAAAATAGGGAAAAAGAGTCATCGTTATGGCAAAAACCGTCACAATCCCCAAAAAGGTCGTGCTTTGTATGAAGGGAGTCTTCTCGTCTTTGCTGCAATTGCAGGTGATATCTGCTTTTTTGGGCTTGAACTTTTGGTACCAGGCGAACCCCAAGACGCCGACGGTCAATAGGATAAAATAAGGGCGGTAGGGTTCCAACCAACTGAAACTCGATGCCATCCCCGTACTCCCCGCAATCAGGGCCAACACCGGGGTAATGCAACACAAGGAGGCCGCGATGGCGGACAAAATGCTAACTGCAGCTATTTTGATAGATGATTTTTGTGAGGACATAGGAATTTATTTAGCTTACGCAGGTCTATTATATGCCTTTCAAACGGGGCACTTTACCTGTTAATATTGAATTTCTTTGGATTGCAACACTTCTTTGCTGTCTAAGTTGACTACAGCTACCACATACCGGACATTCCTAAGATTGTAATCCGGGATTTCCAAACGGTGCACCCGTACAAATGCCTGACCCAATGGTGGATCCTGGGCAAGAAAACGCCCTCCAATATCGGTCTCCATACGCTTTAGAATGTGTTGATGGTGATAGTCCTCGACCACTGCGGTATCTTTAAATTGTTTGTCCACAATATCATTTTCCACAACCGCAAAAATGTATCCGACACGACCGGTAAAGGCCTTCGTAAAACGGATTTTTATATTGACAGTAGCAGACCCATAAATATCCCATGTTGAGTTAAACACACGGAGTTCAACAAAAGAAGGTTGCGTCACTCTCCGAGTTACGTAAGAACGCCAATTGGCGCGTTTGAAGCTGATAATTGCGGTATCGGGAGGGTGTACCATCCGGTCTATTGAAGCGCTCGGCACACTGATTATACCACCGAGGTAAGAGACGATACTGTCCCCGTCTGCATTCCTGAAGTCGTATTTGTTGCCCAATACCTTAGGGTTGTCATATATCCCAAAGGCGTGACTGTGGATATTGATTGCAGCGATTCTACCGGGATATCTTTCTATGAGTGCGGCTACCGTGTCATGGGCCAAAGGGCAAGTGTAGCAGTAAACTCCGGTCATCTCTTCGATGAGTAACACTCTGTCTATGGCCTCTACCGGTTGATTTGCTATGACAAAAGCCGTGTCGTGTAGGAAGATTTTATCGTTAAAGAGGGATAGATTGTCCGGACGCTCAACTTTGTCGTGACAAGCCCCTGCAATGAATAGAAGGACCAGCCCTGTTAATAATAATATACATCTTCGCGATTTCATACCTCTTTTTCTCCCTATTGTTTGACAAACGTCTTGATGATAGGCCGGTCTGAATTCTTTGTTTTAACAGAGACAAAATAAATGCCCGCAGGAATATTATCCGTTTTTACTTGTATGAAATGGTTGGCCTGTACGGTGAAAGATAGGGGTTTTATCCAGCCGGAGGAGACCAACTCCACTTGCTCCACTTCGATGCCGGTGGGCAATTGGAGCGTGAGATCATGAGCAGCCGGATTGGGATACAATTTCGTTTCCGCACTGATGGGGTCCACCGTGGCCGTGAGGTGTACACGATACAAAAAGGTCAAGGTGTCCGCTGTAGCAGCCTCCGTGGGATCATATACCTTAAAAGTAACGGTTCCTGTACCTTTGTGTCCTTTGAAGTCGGCATGAAGATTAAAAAAGCCTTTGTCCCCTACCCGGATGGTTCCCATGGAGCCCTTTTTAGGTATATTGGGGTAACATCCGATATTGGTACAGATAGTGGCTTCCCAGTCATTGTCCGCAAAGGTATTGGTTAGGAGTTCATACTTCAGCTCCATGGGGTTTTTGGAAGTGTTTTTGACATAGATATAGTCATTGCCAAATTGGTCGAGATCGTAATCGACTTCCAATGTGTCACTTGGGACAATTTGTATCCCCTGACCCATCACCATTCCTGTCAAACATAAACTGAGAAAGAGTAGTACAGCGTTTTTCATGATTTGATATTTAGAGGTAGCTATTCAGGTAGAGCCATTTCGTTTTGTTCCGCCCTTATCATTGTATAGAACGGATCAAAAAAGCGATGAAATGATTCTGATAATTCATAATAAATGACTTGTCCGGAGCGGATGCTTCTCACGAGTCCTTTATCTTTCAGCTTTCTGAGGTGCTGTGAAATAGCGGGAATTTTCATACCTAAAATATCACTCAAGTCACATACACACAGACGCCCCTCCTGACGGAGTAAAAACAGGATTTTTAAGCGCACGGTATTGCCCGCCAACCGGAAAGTATCCGATAAATGTTCCAACACGCCTTCCGCGGCACTTATCGCCTCCTTGCAGGCTGATATTTGCCGCATATCGGCCTCTTGTCTTATACAGGTTTCATATTTCATGCTACAAATATAGTATAAATAATTATTTAAGCAAATGCTTAAATAGTGGAATGTCGTAATGAAGACATTTTTATTGGCAAGAGGCAAAGCATTTCATCCTCTTGTTAAGGGGTATAGAGTCCACTTCAGAAAGCAAGGCATGATAAAAATGGTTAGAACCATTACAAAAATCAGTCTGTATTCTTATTCCCACGGTTAAACCCCGTGGGCTATGTTGGCTCCCATTCATGTGGCTAATGACTTATTGAACATATATATGTATGAGGGTATATTCGTCCATTGGTAGTCATAATACAAAAGCATTCGTGCATTGGTGGCGCTTAACCTTGATTAAATCTGTGCAATTTGTAATACACACAATTTAATAATCTTACAAATGTTTACTTTTGTGGTTGATGTTGTACAACAATACCGGGATTAATGGTGTTGGTATGATTAAAAAATTAACACAGTCAAATGGAGCTAAATACAGAAGTAAGAGGGTTCCATCTGAACTTTAAAAGACAATAAAAAGCAAGTAGATGAAACCGACATGATTAAAACAATTATTAAACACACGAGGTAATGATTGTTTTAATCAACCAAGGTTCCATCTGACCTTTAAAAGACAATAAAAAGCAAACAGATGAAATGGCAAAACAGAGAGGGTAGTCGAAATGTAGAGGACCACCGCGGAAGACGCATGAGAAGAATAGGAGGAGGAATTGGTATCGGAACGGTACTGCTTCTTCTTTTGGGTTTGTTTTTAGGACAGAACCCCATGTCGATACTTAATCAAATACAAACACAGCCGGTACCGGAAACCTCCCCAGGCAATTATCAGGCGGATGATGTCGATAAGCCTTTGGTCGATTTTGTGTCCGTTGTTCTCAAGGACAATGAGGATGTATGGAATAAATTATTCCGCGAGAACTATGGCAAGGACTACCCTGAGCCCAAGTTGGTACTGTACAGTGGGATGGACCGTTCGGGATGTGGGGTTGCGCAGACGGCGACGGGCCCATTTTATTGTCCGGCAGATCAAAAGGTATATCTGGACCTGAGTTTTTTTAGAGAAATGAAGAGTCGTTTTCACGCTCCCGGGGATTTTGCGATGGCCTATGTCATCTCTCATGAAGTCGGTCATCATATCCAAAATCTCTTTGGCATAACGGACAAAGTAGCTCGGCAGAGGAGTCGTATGAGCAAAAGAGACGGCAACAGGTTGTCCGTCAGGTTAGAGTTGCAAGCCGACTATTTGGCCGGGGTTTGGGCGCACCATGACCAAAAGATGAAGAATATTCTCGAAGAAGGAGATTTGGAGGAAGCCATCAGGGCTGCGGCATCAGTAGGAGACGATCGAATTCAAAAATCTGCGGGATCTTATGTCATTCCGGATGCATTTACCCATGGCACCTCCGAACAGCGTGTCCGCTGGTTTACCAAGGGCCTGCGTTCCGGAGATATGAATGGTGGGGACACCTTCTCGGTCCCGTATAACCAGCTCTAGTAAATAGGATTTCAAGGACCCTGTCTAAAAGGATGGACCTCCAGCTTTAGGATTGTTTAACCTTTAGTTATGATTTTCATAACATCCCGGTGTCTTATATAGGCATATCATTGCATTACGAATCAGATAATATTGTCTGATTAGAACTTAGTGTTTGCAAAAAGCTTCAAAGTGGGAAGCGGATCTGTTGGCAAACGCTGTTTAAAATTGTAATGATATGAAGACGAGAAAGGATAATAAAAACAGAAAAGCAAGAAACATTTCACTGTTGTTTCACGCCGCATTGGTATTACTGGCGCTTTACCCAATAAAGCAATCTCTCAAAGATGCCAACACCTCCTTTGCAGACCATATAGAGATTGTTTTTTCTAACGGGGACATCACTTCCGGAGCGTCTTCTACCGCTCCGGCAAAAGCCCCGGAGCCCGTTAATACTCCGGAAGTGAAGAAAGAAATGACCAAAAAAGCAGCACCTGCGCTTCCTCCTTCCGCTCCGGTATTGGAAGAACCAGAAAGTCCGGTTAAGTTGGAGACAAATAGCAAAGCAACCCGTGTTGAAACCCAAGCAAAATTCAAGGAGATTCCTGTTAAAGAAAGCGATGTGAAAGAGGAGGAAGCGTCTGATACGCCCAAAGAAACGACTTCTGACAATACCCCGGAGCACTCAAAGGAAGGAGAAGGAGATCACGGTACTCATATCACAGGCAAAGAGCTAGGGGAGAAAGATTTTGGTGGGAATGGTGTTTTCGGTAGAAAGGTCATCTACCGCGCTCCCATCGCAAAAGTGGCTAAAGAAAGTGGCGTTATAGCGGTCAATGTCTGCATCAATCGCCGGGGAAGAGTCACACATGCTATCGTGTATAAAGATAAGACAACGATTACCAACAAAGAATATCTCAGGAAGGCTAAGGAAATGGCTACTCAATACCGTTTTGAGGAAGATTATACGGCACCGGACATTCAATGTGGCCAATTGACTTTTATTTTCAAGATAAAATAGGGGCATGATGCTTCTGTTATTTTAAAACGCTATTGTTGTTCAAAAGTCCCCGGAGTTGTATACCGGGGACTTTTTTGCCTCATTTTCTGGACAATCTTTAACATATTGTCGATGTGCCGGATATTCTTAGCTGCTTCCTGAGTGTTCTGATTCAGTAAGAATCCATAGCGAATAGAGTTATTTGAGAAGTGGAGCGTTTTGTACTCCAGAACCGTGTTTTATTGATTTTCTTAACGGAGTGTTAACACCGGATAGCGAAAAAATAGCATTTTTACGCCTTAATAATGCCTTCAGGCTTGGTATCCATCTACCAAAGAGCGGGGAAGGAGGCTATTGATCACGAATTGTATTTGATATGCGAATTTTAGTAATTGGAGGGGGCAACATGGGGATGACCTATGCGGAGAGTTTTTTGAAATCACATATCGTCAACCCGGAGCGGATGATGATACTCGAAAAATCCCCTCAAAAAGCAAAAGAACTCGAGCAGAAAGGGATTGGAACGGTGTACGGACGACCGGAGCAATGCGTGCCACAAGCCGACTTGGTGATTTTGGCGGTAAAGCCGCAAGACACTACTCAGCTATTTGCTGATCTAAAGCCCTTGGTCCAACCGACGCAAGTATATCTATCCATCATGGCCGGGGTACAACTTGAGACGATTTCTAAGGCATTGGGCACGAACAAGGTCATCCGCGCAATGCCCAACTTGCCGGCGAAAATAGGCCGGGGAATGACGGTATTCACAGCACTGGACGAAGTGACGAGAATCGAGTTGGCGATGGTCCAAAACCTGGTAAATACAACGGGTAAAACCCTTTACGTCAATGACGAGTCTATGATAGATGCGACGACTGCGATCAGTGGAAGTGGACCCGCTTACGTTTGGTATTTTATGCATGCCCTTGTCAAAGCGGGCATCGATATGGGCTTTTCTCAATCGGAGTCTGAGTTGCTGGTGAGTCAAACTTTTTTGGGGGCGGTCCAATTGTACAATGCGGGCCGGCTGAACCTGGAGGAGTGGATTGGCCGAGTGTGTTCGAAGGGAGGGACTACCGAGGCGGCTTTGTATGAAATGGATAAAAATCAGGTGTTGGAGAAACTGATGGCAGGGGCCAGGGCAGCATTGAGGAGAGCGGAAGAGTTGGGTATGAAATTGTAAACTCCACCATTTCATACCAAAAATTAGTGCTCTTATAAGTAATAAATATCCTTAGAAAACGAAGCTGGTCTTATTTGAATCGAGGCACTCGTACAACCATTGCTCCTTTTGGAATTCTTTAAATAATAGGTAAGCATGATAACAATTTCAAGTGTATTAATCACCGATGATGTCCATCCGTTGTTGGTTGAAGGGTTAAAGGCGATGGGATATGCTGTGGTCTATCGGCCGGATATCACTTGGAGTGAGGTGAAAAGCATAATATGGGATTTTGGAGGAATCGTGGTAAATACAAAAACCAAAATGACCCGGGAGATGATGGAGGCAGGCTCGAAGTTGAAGTTTATTGCCCGCTTGGGATCCGGTCTCGATATCATAGACCTGGAAGAGGCGAAAACGCGCGGTATTGCTGTTCTTCGCTCCCCGGAAGGCAATGCCAATGCCGTAGCGGAGCATGTTATAGGAATGATCTTAGCGTATAATAACAAAATGTTGCAAGGGGATAGGGAAGTGCGTAATTTTATCTGGCAAAGGGAGAAGAACAGAGGTAAAGAGCTGGAAAACAGCACTGTAGGGATAGTGGGATTTGGGCATGTGGGAAGCAGATTGGCGGAGAAACTAACAGGCCTAAATGTTAAAGTTTTGGTTTATGACAAATATCGGCAACAAATTTCCAAGCAATTCCCATTTGTCAATGAAGTGAGCTACGAAAGGCTCTTGGAGGCATCGGATTATATCAGTTTTCATGTGCCTTTAACTCAGGAGACATTGTACATGATGCGCAAAGAGACTTTCGAGAAGTGCAAACCCGGGGCAGTCATCATTAACACTTCAAGAGGGAAAGTGGTGCGGATGACGGATTTGTTGGAAGCATTGGAAGGTGGTCTGATAGGGGGAGCGTGTTTGGATGTCTTTGAAAATGAAAAGCCCGCTACAATGACTCCGGAGGAGTGCAAACTATACCAAAGACTGTACGAGCGAAACGATGTGATTTTGACCCCTCATGTGGCAGGATGGACGGTGGAGTCAAAGCGAAAGATTGCAGAAGTGCTCTTGGATAAAATTGCAGCATTGGGGTAAAGGAATGACGGCTTATATTAGATAGAATTGAACTGTTTTTCCTTCCGGGATTATGGATAAGATGGCTTTTGGCGCAGGAGAGGGTAAGGTAAGGCATATTATTGAAGGTGACCGAGGCGATGAGTAAAAGATTAAGAAAGTTCTTGCGGGGAGGATAAAAGTATAATTCAAGACTATTTCTGTATTGATGTTTTGTCAGGTAGTAATTATTTCTTAACATTGCAGCGTCTTTGCCCGGGCATAGGCATGGATAAGCAAGGAAAGCAAAACGGAATATTATATTGCTATTTTATAGCAATGTAAAATATTGCTTATAGGGAGTTTATTTTTCATTGTTTTATTTTGAATTGCTCGTATAATTTACAGTTATTCGCAGTGTTGTAATGTTAAAGATTATTTTATACATAAAAAGTGATAAATATGTTTAAACGTTTACTATTCTTAATGTTGTGCATATTGTTAGGGGGTGGAGCCCTGCATGCTCAGACGGTATTGGAAGGTTCGGTTACAGAGAAGGACGGAGGAGCTCCGGTACTCTTTGCAACGATTGCGGTGAAGAAAGGGAATGAACTCGTCACCGGAGCGCAAACAGATTTTGACGGTAAGTACCGGATTGCCAACCTCGATGCAGGCACCTATGATGTGGAGGCATCGTATGTCGGCATGCAGACGCAAAAGATAACGGGCGTACTGGTGATTAACAATAAGATCACCCGCTTGGATTTTTCCTTGGCGAATGAAGGGGTAGTTCTTAAGACGGCAGAAGTTCGTGCTTATAAGGTGCCTTTGATAGACAAAGGATCGCCCGAGTCCGGACAGACCATTACTGCGGAGGCGATTCAGAACCTGCCGAACAGAGGGGTCAATGCGATTGCGGCGACCACTGCGGGTCTGGCGTCACAGGACGGAGGGAGTATCAATATCAAGGGATCGAGGGATGCGCAGACGGTATATTTTTTGGATGGTATCCGGGTGACGGACGCCAGTCTTATTCCTTCATCCGAGATTGACCAGTTGCAGGTTTTGACCGGTGGTCTTGGTGCGGAGTATGGAGATTTGACGGGTGGTGCTATTTCACTGACATCAAAAGGGCCCTCTCCAAAGTTTTCCGGAGGAATGGAAGTAGAGACTTCTCAATATTTGGATGCCTTTGGTTCCAACTTGCTCAATGGTCATTTGAGTGGACCGATTTTCAAGAAGAATGGAAAGTCTATTATAGGATTTAGGCTTTCGGGGCAGTATCGTTACCGCCTGGATGACGACCCTCCGGCCGGTGGTGTTTACGTCGCGGATGAGGATCGTATTAAGGAGTTACAGAAAGACCCTCTGTTTAGAAGAAATGGGGTCTTGATACCCAAGGGGGAGCTCCTTTCCGAAGGGGATGGTGTTTCGCATTTGGCATACCGGCCCAATGAACAGCGCAAGAATGTGGATTTGACCGGGAAGTTGGATTTCCGTCTTACCCCGGCGATTGATATGACCGTATCGGGGACCTATTCGGATGTATATAATCGGTTTCAACCAGGAACAGCCAATAGCGATAATAGATTTAACAGCTACAGAGGTGCCGGAGAGTGGAGATTACTCAATTGGGTCAATAATCCGGAGAATACGGATAACACCTACCGATTGAATGTAAGATTTAGACATAAGATTGGTTCTGTTTATACCGGCGCAGAGGCGACCGATGAGGAGAAGGCCAAGAAGGCGTCGGTAATAAGCAATGCATCTTATACCCTCCAGGGTGGATATGAGCGCCGTCAACGCCATTGGCAAGATGTCATCCATAAAGATAATTATTTTAATTATGGATATGTGGGCAAATTTGACCGGCAGTGGGATACTTTGACAGCGGGAGGACAGCATTTTGGATACGTAGAACGCCTTAAAGGATACACTCCTGGCGGTGTTAATCCTATTTGGGAAGCATACAATCAATATATAGAGAAAACGCCCAATCAGTATTCTGAGTATTTGGCATACAATGGTGAGTTGAATCCACTTTATAATACGGTATGGAATGTCTATAATAACGTAACAGGAGTATATGACAGGAATCAAAAAACCGATTTTGAGCGATACAGTGCCAATCTCAAGGTTCAGTTTGACTTAACCCCATTTGGGTCTAAGGGAGGAACCCATAATATCGTAGTCGGAGGCCAATACGAGCAGCGAATTGAGCGGTTTTGGAGAATTTCTCCGAGTTTGTTATGGAGGACGATGCGACAGTTGGCCAACAGTCATATCGGCTCCCTGGATACCAATCACGTAGTGACCACATTGCCGGATGGTACCCCAATCTATGGTAATAAAATACAGATTGACAAATCGAATAAATTTAATGAAGAAGTGCGAAAGCTCCTATTCCCCGGTAAGTCGTTGTATGGTGATGACCAAAACGGCACCATGTATGATTTTGTGAATACCGACGCCTTATCTCCGGATCAGCTTTCTTTGGAGATGTTTTCGCCAAGAGAACTGGCCGATAACCGGGTGGTATACTTCTATGGGTACGATTACTTGGGCAACAAAGTAGCCAACAATGCTACCTTTGCGGATTTCTTCAAAAGGGATGCTAATGGTAGACAAACCTTTACAGTTGCCCCTTACAAACCAATCTACAGTGCATTGTTTTTGCAGGATCGATTTAATATCAATGACATCATATTCAGATTTGGAGTAAGGGTGGATTATTTTGATGCCAACCAAAAGGTGTTGAAGGATAAATATTCACTGTATCCGATTATTACTGCTGCGGATTTTTATAGTGACCCGGATAATGGGAAACGACCGGATGGCGTCGGGGATGATTTTAAGGTATATGTCGAAGGAGCGGAGAGCAACAAGGTGAAGGGATATCGGGATGGTGATACTTGGTATGATGCCTCTGGTAGACAATTGAACAGTGGACGGGAGTTGTTTGGCGAAGGTGGATTGGTTAACCCTAAATTTGCAGGAGCGGATACGGTGTACAATCTTGCCAGTGCGGCGTTTAATCCGGATTTGGCGTTTGAGGACTACAAACCTCAGATTAATATTATGCCGAGATTGGGCTTTTCCTTCCCCATATCAGATGATGCCAATTTTTATGCCCATTACGACGTGTTGGTGTCCAGGCCTTATACCGGTAATATTGCGACTGCATACGATTATTATTACTGGACTGACCCCAACAGGACCACGATCAGTAATCCCAACCTGAAACCGGAGACAACGGTGGATTACGAGGTGGGCTTCCAACAGAAATTGACCAATACTTCTGCATTGAAGTTGTCTATGTATTACAGAGAATTCAGAGATCAAATTCAGAGAAGGAATTTATTATATACCGCTCCGGAGCCTATCAGCTCTTACCAGTTGTATGACAATATTGACTTTGGAACAGCCAAAGGATTTACCGTGCAGTATGATTTGAGGCGAACAAAGAATGTAATGATGAATATCGCCTACACGCTCGGTTTTGCGGAGGGTACCGGTTCTGATGAAGATTCTCAGCGTAGTCTAATCGCCCGGGGATTCAATCTACGAACACTTTCTCCGTTGTCTTATGACGAGCGACACCGGATATCTGTGACATTTGATTATAGATATAAAGAAGGCAAGTATTACAATGGTCCGGTAGTTATGGGAATGCCATTGTTTGAAAATACGGGGTTAAACCTGCAGGCGACTTCTGTGACCGGACGCCCATATACAAAGAACAGGTTTCCAACCAGATTTGGAGGTCAGGCTATAGACGGGCAGATTAACGGTGCGCGCTTGCCCAGCAATTTTAACATTGATATGAAGATTGATAAGCGTTTCAAATTATTAAAGGGCGAGAATAGAAAGGGGTTGAGTGTAAATGTTTACTTGCGGGTCAATAACCTACTGGATACGCGAAATGTCATTAGCGTCTATTCTGCCAGTGGGTCACCTGATGATGATGGGTATTTTCAATCCATTCAAGGGCAACAGGTTTTACGAAATGTAAGAACCACCCGTCCGGAAGATTTTGATCGCTTTATAGAAATATACAATTGGAGGATGTACAATCCCGATCATTATACTCAGCCGAGGAGAATTTTCTTGGGTGCTATCGTTAATTTTTAGTAACTAATTGAACGAAAAAAATGTACTCCTAGGTGGATTTGTATAAATTCTACCGGGAGGAGAAATGTTTAACAAATGAAAAAGGACCACAGGGATTATTTTGTATATGTACAACATGTGGTATAGATACTTTTTCGTATAAAATATTAAAAGATGAGACAACTATTATTTCAAATCTTAATGATTATTGGGGGCATTTCACTGGCGATGCCAGGTTATAGCTTCAATACACCTGGGGGTAAGAAAAGAGGCGTTCACACAGCTCGTAAAATCGAATTAAGAGAAGCATGTAAACCTTCGAAGTCCTCTACAGATCTCGACATTAATAATGTCCGTGCGCGGTTATTGGGTGGGGGAGATATGTGGTGGACGGGTAAAAACGGTTCAAATGAGGCAAGATACATCATTCCAAAGGTAGATCCGGCCTCAGGTGTTGCGCCAGTGTCATCCCTATTCGCAGGTTCTGTTTGGATTGGGGGATATCAGGGTGGTAACCTAAAAGCATCTGCGTTAACCTATCGAACAACAGGACATTCATGGTTTCCCGGCCCTTTGAATCCGGATGATGGAACAACAGATGCACCTGTTTGTGCACGCTGGGATCGGCATTTTGAAGTGTTAGGAGCAAGCATAAGAAGACACTATGCCAATTATAAAAAGCATCTAAAAGATGGTTCATTACCAATTCCTGCAGATGAGATTCCGGAAGATGTGAAGTACTGGCCTTCCGTTGGAAACGAATTTTTTGCAGATAAGTTTGGATTTGATTTGCCCAATGAAGTTAAGAGAGGGTTGGCGGGCTTTCACGATACGAATGAAAACGGAATTTATGAGCCTCAATTGGGTGATTTTCCAACTATTGAGATAAGGGGATGTAATCTTTCTATTGAGCAAGTTCCCGATCAAATGATTTTTTGGATTTACAATGACAAAGGGGCACCAAGTACGATTTTCCCGGATGCTCAACCTATTCAGATGGAGGTACAGGCTCAGGCCTTTGCTTATCAGACGGGTGATGAGATTAATGATATGACTTTTTATCGATATAAACTCATTAATCGTGCAACTCAACGGATCGATAGTACCTATTTTGCTATGTGGGTAGATCCTGACTTAGGTTGTGCATATGATGACTATATTGGTTGTGATACGACTAAAGAAGTAGTATTGGATAGTTTTGGAAACTTTGTGGAGTATCGAAGTAGAGATTTGATGTTTATATACAATCAAGATGATGTAGATGATAAAGATGGAGGAGATTGTGAGGGGATTTCTACTTATGGTGTTCATATTCCTATTTTAGGAGTTGATTATTTTAGGGGACCAAAAAAGTTACTTTATGATTCGAATGATATTATAATTGATGATACGTTGATTGAGCTAGGAATGTCTTCGTTTACCTATTTTTTAAATCCACGTTCTGACCCAATTCCTCCTGGACCTATGCAGGATCCTAATACAATTGGAGAGGTTTACAATTATATGACCGGATCATGGAGAGACGGGACACGATTTACTAATGGGGGAACTGGATATAATCCCGGTAGCACAGATTATACGAAGTATGCATTTCCGGGTTATCCGGATGATGAGAATGGTTGGAGCATGTGCGCCCTTAGTACAAATCGAGGAGACTTTCGTACTGTTCAGGCTTCCGGACCGTTTCGTTTGGATCCGGGAGTTACCAATGAATTGATTATCGGTGTGGTATGGGTGCCGGATCAAGAATATCCATGCCCTCCATTGGATGAATTATTAGCGGCTGATAAGAAGGCACAGGATTTGTTTGACAATTGTTTTGATATTACCGATGGGCCGGCAGCACCGGATGTTGATTTTATTGAGTTGGACAAGGAATTGATCATGGTACTGACTAACCCACAGTCTTCCAATAATTATAAAGAGAAATATGAGGAGAGAATTATAGGTGCTCCTGCGACGCTCAAGGATAAAAAATACCATTTTGAAGGATACCGTATTTATCAAGTTGCCGGTCCGGAAGTTACTAAGTCAGAAGTTGGCGATGTGAATAAAGCTAGAGAGATTGCAACATTTGACATAAAGAATGGCATTAAGAAAATTTACAATTGGAAGGCTTTGCCTAATCCGGATCCGACGCAAACCAAGTTAGTTTGGTCTTCAGAACTTAAAGTTGAAGGCTTGGATAAAGGTATCAAGCATACATTGAGTATTACAAAAGATGTTTTTGCTCAAGGAGGTGGGGGAGCCCTTATTAATCATAAGAATTATTACTTCTTAGTATTGGCCTATGCGCAGAATTCGACTGCGTTGTTTAATCCGGACAAACCTACTGAAACGCTTCCTATCGCCTATATAGAAGGTCGTTTGAATGTTGGTAATGAGGAAGGTTTCCCCTACAAGGCGACCCCACGACCGATTTTATATCAAAAGCTCAATGCCAAGTATGGTACAGGCCCGGAAATAACCCGTTACGATGGAGTCGGTATAGGAGGCGCATTTGTCCGTGTAAAGAAAAGCACAATAGATAAAATAACTGAGGGTAGTTTTGATGGAACCATTGAGTATGAGAAAGGGTCGGGACCCATATCCGTTCAGGTATATGATCCATTAAGGTGTACGGATGGCAATTTTACCCTTTTCTTTAGGGATTCTTTTGACAATACTAAACTGGATAGGGGAGCCACTTGGATGTTGGTGTCGGAAGACGGTAAGGATACCATTTTTTCGGAGAGTACGATTGATGTGCTCAATGAACAAATAATACAGAAATATGGCTTTACTGTATCTATAGAACAGACTACAGAGCCGGGAGCTCGCGAGGATGAGACAAATGGCGCCATTGGAGCCGAGTATGTCTATAAAGACCTTGGTAAGGATGCTTGGTTTATGACAATGCCAGATAACTTTAGAATTCCTGTGAATTTCAATGGTAATGACGTAAATATTGGTGCGTATGACTTTATACTAAGTAACGATATTTTGGTAAGTACCTATGATCCAAATGGTAAATTATCAAAGATAGATAACCAGGGTTTTGTGCCTTATCTTTTGTGCGATGGTCAGCCATCAAACGGGCTTATTAATATCTCTCCCGCATGGAGGGATTTGGAGCAAACCAAATTAGCAAAGTCGGGCCTTAGTAAGGGTGGCTTGGCAAAATTGAATAATGTGGATATTATCCTAACTTCTGATAAGTCCAAATGGTCGCGCTGTGTGATTGTAGAGACGGCACCTAAGGCGCTCGTAGACCAAGGTCTTCAGACCGTTGGTGATGCCTTGGAAATGCAATTGCGCGCTTCCCCATCCGTTGGGAAAGATGCAGATGCTGACGGCAATCCTGTGGAGGACGGCACCGGCGTTGGTATGGGTTGGTTCCCCGGTTATGCTATTGATGTGGAAACCGGTCAACGTCTCAATATCTTCTTTGGAGAAAACTCAGTATTGAGAGATGAAACCCTTGAAGATTTTGGAATAGAGATAGAATCTAAAAAAGGACCTTGGCATGGTGCAGACATGATGTTTAATCCGACGGATGAACTGTTGTATCCCACACTGTTAATAGACAATCAACTTCCACCGGCACTTGCTTTTTATACGGGAGGCCAACACAAGATTTATGTAACAAATACACCATATGATTCTTGTAAGACACAGGCGCGATACTTGAAAGAAAGTCGCTCCAGGAATCGAAAAAGAGGTTTAACCGACGTTACCTGGGCAGCAATAGCAGTGACACAAAGTGGAACAGAAATGTTGTCTTATGCGGATGGATTAATCCCCAATGATGTGAAAATCAGCTTACGTGTCGATAACCCGTACAATTACAGTGTAGGTACTGGAATTAATAATGGACTCAATGCGTATGGTATCTCCTTTAAAGGAATTACTCCCAATCCGGTGGAAAGCAAGGAAGACATCGGAACCATCCTTTGTGATGATGTCAATGTAGTCCCCAATCCGTATTACGGTAACTCAGCATATGAAAGCTCTCCTTTGGACAACAGGGTGAAGATAACCAATTTACCGGATAGGAGTGAAATCACGATTTACTCCCTGGATGGTAGATTCATCCGGAAGTATGACAGGAATGAAGCTCCAAGACCTCCTAAAGGCACCGGTATTATCGAAAAACAAACGCGTCCGGATGTCATTTGGGACTTGAAGAATGATAGCGGTATTCCGGTGTCCAGTGGCGTGTATATGATTCGTATTCGCGATAAAGATACCGGAGCAGAATGCGTAGTAAAATGGTTGGGGATAATGCGTAAGTTTGATCCTTCTACCTTAAAGTAATAAACAAAGGAGCACGCAGTTCTTTAAGGAAAGTGCTGTAGCAAAAGATAATTGAACTTTTGGAAAGTTCGGAAATGAGTTTTTTCCGAACTTTCCGGAAGTTAAGGCTTACAAAAATTTTAAATACTTAAGATATGAAACATATTTTTACAATTCTTATTACTCTTTTTGTCTTCCACTCACAGGTCGCTTTGGCGGGCAATCCCGATAGACAGGGGGAAGCGGGTGCTTATGAATTACTGATGAATCCATGGGCTCGAAGTGCGGGATGGCATTCGATGTCGACCTCTCTCGTAGGGGGAGTAAATGCCTTGCGCATCAATCCGGCGGGATTGACGAATATGGGATCCATGGAAGTATCTTTGGGAAGCGCCCGGTATCTCGCCCCGAGTGGTATTACACTCAGTGGTTTGGGTTTTGCCAAGCGACTGCACAAGCACGGTGCACTTGGTATTTCGGTTATGAATGTAAACACAGGAGACATAAGAAGAACAACGGTAGAGTCTCCTGAAGGAACGGGTGCGGTATATCGTCCCTCCTTCTTGAATATAGGTGTATCGTATGGACATGAATTTGTTACCGATGAAAAGAATCCGGAAAATAAAATTCGTGTAGGTGTTTTGGTTCGTACGGTTTCCGAATCGATTAGTGATGCATCTGCTACAGGTATTGGATTAGATGCGGGAGTACAGTATGTATCCGGAGACAAAGGGCAATTTAAGTTTGGTGTTAGCCTTCGCAATATTGGATCAAAGATGCGTTTTTCAGGGTCCGGGTTAGGGCTGGTCAATCCGGGTGAAATCCGGAAAGATGTTCAAGCCGCCGGATTTGATATGCCTTCTCTACTCAATATTGGCGCTTCCTATGACTTCTACTTTGCTAAGCTGCATCGTATTACCGTCTTAGGTAATTTTACCGCCAACTCCTTCTCCAGAGATGAAATCGGTGCCGGTATAGAGTACTCATTCAACGATCGCTTTATGCTTAGAGGAGCGTATAAGTACGATAATCGTTTTGGTACGGATGCTCTTTTGGGTAAAGTTAACAATGCTTACACCGGTTTGAGCCTTGGAGCTTCCTTTGTATTTGATGTGTTGAAGAATGTGGATGATGATGACAATGTGGTGTCTGTCACAAAGATGGCAGTCGATTATGCCTATCGTTTGTCTAATCCGTTTTCCGGTACACATAATTTGACCTTGAGTGTCAGGATATAGGGTAATCGCGCCATGAGGTAGTTAGCCATACGGTGTTGCATATATTGATGGTATGGACCAAAGGTTTGATAGAACACGTTGCTAAATTTATGGTAAGAATAATAAAAGCATCCTCAAAGGATGCTTTTATTATTCTTTGCTGTTTTATGATCGTCGATTTAAGCAATTAATAGATACTTACTATTAGGCGGATTACCTCGAGTGCTCTGCTCCTTTTATAGCCGTTTTTCATGGTTGAGGTGCAACTTCAGGGAAAGGTAGTAATTTCTTCCCGGGGCGCTAATTCCCGAGGCAAAGGGACGGTAATGGAGGTCTAATAGATTGGTAATTCCTATTTTGATGTCCCCGAAGAAGCTATTGTGATAGGTTAGTCCAATATCCCAGGTTTGCCAGGCAGGAGTACCCTCTTTAGTAGCATATATTAGATTATCAGAGGATGAGGGTGCGTACTCCTCAAGGGGTTTTGCTGCATTAAACCGCCAAACTACACCGGATTGAAGCCAACTCCCTTTTTCATTTAAATCGTGATTATACTTGAGACTTACAAAACCGTAGGTTGGTGGGATGTGCGCCAGGGGTTTCGTTTGGGATTTAGAGTCTATGGCGTAACCTCGTATCTCAGTGATGCTTGCGGTGGCAGTAAAGTGCTTTCCACAATGTCCGCTAATGCGCAGTGATACTCCTTTTATTGCTCCGCTCTCTTCATTTACATGAGCAACGGTAGTGTAAGGATCTCCATCAATTATTAGGCTGGAGTCTCCGTTGGGCAATGCACGGGCCCTACGCACGATGACGTTCCGGAGAGAAGTATAAAAGACGGTTCCATTTGCTGTGATGCTGCCGGACCCCGGAAGTGGCCATGTCTTAGAAGTAGAAACTTCGATATTTCTGGAGTGTTCAGGTGTTAGAAGTGGATTAGGGATGAGTACCTCTCCGTTTTTGACCCTTAACTTAGCAACATCATCGATATTGGGAGCACGAAAAGCGGTACCTACCAAGCCTCGTATGAGCCAGGTGGGATGAGGCGTCCAATTGAAGCCCATGGAGCCCGTAAGGGCCCGGTTTTGGTTGGTAATGCCGGAATAATAGCTGTCGGGCCAAAGGATGATTGAGCGTTGTTTATAGTGTACTTGGAGGCTATTGATGCTCCACCGTCCTCCGGCTTGCAGTTTGAAACCCGGGGTGATAGAAGAATTGAGTAGAAAATAGATTCCTCCGGCGGATGAGGTGTTTTTTCCATCGGGGTAGCGAGTGAGGATATTGTATGTCGGGGTATTGGAGGAAAGTGTTGTGCTGTAGGCGGTGGAATAGAGCTGTTCGAATTGTAAATCCGCACCATAGGAGATTTCGGATTCATAAAACCGGTCCAATGCCTTTTGGAAGTCCAGGGTGAGGTTAAAGATGTTTAATCGTTCGATGTTGTGTTGGATTCTATCGCGTTGAAATTTTCGTTTTATTCGCTCTTCTCCAATTCTTTGATATGCTCCGATGAGTTTAAATTTATCTGAGAGATAGTGTTTAGCTGAGTTGTCCATTGTCACCGAGGCAAGGGTCCTGAAAAGCGGGCCATAGTCCCATTGTGCCCATTTGGGTTTTCCGTTTTTGATCTGTGTTAATTGGTCATAACGTGGGATGTCTGAGCCTGAAGAATATTGTAGATTGGTGGTAATTTGGTTCTCTTTGTTCAGGTAGTATTTCCATTTTTGAAGGAAATGCCATTGTTGGTAGGCAGAGCCCACTTGGAGAAAGGGATTGGGATTGTGCAGGGCGGTATCCTTGCCCCGGATGTGTTTGACATAGAACAGTCGCTTGCCGAATTCCGGATATTTGGGGTTGGTCTTTTTGCCGGAAAGGATATCGCCAAAAGAGCTGTAGGAGAAACTCGCTAAAAATCCATGTTTTCCTTTCGTCCGGCTCCCATCCAGATGCAAGGTGCGTTCTTTTGTTGCAGTGGCAACTTTCGAACTCGCATTGAGGGCATAGGCAGGCTTGCCATTGCGATACAGTGGGGATTTGGTTATGAAATGTATGACGCCACCGAGAGCATCACTTCCGTAAAGAAGTGCATTTGGTCCGAGGATGAGTTCGATTCGTTGGAGTATTGCCGGATCGACCGATATGGCATTGTGCAGGTGACCGGATCGATAGATGGAGTTGTTTAGTCGTGTGCCATCTACCACAAGGAGAAGCTTATTGGCTTCAAAACCACGTACTATTGGGCTTCCGCCTCCGGCCTGGCTTTTTTGAATAAAGATCCCGGCTGATTGATGAAGTACATCGGCAGTATTGGAGGAGGCGACGGATTGGATATCTTTGGATGAGATATTGATGACTTCGTAGGGTAGTTCATCTTGGTGCAATCCCATCCTTCCTACGACAGTGACGGCTTGGTGTGTAAATGCGGTGGGACGAAGGGAAATGATACCGCCACTTTCCTTGATTCTTTGCACCGTATGTTCGACCATTTCATACCCAATAAAACTAACTTCAATGGAGTCGGTGAGGGAAGAGTAAACGACCTCGGCCATCCCTTCGCTATCAGCTGAAAATAATGCATGTGTCGAACGGTTGATTACATGCGCAAAGGGTAGTCCTTCATTCTCTTCGTCCACGATTTGGATTTTGAAGCGCTCTTGAGCTCCCAGTGTGAGGGAGGCGATCAATAGAATAAATAGGCTAATGTGCTTTAGGGAGAATAATCGAGAAGGTCGTTCCACGGTCCACTTTAGATTCTTTAACAAATATTTTTCCTTTATGATGATCTTCTATTATTCTTTTGGCGAGGGAAAGGCCGAGGCCCCATCCTCTTTTTTTGGTCGAATATCCGGGTTCGAATACGGTTTTGAACTTTCCCGGAGGTATTCCCTGTCCGGTATCTGAGATATCTATGTTGACAGTATTGGGTTCTTCATGGACTTGAAGGGTGATTTTGCCCTGTCCCTGCATCGCATCCAGGGCATTGCGGAATAGGTTTT
>Ga0256832_1000352_pt1 | contig 28776 bp, 23 predicted proteins | sample 134614metaG_FD_190534 | JGI IMG/M metagenome (GOLD analysis project Ga0256832, IMG submission 190534) | Hydrothermal vent microbial communities from Lau Basin, Pacific Ocean - 134-614 | ecosystem: Environmental > Aquatic > Marine > Hydrothermal vents | place: Pacific Ocean: Lau Basin | collected...
CCACCCGGCCGAAGCCGTGGCTTTCGGCACCGAAGGCCCCTTCCTTCAGCAGCTGGGCATGGACACGGTCATCCTGGGCCCCGGCAGCATCGACCAGGCCCATCAGCCCGACGAGTTCATGGACATGGGCCAGATACAGCCGGGCATTCAGATCATCAAACAGCTGATTCAGCGTTTCTGCCTGAACTGATATGATGAGCGGATGAACAAGGACGCCGACAATTTCGTCTGCTGGTTCCGCCAGGCATCGCCCTATATCCACGCCCACCGGGGCAGCACCATGGTGCTGGCCTTTGGCGGCGAGGCGGTGCGGGACGCCGGTTTCGACAAACTCATCCATGACATCGCCCTGCTTCACAGCCTGGGCCTGCGCCTGGTGCTGGTGCACGGCACCCGGCCACAAATCGAGGAACGCCTGAAGCTGCGTGGGGTGGACATGCAGGTCATCAACGGCATGCGGGTCACCGACGAGCACGCCCTGCTGTGCGTGAAGGAAGCGGCGGGCACGGTGCGCGTGGAGATCGAGGCCCTGCTCTCCACGGGTCTGGCCAACTCGCCCATGGCCGGGGCCCAGATTGCCGTGGACTCGGGCAACTTCGTCACCGCCAGGCCCCTGGGCATCATCGACGGCGTGGACTACCAGCACACGGGAGAAGTGCGGCGCATCAACACCGCCGCCATGAAACAGCGCCTGGACGCCGGCGCCATGGTGCTGGTATCGCCCCTGGGTTATTCGCCCACCGGGGAAGTATTCAATCTCAACGCCGCCGACGTGGCCGCCGCCATCGCCCGGGAACTGCATGCGGACAAGCTCGTCTTTCTCACCGACAACAGGCTCACGGACAGCCGCCGCAGGGTCATCGAAAGCATGGTTCCCCGGGAAGTGGACGCCTTGCTCAAGCGCCGCAAAACCCTGGACGAGCAACTGCAGCGCGTGCTGCGCAATGCCGCCCAGGCCTGCCGGGGCGGCGTGGCCCGGGCCCACATCCTGCCCCGTCGCCAGGACGGCGTATTGCTCACGGAGCTGTTCACCAGGGACGGCGCGGGCACCCTGGTCACCGCCGAGCGCTGGGAAACTCTGCGCCAGGCCCGCATCGACGACGTGAGCGGCATCCTGGAACTCATCAAGCCCCTGGAAGAAGCCGGGGTGCTGGTGCGCCGCTCCCGGGAATACCTGGAAAACGAAATCAGCCAGTTCAGCGTCATCGAGCGCGATGGCGCCATCATCGCCTGCGCCGCCCTCTACCCCTTTGAAAAAGAGAAGATGGCGGAACTGGCCTGCCTGGTGGTGCACCCGGACTACCGCCAGGGAGGTCGGGGCGACCAGCTGTTGGAACACTTGCGGAAGCAGGCCCTGGACATGGGACTTAAGAAGCTGTTCGTCCTTACCACGCGCACGGCTCACTGGTTCCGGGAAAGGGGCTTCATCACCGCGGACGTATCACAACTGCCGGGCAGGAAGAAGAATCTCTACAACTGGCAGCGTAACTCCCGCATGCTGGTACTCGACCTCGCACAACAATGAAGCTTCCTCTCGCGGCACTCATTGTCTTCAACCTGCTCTCCCTGGCCATCGCCCTGTACATGGGCTGGGACCCGGCCCGTATCCTGTTCCTGTACTGGGCGGAAAATGTGGTGGTGGCCCTGTGGCAGATTCCGCGTTTCTTCGTGGCCAGGAGTAACCACCCGGAAGACAGCTACAAACTGCCCAACCGGGTGTTCATGACGATCTTCTTCCTTTTTCACTACGGTATCTTCACCTTCGTTCACGGCATGTTCGTGTTCTCCCTGTTCCTGAACCAGGAGATGACGCAGAACGCCGTGGTAAACCTGGTAACCGGCACGCCCGGCCTGTCCCTGGCGCTGCTGGGCCTGCTGCTCAGCCACGGGGTGCAGTTCTTTTCCGACCTGACAAGCGGAACGGCTACTTCCATGCCCCTGAATCAGGTCATGGGCCAGCCCTACAAGCGCATCGTGGTGCTGCACCTGGTGGTGCTGCTAAGCGGCGGCCTGCTCATGTTGCTGCCCTACCCCATGACCAGCCTGGTGCTCCTCGCCGTGATCAAGACGGCCGTTGACCTGTATCTCGACCGAAAACAGATGAAACAAAAGGAAGTTCCCACCAATGTCGCACAGTTCTAGAAAGGCCGTCATCACCGCCATCATCTCCAACGCCCTGGTGACGGTAATCAAGTTCATCGCCAGCCTCCTCAGCGGCTCCGCCTCCATGGCCAACGAGGCGGTACACAGTCTCATGGATACCCTCAACCAGGGCTTTCTGTTCCTGGGCCTGCGCGAAGGCGAAAAACCCGCCGACACCCGATACGCCTTCGGCCACGGGCAGAAGAAATACCTGTGGAACCTGTGGTCCGCCATCGGCTTGTTCTCCATCGGTGCCGGCCTGGGCCTGTCCCATGCCTGGCACAGCTGGGAAGGCTTGGGCAGCAGCCACATCATCGAAACCGCCGATATCTTCGGCTATCGGATCAGCGCCTTGTGGATCAATCTCGGCGTGCTGGCCACGGGCTTTGCCCTGGAAGGCTATTCCTTCCTGGTGGCCATGAAGGAATTTCTGCACCGCATGCGCGCCGCGGGAGAAAGCAATCCCCTGGCCTACCTGGTGAAAGCTGACGACCCCACCCTCATGGCCATCGTCCTGGAAGACTCAGCCGCCATGCTGGGCCTCACCCTGGCGGCACTGGGCATCATTCTCACCGCGGCCACCGGCCACGCAGAATACGACATCATCTTCTCCGCCCTCATCGCCATCATGCTCGGCGGCATCGCCTTCTACCTGAGCTTCATCAACATGCGCTTCCTCGCCGACATGCGGGACATGGAAGCCGAATACCTGTTCCAGGAGATTGTGGAAGATCACCCGGAGCTGGAGCGTTATCACGACCTGCGCTCCATCATCATCGACGAGCAGAACACGGTGCTGGTGGCGGAAATCGAACTCAAGGAAGAAGCCATGATCAACGGACTGCGGCAGCGTATCCATCAAAGCGCCAAGCAACTGCTGGACGACCTCAGCCACAATCCCGATCAACGACGGCAGCTGCAGCAATACGCCGAAGACCGGGCCACTGTGGAAGTCATCATCGGAAGGGCCGAAAGCATCATCGACGAAATCGAGCAGGACATAAAAGCCCGCCTGCCCCGGGTCAGTCACATCACACTGGAAGTGGAAGGCGTGTGCGCCGGGGTTCCACCCCAGGGAGAATGCGAGGAATGAGCGGGGTCGGAGTCAAATCAAAACGATATCGCAAGAATTCAACGACTTGGAGTGACTTGACTCCGACCCCTGAGATTTTGACTCCGACCCCTGAGATTTGGAGTGACTTGACTCCGACCCCTGAGATTCGAAAAACAACGGTAAGTGACGAAAACTCCTGACAAAACACCGAACAGACGCCTATCCGTGGCCCCCATGCTGGACTGGACGGACAGGTATTGCCGGTATTTCCATCGCCTGCTTACCCGCAAAACCCTGCTGTACACAGAGATGGTCACCACCGGCGCCCTGCTGCACAACGAGCCGGCACGTTTCCTGGACTTCTTTCCCGAGGAGCATCCCCTGGCCCTGCAGCTCGGCGGCAGCAATCCCGATGACCTGGCGCGCTGTTGCAAGCTGGCGCAAGAATGGGGGTATGACGAGGTGAACCTGAACCTGGGCTGTCCGTCCGACCGGGTGCAGTCCGGCCTGTTCGGCGCCTGTCTCATGGCCCGGCCGGATTTGGTGGCGGAATGCATCAGCGCCATGGTCGAGGCCAGCCCCCTGCCGGTCACGGCCAAGCATCGCATCGGCATCGACGACCTGGACAGCTATGACCAGCTTACCACTTTCGTGGAAAAACTGTCCGAGGCTGGCTGCCGAACCTTCGTCGTCCACGCCCGCAAGGCCTGGCTGCAGGGACTCAGCCCAAAGGAAAACCGCGAAGTGCCTCCCCTGCGCTACGAGCTGGTGTACCGCCTGAAACAGGATTTCCCGGATTTGGAGATCATCATCAACGGCGGCATTCTCAATCTGGATCAGGCGGAAACACATCTGGCTCATGTGGACGGGGTGATGATTGGTCGCGAAGCCTACCAGAACCCCTGGATGCTGGCGGATGTGGACCGCCGTATTTTCGGGTTGGCCAACCCGGCCACTAGCAGGCACCAGGTCGTGGAAAGCCTGCTGCCCTTGGTGGAGCAGGAATGCCGCCGCGGGGTGCCACTGAAACGCATAACACGGCACATTCTTGGCCTGTTCCACGGTCAGCCCGGAGCAAAAAAATGGCGGCGTTATCTTTCCGAAAACGCTCATCTGCCCAACGCGGGACCAGATACCCTGGTTGAGGCCCTTTCCCTGGTTCCCCAAGCCCACTAATATAGTGCCTACCAAATAATTCCAATGAGGAAAACAAGATGAGTGTAGAACGTATGGTGTTGGCCTTTGCCGGCTTCGCAATTCTTCTGTCCCTGGCCCTGGGCTGGAACATCAGCCCCATCTTCCACCACCAGAACTGGCTCTGGTTCACCGCCTTCGTGGGCGCCAACCTGTTCCAGTCCGCCTTCACGGGATTCTGTCCCCTGGCCATGATCCTGAAGAAGCTGGGCGCCAAGCCCGCTGGCGTATTCTGAGTTCACAATGCCGGATGCGCCATGCGCACATCCGGCTATTCCGCCATTTCGGCAAACAGGTCATGGGCGTCGCTGCCCGTGATCTCCACTTCCACGAAATCCCCCGGCGCCACCTCCCAGGCCCCATCGATGACCACCTGGCCGTCGATTTCCGGCGCGTCTCCCGGCCCCCGGGCCAGGACATGATCTTCATGCACTTCGTCCACCAGCACGATCATCCGCTGGCCCTTGCGGCGCGCCAGCTTGTCCGCCGATATGCCGGCCTGCACATCCATGAAGCGCGCCAGGCGTTCTTCCTTGAGGGCCTCGGGCACCTGATCCGGCAGGGCATTGGCCGCCGCACCTTCCACGGGGGAATAGGTAAAGCAGCCCACCCGATCCAGCTGCGCCTCCTGCAAAAAATCCAGTAGCTGCTCGAAATCGGCTTCCGTCTCGCCGGGATAGCCGACGATGAAGGTGGAGCGGATCACCAGCTCCGGGCAGTCCCGGCGCCAGGCCGCCAGGCGATCCAGCACCTTCTCGGTGGCGGCGGGACGCCCCATGGACTTGAGGATGCGTTCGCTGCCATGCTGCAGGGGCATGTCCAGGTAGGGCAGGATGGCGCCTTCCGCCATGAGAGGAATGACCTGATCCACCTGGGGATAGGGATAGACATAGTGCAGGCGTATCCATGCGGGCAGTTCTCCCAGGGCCTTGGCAAGGCTGACCAGGCGGGTTTCCATGGGCTTGCCGGAAACGAAATCCGTGCGGTATTTCAGATCGACGCCATAGGCGCTGGTATCCTGGGACACCACCAGCAGCTCGCGCACCCCTGCTTTTACCAAACGCTCGGCCTCTGCAACGACTTCATGCAGAGGGCGGCTCACCAGGTCGCCACGCAAAGCGGGGATGATGCAGAACTTGCAACGGTGGTTACAGCCCTCGGAAATCTTGAGATAGGCATAGTGCCGGGGCGTGAGCTTGACCCCCTGGGGCGGAATCAGGCTGGTCCAGGGATCATGGGGCGCCGGCAGCTTTTCATGCACCAGGGCCATGACCTCCTCGTAGGCATGAGGCCCGGTAATGCCCAATACCTTGGGATATTTTTCCCGGATTTCATCCGCCCGCGCGCCAAGACAACCGGTGACCAGCACCCGGCCATTGGCGTCCAGGGCCTCGCCTATGGTTTCCAGGGATTCCTCCACCGCGGCGTCGATGAAGCCGCAGGTGTTGACGATGACCAGGTCGGCATCCTCGTAACCCGGCACCATGACATATCCCTCGGCGCGCAGCTGGGTGAGAATGCGCTCGGAGTCCACCAGGTTCTTTGGACAGCCCAGGCTGACGAAGCCGATGGCCGGCGGCGCCGATTCAGCCATGAAGAAAATCCGTCAGCGACATGGCCTGGGTCTGACCGATCTCCACCACCATGCTTTCTTCCAGGGCGATCTGCCCTTCCCTGATGTAGGGAAGCATCTCGGAGCAGAGCTGATAGACGATAGCCATGCCGTCGCGGTTGCGGTCACCCTCTGGCAGGGTATTGATGCCTTCCACCAGCTCACGGACATAGTTCTCGAACTGCCGCCCCTGGCTGGCCAGATCGGCACGCTTGAATTCATCGGTGAAACTCACCACCAGCTGCCACCCCTGGGTGTCGGGCTCGTCTATGACGGCGATTTTCAGTGGGCCATTGATTTCCATGGGTGTCTCCAAAGTCTAAAGTCTCGTTGTTCGTCATTCCCGCCGCGCCGACTTGCGCCCCTGGGCGGCGCTGAGAATGCCGCGCAGGATTCTGATCTCGTCTTGGTCGGGCTCGGCGCGGTGAAACAGGCGCTTGAGGCGGCGCATGAGCTTGTCGGACTTGCGCGGATCGAGAAAGCCGATGTCCTCCAGGGCCTGTTCCAGGTGGCTGAACAGGCCCTGCATGTCCGCCGCCGTGGCCAGCTCCCGGGGCTGGGGCGGCACCATGGGCGCCCGCTGCATCATCAGCTCGTAGCCCAGCACCTGTACCGCCATGGCGAGGTTCAGAGAGGAGTAGTCCGGGTTGGCGGGAATATGCACCAGGTACTGGCAGCGTTCCAGCTCGGCATTGGTCAGTCCCGTGCGTTCCCGCCCGAACACCAGGGCCGCCTGCTGCCCCTGGGCGGCGCGTTCCGCCACCAGGCCGGCGCACTGCCGCGGATCCAGCTGGGGCCAGGCCACGGTGCGCAGGCGGGCGCTGGCCCCCACCACCAGGGTGCAGTCCGCCAGGGCCGCGTCCAGGTCGGCATGCACGCTGGCTTCTTGCAGGATGTCGTCGGCGCCGGAAGCACGGACCACGCACTCCTCGCTCATGAACTGGCGGGGATTCACCAGGGCCAGATCCTCCAGGCACATGTTCTTCATGGCCCGGGCCACGGCGCCGATGTTGCCGCCGTGGGAGGTTTCCACCAGTACGATACGCACGTTTTTCATGGGCATGGAGTATAATGCCTTATCTCATTCAACGCCTGATGTATCCGTTCCCATGAATCCCATGACCACCATCGCCGCCCGTGCCGCCCGCGAGGCCGGAAAGCTCCTGCTCAACTATTTCAATCACATGGACAAGGTGAAGGTGCAGGAGAAGCAGGCCAATGATTTCGTCACGGAAGTGGACCGGGCCTCGGAGCAAATCATCATCAAGGCCATAAAGAAAGCCTACCCGGACCACGCCATTCTCGCCGAGGAGAGCGGCAATCACGCGGGCAACGACTACCTGTGGATCATCGACCCCCTGGACGGCACCACCAACTACCTGCATGGTTTTCCCCAGTTCTCCATTTCCATTGCCCTGCAATACCGGGGACAGCTGGAAGCCGCCGTGGTCTATGACCCCCTGCGGGACGAGACCTTCTCCGCCCACAAGGGCGGGGGCGCCTATCTCAACGACCATCGTATCCGCATCAGCAAGCAGAAAGACCTGCACGGCGCCCTGCTGGGCACGGGCATACCCTACCGCGATCAGCGTCACGTGGATGCCTATTTCGGCATGATGAAGGCGCTAATCAAGGACGCCGCCGGTGTGCGCCGCCCCGGTTCCGCCGCCCTGGATTTCGCCTGGCTGGCCGCCGGCCGTATCGACGGCTTCTGGGAGCTGGGCCTTGCTCAGTGGGACTTCGCCGCCGGCACCCTGCTGGTACGTGAGGCGGGCGGCGTGGTCACGGATCTCAGCGGTGGCGACAAACACTTTGAAACCGGCAACGTGGTGGCCGGCAACGTGAAAATCCACCAGGAGATGCTCAAGACCATTCGCCCCTTCCTGTCCGAGGAACTTAAGGCTTGAATGTGGTGGTTTCCCGCCCCATGTCAAGGCAAGAGAGACTACAGGAGGAATCCCAAAGGTGAAGCTCATTGAAGACATTCTTGCCGACGCTCAGACCCTGCGCGATGAATTGGCCCTGCAGGTCAGGCTGGGCACTGCGGAAGCCAGGGACGAATTCGAGAAGCTGGAGCCGCATCTCCATAAGTTGAAGCAGAAAACAAAGGAAATCGCGGAAGCCGCCGGCGACACAGCAAAGGAACTGGCCATTGCCGCCGAACTGGGCATCAAGGCCGATTCCGCGGAAGACGTGAAAACCGCTTTGCAACTGGCGGCAGAGGAACTCAGGGAAGGCTTCCGTAAAATAGCAAAATCTCTCTAGCAAAGTATTGAATAACACTGTTTTTCAATACCTTGCATGCGACACAGGGATGTATCCTCAGGCTTGCTCATGACCACGGCGGCGAGCATCCCGTGCCGCTTTTCGTCTCCCCAAATAAACCTGCCAAACTGGTCACACAATTTTCCTTAAGGAATTCATCCTGCCCGCCGATTGTTCACCTGACTCCCGGCCAATATAAGGATGAACCAAATGCAACAACAGTCCCTGGAACACCCCATCCAAGAACGAGAACTCTGCTTTCTGCAGGACCTGACAGAAAAACTGGCTTCCCGGGAAATCGACCTTCCTCCCTTCCCGGACATCTATGCCCGCATCATCAAGACCCTTCACGATCCTGACGTTTCCATCCAGGACGTGAGCCGCATCGTCGTCTCCGCGCCGGATCTGTGCGTGCGCATCCTGCTCCTGGCCAACTCGGCCCTGCTCAATCGTTCCGGTGTCAAGGTCACGGACCTGAACATCGCCGTCTCCCGCCTGGGCCTGTCCGCCGTGAACAACGCCACCGTCACCTTGGCCACCAAGGACGTGTTCCACGTGCCCAAGGGTTCCAGCCTGAGCTTCATGCTGAACAAGACCCGCATGGAATCCGTGCGGGTCGCCGCCTACAGTTATCTGCTGGCCATGAGGGCCGGCATGGCTGCGGAAAAACACAATGCCATGCTTGCCGGCCTTCTGCACAACATCGGCACCCACTACATCCTGTCCCGCGCCGAGGAATTCCCCGACCTGGTATCCAAGGAAATCATCGACAGCTGGGGCCCCGGCATCGGCCAGGCCCTGGTCAGCAACTGGGGTTTCCCGGAAAGCATATCCAGCGCCATCGAAAAGCAAAACGAACTGCTGCTGGAAACCGGGGAAGAGGAAGAAGATGCCGTAGAGCTCTGCGACATCCTCGTCTGCGCCATCCTACTGTCCCACGCGGAAAACGAGATGGAGGATCCCAACCTGGATTACGCCCGAATCCCGGCCTGCCGGAAACTGGATATCAGCGAAGAGACCATCCCGGGCATACTGGAAGACTACGCGGAGGAAGTCGCCTCTTTCGTCTCCGCCCTGCGCTGAGAACAATCGTGCAATCTTCTCACCGGCGGCTCCATCGATCAGGGATAGCGCGCAAACCGCACCTCAACGACCTCACGATCCTTGTTCACATGGCAGTCCGCCGGCTGTCCATCCACGTTCAAATGCACCCATGCCTGCCCCCCGGGACCCTCGAAAGCCCAGCCCAGGCGCACGGCGCTCATGCGCACATCCTTTATCAGCGACGCCTCACCCGCGCAGACCTGTTCCATGCCGGGCGCGACGCCCTGAGCGAACACCATCGCACGCGCCTCGTCCCCGGGGTTCAGCCAGCAGGCTGATAATTTTCCCTTCACCTCAAGCCTGACCACGGACGAACCATCGGCCCAGGCGACTTTTCCCACGATGCGAACCTCGCTCGCAGGTACATTTTTCATCCGCGATGCCTCGCTCACGCAGATCTGCTCCACCACCGGCCCCGCCCGGGTGGCCGAGGCAGCAGTCACCATGGCCAGACACAGGCCGGCCCCAATCATCGTCTTGATATACGGGCATGAAATCATCTTGATTCTTCCTGACATACGAGTCATCTATGCTCCGGAGCGCCATGAATGCTTCCCATTACGCTCCCGCCGCGGAAGCCTGACCAACTGGCGGTTTACGATCTTTCCACTCCTCCTTGACACTATTTCCCCTTGGATTGAACAGGAAACCGCCCGGCACTCCAGGCTACCCGGCTCCGCGGGGCCTCCAGAATCTCCCGGGTATAAAAGGCCGACACCCCCCTGGCCGTGATTTTGTCCAGCGCCCGGGCCACCCGGAGCCTGAAATCGAAGGGATGGCCATTGTCGATATCATCATAGAAGCGGGCGCCCCGCGACGAAAAAGAGGTATCCGGTGCGCGCAGTTCCCCGGACAGGGCCTGTTTCAGATTGTCCAGAGCAGCCTCATCCAAGGATGCAAGGCTGCGGGAAAAACCTTCCAGGAATGTCTGGACATGCCAGCCAAGCTTCTCGCCGGGGGTATTGGCGGACTGTAACACCAGCATCAGGGCGGGATGATTCTTGACGGAAGCGTAAGAGGCACTGACCAGGTACCCAAGCTGCTGTCGGGTGCGCAACTCGGTATGGAAGGGCTGACCCATGAGGCCGGCCAGCAGCAGCCAGCGGGCGTGAGCCCGCGCCGAAGTGTCCTCATCGGTGAACAGCTGCACCCAGGCCGAGTCGGGTTGATCCACCTGCACGGTTTTTCTCAGGATATCACCCTGTTCAGGCAAGACAGGAGATTCCGCCGGCATATCCATGAGCCGGCTGCCCGCCAGCAGCCGTTGACGGAAATCCTCGGCCAACCGGCGCGCCTCCCCGGCGTCGAGGTTGCCGTGGATGAACACCGTGGCGCCGATACGGGCGAAGAACTTTTTCGCGTAGGCACGCAGATCGGACAGGGTGAGTTTCTTCAGCGCCGCCAGTTGCTCTCCGGGCGTGTAATAAGGCGTGAACAGGGAACCATTCAGCGCCTCCATGGCCTGGTCGGCAACCGTATTCTGCCTCCTGGCCAGCAATGACTGCTCCAGCGCCCGCCTGGCCAGAACAAAACGCGCCTCATCCAGGCTGGGCCGGGCCAGCGCCTCCGCTATCCTGCTCACGAGCAAAGGCAGTTTGTCGTCATATCCAAGAACATGCAGCGCCAAGCCTTCCCGACCCGCCTCCAGGCTCATATCCAGGCCCGCCAGCTTCGCCTGCTGGGTCACGGGCAAAAAGCCATCCCCCACCACCAATACCAGCAATTGTTGCAGCATGGCTTCATCCACCGTGCGCATGGCCAGAGGCGAACGGAGCCGGGCGCGAAACTCGGCCCGGGGCTCCCCCCAATCAGCATCCAGATCGTGCCAGACCACGAAGCCGGGTTCATCGATCAGTTTCGTCGGCACGGAATGCCCCTGCGAATCAGTTTTCATCCCGAGGGAACCGGGAATAAAAGGGTTACGGCCCGGCAACTGGAAATGGAAAGCCGTTTTCGCCGGCGGCAAGACATCAGGCCGGACGAGCCGGTAGGCCGTGCCATACCAGGGCGCTTTCCTGTCGGTCGTAACACCAGGCGCGATCAGTACCCGGGTGGCATGTTCCGGAACCAGTTGATCCAACAGTCTCTTGATGACCCGGGCGTCGAATTCCTGCAACATGACATCGGCACGGAGCAGATCTCTCGCCGGGTAGTCCAGCAGCCGCTGGGACAGGGCAACGGCATAATCCACCGGGGATTCCTTTTCCCGGAAGCGAAAACCCAGTTCATCCATGCGTTGCTGTTCCTGGTAACGCCAGGGGATCAGGGCCTCTTTGCGCAACAGGTCGATATAGGCATATATGGCATGGGTGATTTCATCCACATGCCCTCTACCCGAGTCCGTGAGGCCCACGGTGATGATGAAACGCCCCTGGCCGCGATCCAGATCCTCGCTGCTCACGGAAATCCCCGAAATCCATCCCCGCTCCTTCAACGTTGCATAAAGACCATGCGGCTGGCCGTTGGTGAAAAGCTGCACCAGATAGCTGCCGGGATTCACCTTGTAAAACGGCCTCTGAGGCGCCACGGGAAATATCAGGTGCAACTCCGTCATGGCGCTGAGAGGCTCGATCATCAACCCCTGGGGCAGCAGGGGTCCAGGCAGCGCCTTTTCATCCCTGCCCGGCGCATAGCGCCGTCTGCCCCGGTCGGGAACGGCCCTGAAATACCGTTTCACCAGTCCCTCAAGCTCGTCCAAAGGCTGTGGCCCCACCAGAGCCAGCCCCATGAGATTGGCCGAGTAATGCTGCTCATAAAAAGCGACCAGATCATCCCGCACCGGGTTTCCGGGCCGGTCGGCCAGGGTCTGGAGATTGCCCACGGTGAAGCGGCTGTAGGGGCTGGCCAGGTTGTAGGCCTGTTTCAGGGCGGCCTGGGCGCGCAGGGCACCGTTCTTCAGCTTGAGGAGGTATTCGGCATCCACCGCATGGCGCTCCCTGTCCACAAAACGCACATCGAACAGGGGCGCAATGAAGAATTGGGAAAAACGATCCAGCGCTTCGTCGAAAAACGGTGGATCGATGGAAAAATAGTACCGCGTCCAATCCCAGGCGGTTTCCGCATTGAAGCCTCCGCCATGTCCCTGAATGAAACGGGGATATTCATCATCCCCCGGATATTTGCGGGTGCCCATGAAAAGCATGTGTTCAAGAAAATGGGCCAGCCCGGGACGCTCTTCCGGTTCCGATGAACTGCCGACGCCGATGGTCAGGGAAGCCGCCGCCACCTTCGCTTCCGGGTCGGAAACCAGCAACACCTTCATTCGGTTGGGAAGCTGCAAGTAACGGTAGCTCCTGGGGTCGTTGGGACTTTTCTCGGGTTGAAGGAAGCCCCCCCTTGCGCCGATACCGAATCCGCAAAGGCCACCGGGAGCAAGATTAAAAAGGCAATCAGCGAAAAAATGCTTCCTGCTTTCATGAGCCAAGCTTGCCGGAAAAGACAGGCAAAGCGCAACCGTCTCACGATACCCCTACGCCCATTCCCCCCAGGACCCTGCCTCTGGCGAAGTGTTCGTGTATCCGTAATAGAGACGGGACCAACAGCAGCACCAGGAAAGTGGCAAAAGCCAGGCCGAAAGAGATGGACACGGCCATGGGAATCAGGAATTGGGCCTGAAGGGATGTCTCGAACAGCAGGGGGGTCAGGCCCGCAATCGTGGTGAGAGAGGTGAGCAGCACGGCGCGCAAGCGCTGGCAGGCGGCTTCGACGATGGCCTGGTCCACGGCCATGCCCTGCTGACGCAGTTCCTTATAGAACACCACCAGGATGATGGAATCGTTCACCACGATGCCGGACAGGCCAAAAATACCAAACAGGGACAATATGGTCAGTTCAATACCCATGAGCCAGTGACCGACCAAGGCACCCACGATGCCAAAGGGAATGATGCTCATCACCACCAGGGGCCAGCCATAGGAGCCAAACACCCAGGCCAGCACGATGTAAATCATGGCCAGGGCAAACAGGGCGCCTTTTTTCATGTCCGCCATGGTCTCTTTCTGATCCTGGGCCTTGCCGGTGTAGCTCATATGTACACCCCACTTATGCAACACCTTGCTGAACAGCTCCTTTTTCAGCTGTTGGCGAATCTCATTGGCATTGTTGCGCGTGGTATCCACATCGGCGAACACCGTGGCGGACAGTTCACCATCATAGTGGCGCAGGATTTCAAATCCCTGGCGCTCCTTCAGGCGCAGGGCGGTGGTCAGGGGTATGCGGCCACCATCAGGGAGACGCAGGTTCAGGGAATCCAGACTGGACAGGTGATAGCGCCGCTGGTCTGGCAGCATGACGCGCACTTCCAGTTCATCGCGGCCATCGATGAAGATTTGGGCCAGGTTGCCCGTGAGGGCATTGCCCAGCTGGCGGGCAACCTCCGCTTCCGTCAGGCCCTGGGCTCGCCCCATGGGGGTAAGCTCATAAATGAGCTGCTGGTGGCCGTAGGGCATGTCATCCTCGATGCCGGTAACGCCATCCATGCCCTCCAGCACCGTGGTGATGGCCAGGGCGGCTTCCTTGAGCTTCTGGGTGTCCGGGCCAGTGAGCTTTATCTCCAGATCCCGCCCCGGCGGCCCCCCGCCCCGTCGCGAGGTCAGGGTCATTTTCTCCAGCCCCGGCGCATCGTCGAAATGCTTTCGCCATTCGTCCAGGAATTCCTGGTTGCGCACGCTACGTTCATCCGAGGGCACCAGCTCGGCAGTAACCGTGGCAAACTGCTCACCGGCACGCCCGGACTGAGCGTTGGAGAACACCCCCATGCCGTGGGACACCTTGGCGATGCGAATCAGGTTGCCGCCCAGGGCTTCCTCGGCCTGGTACATGGCTTTTTCCACCTTGTCGATAAAAGTGTCCACCCGCTCGGGCGGCGTGCCGGACACGAAGCTGGCGCTGGCGTGAATCACATTGCCTTCCACCGTAGGGAAGAAAGTGAAGCCGATGCGCCCCCCCGCCAACAAGCCCAGGGCCATGATCAGGGCGGCCAGGGCCGAGGCAATGGTCACTCCGGGGCGAGACACGGCCGCTCTCACCAAGGGCCGAAAACGCCGGTCGCGGAAATGCTCGAAGGCCCGGTCCAGCTTCTGGCGCAGGGGACCAGGCTGCTGGTGATGAGCCTTGTGAAAGCTGTGGCGCAAATGCCCCGGCAGCACCAGGAAACTCTCGATAAGAGAAGCGACAATCACGCAGATGATGACAAAAGGAATGTCGAACATGATGGTGCCGATGATCCCCGACACCATCATCAGGGGAATGAAGGCAGCGATGGTGGTCAGGGAGGAAGACATGACCGGAGCCAGCATGCGCCGTGCACCGCCTTCGGCGGCTTCCAGGGAACGCTCACCCTTCTGGTAGTGGGCCAGGGCGTCCTCGCCCACCACGATGGCATCGTCCACGATGATCCCCAGGGCCATGATGAGGGCGAACAGGGAAATCATGTTGATGCTGCCCCCGGCCAGCCATACCAGGGCCAGAGTCGCCATGAAGGACACGGGAATGCCCAGGGTCACCCACCAGGCCACCCGGGCATTGAGAAACAGGAACAGGATGGCCACCACCAGCACCAGGCCGCTGAGGCCGTTCTTGAGCAGCAGGTTGATTCGGTCGCGGATGAGCAGCCAGCTCTCGTCATAGACAGTGATCTCCACCCCCCTGGGCAGCTCCCTGCGGGTCTCTTCCAGCCATTCCTTCAGAATGGTGGCGGATTCCAGGGTATCCCCCGTGGTGGCCCGCTGGGCGCGCAGCTCCACGGCGGGCTTGCCTTGGTAGCTGATGGTGATCTGGTTGGAACGGGGCCTGCGCTCCACATTGGCCACGTCCCCCAGGCGCACGTAGTCCCCCTTGAGATTGGCCACCAGGGGCAGGCTCTCGAAACCCGCCTCATCCCGGCGTTGGCTGAGGGTGCGCAGCTCCCGGGCTACATCCCGCTTGCCGATCTGACCCGCAGGAAGATCCCGGCTGACTTCGTTGATGCGCCGTCCCACTTCCGCCAGAGACAGGCCCAGGGCCTGGAGCTGACGCTGGGAAAGCTGCACGGCAACTTCTTCTTCCGGCAGGCCGCGTATGTCCACCTTGGCCACCCCCCGGGCCAGTAGTTCTTCTTCGAAGCGGTAGGCCAGCTTGCGTAATTCCTTCAGATCTGACGGGCCATGAATCAGCAGCCGGGCTATGGGTTCGAAGTTGATAACATGACTCACCTGGGGGGTGCGCGCATCCTGAGGCAGATTGCGCACGGCCTTTACCCGGGCATCAACCCGGTCCGTGGCATCTCCCATGTCCGTGCCTTCGGGAAACTCCAGGATCACCACGCCCACATTCTGGGCAGACGTGGAGGTGATCTTGTCCAGGCCTTCCACTGAACGCAGCTCCTGCTCCAGGGGAATGGTGATGGACTTCTCCACGTCTTCCGCCGTGGCCCCGGGCCAGACCACGCGCACGGTTACCACCTGGATGTCGAAGGTGGGGAAAAACTGGGTGTTCAGGGACGACAGAGCCAGGGCGCCGGACAGCAGCATGATAATCATCACCAGGTTCGCCGCCACGGGATGGCGGGCGAAGATGCCGATGATGTCGTTCTTGTGGCGGAAGCCGTCAGTCATCCGCCACGATCTCCACCAGCAGGCTTTCCACTGCGTTGGGCAGCTGGGTGACCAGCAGGCGCTGGCCATTCTTCAAACCGGCGGAACGGATGAGGACCTGGTTATCACCATCCCGCCAGATCTCTCCCACGCGTTCCACCTTGACCGGTCGCAGGCGGTTCTCGTCATCGATAACATACACCTTGTCAGAGCCATACAGGGCCTCGAAGGGTACGGGCATGACGTTTTCCTGCTCCGGCAGCGTCAGGCGCAGCTGCAGCACCCGGCCCTTCTGCAGCCAGTCCTGCCCCTGGTCGATGAGGAACAGGGCTTCGATGCCGCCGCTGCCCTGGCGTACTTCCGCGCCCAGGGAAATGAGATGCCCTTCCAGCTCACGACCGTCAACGCTGCCGGACACCTTCAGGGCCGCCCCGTCCGCCAGGGCCTGGCGCACCTGGGGCACGTAGACGGCCGGCAGCATGGCACGGAACATGAGACTGTCATTCTCGAACATGTCCAGCAGGCGACCACCCAGGTTTACCCGGTGCCCCTGGGCCACGTAGACCCGGGTCACCCGGCCATGGAAAGGCGCGGTGACGCGGGTTCTGGCCAGCTGCAGGCGGGCCTTGTCCAGCGCCGCCTCGGCCCGCGCCAGGGTGGCCTCCAGTTCCTGCATGCGCGATTCATGGGTGCGGATACTCTCCTCGATGCGGGCAATGCTGATGGCCTGGCGAGCGGCGCTCTGACGCGCCGTGTCCAGGGCGGACTGGGAACTGACCTGTTTCCTGCTCAGGTCCTGGAGACGCTTCACCTCCGCCTGCACCAGCTCATAAAGCTTGCGTTCACTGGGCAGGGTCTGAAGATCCGCCAGGTGACGGGATTCCTGGGCGGCAATGGCGGCTTTCGCCTTGGCCACATCCGCTTCAGCCAGCTCCACGTCCAGGCGGGCGTCGGCATCATCCAGTTCGACAAGCAGGTCGCCGCCTTGAACCTGGCTGCCCTCGATGACATGCACCTGCTTCACCTCCGCCGACAGCGCCGCCGTGAGCACGGAGAAATTCAGGGCGTCCACGGCGCCGTAGAGCAGGATATTGGTGGGCCAACTGCCCAGCTCCACGGGCTGGGCAGCCACGGGCCAGGATTTTTCCTTGACCTCGATGGCCTTGCCATGGGGACGGGTCACCTTGAGCATGGCAAATACGCCAATAGCGAGGGCGATGATGAGCAGGGGCAGAATGAGCCTGCGTAGTCTATTCATGTTTCTTCTTCGTTTGTTATCGAAACTTCGGCCTTTCCAGCCGGAATGTAACGCCACACCACCCAGGCGCCCAGCAAAGCCGTGGCGGACGCCATAGTATAAGCCAAAGCCGCGCCCCACTGCTCCCATATCATGCCGCTGGCGAAAGTGCCCACGGCGCCGCCCGCGCCAAAGCTGAGACTGGCATACAAGGCCTGCCCCCGCCCCTGGTGGCGGCCGCGAAAATACTCGTGGACCATGTGGATGGCGGAGGCGTGAAAGCTGCCGAAGCTGGCGGCATGGAGCAGCTGGGCCAGGATCAGCACCGGCACCTGCCCGGGGAACCACCCAATGAGCAGCCAGCGCAGCGCCGCCAGCACCAGGCTCACCCTCAGTATGGCTGTCGAGGGCCAACGCCGCAGCAGCCTGTGCATGAACAGGAACAGCAGCACTTCTGCAATGACGCCGATGCTCCACAGCAGGCCGATATCGCTCTTGCTGTAGTGATAATCCTGCAGATAGATGGAAAAGAACGCGTAATAGGGACCGTGGCTCATCTGCATGAAGAACACTGCAGCGAAGAAGGCCAGGACATGGGGTTTCTTCAGCACTGCCAGGATGGAAGGCTGGGATTCCCGAAGCTCACCATCGCCATCCCCCACCAGCAGACTGGAAAGCAGAATGCCGGCAAAAACCGTCACCAGGGCAGGCAGCACCACCTCCGTGCCCTGGCGGTCCACCAGCCAGCCCACCATCACTACCGTGAGAATGAAGCCCACGGAACCCCATAGGCGCAGCCGGGAATAGCGTTCGGCATCCTGCCCCAGATGGTTGAACACCACCGCCTCGAACTGGGGCAGAGACGCATTCCAGAAAAAACTGTAGAAGGTCATCACCAGGGCAATACCCAGAAAACCATGAACGCCAAACATGGCCAGCAGGGAGACCAGGGACAGGGCCGAGGCCAGGCGCACCAGCAGCATGCGATGTCCCAGGTGATCCCCCAGCCACCCCCAGACATTGGGCGCCACCACCTTGGTTGCCATGAGTATGGCCATCAGGGAGCCAATGGCGAAGGCATCGAAGCCCAGGGACTGCAGGTACAGGCCCCAGTAGGGCATGAGGGTACCCAGAGCGGCAAAGTAGAAGAAATAGAAGGCAGACAGGCGCCAGTAAGGCATGGGAAACCGGTGCTGGAGGCGAAAAATCCAATTCTATACGCGATACGGAACAGGGGCCACGAAAACCCTTTCTGAGAAGGAGGTCACGGATAGGCGCCTACCACTCTCTTACAGTTGGAATCCTGGAAAGCAATGCAGACGGTGTTTCATGTCTTCCACGGCAAACAGGGATAGACGAAATTTTCTCAGACTTACGGGCGCCGCCGGCATCGGCCTGTCGGCGGCAGGTGCCCCCCGTATTGCTGCCACTGCTGAAGCCACGCCGTTGGGGGCAGCCATGTACTTGGCCAGTCCGCCGGTCCCATCGCCGAGCACCTTAACCGCCCTGCCCCCCCTTGCAGCCGTGACCCTTTCCCGCGCCGCCTTCGGGCCAGCTCCCGGCGACATCGAGGATTTCAACTCCCGCGGCAGCACGGACATGGCCCGCCTGACTTCCTGGGTGGACGAGCAGCTGGATCCCCAGTCCATCGACGACAGCGATCTGGAAGCCCGGCTGGGCAACCCGGCCTTCCGCACCCTGGGCAAGTCCCTGACCCAGTTGTGGGCGGAGCACTACCGGCCGGAGAACATCACCTGGGAAGAGCGGGTGCGGCCAGTGTACGAGGTGCTCTACGCCACCATGACCCGGGCCATCTACAGCAGGCGCCAGCTGCAGGAAGTCTTGGTGGATTTCTGGCACAACCATTTCAATGTCTATGGCTACGAAACCCCCAACGCCAGCGTCTGGGTGCACTATGATCGCGACATAATCCGCCCCCACGTCCTGGGCAACTTCCGCCAGATGCTGGAGGCGAACGCCAAGAGCACCGCCATGCTCTATTACCTGGACAACGTGGAGAGCAGTGACGAGGGCCCCAACGAGAACTACGCCCGGGAACTGCTTGAGCTGCACACTCTGGGCGCGGAGAACTATCTGGGCATCATGCCTCAGTGGGACGTACCCTTGGACAGCCAGGGACGCCCCATCGGCTACGTGGACGGTGATGTACTGGAAGTTGCCCGCTGCTTCACGGGCTGGACGGTGGCCAATGGTCACTGGTCCGACCCCAACGATCCCGACAGCGGCGAGTTCTACTACCGGGACTTCTGGCACGACCGTTTCCAGAAATACGTGCTGGGCGAATTCATTCCCGCCGACCAGGCGGCCCTGGAGGACGGCCTGCGCGTCCTGGACAAGCTTGCCGAGCATCCCGGCACGGCTCGCTACATTTGCCGCAAGCTGTGCCGGCGCCTGGTTAGTGACAACCCGCCAGAAAACCTGGTGGAGTCCGCCGCCGCTGTCTTCCACGACAACTGGCAGGCCCCGGACCAGATCAGGCAGGTGGTTCGGCACATCCTGCTCTCCCCTGAATTCCGCGGCACCTGGGGCGCCAAGATGAAACGGCCTTTCGAAACCCTCATGGGCGCCATGCGGGTCTGTGGCGCGGAAATCACCCTGCATCCCGATGACGACGACAGCCAGAGCCTGAGCTGGCTCATGGAGAAGACCGGACATCACCCCTTCGCCTGGATACCCCCTGACGGCTTTCCCGACACCCGCACCACCTGGCAGGGCAGCACACCCATGATCATGACCTGGCGCATCATCAACTGGCTGATGCGCATTACGGACAACAGCGGCGTCCACAAGCTGGATGTCCTGAGCCAGACCCTGAACGCCCCGGAAATGAGCGATCCCGCAAACCATACGCCCCGCAACCTGGCCCGGTTCTGGTTCATACGCGCCCTGGGCTACGAGCCGGATGCCGCACAGATCACCCGGGCTGCCCAGATGCTCACCCATTCCGACAGCTACGACGGCACTCCCTGGGGACTGGACCAGGCCATCGATCTGAGCCGGGACGAGTGGCCCCATTACTGGCAGTCGGGCCTGCGCACCCTGGTCGCGCTGATTCTCATGTCACCGGACTTTTTGCAGCGTTGAGGCCTTATTCATGACCAGAATGAACAGACGCGGATTCATCAAGACATTGGGAATGTCCGGACTAGCCGGCCTGGGATGGCGCAACATGGCCTTTGCCGATGCCAGCGACACCCAGAATATCGTGGTGGTGATCTTCCTGCGCGGCGCCTGCGACTTCCTCAACCTGTTCCCCCCGGTAAGCGGAGACGACCGCAGCCTGTATGAAACTGCCCGGCCCAACCTGCATATTCCCCTTGCCCAGACCCTGCCCCTGGACGGGCAGTTCGGCCTGCATCCAGCCGCAGCCCCCCTGAAAACCCTGTTCGACAACAACCAGCTGGCCGTCGTGCGCGCCGTGGGCAACACCGTTCAGCCCTCCCGCAGCCATTTCGACGCCCAGGCCCTGCTGGAATCCGGCACCCCCGGCACCAAAGGTACCAGCACCGGCTGGCTGGCCCGCTATTTCTCTACCATTCCCGACCTGCCACCCAGCATCACCATCCCATCGGTGGCCGCTTCCAGCTACACGCCGACTTCCTTTCTCGGCGATCCGGCGGTGCTGACCATGGACGACCCGGACTACTTCAGCCTGGACAACGCCCACTGGGCCTGGGACGGCCGTCTGGAGGCGGTGCTGCCTGACCTGCACGCCGGGGACAGCCCGGTGGAAAAGGCAGGATCACAGGCCCTCACCGCCATGCAAATCATTGCAGGAGAAGATTTTTCCGGCTATGTGCCCGGCGGCGGCGCTGTCTATCCTAATGGCTATTTTGGCGATCAGCTGAAAATGCTGGCCCAGATCATCAAGATGAACGTCGGCCTGCGCATGGGCGCCCTGGATTTTGGTGGCTGGGACACGCATAGCGATCAGGGAAACGGGGCCACCGGATATTTTTCAGACAATCTTGTGACACCGTTGGCAAACGGACTGCTCGCTTTCCTCACGGATCTTGGCGCCGAAGGAAACTATCTGCAGCGAACCACTGTCGTAGTACAAACGGAATTTGGCAGACGGGTGCGTGAAAATGCCGACTACGGCACTGATCACGGGTATGGAGCTGATATACTGATTTTAGGTGCAGCCAGCCAGATCATCGGTGGTTTCCATGGAAACTGGCCAGGATTGGCAAGCACCCAGTTGTTTGAGGGGATGGACGTCGCCGTCACCACAGACTTCCGCCAGGTACTGAGCGAAATACTCATCCGGCGACTGGAAAACCCCTACCTGGGAGCGATATTTCCCGGGTACACTGGTTATTCCCCCCTCGGCGTGGTACAGGGAACCGACCTTGACCCGATTTATGATAACCCCAGTGACGAGATATTCTCCGATGGCTTTGAAGATTAGCAAGAAACCCATGAAGTTCTGGATGGCCGCAGCTCCACTGCTGCTGGGCAGCCTTTTCACCCAATCCGTACTGGCCTGCAGTACCGCGGCGTGGAGTCGCGTCGAGAACGTCGAGAGCACTTTGTTTGCCCGCCCAGAGTCCCGGTGTACGGGGGGGTGCGGGCTTCTGATAAAGCTTAACGGCACGGAACCTGCTTACGTCGAGGACAACACTCCTGGCATCCTTACCGATGACGTGACTTCCTACTATGTGAGATTTCACATCGATACGACCTGGCTGAACATGCAGGAAGGACAGCGCATTACGGTTTTTTCCTCTTATGACTCAGGCCTCTCTCCTGTTTTTGGACTGCAGATCGCCAAGGTTAATGGGGAAAAATATGCGCGCATTTTCGCCTACTCGGACAATGGCAGCCAGGACGCCATGCGCACCAGCGCCAGTAAACTCAGTGACGGGTGGCATACCATTGAACTGATGTGGAAAGCAGCCACCGCCACAGGCGCCAATAACGGCTCTCTTTCCATGGCCCTCGATGACGTAGACGGTACACTCACCATCAACGGAATAGACAACGATACCAAGGTCATAGACATATCCAGACTGGGCGTAACCGGAGGCAACGACGCAAATGTCACCGGAAGTCTGCACCTGGATGCTTTTACGTCACAGCGCACCGCCGCCACCGGCACGCCCGAATCATGCCTGGTCTATAGCCAGCTCTTCACGGATGTTCCAAGCACACATATTTTCTACCATGCCATCCAGTCCGTGGGTTACGCGGAAATCACTGCGGGTTGCACAGCAACTCAATATTGCCCCGACAACAATGTCACCAGAGCACAGATGGCGGCCTTCATAGAGCGCGGCATGAATGGCGGTGACTATCTACCCCCTGCCGGAAGCGGAACGGTTTTCAGTGATGTTTCATCCGGACACTGGGCTGTTTCCTGGATAGAAAAATTTGCCCAGGATGGAATCACCCAGGGCTGCGGGGGAAACAATTATTGCCCTGAATCCGCGGTTGATCGCACCCAGATGGCCGTATTCCTGCTCCGGGCAAAGTATGGCGCAAGCTATTTACCCCCGGCAGCCACGGGCACCGTATTCAATGACGTGCACACGGACACGCCGGGCGCAGCCTGGATTGAAAAGCTTGCAGCGGATGGCATTACCAACGGCTGCGGCGGCGATAACTACTGCCCTGACGGCAAGGTGAGCCGGGGCCAGATGGCCGTATTCATCCAACGCGTATTTGATTTCCCCTTGCGCTGAGAAGGAAACTGCGCAACGTTTTCAACAAAAAAGCGGGCCACCTTTCAGTGGCCCGCTTTTTTGTTGATGTCCATGATGCTCATGGGCTCGGCGGTATCCTGTCAATAACATCCGCCACATCTCCATTCTGCCCCCGGTGCCGCAGGGCATGATCCAGCAGCACGATGGCCAGCATGGCCTCGGCAATGGGCACAGCACGTATTCCCACGCAGGGATCATGACGCCCTTTGGTGACCACCTCGCAAGCCTCGCCGCTGGTGTTCACCGTCTGCCCCCCGAGACGAATGCTGGACGTGGGCTTGAAAGCTACCCGGGCAACGATATCCTGTCCTGAGGATATGCCGCCCAGGATGCCACCGGCATTGTTACTCAAGAAGCCTTCTGGGGTCATTTCATCACGATGCTCCGTGCCCTTCTGGGCCACGGAAGCAAAACCAGCGCCTATCTCCACCCCCTTGGCGGCATTGATGCTCATCAGGGCATGGGCCACATCCGCGTCCAGACGGTCGAATACCGGCTCGCCCCAGCCCGGCGGCACACCTTCCGCCACCACGGTGACCTCGGCGCCAACGGAGTTGCCTTCCTTGCGCAGGGCATCCATGTAGGCTTCCAGGGCTTCCACCTGTTCCGCGCAGGGCCAGAAGAAGGGGTTTTTCTCCACCGGATCCCAGGAGAATGCCTCTGGCCGGTTTTCTCCCAGGGCGGACAGATAACCTCGAACCACCACGCCGAAACGCTCACGCAGATATTTCTTGGCAATGGCGCCGGCCGCCACGCGCATGGCGGTTTCCCGGGCGGAAGAGCGTCCTCCGCCCCGGTAATCCCGGATGCCGTATTTCTGCAGGTAGGTATAGTCCGCATGACCCGGCCGGAAACTGGCGGCAATGTCTGAATAGTCCTTGGAGCGCTGATCTGTATTGTGAATCAGCAGACCGATGGGCGTACCCGTGGTTTTGCCCTCAAACACCCCGGACAGAATCTGCACTTCGTCCATTTCCCGGCGCTGGGTGGTATGGCGGCTTCTGCCGGGGCGACGGCGCTCCAGGTCTGGCTGGATATCCGCCTCGCTCAACTCCATTCCCGGGGGGCAGCCGTCCACCACACAGCCGATGGCCAGGCCATGACTTTCGCCGAAACTGGTGACGGTAAAAAGTTTTCCTATGGTATTTCCCGACATTACTTGTCCACCAGCAGGGCATTGACCTTTTCGATGTCCTTCACGCTCAGAACCCCCGCCGCCTGACGCAGGCGCAGCATATTGACGATGTACACGTACCGGGCGCGGGCATAATCACGCAGGGAACGATAATAGTCACGCTGGGAGTTGAGCACATCCACCAGGGTACGGGTGCCTACCTCGAAGCCCGCCTGGGTGGCGTCCAGGGCGCTCTTGGTGGAAATCTTCGCCGCCTCCAGGGCGCGCACGGCACTGATGCTGGCCTGCACGCCGCGATAGGCGTTGCGCACCGCCTTGTCCGTGGCGCGGCGCGCTTGGTCCAGCCGCTCCTGGGCCGCCACCAGGTCCGCCCTGGCCTGACGGGTAGCTGCCGTGACCCCGCCACCGGAATACAGGGGCACATTCAACTGGATACCTATGGTGCCGGTATTCACGTCAAACACCCGATCCTGGCTCGTCTGGAAACTGTTGTATCCCCCCACCAGGTCCAGGGTGGGGTAGTGTCCCGAGTTCTGCACCTCGATCTCCCGCTGGGCGATCTGGGTGGCGTCGGAGGCCGCCTTGACGGAAGGGTTGTTCTCCAGGCCGAAGGCACTCCACTCATCGATGGCGGCAGGCACCGGGGGATCCAGACTGATCTGCTCCTTCAGCTCGGCCAGCCGTTCGGGAACCATGCCCAGAATCTGGCGCAAATCCTCCCAGGCGTTGTCCAGTTCATTCTGCGCCAGGATTTCGTCCGTGACGGCCTGATCATAGCGGGCCTGGGCTTCGTGAACGCCGGTAATGGCAATCAGGCCCACCTCGAAACGCTGCTTGGCCTGTTCCAGCTGGCGGGCGATGGCCTTCTTGTCCGCCTGCACATAGGTCACCCCTTCCTTGGCGGACAACACCTTGAAATAGGCATCCGCCACACGCAGGATGAGATCCTGTTCCTTGGCGCGGTATTCGGCATCCGCCAGCTCCAGCTGCCAATCCGCCTGCTCCAGACGCACGAAGCGGTCCCGGCGGTAAAGGGGTTGCAACAGGTTGATGCCCAGGTTGCTCACCCTGTAACTGTCATTGGGACCATTGTCGATGTCACTGTTGCGCGCGCTGGCATCCCCGCTGACGCTGATATTGGGCAACAGCCCGGAAAGAGCCAAGGGGCGTGCTTCCTTGCGGGATTCTCTCACGGCAGCTGCCTCGCGCAACACAGGATCCTTCTCGAAAGCCATGTCGAGCACCTGCATCAGGTCCTCGGCGCTGCCCACCTGCGACATCAATGCCAGCAGGGAGACCATCAGTATCTTTTTCATTTGCTTTTTTCCGCTCGTTGGGAAGGCATGGGACCAACCACCAGCTGCGGGTCCAATCGCTTTCCGCGAAGATTCATGCGCCAGTCCAGATGGGGACCGGTCACTCGTCCACTGGCACCCATTTCCGCGACAACCTGACCTTTCTTCACAGCCTGGCCTTCCTTGACGAGAATCCTGTTCAGATGAAGAAAGGTAGATGATAACCCATGTCCGTGATCCATGATCAGCGTGGCGCCGGAATAGAACATGTCCGGATGCGCCAGGGTAACGACGCCATCTCCCGGCGCCCGCACCGGGGTACCCACGGGGCCCGCAATATCCACACCATAATGAGGCCATTTCGGCTTGCCATTGAGGATACGCTGGCTGCCATACACGCCACTGATTCTACCTGTTACCGGCCAGTCGAAACCATGTAAAAAATCAAGGCGGTCATCGGTGCGGGCGCGGGCTTTCTTGACGGCAAGGCGATCGGCCTTGATGCGTTTCAAATCCTCCTCCCTGGGCGTCACCTTGCGCGGTGGCAGGCCATCGATGCGCTGGATATCGTACTTGCGCTGGGCGACACGCAATTTGTGCTCCTCTTCTCTGCCATCGGGATATCTGACAACCAGGGTCGATTCCGCCGGCGCATCCCGGGTGAAGCCGATAAGAAAGTCACCAGCGGAAGACACGGGAACATTTTCGCCATCATGGGTTATCTGGACCCCCGGCTCGGTCTTGCCGAAGATCAGGCCACCCTGGATGAATTCACCCTGGAGCTGCACCGAGGCTGTGCACAGGGCCGGCGCCGCCAGCAGGAATAGAAGAAAAATGATACGCATGAAAAACCGGTTCAGATTGACGAATCAAAAAGCCATTTTAGCAAAACTTGATAGAATCGCCTGATTGGTTCAAGGGGTCGGAGTCAAATCCGCATGGTTCATTTCATTGCGTAATAGCCTGTCGCGATTTGACTCCGGCCCCGTTCATATCCCTGATAGAATCTCCTGATGAATCCCCCCGGCACCGATAAGCACCAGGTTCGATCCCGACCTTATTCCTGGAGTGAGGTCATGCGCATGGTGCTGTCCCATCGCAAGGAACTGATTACCGCCAACATCATCGCCGTGCTGGGTACCCTGGCGGCGGTGCCAGTCCCCCTGCTCATGCCCCTGCTGGTGGACGAAGTGCTGCTGCACAAGCCCGGCACCCTCACGGAATGGGGCCAGCGACTGTTTCCCGAGAGCTGGCAGGGACCGCTGCTGTATATCCTGGCCGTGCTGTTTCTCACCCTCATCCTGCGCCTGCTGGCCCTGGTGTTCAACGTCTGGCAGGTACGTCAGTTCACCCGCATCTCCAAGGACGTGATCTTCCGCATCCGCCGCGACCTCCTCAACCGCCTGCAGTATTTCTCCATGGCGGAATACGAGGTGCTGGGCCCCAGCACCGTGGCCTCCCATCTGGTCACGGACCTGGACGCCGTGGATCAGTTCGTAAGCAATTCCACCAGCAAGTTCATCGTCGCCCTGCTCACCGTCATCGGCACCGCCTCGGTGCTGTTGTGGATGCACTGGCAGCTGGCCCTGTTCATCCTGTTGCTCAATCCGGTGGTCATCTATGTCACCACCCTTTTCGGACGCAAGGTGAAAATGCTCAAGGCCCGGGAGAACCGCGCCTTTCAGGCATTCCAGGAAGCGCTCTCGGAAACCCTGGACGCCATCGAGCAGATTCGCGCCAGCAACCGGGAGCGGCACTACATCCGCCGCATCATCGACAAGGCGGATCGCATCCGCAGCAGCTCCGCCAGCTTCGCCTGGAAGAGCGATGCCGCCAACCGCCTGTCCTTTCTGGTATTTCTGTTCGGTTTCGACGTGTTCCGCACCGTGAGCATGTTCATGGTGCTCTACTCAGACCTGAGCATCGGCGAAATGCTGGCGGTGTTCGCCTATCTGTGGTTCATGATGGGCCCGGTGCAGGAGCTGCTCAACATCCAGTATGCCTACCACGCCGCCCGCGCCGCCCTGGGGCGCATCAACGAGCTGGTGGACGTAAAGCTGGAGCCCCATTTCCCCCATGAAGAAAACCCCTTCGCGGGCAAGGAAACGGTTTCCATACAGATGCGCGACATCGGCTTCTCCTACGGCGACGGGCCGCCCATCCTGCGGGACGTGAATCTGAATATCGCCGCCGGTGAAAAGGTCGCCCTCGTAGGCGCCAGCGGCGGCGGCAAAAGCACCCTGGTGAAAATCGTCCTGGGTCTCTACCTGCCTGACAGCGGCTGCGTATGCTTCGATGAAGTGCCGGTAACCCGAATCGGCCTGGATGTGGTGCGCGCCAACGTGGCCACGGTGCTGCAACACCCGGCCCTGCTCAACGACAGCGTGCGCATGAACATCACCCTGGGGGCGGACGTTCCCGAGGACAAGCTATGGCAGGCCCTGGAAATCGCCCAGCTGCGCGAGGTGGTGGAAAAGCTGCCCCAAGGACTGGACACCCTCATCGGCCGCAACGGCGTCCGCCTGTCCGGCGGTCAGCGCCAGCGCCTGGCCGTGGCCCGCATGATTCTCAGCGATCCCAAGGTGGTTATTCTGGACGAAGCCACCTCCGCCCTGGATACCGACACGGAAGCCCATTTGCACCAGGCCCTGACGGGTTTTCTGAAGAACCGCACCACCCTCATCATCGCCCATCGCCTGAGCGCGGTGAAACAGGCCAACCGGGCCCTGGTATTCGAGGACGGGTGCATCGTGGAACAAGGCAGCCATGAGGAGCTGATACGAGAAGCAGGGCTGTACGCCAGCCTGTACGGAAAACAGGACTGAATGGATGGCTAGCCCGAATATTTCACCCGGCCGCTGGAAAAGTATTCCAGCTTACTGTATTTCATGGAGAATCTTGGAATATTAGAAAAGTACAAAATGTTACCGGGCATCGCTGAACGCGCCCTCGCAGCGGTCTCGCCGTCCATCTGCGGTATTGGTGGTCGGGGTCGGAGTCAAATGGAAAGGATGTTGGGAAGATCTGATGGCATGGAATAGCTTGATTCCGTTCCTTGTGACAATTGGGTGGAATTTGACTCCGACCCCTTCGCAAATCCGCACCTGAACGCCGATCCCGGCACGATCATCGCGTTCCCGGGTGAAACATTCGGGCTAGCCGCAGGTTGGACTTCAGTCCGACAACGCTGCTGTCGGGCTGAAGCCCGACCTACTGGCGGGCCATGATGGACATGCGCACAAGCTCCGCCAGGGATGACGCCTTCATTTTGTCCATGACCTTGGCCCGGTGGGCTTCCACAGTCTTGGCGGACACCCCCAAGGCGCTGGCGATTTCCTTGTTCGACTTGCCGGCGGTAACCATGTCCATGACCTCATGCTCCCTGGGCGTGAGGGTAGCCAGGCAGGCGGCCAGCTCAGCACGCCGGGTCTGTTCCTGGC
>Ga0256832_1000353_pt1 | contig 28723 bp, 23 predicted proteins | sample 134614metaG_FD_190534 | JGI IMG/M metagenome (GOLD analysis project Ga0256832, IMG submission 190534) | Hydrothermal vent microbial communities from Lau Basin, Pacific Ocean - 134-614 | ecosystem: Environmental > Aquatic > Marine > Hydrothermal vents | place: Pacific Ocean: Lau Basin | collected...
AGAGCCTGTTATGAACTTATCGCCAATTTGGCGTGATTTTGTGGGTGACGTGCGTTTCAATTCGCCACGGATGAGGCTGATGCGACGGATCAACACGGATTGTTACGGAAAAAAGATGGCATCCTTTGTAACTGCTAACGTAGCCCTGTTCACTCGACACGGATACGAGGAAACACGGATAAAATCTTTTTTGAATGACTTCGCGCCTTCGTTTCCTTCGTGTCTTCGTGGCAAAAGAGGGGCGATTGGGGCCAACTACCTTAGCAGTTACCATCCTTTTGAAAAAATCCGCGGAAATCTGCTTTATCCGCGTTATCTGCGGCGAATTTCAACCTCCGATGCGGCGATCCTGACCTTTGAGGGCGGAAAAGTGCATAACAGCCTCTAGCCCGGAGTTCACCTCCGGGGCGCCTGGCGCAACGCGCCAATGATCAGGGACGCGCCCTCTGTGATCGGCGATATTGACATCGCATGGGGTCACGGATTACGAGTTACGCATCACGTCCGTTGCGGGCTCCCTCAACATGGGCCTGACGATCCTTCCGCAACCGTAGCCAATATTCTATTTTCATAGCAATCATGCCACGATATCCATTGAATCTCCCCAATGATCTGAAACGCGAATCAGAACAGCTTGCCAGAGCTCAGGGCGTGTCGCTGAATCAGTTCATCATGTGGGCTGTGGTGGAGAAAGTGGGCATGCTCAGAGCGTCTCTGGATGATCCCCGGCATCCGCATGTCACCTATCGACGCGGGGCGAGCGACGTCCCCACGCCCGTGGTGCGAGGAACGGGCGTGCGCGTGGCGACTCTGGTTGTCGCCGCCAGCGTTTGGGGCGCGGCTCCCGAAACCCTTGCCGAGGAATTCGATCTCTCGGCGGAGCAGGTGATGGACGCGCTTGCGTTCTATGAGGATCATCGAGATGAGATCGACGCCATCATCGAGCGGGAGGTCGTGATGGAGCAGAGGCGTGAGCAGGCTGAAACTGCATCTTGACGCGGACGCGTCCATGAAATCGCTGCACCGGGCCTTGTTGGCTCGCGGGCATGATGTCACGCGCACGCCCACCGATTGGATCGAACGGGATGCCAGTGATGAGATGCAGTTACTGGCGGCAACGGCTCAGGGGCGTTGCATTTTCACCTTCAATATCCGCGATTTCGTGGTTTTATCCCGGCGACACCCCTCCCACCGGGGCATTTTGCTGGCTGCACAAGCCCGTTGGACGCTGTCCGAACTGATTGGGGTGTGTCCTTTTTCGGTTGAGGAGTCTCACCGCAGTACTCGCCGACTGAAGTCGGACTCTTCTGGCCTACGGCCGGTGGACGGCCTTCGCCGTCCAGTTTCCTGGTCGACGAAGGTCGACCATCGGCGCGAAGCGCCTAAAGGGCCCGAGTTCACTCGGCCAGTGCGTCCGGCTAACGCCAATTCATTTAGGACGCACCCAACTGATTGCGGCTCTGGATCGGGTGTTGACGGAAACGGAGGCGGAGGATTGGGTCGGGCAGGTGCGCTGGCTGAATCAATGGCGTTGATCAGGCGGGTTTTGTGACCCGCTCGATCTCCGCTTTCAGCAATTGGCGGAGGATGGCGACCATGGTGGCGTAGGTGGGGTCCATGCCGAAGTAGGAGAGGTTCTGCGCGCCCAGGTTCTGCCCCTTGCTGAAGGGTGTGTCCGACGCGTAGTGCAAAATCCCCACCGGGAAGGGCGCTTCGTACAGGTTCACGATCTCGTTGTAGGGATGGCCCTTGGGCCGGGACATTTCGTAGACGCTGCTCATGTAGGGGCCCGCTTCCATCTCCAGGTCGGTGTAGCCCTCCTTGTAGAACACGGCCATGTATTCCCGATTCTGTAAGAAAGTGCCGGGCACGGTGATGGCCTTCTGGTTGTCCAGCACGGAGCCGTAGACCAGGAAGGGGCGCACGTCATCGCCCGAGAAGCAGTTGCGGAAGAGGTAGGTGTTGGTGGAGTGTTCGTCGTGGACGACGTTGGGGATCATGACGTCGCCGATGCGGCCGTTGAGAGTGGCGGCTTTGCCCATGATGAAGACGCCCCGGATCTCGTCGATGTTGCGGGCGATCTCGTTCAGGACCTGGTAGGCGGCCAGGCCCAGGGGATAGTCGATGTTGATGATGATGGCGTCGCTTTGGCCCAGGGCCTCGACGCCCGGCAGTTGCAGCCGCGGGTCGAGATATTCGGGCCGCAGGCGGCTGAGGAAGACCACCTGCACTTCGATGTCGAAGGCGGTGTATTCGCTGGGCACGCGATGGATGCCCAGACGCATCTCGTGGGCCAGGCGCTGGGGCACGGCTTCGGGATGGGCCTGTTCGTACTTCTTCCAGGCGTAGTAGAGGAAGTTCTCCAGACGGCTGGGGACCACCTCCTGGCGGATGTTTTCATACTCCTGGCGCAGGTCCTCGGGCCCTTCGGTGAGGATGAAATCGATGAGGGGCTGCTCGTGCATGAGGGCGTAGCCGCTGAGCAGGTTGGCCATGGAGTGGGTGTTGCTGGAGATGAAGTACGCGGGCAGGGCGGCGAAATCGGCGTCGGGGATGGTCTCCTCCACGTGCTGCCACCAGCGCCGCGTGGCCCGGCGGTAGTCGGCCAGGGAGCCGGACAGGGAGCGGATGGCGATGGATTGTTTCTCGGTGGCCATGCGCAGCAGCCGGGCGGGCAGTTTCTCCCCCCACACCCGATACAAACGCATCCATTCCTCTGCTTCCGCGCCGGTCAGTTCGGCCAGACGGGCGCAGCAATCGTCGGGATCGCTCACGCCCGTGGTCACCAGGTTCTGCAAGAACCGCACGCCCTGCTCGTTCCCCAGCAACATGTAGAGCTTGCGCCGTTCGATCTCGTAGGCCACGAGCATGGGCACCAGATCGTCGATGTCGGAGCGGCTGGCGATGAACACGGCCAGGGTGTCATGGCCGTCGAAGAAAGTGCGGCGACGGCGCCCGGGCGCGGTGACCTGCCGCCAAGAGGAGAGGTTTGCGTAGCCGTGCTTGCGGAAGATGCGTTCCGACTGGCCCATGACCACGAGACTGACCTGGTCGATGACCTCGGGCAGGCGTAACATGACATAATTGAGTGCAGCCAGGTCGGGGACGGGTTCATGGGCGCGCACGTGCAGGGCCGAGCGCATCCCGCGGTGGGCCTCCATCAGCACTTTGATGGGCACGGGGCTGGTGCTGCGCAGCAGGGAGTAGTAAGTGCGCATGTAGAGCTGGATTTCTTCGTTGCCGGAGGTGGGTACGGTTCGGTCCATGGTCGTTCTGTCTGGGAGGCGGTAACTGCTAAGGTAGTTGGCCCCAATCCTCTTTTGCCACGAAGACACGAAGGAAACGAAGGCGCGAAGTCATTCAAAAAAGATTTTATCCGTGTTTCCTCGTATCCGTGTCGAGTGAACAGGGCTACGTTAGCAGTTACGGGAGGCGTTCGGAAGTGTGATCGTTGGCGTGGGCCTGAGCGTTGGATGGGCTGGAGGATGGGCCAAGTTCGGCGGTGAGCATACCCGCCAGGATGAGGGCGCCGCCCAGCAGTTGCGAGGGGCCAAGGCGTTCGCCAATCAGGGCAAAGGAGGCCAGGGCGGCGAAGACGGGTTCGGTGGCGAAGATCAGGGCGGTATGAGTGGCCGTGGTGAAGCGCTGGGCCACGGTCTGCACGCCGAAGGCCACAGCGGTAGCCAGAATGCCGGTGAATGCCGCGGCAAACAGGGGTTGGCCGCGGGGGAACAGGGGCGTGGGCGGTTCAAAAAGATGGCTGGCCAGGCTGGCGAGGAGGGCGACGACGAGGATCTGGGTCAGGGTGAGGATGAGGGGATTCATGCGCCAGGCCACGCGGCCGGTGACGAAGATATGCGCCGCGAAGCTGAGGGCGCAGAAGAACACGAGGACGTCGCCCGGGTTGATCCCCGTCTCCAAGTTTACACCCACCAGCGAGAGGAAGGCCAGCCCCGCAGTGGCCAGTCCCACCCCCAGGACGACGGCCCAACCCGGACGTTCATGGACGAAGATGACGCCCAACACGGGGACGATGACCACCGAGAGCCCTGTGATGAAGCCCGCTTTGGCGGGCGTGGTGTATTGCAGGCCCGCGGTTTGAAAGCCGTAGCCCGCAAAGAGGATGACGCCGATGACCGCGCCTGCGGCCAGTTGTTGCCATAGCGGTGTGTTCCCTCCCCAGCCCAGGGTGCGTCGGCGCAAGGCCAGCGCCAGGGGGATCATGGCCAGAAAGGCCAGGAGGAAGCGGGCGCTGAGGAAGGCGAAGACAGGGACCTCCCGCACGGCATCCTGGACCATGACGAAGGTCAGGCCCCAGATGAAGGCCACAGTCAGCAGGCTGAGGTCGGCGGCGGCGCGGCGGGCGGGCGTGGTGGCGTGCATAGGGAGATTATAGCACGGATTGGACGTGGTTTTCCGATTCTGTTATGATGACACTGTCACCCATCCGAACATTCCAGGAGGCTTATCATGGAATCGTTGATCATGTTCATCTTTTGGATCGTCGCCCTTGCGATGGGATTTGGCGCGGCGCGGGGACTGGGCCGCGGCCTGGGGGATGAGGGAGGTTCCATTACAGGCGTTGGGGCCTTGTTGCTGTACCTGGCGGGGGTCTCCATCCTGGCTTTCGCCTGGTTTCAATTGCTGAGCGCGCTCATCGCCCCCCTGTTTCTTTCCACCCCGCCGCCCGGCATGATGTCGCCCGCGCAATTGGAACAGCGCCGGGCGTTCGTGATAATGCCTGCCCTCTTCCGCTTCGCCTGGATGATCGCGGCCCTGGTCCTGGTTGTCGCGTGGCGAAAAGCCATCGGACGGGCGTGTGAAGCCGCGTTGGGGCGGTGCGAGCTCTCTTCCTGGCAGCGCATCGCGGTCCTCGGCGCGTTGGCGGGCCTTTTGCAGCAGCTTCTGGCCCTGCCTCAAAGCTTGATTTTCGACCTTCTGAGGGGCCCCGTCCCCATCTTCCCCCTCTCCCCGGCGGCGCTGCTGGTTGGCGTCAACGCGGTCGTAGCGGTCCTGCTGGCGCTCGCACTCATCCTGGCCCATCGCTCCGCTGCGAAGCAATCATCAAAGGGACACGGATGAAAGGAAACACGGATAAGTTTTTTGGTTTTCATTCGTGTTTTTCCTTCGCGTCGTCATCGAACAATGATGAACGCATCAAAAAAGCCCCCGACGCAGGGTGCGCCCGGGGCAGCGTTTCATAGGGTGTTAGTAATGTTTGGCCAAAAGAACCAAGGGATAGAGTGAAAGGCTGGCAATTGTCAGGATAATGGATAAGATGGTCAGGCTCATCCAAGAGCGTCTGCCACATGTGGTGCAAAGCTCAGAAATAGATCGATAGTTTTCGGGATCGGCGAGTCTTCCGGACCGTTGGAGTATCTCTATATGGCGTTGGTGCATGGGATACGCCACTCCGGTAACATATTCTGGCAGTTCGCCACATTGCTTCGATCCCGAAAATGAGACAAGAATCGCAACGGAGTTTTCGGAATCATTGATAAAAACCTCCGTATTGACCGTTTTACCGACAGTGGATTGCGTGAGCGTAGTGCAATCCCATTGCGGATTGCTGATGGTGACCCAGAAACGGTTCTGAGTTGACAGAGTCTCGGCAACTTGTGTGGTAGTGGCGACAGTGGGAGTGTTTGGAAGTTTGATCGCTTCGAGGAAGCTGGAAACGCCCATGACTGCAAATAATGAGGCAAACAGCAAGCTAATGAGACCGGCGAGTTTTTCGTTGCGTATGGCAGTGCCTACAACAAGATGGATGAGCCGAATGATGATCTGGTAGCTCATGGATGCCGCTTTCGAAAAGGCAAGGCTGGATAGCCCTGGCAAACCCAGCAAAATGCAGCTTCAAGCAAGGGTTCATGGGCGCGATGGATTGGCGTATGGTGGGCTACTCTCTGTGTTCGTGAAAAGTCGCTAAACTGAAATCATTTTGAAACTCGGTATTTTTTGGGGCCGCGCCCGCCCGGCGCTGAAGCCGCCGGGCTACGGAACGACGCCGGGTAAACCCGGCTTAAATGCGGCCACGGCAGAAAAGCCCCATTCATGGGGCGTCGTTCTTAGCCCGCAGGTTCACCTGCGGGTGGCCGCATGGCCTTTAGAACAGCGTCATATTCGCATGGAAGTCGAGCCAAAAACCTGGTTTTCATTTTGCTTCCAGTTTAGGTGCCCGTCCCCAGAAACCTGACAGGTTCCCAAGCAAGCTGGCGCAAAGGCTAATTCTGCGGGATAAAAGGGGCTCCGTCTAGGCCAACGAAACACAGCCTCAGGAACCTGTCAGGTTGGCGCTACGCTTCGGGCGGAGGAGGCGGCGCGATAGGCTCGTCCTCGCCCGCGGCTTCCGATTCGCCCGCGGCGGCCTGAGGCGCATCGCCATTGGTCGAGGGCTCCGAGGGCGTCACCTCCGAGGACGTGACGCCCTCCACCATGACCTCGGGCCCGGCGTCCGCCTCCTGCTCGGGGGCAGGTTCGGGCTCGGGCTGAGCTTGCGCCGCGGCCTGGGCCTGTTGATGCATGTACATGTACTCGCCAATCTTCTGCGAGGATTTCACCAGCAGGTCGGTGGCCTGCTGCAAGGCGTCGGGGTCTTCGCCCTGGGCTACCTGCTCCACCTGGGCGATGATCTCGTTCAACTGGCTGACGATATCCGCGGGCAGGGCGTCGCCCGCCTCTTGCATGGCCTTGCGAGTCTGGAAGATGACTGCATCCGCGCGGTTGCGCTCGCTGATGAGCTTGCGGCGGCGTTCATCCTCGGCCTTGTGGGCCTCGGCTTCGGCCACCATGCGCTGGATCTCCTCCTCGCTCAGGCCCGAACTGGCCACGATCTTGATGGACTGGCTGCGGCCCGTGGCCTTGTCCATCGCACTCACGTGAAGGATGCCGTTGGCGTCGATGTCGAAGGTGACTTCGATTTGGGGCACGCCGCGGGGCGCGGGCGGGAGGCCGTCCAGGATGAAGCGGCCCAGGATCTTATTGTCCTGGATGAGGGGGCGTTCGCCCTGGGCGATGACGATCTCCACCTGGCGCTGGTTGTCGGCCGCGGTGGTGAAGAGCTGGGTCTTTTTGGTAGGGATGGTGGTGTTGCGCTCGATCATGGGCGTGGCCACGCCGCCCAGGGTCTCGATGGAGAGGGTGAGGGGCGTCACGTCCAGCAGGACGATATCTTTGACGTCGCCGCCCAGCACGCCCGCCTGGATGGCCGCGCCGACAGCCACGACCTCGTCCGGGTTCACGCCCTTGTGAGGTTCTTTGCCGAAGAAGTCCCGCACCGCGTTCTGCACCGCGGGCATGCGGGTCATGCCGCCCACCAGCAGGATGTCGTCGATATCCGCGGGGGTCAGGCCCGCGTCCTCCAGGGCCTGCTGGATGGGCCCCAGGGTGCGCTCGATGAGGTCTTCGGTGAGCTGTTCCAGCTTGGCTCGGGTGAGGGTGACGATGAGATGCTTGGGGCCGGAGGCGTCGGCGGTGATATAGGGCAGGTTGATCTCGGTCTCCAGCATGGTGGAGAGCTCGATCTTGGCCTTTTCCGCGGCCTCCTTCAGTCGTTGCAGCGCGGTGCGGTCCTGGCGCAGGTCGATGCCGTGCTCCACCTGGAAGATGTCGGCCACCCAGTTGATGATGCGGCGGTCGAAGTCATCGCCGCCCAGGAAGGTGTCGCCGCTGGTGCTGAGGACCTCGAACACCCCCTCGCTGATGTCGAGGATGGAGATGTCGAAGGTGCCGCCGCCCAGGTCGTAGACCGCGACCTTCATCTCCTGGTCGGTCTTGTCCAGCCCGTAGGCCAGGGCTGAGGCGGTGGGTTCGTTGATGATGCGCAGCACCTCCAGACCGGCGATGCGGCCCGCGTCCTTGGTGGCCTGACGCTGAGCGTCGTCGAAATAGGCGGGCACGGTGATGACGGCCTGGGTCACGGGCTCGCCCAGATAGGCCTCCGCATCCGCCTTGATCTTCTGCAAGACCATGGCGGAGATCTCGGGCGGGGAGTATTCCCGGCCATCCATGATCACCCGCACGTCGCCGTTGGGCGCTTCTGTCACCCGGTAGGAGACGTGTTTGACCGCCTCCTGCACCACCGGGTCGTCGAATTTGCGCCCCATGAAGCGTTTGACCGAGAAGATAGTGTTTTCGGCGTTGGTGATGGCCTGGCGGCGGGCGATCTGCCCCACCAGGCGCTCGCCGGTCTTGGGGTTCACGGCCACCACCGAGGGCACGAGACGCCCGCCTTCGGCGGAGGTGATAACGGTGGGTTCGCCGCCTTCCATGACGGCGCATACCGAGTTGGTGGTTCCGAGGTCGATACCGATGATTTTGGGCATGGGGTTCTGTTCCGTGATACGTAAAATGTAGGAGTAGGATCAGGATTTTAGGATTGAGAAGCGCCGAGCCAACGTTGGGCGGGGCGGCAACGGGCGTGATCCGTAATGCGTAATCCATGAGATCATTACGCATCACGCATTACGGATTACGAAATCGACTTTCCGTGCCGCCCTGGCCGCGAGTCATTTTCACCGTATCAGCGAGGCGTTGATCGGGTTAACTGCTTTCGTTACGAAGAAAGCGCTGGCAGGGTTTCATGGAGCCGCTTGGCCGCACGACCGCACGACCGAACGACTGCACGACCGAACGACTGCACGACTGCACGACTGCACGACCGAACGACTGCACGACCGAACGACCGAACGACTGCACGACTGAACGACCGCGCGACTACTCCGCCACGCTGACCAGGCTGGCGCGGATGACTTTGTCCTTGAGTTTGTAGCCCTTGCGGTATTCCTGGACGATGTGCCCGCTTTCCACCTCGTCGCTGGGAGCCATGGTCACGGCTTCATGCACCTCGGGGTTGAACTCGCCCGACGCGTCAATGGCCTCCAGCCCCTGGTTCTCCAGGATCTTCTGGAGCTTGCGATAGATGAGCTCGAAGCCTTCGATCCAGGCCGCGTGGGCCTCCCGATCCTCCTCGGGGATGGCCTCGAAGGCCCGTTCGAAGTCATCCAGCACGGGCAGCAGCTCCAGGATGAGGCTTTCGTTGGCCAGGGCGATGCGCTCCGCCACCTCGCGCTCCTTGCGACGGCGGAAGTTCTGGAGCTCGGCCTGAGCCCGCAGCGCGTGATCCCGGGCCTCATCCGCGGCCTTACGGGCTTCTTTCAGCTCCTCGATGAGCGCGGTCATCTCCGGGCTTGGTTCGCCAGCCCCTTCGGCTTCCTCCGCCGCGGTCGCCGCCTCAGTAACGACCTTCTCGACGGTTTCGGCCGCCTCTTCCGCGGCCTCCATTTCTTCGATCACGTCTGCTTCGGCCTCGGCCTGCATCTCGACGCCCTCTTCTTCGGGGACGATTTCACCCTCGATGGCTTCGGGCGTTTCGAGTTGTTCAGGGGTTTGGGCTTTGGAGGTGGTTTGGTCTTTGTTGGTCATGGTTGGGATCAGGGTTGGGAGGATTAGGATTGAGATGAATCCGTTATAATCGGATGATTTTTGTCGGGCTTTGGTTTCATTGTAAGCTGTGGATGTGGAAAACCGAAAGATGCAGCCCCTCCCCACTCATCGCCCATGAGCATCGCGGCCCGATGCCAGGGGCAGCAAAGCCAGGCCCAGGGCGATGACCAGGGGCATCCCCTGCACCCACAGGTTGTCGAACTGGTTGTGGACGGAGAGATGAACCCACATGCCGGTCACGCCGATGGCGATAGCTTTGTTCAGGCCCGAACGCTGCAAACTGGCCCGAAACGCGGTCCACAGGCTTCCCAGCCACAGCCACAGATAGCCCAGTGCGCCCAGGACGCCCGCCACGGCCGCGAAGTGAAACAGGACATTGTGCGCGTGGCCCAGGGGCGCTTTCCAGATGCCGATGGCGTAGTCGGGATAGGCCACGTCCCAGTTGCCCACGCCCACGCCCAGCCAGAAGTGGTCCGCGAACATCTCCCACGCGGCCTGCCAGTGGGCCACCCGCTCCAGGATAGCGAGATTCGCATCGGTGACAGGCACGCCCCGCACGTCCCACGTGCCGAACAGGCGGGCTGCATCCGCGAAGCGGGCGGTGATGCCCGCGGGCAGCACGGGCCACAGCATCACCAGGCCCGCGGCCAGAGCCAGCAGCAGGCCCAGGCCCCAGACTGAACTCAGGGCCAGCACCGTGGCCGTCGAGGCCATGACCCCCAGCCACGCCCCCCGCGACCAGCTCACGATGATCCCCACCCCAATCACCGCCGTCATCCCCCAAATAAACAGGGCCATCGCTGTTCGCACCCATCCCCGCTTCATCCACTGAACACTGATTACTGAATACTGATTACTGAATACCGCCCCAAGCGCCCACAAACTCAAACTCACCCCTACCGGCAACAACAACCCCAGATAGCCTGCATACGGATTGGGCTGTCCGAAAGTCCCATAGGCCCGCAAAAATCGCCCCAGCAGATAGGCTTCGGGGCCGATGCGGAACACGAACTGGCGGATGCCGATAAGGGCTTCCAGACTGCCCGCGGCCAGCAAGGTCAGCAGCAGGGGGAGGCGGTGTTTGGGCGTGAGAAGCTGTGCGCCCAGCCAGTAGACCACCGCCACCTCGGCCCACTTCACCAGCTCGGGCAGGGCCGCGGTCAGGCTGCGGGCGGCCAGGGTGGAGTAGAGCAGAATGGTCAGGAAGGGGAGGATGAGCCAGAGCAGGGGCGCGGGACGACGTCGCTGGAACCCGGCGGTGAAACGCAGGAACCAGGCGAAGAAAGCGGCTCCCACCAGCAGGTCGGTGGGGCCGATGGATGCCGGGCCCAGGGGGACGCGGGTCACCGCGCTGAAAGGGATGACCAGAGCCAGGGCGTAGAGGCCCAGCACGGGCCAGCGCAGCAACGCCAGCGCAAATCCCAACCCTGCCAGCAGAGCGACGCCCAGCTTCAGAGGCAGAAAAGCCAGCAGCGCGGCCAGCGCCAGCATGATAAGCGCATAGGCCGCGTATTCCCGCCAGGGCGCGGGGTGCGTGGAGGGTGAGGAGAGCATGGGGCGGTCAGTCATCAGTCATCAGTGAACAGTAATCAGTCCAACGCAATGCTATTTTCGCCGCAGCATCAGCGCCTCCGTCTTTTCGGCCATGCGTTGGGCGGTGAACTCGCTCCGGGCGACTTCCTGGCCCGCGCGGCCGATGCGTTCCCGCAACGCCGGGTCTTCCAGCAGCATCCGCACCCGCTGGGTCAGGGCCACCTGGTCGCCCACGGGCACGATGAATCCCGTCTCGCCATCCCGGATCATGTCTTCCGCGCCTGCGGCGTCGGTGCGCACGACGGGCACGCCCATCTGCATGGCCTCAATAGCCACCAGGCCCAGGCCTTCGTTGTCCGACGGAAAGACGAACGCGTCTATGGCCGCGAAGACCTCGGACACGTTCTCCACCCAGCCCAGGAATACCATGCGTCCGGTCTCTTCCAGGGGCTGGGCCAGCTCGTGCAGACGGCGCTCGTAGCTGGCGGGCGCGCCTTGGGGCCGATGCCCGGCGATGAGGAATCGGGCCTGGGGGAAGCTGTCCGCCAGGGCCAGGGCCGTGCGGATGAACATATCGTGGCGTTTGTTGGGGGCTAAAGAGCCCACCGCGCCTACGACCAGCGCGTCCTCAGGCCAGCCCAGGCGGGCTTTCAGGGCCTCGCCCGACGCGTGGGGATCGATGCGGTCTGCGGGCAGACCATCGTGGATGACCACGGCTTTGGGCGGGGAGCCCAGCCCTGCTTCCACGGCTTGCGAGATGCAGATCACCCATTCGGCGAAGGCGTAGGCCGCGCGCTCGTTCATGCCCATGCGTCGTTCCCGCCGCAGATGCCACCACATGGGGACGCCTGCCAGCTTCGCCGCGGGCCCGGCCAGCACCGCGGCTCGGGTGCTGTTGGCGTGGATGCCGATGGCGTTTCGCTCGCGGGCCAGGCGGGCCAGGTCGCGTATGTGAAAGGCAAGTGCGGGCGCGGCCAGGGCCTTTTGCACCTTGCCCATGCCGCCCTTTTTGCTCTCCATCCGCCGCCAAATGCCGGGCGCAGGCAGGATCACCGTCTCGATGCCCGCTTCCCGGGCCCGCTGGGGCAAAATCCCGTCGCCCGGAGCCACGAACACAGGATGGATGCGCTCCAGATGGGTCATCAACCATACCAACACCCGCGCCGCACCGTAGAAGCGGTAGTAGTTGGATTCGTAGAAGAGAACGGTAGGCTTTTCGGGCATGGGGGAGGGAATGGCCAATGGCTAATTGTCAGTGGTCAATTGCTAATTGCCAATGACGTGGATAAAGGAGTGTGGATCGGGGAACAGGAGAGGTTTTGGATGGGTGCGTTTCAATTTGGGGGCAAAAAATCATCGTCGATTCGTCGCCAAGCACTGGCCGAGTAAACTCGGGCTTTTTGGGCGCTTCGCGCCAGTGGTCGACCTTCGTCGACCTATTGCATACGGTGAAAATGGACGGCGGAGGCCGTCCACTGGCCGCAGGCCTGAAGCGCCCGACTTGAGTCGGCTAGTGCGCCCCATTTTTGAAACGCACCCGTTTTGGATGGAGCGTTTGGCAAGAGGACGGCGATAGGGTAAAATAGGCGTATGGAGGATGCTGATGACAATCGTCGTAAAAAGTGCAAAAGAGAATGAAATCTCTTTGCCCCAATGGTTGATGGAACGCCTGGATTTGAAAGAAGGCGAGGCTGTCAAGACCGTTATCGAAGGTGATTCTTTGCGTCTGACGCCTGTGGATCGTTTTTTGGCCTTGCGAGGCGCTTTACGGGACGATGAAGGCTTTGACGCTGCATTAGAAGAACTTGATCAAGTCTGGCGAGCATGGCAGCTTCCCGATATTGCTTAGACACCGGCGTTTTGATCGATTTTCTCAAAGGGAGAGAGCCGGGAGCTTCTGCCGTTGAGAAGATCGTCAAGGAAAGCGCTTGTTTTGTCGCTTCTGTGACGGTATATGAATTATTGTTTGGGGTGGCCCGGGCGCAACGAGAAATCGGGGAAAGCGCCCTGTTGGGAGTGATGACCATTTTGCCATTGGATGGTCGAACTGCTGCGCGGGCTGCATCACTCCATGTCGAATTGATTCGTCGCAATCAGGACATTGGCGTGAAAGACGTGTTCATTGCGGCCAGTTGTTTGGAGCATGATTTGCCTCTGGTTACCAAGAATATCAAGCATTTTCGACGGATTCCGGGGCTGAAGGCGCTGACGCCGGAAATGGCGCTTTCTTCCTAACCCGAAAAGAGTTGCGCAGAGGGAAACTGATCAATGAATCTCTGTAAGCTTTGTGAAGCTCCAAATCAGCTCTGTGGGCTCTGTGTAACACTGATAAGGTGTTAATTCAGGGTAGGACTTTGCCGGGGTTGAGGATGCCGCGGGGGTCCAGGGTCTGTTTGAGTTGGCGCATGACTTCGATGGCGGGACCGTGTTCTTTGGTCATGAATTTGCGTTTGCCCAGGCCCACGCCGTGCTCGCCCGTGCAGGTGCCCTCCAGCTCCAATGCCAGACTCACGAACGCGTCGTTGAAGGCTAACGCCCGGTCGCGGGCCGCCGTGTCGTCGGGCGGGTAGAAGACGATGGTGTGGATGTTGCCGTCCCCCGCGTGGCCCAGCAGGCTGCCTACGACGCCCATCACCTCCATCAGCGCGGCGGTGCGGGCGATGAGTTCGGGGTAATGGGAGATGGGCACGGCCGCATCGCCCACCAGGAATTTCTGGCCCGCGAAGTAGCGCACGTGGGCTTCGAAGAGATGGTGCCGCGCGTGCCAGATGCGGGCCCGTTCCTGACGACTGACGCCGCTCTCGAACCCTTCCGCGCCATGCTCCTGGCAGATGTCTCGCACCAGTTCCAGGCTGTCGCGCAGCGCGGCCTTGTGACCGGACGCGAATTCCATGAACAGAGCGGGCTGTACGGGGAAGTGGGGGATGTCGGGGTCGGTGTTGAGGATGCGCATGGCCGTAGCGTCCAGCAGCTCCAACGCGGTGGGTTCCAGGCCCGAGCCGATGATGTCGAACACGGCCGCGGCCGCGTCGGCCACCGTGGGGAAGCGGGCCACGGCCGCGCTGATGTGGGCGGGGATGGGCGCGAGTTTGAGGGTGGCTTCGGTGACCACGCCCAGGGTGCCCTCGGAGCCGACGAAGAGATGGGTGAGATCATAGCCCGCGCTTTGCTTCACCGAACGGGAGCCGGTGCGGATGACCCGGCCATCGGCCAGGACGACCTCCAGGGCCAGGACGTTGTCCCGGGTGGCGCCGTATTTCACGGTGCGGATGCCCGCGGCGTTGTTCGCGATCATACCACCGATGCTGGCATTGGCGCCGGGGTCGGGCGCGAAGAAGAGGCCGTAGCGGGCCAGGATTTTGTTCATGTCCTTGTAGAGCACGCCCGGCTGCACCGTCACCTGGAAATCCCGCTCGTGGATGGCGAGGATTTGGTCCATGCGGCTGAAGTCCATGACCAGCCCGCCCTGGACGGGGATGGGGTTGCCCTCGATGCTGGTACCCGCGCCCCAAGGCGTGACGGGCACGCGTGCGTCGTGGGCCAGGCGCAGGGTCTGGCTCACCTCCTCGGTGGTCAGGGGCCAGACCACCACGTCGGGCGGATGGGGGTCGTGGGCGGACTGATCACGGGCGTGCTGTTCCCGCACGGCCTGGCTGAGGCCGATGCGGTCGGGGGGGTAAAGGGTTTGCAGATGGGTGAGGAAGTCGGTTGGCAGGGACATGGGGCTGCAAGCAAGAAGTATTCAGTGTTCAGTAATCAGTAATCAGAGCCGTTCGGCATTGGGCTTTGTTGCCACAGCAGGCGACACGAGTAGCGGCTCGCCGATACCGATGAAAAGGCCTCGCGGACAAGTTGACGCGGGGAGCCAAGTACGTAATGCGTCATGCGTGATGCGTAACGACCTCACGGATTACGCATGACGCATCACGCCGTTGTCGCCTCGCCCAACCTTGGCTTTGCGAACCTTCAGCAACCAGCGATTATTCTATTTTCATAGCAAGCTCTGACTCAGACCGCCGTCGATCTGGAGGGCGATGCCGTTGAGATAGCTGGCCCGGCCCGAGGCCAGGAACGCGACCACGGCCGCGAATTCGTCGGGGCGGCCCATGCGGCGGGCGGGGATGGCCGCGGTGATGCCCGCTTCCACCTGTTCGGGCGTGGTCCCGCGCGTCTCGGCCAGCCTTTCCAACAGCTCGCTCACCCGGGCGGTGCGGGTCCAGCCGGGCAGCACTGCGTTGAAGGTGACGCCCGTGTGGCCCAGTTCGTTGGCCAGGGTTTTGATGTAGCCGATGACGCCCGCCCGTGTGGCGTTGGAGAGGACGAGGTTGTTCAGGGGCTGTTTCGCTGAGATGGAGGTGATGGCGATGACCCGGCCCTGATCCGACTGCTTGAGGAAGGGCAGGGCTTCGGACACCATGCGTACGGTAGAGAGCAGGTTGAGTTCGATGGCGGCCTGCCAGGCCGCGTCGTCGAAGGATTCGACCGGGCCCGAGGGCGGGCCGCCTGCGTTGGTGACCAGAATATCCAGCCGCCCGCCGTAGTGCATGACCGCGGTCTGGATGAAGTGACGACAGCCTTCCAGGGTGGTGAGGTCGGCGACGATGGGCAGCACGTCGCCGCCGGTGGCTTTGCGCAGCTCGTCGGCCGCAGCCTCGATGCGGGCCTGATCCCGGCTGCAGATGGCGACATGCGCGCCTTCTTTCAACAGCTCCAGGGCGACGGCCTTGCCCAGGCCCTTGCTGGCCGCGGCCACCGCGGCGATGCGTCCTTGCAATTGTAAATCCATAGGTCCTCCTGAATCCAGAGCGTCATTGTCATCGTGGGTGTCATTCTATCCCAAAACCAGTGGGGATCAAACTTGCAAGGCCTTGCCGACCTTAATTCCACATGTCATTTTCTGGGAGCGGCGTTAACGGCAGGCTGGGAAGGCCGCGTGTCAGGCTTTCCAACAGTTGGTGCACGCGTTGTCGCGTTTCCAGCGTCAGTTCATTTCGCCAACAAAAGACGTCGGAAAATTGTTGATCATCCCATGTATATACGTGAAAGTTGGCGGGGTCACAATTGGCCATTTTCTCCTCGCGCCATCCCGCCTGGGTGATTCGCCCGAATGTGCTCTCCACCCGGGCGATTTCTTCTTCTGAGAGGAAGCGTGTGGGATACTTGAGTTGCAGGGTTCTGGTTATTTGGGTGCAGTAAATCCTCTCGCTATCACAAATTTCCTTCTCCCATTCCAGGAAGTAGGCTATCGAAAACTTCATTTGATTATCTGGCGTGCGATGAATGTGTGCGTTTTCGATTCCTGGTTTCGGCACGTAGCCAAACAGTGATGTGTACCCCGTCTCCAAGGTGAAATCATGGAACTCACTGAAATCGAAGGTTTCTTCCGGGTAAGGAATCACGGTGTTCCCGTTCGCACATGATGCTATCAGCAGCGAGAAAACAAGTGCAAAAAGCCATCGTTTCATGAATCTGTCATTGGAGCGTTTGAGTCATACCTTTTTCAAATACTTTGCTGGTATGATTATAGTACGAATGTTGTTCTATGAAAATATGGCTCTCAAGGAGGTCCATCATGCCCGAGAAAGTCATCACTCTCGCTGAATATCTGGACAGCATGACCGTGCCCGGCGAATTATACGAGAAATTGGAAGACAACGCCGTGCGTTGCTACGCCTGTGGCATGCGCTGCAAGATCAAGGATGGTCGCCGCGGCGTGTGTAAAGTGCGCTTCAACAAGGGCGGCGTGCTCTATGTGCCCTTCGGCTACGCCGCGGGCATCCAGGCCGATCCCATCGAGAAAAAGCCCTTCTTCCATGTGCTGCCGGGCGCAGACGCACTCACCTTTGGCATGTTGGGCTGCGACATGCACTGCGATTACTGCCAGAACTGGCTCACCTCCCAGGCCCTGCGCGATCCCGCCGCGGGCACGCTGCCCACGCCCATCACCGCGGAAGAGATGGTGCGCCTGGCTCTGAAATCGGGCGCGAAGGCCGTGGTCAGCTCCTACAACGAGCCCCTCATCACCAGCGAATGGGCCGTGGCCGTGTTCAAGGAGGCCCGCAAGCATGATCTCATCTGCGGCTACGTCTCCAACGGCAACGCCACGCCCGAAGTTCTGGACTATCTCCGGCCCTGGGCGCAGATATACAAGATCGACCTCAAGACCATGGATGATAAGAAATACCGCCAGCTCGGCGCGCCCCTGAAAAACATCCTGGACGGCATCAAGATGGTGTATGAGCGCGGTTTCTGGCTGGAGATCGTCACCCTGCTCGTGCCCAACTTCAACGACTCCGAGGCGGAGATCCGCGAAGCGGCCGAGTTCATCGCCTCTATCTCGCCCGATATCCCCTGGCACATCACCGCCTTCCATCCCGACTACAAGATGACCGACCGCGGTCCCACCCGGGCCCGCAAGCTGCTGCGCGCGGCCGAGATCGGCAAAGAGGCTGGGTTGCACTTCGTTTATCTGGGCAACCTGCCCGGCCAGGTGGCCGAGTTCGAGAACACCTACTGCCCGCATTGCGGCGAACTGCTGGTCGAACGCCGCGGGTATCTCATCACCGACTACCGCATCACCGACGAGGGTGCGTGCCCCAAGTGCGGCGCTGAGATTCCGGGCGTGTGGCACAAGCACGCGTCGGACGCGCCCGTGGCCGGGCGTCATACGCCCTGGCACGCCCGGCGGCCGCGTGTGGTCAGATAGGATCGAGGGTTGGGATCAGGATTGGAAACCGCGCGTTGCCTGAATCCTGATCCTAATCCTAATCCTGAGTCTTCCCCGCAATCGGGCGCAGCGCCTCGAACGCCTTCTCCCACACCCGTCAGGTCATGCTCCGACCATCGAAAATGGCGTCGTTCATCATGTGGGGTTATCTTCTTGTTGCGAGGCGATGCTGACGCGTTGTCGCCAGCGATGAACGCGCTGAGACCAGGTCGGGCCGCGGGTGCGCATCAATTGGGCTTGTTCTTCGGTGAAGGGAATGGGGAAAGGATTCTGGTCGAGGATTTTGGCGTGGGCGTATTGAAAAAGGATTTTGAGGGTGGCCAGCGTGGGCGCGGCCAGGAAGATACCCAAAACGCCCGCGAAGCTGGCTCCAATGACCACCCCCACCAGCACAATCAAGGGATGAAGCTCCAGGGCGCTGCCCATGATGCGAGGCACGATCAACGCGTTCTCCAATTGCTGAATGAGCACGTACGCGCCCAGCGTGATCAAAGCGAAGGTGACATTATTGACGGGCAGGATGGAGGAGCCCTGAGCCAGGGCCAGGATGACCGCGGGCACAGCCGCGATGATAGGCCCGATGGTGGGCACCGCCTCCATGACGCCGGCGATAATGGCCAGAGCCAGGGCGCTGGGCAGGCCAATGGCCAGGCCCACGATCAGCGTCATCGCGCCGATGACCAGCGAGAGCATCAATTGGCCCCGGAAGAAGGAGTGCCAGACCCGATTGATCCGGTGACCAAGCTCCGTCATCTCGGGCAGATAATCCGGTTTGACCAGGGACTTGGCCCAGGGCTTCAGCTTGTAGCCATCGACTGTGATATAGAAGGTGTAGAAAAAGAGCAGGAAAATGGAAAAGGCGAAGGACACCGTGCGCGCCACCAACGAAGTGAGAAAACCGGAAAGACTGCCAATGAGGCCCGAGGTGGCGGATATCACCTGCTTCAGATAATTCAAGACTTCATCCATGGTTGGCACATAGACCCCGCCTTCCCCGCCCTGGGCAAGAATGAGCCGGGCGATATCCTGGATGACGCGACTCAAATCCACATGAAATCCCCACAGATTAAAACCCCGTGATTCGGCCATCCAGGTGTTCAATGAATCGAGACCGCGCAGACTGGCGGCCACCAAATCCACGGAAAGTTGCAGGAACTGGTTGAGTAGGAGGGGGAAGAGAATGGCCGGGATCACAAAGAGGATGCCCACGGCGACAAATAGGGCGATGATCGCGGCCAAGGCCCGGGGCATGCCATGGTCATCCAACCAGTTGACCAGGGGCTGAAGCAGATAGGCCAGCAACGCCGCGACCACCAGCCAGGCCAGGGCCGAACGAGCGTAATAAATCAGCCCCAATCCCACGGCGACGATGGCCAGAATGGCCCAACGTTTGGTGTCGACAGACCAGCGGGGGGGAGTAGATGGCGACGCGTTCATGGCGGAGGGACGTTCACGGATAAAAGTGCAACGGTGGGGCGTCCGCGGTGGGGGAGTGAAGAAGATGGAGCCGAATACTCTGTGGACTCGTAGACCAGGAAAACCAGGTGAAAAGCGATTTCCTCCCGGTTTCCTGGTCTACCGGGTTTCTGGTCTACCGGGTTTCTGGTTTCCCTGGTTGCCAACGCGATTTCCCAACGCCGGCCGATAATGATTCGTAATGGGCAGACGGCGATCCTTGCCAAAGGCCCGCACGGTGATCTTTACACCCGGCGCGGCCTGCCGCCGCTTGTATTCGTTGCGGTCCACCATGCGGATGATGCGGGCCACCAGGGCCGGGTCGAATCCCCGGGCCACGATCTCCTCCGGGCCCATATCCTGCTCGATATACATTTCCAGGATGGGATCGAGGATATCGTACGGAGGCAGGCTGTCGGTGTCCAGTTGATTGGGGCGCAGTTCGGCGCTGGGGGGCTTGATGATGATATGCTCGGGAATGAGATCGCGTCCGGCCTGGGCGTTGCGCCAGCGGGCCAGCTTCCACACCAGGGTCTTGGGCACGTCCTTGATCACAGCGAAGCCGCCCGCCATGTCTCCATACAGCGTGGCGTAGCCCACCGCATTCTCGCTCTTGTTGCCCGTGCTCAGCAGCAGCCAGCCGAATTTGTTGGAAAGGGCCATGAGGATGACGCCGCGCAGCCGGGCCTGAATGTTCTCCTCGGCCACGTCGAACTCCGTGCCGCGGAAGGGGTAGTCGGGCGGGCCGTTCAGCGTCTCCAGCATGGCCTCGAAGGGCTTTTCGATGGGGATGGTGAGGAAGCGGATGCCCAGGTTCTCCGCAAGCTGGCGGGCGTCGCTTTTGGAATGCTCGGAGGAGAAACGGGAAGGCATGCTCACCCCCGTCACATTCTCTGCGCCCAGCGCGTCCACGGCGATGACCGCGGTGAGGGCGCTGTCGATGCCGCCGCTCAGGCCCAGCACCACCTGGCTGAATCCGTTTTTGCGTACGTAGTCGCGCGTGCCCAGCGCCAGCGCTTGGTACACTTCGCCTACCGGGTCGGGCGCAGGATGGATGTCCGTTTCCCGTTGCAGTCGGGCCTTGGGTAATCCCCGACTGATGCGCTCACCCGAGACCGTACGGAATGCTTCTCCCTCCTCCGCCAGCGCCCGCAGGGTCTCCCGGCTCTGGCGATAGCGGGGATCGTGCAGGCGACGGCGGAAGACTTCATCCAGATCGATATCCACCACCAACAGGGCTTCCTCGAACATAGGCCCGCGGGCCAGCAGCCGGCCATCGGGCCCGAACACCAGGCTGCGGCCATCGAACACAAGCTCATCCTGCCCCCCCACCAGATTGCAATAGGCCACGAAGGCCACATTGTCCCCCGCCCGCGTGCTCATCATGCGCTCGCGCGAGTCGCCCTTGCCGCGGGCGTAGGGCGAGGCCGAGATATTCGCCAGCAGCTCCGCGCCCAACAGCGCCTGCCATTGGGGCGGCCCGCCCGGATACCAGATATCCTCGCAGATGCTTAGCCCTATGCGGTCGCCATCCAGATCGAACAGCAGGGTCTCCTTCCCCGCGCCGAAATAGCGGTTTTCGTCGAAGACGCCGTAGTTGGGTAGATAATGTTTGGGGTAGAGGCCCAGCAGGCGGCCATCCTGGATGAACGCGGCCGCGTTGAACAGGTCGTAGTGGTTGGCGACGGGCAGGCCCAGGGCGACGGTGAGTCCGGCAGTGGCGGGCAGCAGATCGTCCAGGGCCCGCCGCGCAGCCGCTATGAAGTCGGGCTTGAGCAGCAGGTCTTCCGGGGGGTAGCCGGTGATGGCCAGTTCGGGGAAGAGGACAAAATCCGCCTCTTGGGCGCGGGCTTTGTCCAGCCAGGCGCGGATCTTGGCCGCGTTGCCTTCGATATCGCCGACGGTGACGTTGATTTGGGCCAGGGCAAGACGTAGTGTTCGCATGATGCCATTATAGCTTTTCGGCGGGCGGGCGTCCAATGAAGTTGACAGGAACATGCGTTCTGTTCTAAAATCAGAACATGAATTCAGATCGCACCCGCTACGTGGAGATCGACGTCAAGTCCGCGCTGAACAAGGTGACCAGCGCCCAATATCCCGACATGCGTTGGTCGCTGAACCCCTACCGCGGCTGCAAGCATGGCTGCGTCTACTGCTACGCCCGCTACACCCACACGTTTTTCGAGCTCGATCCCGACCGGGATTTCTCCTCGGTGGTCTTCGTCAAGCGCAATCTGCCCCAGGTGTTGCGCCAGGAATTACGCAAGCGATCGTGGCGGCGGGAGCGGGTGTCCATCGGAACGGCCACGGATCCTTATCAGCCCATCGAGGGGCGCTACCGCCTTACCCAGGCGGCGCTGCGCATCCTGCGCGACCAGCTCACCCCCGCCAACCTGATCACAAAGAACACCATGTGTCTGCGGGATGCGGAGCTGATGGCGTCATTGCACCGGGCCGCGGGCTTCTCCCTCTGCATCTCGCTGATCACCATCGACGAGGCCCTGGCCCGGTCGCTGGAGCCGGATGTGCCCTCGCCCCGCCAGCGACTGCGCGTGGTGCAGGAGCTGGCAAGGTTGGGCGTGCCCGTAAGCGTGGCCATCGCGCCCGTCATGCCCGGCCTCACGGACAGCGAAGCCCAACTGCGCGATCTCATCCAGGCCATCTACGACCACGGCGGGCGGCTGGGCTACCACCAAACTTTCAAAATGTACGCGGACACCCGCAAGACCCTGTTCGCCTGGCTGGCGCGGGAGCATCCCCATCTGCTGCCCTGGTATCAGCGGGTGTATGGCGCAGGGAGCAGTGCGCCGCGGGCGTATGAACGCAAACTCGCGGCCCGCATCGCCCGCATCCACGACGCCATCGCACCCGCCCAGGTCGATTTTCCTCCCGACCCCGTCGCACCCGTCGGGCAACTGAGCCTGGGATTGTGAATGGCCGTTTTGGAAATCGCGTTGCGTTGGTGTGCAAAAATGCCTCGAAGTCCACATTGGGCGAGTTTGCAACCGGCGTCAACCGTCAAGCGTCAGGTCATGACGCATTACGTTTGACGTTTGACGAAATCCGCTTCCCGCGCCCGTGTAGCGGTCAACGCGCCCCACATTTACCCAAATCCTTACCTCCAGAACGCGATCTGATGCCGGAAGTGGAAGCGCTTGTCCAGCCAGGCGCGAATGAATCGACTGCGCATACGCAGCCAGGAGTAGTGGGCCTGGGTCAGGTCATCCTGGCTGAGGGGCTGGGGAGCGTATTTGTCGCGGGCGTAAAGCTGCGCCAGTTGGGTGACGTCGTCCGAGATCTGCGGCAGGGCGTGGGCGAAGACAGCGGCCTGTTCGAAGGGTGTCAGGCTCGGGCGCTCGGGCACGCCTAACATGCGCCCCCACCACAGCATTCTGCCCCATAGCTTGTCGATGAACTCCTGCGGCGATTGGCGGATGCGGGGGCGGGTAGGCCGGGCGGGAGCCGTGAGCAGCCGTCGGATGTAGTAAATGGTCAGGCCGACGCCCAGCAACGCCAGGGCGATGAAGAGAAAACCCAGGTTGGACATGATGCGCTCGGCTGCGCCCTGTTCGATGCGCACGCTGGGACCGCCTTGAGGGACTTCTTCATCGATTGGGATATTTTTCTCTTGCTCCTTCTTAATCTGATCCAAAATGCTGCTGCGTCCGCCTGGCGCGGGAGGAACCACCTGCTCACTCAGGCGCTCGATGACCGGCTCCGACACGGTGGGCTCGAATTGAATCCAGCCGTAGGTGGGGAAATAGACCTCCACCCAGGTGTGAGCATCCTTCTCCAGCAGCCGGTACCCGCCCGACAGCGGGTCATACTCGCCCGTGGCGTAACCCTGGGCCAGCCGCGTAGGGATGCCGAGATGCCGGAGCATGACGGCCATGGCCGTGGCGTAGTAATCGCAGTAGCCCTTCTTTTCCTCGAAGAGGAAATAATCCGCGGCGTCCTGGCCCGGCTTCGGGCCCGGAATCTGATCGCTGTATTCGTAGCTGCGGACGTAAGTTTCGACGGCTTTGGCGATGTCGTAGGGGTTGTCGTAGCCCCGGGCCACTTCTTCAGCCAGATCGAACACGCGCTGGGGCACGGTGTCGGGCAGTTGCAGATAGCGGGCGCGGATATCGGGCGGATAGACGGTGCTGTCGCTGCGCAGTTGGGATTCGGTGGCGAAGCTGAGGGAGCTGGTGATGGTGTAAGCTTCACCCGGCTGGATGATGTCCTTCGAGATGATCATGGCCAATTCCGAGACGCCGATGGCCTCCGCGGCCAGCGCTTCTTCGGGCAACATGCCCTGGGGGATGACGCGGGCGCTGGCGGGGACGCTCACTTTCACGGGCATGGGCGCGCCCATGAGGATGTTCGTGTATTGCAGCATGGTCACCGTTTGGGTGATGGTGCGGCGGGCGGAGAACTTAGGCGTGGACATGTCCGCAGTCGTCAGGTTGATGTTCACCGTATTCCGCAATTCCCAGGCGTTGGATACGTAGGTGTCCAGCACGGTGGCCTGGTAGTAGCGGTTCACCGAAGTCTTCACGTCCATCACGGGCTCATTGCTGAGGTTGCGAGCCCCTTCCAGGGGATGGCTGGGCGTGAAGACGACGCTGGCCGGGGCGGGACCGCCCGATTCCCCATAATTCAGCGTGTTGAACAGCCGCGTCCACTCCTCTTTCACCTGATTCCACGGGTCCTGCAGGGGATTGATCATCTGCTGGTCATTTTCCGTCAGCGTGCTGGGCAGCACCCAGGAGACGATGACCACGAACAGAATGAAGATCACCCCATCCCGCATCACATCGAAACCGATGTCGAAGGGGAAATAGATGCGCTCTCGATACCATTGCTCTTCCCGCTCGGCCAGGGTGGCCCGCACCAGCAGCAGCATGGCCGCGACCAGATAGAGGATGAAATAGGCTTTCAGGTCCACGGGCGCATAGTAGAGATTGACCAGCATGGCCAGGCCTGTGGGCAGCACCGCCTGCCATTTTCGTTGCTCGCGAAAATACACCCAGACCGCGTTGAAGCTGAGGATCCACAACAGGATGGACAGCAGAAGCACGAACACCAGGGTGTCTGCGCCCGGCTGACCCGCCAGAACGTCGTTGAACCAGGCGAAGGTGCGCTGGATGACCTGATAGACCTCTTCCCGATGGTTGGCTGCGCCCGTGGCCAGGCTGGAAAGCCCGAACAGGATGGCGGCTGCGCCTGTGACAATGCTGTAAAGGAGAGCGAAGAGCGGGCTGAAGTCGGTGTTCGAGATCAGCGTGGCGGCCACCACGGCCATGGCCGTGATGGAGACCAGACGGTCCAGGCCCGGGCTCCATCCCGCCGCATCCAGCGACAGGGCCAGAATGGTCAGCATGAAGCCCAGGAGCAGGAAATCGATCCAGCGGTGGGAGGAGCCGTTGTATGTGGTGGAGACAGCCTCTTCAGAGGAGGCGGGCGTGGTGGGGGCGTATGTGGCGCTCATGGAGCATAGGGGTTATGGGAGATACGTTGTAAAAGCGACGAACTGCCCGAGAGTGGGGATAATATCGAAGTGCAGCGGTTCGTCTATACGGACGAAAATGCGTCGCGGCCAGAGCGGCGCGGGAAGTCGATTTCGTAATTGTAAAGTCTCAAGACATAGTTGACAGGTACGACTCAAAAAGTCTCACGACATAGTTGACACTTCTGCTAACCTTCAGGCAAACACCATTCTCTGGAGATTAGCATGAAAGAAAAACATGCTCTTTGCCAATCGAATCAAGAGGAAACCGAAGCGTTACGGCATCGCGCCATCGACTTTGTGTCCTTTGTGGTTTGTTAACCGGGGTACGTTAGCAGTTACGTGTTGAGACGTTACAATTACGCATTACGCGTCACGGCGTTGCTGATTCGCGCAGCGAAGGCTGCGGAAATTCTTTGCTCGTTGCTTGATTCTCGACATAAGCAAAGTGGAATCGCTTCTGATAGCGCCGCAGCAGGCGCAGAACGGGCGCGCCGAAGATGAGGATGAGCGCGGCATTGCCGATTCCCCGCCACGCGTCCCATACGAAGGAGGTGACGACGTAGAACAACGCGTAGGCCCGGACGATCTGTAAAGGCCCGTCGCCCGGCTGCCAATACATGGCGGCCTGCTGCGGCTGGAACACAAAAGGCCAGAACCACAGATTCATCACCAGGCCGTAGAACAGCCCCAGCAGCAGACCTACCCCGGCCAGGATGATCATCTCCCACCGGGTTCCGGGCCGCACGTGGGGGATGAGTCCGGCGATGGCCCCCACCCAGCCTGCGGCGAACATTTGATAGGGCAGCCAGGGCCCCACGCCGCCGGTGAGAAAGGCAGACGCCAGCAGGGTGACCAACCCGGCCAGGAAGCCGAATTGCGCGCCGAACGCGTATCCCGCCATGATGGGCAGGAAGAACACGCCCGAGAAGCCGCCCGGCCCGGGGATGAAACGCAGGATCGCGCCCACCGCGGCCAGCGCGCCCAGCACCGCCAGGGTCTTCGCGTTCATCTCGTTGGACTGCACCCCCGCGGCGATGGCGGCCAGGGCCAGCAGGCTCACCAGCGTGAGCATGAGCATGGCGTCGCCGCTGTGGGCCATCGCGTTCATCTGGCTTTGCTGGGGCGGCGGGCCAAAGAAGGGCGACAGGAACGCGGCCGCGCCCAGCGCGCTGGCCAGGATGAGGATCAGGTTGGCGTAGGAGAGGCGGCGCATGATGTCGAAGACTCGTCCAGTGTCCAACGTCGTTGGCGTGGGCGGTTTGGCGTTCACGGTTCACTGTTGAACCAGTGACGCGAAGCCCACGTTGGGCGGAGTTGCAAGGAACGTAATGCGTCATGCGTATTCCGTAAGGCCGTTACGCATTACGAATTACGCATTACGAGTTCGGCCTCCCGCGCTGTTTTGGCCGTAAGTTTTCGTTCCGTTTCAGCAATCTATCGTGGGTTCACCCGCGCATCCGCGCCAAAATCGCGGCCAGGCGCTCGTTGCCGCCCGCGGGCGGACGCCAGTCCACCCACATGACCTCCGCGCCCTGATCCTTCAGGCTTTCGGCGAAGATCTCCAGGCCCACGTTGATGGCGCTCAGCGGCCCGCGCAGGCTTTCCAGCGCCACCGGCTGACCTTCGGTCAGCGGGTTCAGGGGCTGGACGCGCTGGCCCGCGTAGGCCACGCCTTCCTGGTTGCTGGTGAAGACCTTGACGCCCGCGGCCTCCAGCGTTTCGATCTGGGCGGCCATGTCTTGTGGGTCCTCATCCGTGCCCACGACGATGGCCACGAATTCGAGATGCCGGCCCGCGGCCTCGGCCTGCTGTCGGGCCTCGCCGATGGCCGGAGCCAGTTCGCTGGCCGGATCGGGATGGGAGCCATAGCCCAGCACCACGTCCAGAAGGATGAGCGCGGTTTCGGGGTCGGCCGCTTCCTGGTGCAGACGGCGGATGCGCAGGTCGTTGTCCATCATGGGGTGCAGCCGCCCGACCGTGAACACGTCCTCGCCCAGGTCGACAATCGTGTTGGCCTGGCTTTGCATGGGGTTGGCCAGGTCGGCTACGCCGTCGAGATGGAGGTTGGCGTAGAGGTTGGGGAGCATGTCGCGCAGGATGAGCAGGGCCTCGTAGGCCAGGGTGCCGCCTGAGAACAGCCCCCGCAGGTATTTCTGGCCCGGCGCGAAGGGACTGGCTTCCGGGGCGGGCGCTTCCTCGGGCAGGTCGTTCAGCAGGGCGACGGCCATCTCCGCGGCTTCATCCAGGGTGCGGGCGAAGTGCAGGTTGCCGTCCACCGCTTTATCCGGCTCGAAGCCGATGAAATCGACCACGACCGGTTTACTCGTGGCCCGGGCCGCGCGCAGCAGGTTGCGGGCCACGCGTTCGGCCGGAGGTTTGGAGATGATGACGATGACCCGGGTGTCGGGGTCGCGACGGAAGACGTCCAGGGCCTGGAGCGCGGTGATGGCCCCGACCTCCTCTTTCAGGTCCCGACCGCCCGTGCCCAAACCATGCGTCACCCCCGCGCCCAACTGGTGGATGCGGGCGGTGACCTGTTGCAGGCCCGTGCCCGAGGCCGCGACCACGCCGATGGCGCCTTTGCGCACCTTGTTGGCGAAGCCCAGCCCCACGCCGTCCACGATGGCAGTGCCGCAGTCGGGCCCCATCACCAGCAGGCCCCTGTCCCGGGCCTCCTGCTTCAGGCTCACCTCATCTTCCAGCGAGACGTTATCGCTGAAGAGGAAGATATGCTTGCCCAATTCCAGGCCCTTGCGCGCGACTCCGGCCGCGTACTGGCCCGCCACCGACACCAACACCCATTGCGCGTCGGGCAGCATCTCCGCCGCAGACTCGATGCTCTTGGGGCGATAGCCCTCCTGCGCCGCGCTGGATTGGCGCTGGGTGAGCAGCGCATCCACCTGGGCCAGGGCGTCCTGGGCCGCGGCCTCGCTCTCAGCTTTGACCACGATGATGAGGTCGTCTGCGCCCGCGGCCTGGGCTTCGGGCGTGAGCAGGTCGCTTTGGATGAGAATGTCTTTGTTGGCGTCCGTGCCCATGACCACGCCCGCATCCAGCACGCCGGGCAGGGCCGCAAGCTCCCGCTGCAATTGCATCAGCACAACGGAATCGTAATACGCACCGCGTCGGATTTCGGATTGAATAGCACTCATGGCGTCGAACCTCCAGGTCAGTCTTCGTTGCCCGAAAGGAGCAGCGCCATGGCCAGGGCGATGAGGAACGCGAGCAGCGCGCCTCCGATGGCGAAGGCCAAAGGTCGTTTTTCGGGCGGAATGTATTCGTCGAAGACATCGCGGGCCACGCCCAGGGCCACCTCCATCTCGGAAGGAGGCGCATACTCCACAGCCACGGCCTCCTCACCTTCGGCGGGGGGATGCAGTTGGGCCTGGGTGAGCCGGTCCAGGCTTTCCAGCCCCTGGCGGACGATGGACTTGGCCGTCGTCTCCACCAGTCGCTGCCCCACGCTGGCGATGCGCCCGCCCACCTGGGCGGAGCCCGAATAGGTCAGCACGGTCTTGCCGTCCACCTCTTCCAGTATGGCGTCGCCGCCCCCGCGAAGGAAGCCTTGCGCGCCCCGGCCATCGACATCCATGTGGAATTTTTCCGGCTCCTGCAGGTCGGAAAGCACGACTTTGCCGTTGAATTTGCCCTGGACGGGCCCGACGCGCACGTCCATGACGCCGGTGAATTCGGTGTCGCTGACTTTCTCCAGACGTTCGACGCCAGGGAGAATGTTCGCCAGGACCTCGGGGTCCATCAGCGCCTGCCAGATGACTTCGCGAGGCGCATTGAAGGTGTAGCTGCCATTGAGTTCCACGATATCTCTCCTTTGAGAGGGAATGGGTTGAATTGTTCACAGGTGGACTTTGATTGTACCACTGCGGGAAAAAGCCCACCAAACCTTCTCCTCTTTTTTGGAGTGATGTGAGTTGTTTTGAAAATCGGTAACTGCTAAGGTAGTTGGCCCCAATCGCCCCTTTTTTGCCACGAAGACACGAAGGAAACGAAGGCGCGAAGTCATTCAAAAAAGATTTTATCCGTGTTTCCTCGTATCCGTGTCGAATGAACAG
>Ga0256832_1000354_pt1 | contig 28718 bp, 27 predicted proteins | sample 134614metaG_FD_190534 | JGI IMG/M metagenome (GOLD analysis project Ga0256832, IMG submission 190534) | Hydrothermal vent microbial communities from Lau Basin, Pacific Ocean - 134-614 | ecosystem: Environmental > Aquatic > Marine > Hydrothermal vents | place: Pacific Ocean: Lau Basin | collected...
AGCGCCAACATTCCCGTGATTCGCAACGATCACGCCGCGGAATTGCGATTCGATAACACCCAGGCACTGGATGCGATTGGTGTTGATCTGTCGTTTGTCTATTCGGCCAGCCTTGATGCCACCCATCATTATGAATTCGATAGCAATTCGACAGAGAATGGCATCGTCATCAGCGGCAACTGGAATGCAGACTACGGTATCGACGGGGCAACCGTTTCGCAAAAGGGTATTTTTCTAGGATCTAGTGTCCGCACAACGTTGGATCCGAACACCTACCCGTCAACCGATTGGACGTACTATCGAGGCATTCTTGAAACCAGCACCATGTTGGGTGAAATTCAGATCGCAGTACAAAACACAACGGGAAACATCGTGGCACGAGCGTTGGAGGTTACGGTAACCGGACAACTGGATGCTTCACAATTTGTGGATACGGTCAGTGACTACACTGGAAACGCCACTAATATAACAACGGATGCCAATGGCATCATCACCGCAGCAGATGTAATGATCAATGGCAACAACCTTACTCTTTCATCCATCAACCCGCTTGATCACCTGGGTAGCACGATCATTACCGGCGACTGGGGAGTAGGAGGCAAGCTTACCGTCTGCCGAGAATTCATTCTCCCAGCCCCCTGATACTGTAGGAGCGGCGCACAGCCGCGATTATCAATTGGAACCCAAAACCGCCATAGCATATGCTATGGCGGTTTCTGTTTCGGCGAAAACAATGAACAAAGAAACCACATCATTTCCAGAAAACGAAAAATACATGTTAATACCCCGGGAATATGTCATTACGCAACATCCCGAGGAAGATGAAATTAACCTCATTGAACTTGCCAGAATCATGGCAAGATATAAGGCGACCTTCTTTGTTGTATTTTTCATGGTTCTGGGTTTGGGCTCGCTGGCAGGACTTCTCATACAGAAACAATTTGAGTACAAGAGTTCTATCGAGATCGGAAAAATCGAAAACAATCCCGTGGAGAACCCTGTGACCACCAAGAGCAAACTGGAGAACAGCTTTGTACCTGCGGAACTTGCCCGGATCGCTGACCAGAACCCTGAAAAACCTGTGCCAGATGTAAAGGTTAAGCTGCCCAAAGATACAACGGTTGTCGTGTTGGAAAGTCGTGGCCCGGAAGAGGATGCTGCATTACACGAGAGTCTTCACCAGCATATTCTCGAGGCGCTTCAGAAAAATCATGCACCAGTAATTTATCAATATAAAGCTAAAATAGAAGAACAATTGCAGTTCACCTTGCTCGATCTTGCTGCATTGAAAGATGATAATCATTTTCGTGTAGAAATTACTCGTTTTCAAAACAGGATCGCTCGCAAAAATGGCGAGATAGAAGAATTGCAAAACAACCTTGAGTTGATCCGGCAGCGCATCAAAGGACTGGAAAAACTTCGTGAGTTGAAAATCAATGAACTGAAGACAGCAAATAAACAACTTGAAGCGTTTCGAAAAATTCAACTGGAGATGCTCAAGCAAAAAAATCATAACACCGGCCAGCAATTGCTCACGCAATCGATGGTGAATAGCGAAATCCAGCGGCTGACTAAACGCGTTTCTGAACTAGAACAGTACCTCGAAGTAACAATTGACCAGGAACGCCGCAAGTTTAAGAATCAGGCTCAGGCAGCGGTTCTCAAGATTGCGCAGAAGAAAAAGGAGCTTGAAACCATAAAATTCGAACTCGCCGAATTCAAGCTTGACCGAAATGAGAAAATTCAGAAAAAAATGATCGAAGCAGATGCCATAAAACGAAAACTAAAAAATATTATTGAAACCCGCTTCTCGGCGAAAACACAAAAATCCATCAAGCCTGTGGGTTTGTCGTTCTTAGGGTTTGTTGTAATAAGTCTGGTATTGGCGCTGATATTCGGTGTTTTAGGTGTCTTTCTGATGAATTTGCGAATCAAGCTGAAGATGGAAAAGTAAGAGATAAATGACAAGATTAACCCAATCATTGCATAAATTCGCGCTGTGATGTGTTCATGCAGCGCGCTGCAGGGTATTCAGGTAATGCAACAACTCGGATCTGACGGCGGGATTTGCGCTCATGGTGAGGGTGAGTTGTCCCTGTGGACGTGTCAGGCGCCCGGCGCGCTGGATGAGTTTGCGTCGCAAGTTACCGAGTTGTTCGAAGGCCCACAACGGCGCACGTTTTTCGGTGGTGTTTCGGACTGGTTCGGCGCTGAGCATCTGCAATTCGCGATTGAGATTGTGCGCCATCACAGCCGCGAGCATGAAGGTTTGATTGCCGGCCCGGGTGCGGTTAGGAACGTAGTCTATCTGGGCCTGGGACTTGAGTTCGGCGAAGACAGCCTCCTGTGCCTCGCGCCCGTGGTAGAAAGCGAGGACCTTCCTGGCGCCGATGGTCTTGTTGGTAACGATAACCTTGAAGTCGTACCCGTACGCGTGGGGGACGAAGAGATCCAGTTGGACCGGACCCTTGTATTGCCGCCGGTTCCAGGTGCGAATCAGCACGAGGCGGAAACGCCGTCGCCAGCTGGCCGGCTTCCAGTCTGCCTCGTAGGCGGTGCCAGCGTTTCCGATTCTCGATCAGCGCCTTTAGGGGCGACGAAGCGTTCGAACGGCACACTGATGGTGAACTGCACCCCTTCTGCATCGAGGAGAGAGACGATCTCGTCACTGAAGAAGGCGTTATCCAAGCGGCCTCGATGACGCAATTTGGCAGTATCTCCTTGATTTTCCAAATACATTCCTGGATGAAGTCGTGAGCGCCATTGGCGTCATGCACATTGCCGGTCCGGTGCCAGACATCGAGGACCTGCCCGGTCTGGGCGATGATGCAAAAGAGGGGATAGTAGCTGCGCTGTCCCTTTTTCCTGGGATTGAAGCCGACTGCCGTACCCTCGGCGATACGGCCGGTGGAGAGCACCGAGCCGTCGAAGTCCAGGGTGACGAGGGCCAGACCCAGCTCCACGAGCCGCGCCAGGACACGCTGACGGCTGAGATGGCGCAGGTCGCCGACGCCACGTTCATCCAGCCGCGCCAAGGTCCGGCTGAGGGTGGCGACATCCGGCAGCCGTCTGAGCCCGAGCAGGCGCAGCACCATGGGGTCGTCCCGGTAGAAGCGCATGTCCTGGAGCCGACGATAACCCAGCAGAGGTGGACGATCAGCAGCAAGACCACCACCCCGTGTCCGAAGATGGGACTGACCTTCAGATGGTGGAAGCACTCGCCCAATTCTCGCTTCAGGTCAATACGGGAGAACAGAGCCTGGTAGAGTACCAGACCGGCAAACGAGGTCAGCCGCTGGTCTTCAAACCTGATTTCAGGGGTGCGATGGGTCTTGCGATGGATGGCAGCTTTGCTACACTTCATGCAAACGGTCTCCGTTGGTTTGACTGGTTGTTTTGGCAACTCCAATCTTACAAACTTCGAGACCGTTTTTTTCATGCCTGAACCCCATCTCATCGCCTCGCCTTTTGGCGTTTTCTGGACTTCACTTCCGGTGAAGTCCAGATGCCACTACGGAACATGTGTTTCACACTGCATATAAGCTGTTTCCGGGAAAAACAGGGTAGAATTTATGCAACTGTCGGGTAAATACAACAGGAAAAAACTCAAATGAAGACTCAACTAATAAATAAATTTAGTGAAAAATCGGCCATCATCGGAATTTTCGGCCTAGGTTATGTCGGGTTGCCTCTTGTTATCCGTTACAGTGAAATAGGATTCAAAGTCATTGGTTTTGATGTGGATGTGTCAAAAATCGATAAACTAAATAGTGGTCAGAGCTATATCGAGCATATATCGTCGTCAAAAATCGCGCATGCGCTTAAGAAAGGTTTTGAAGCAACAGTAGATTTCGCGCGAGCCAGTGAAGTTGATGCCTTGATTCTCTGTGTGCCTACACCGTTGAATAGATACCGCGAACCAGATCTCAGGTTTGTTACCAATACAATAGACATGGTTGTACCATATCTCCGAAAAGGGCAAGTGATTTCATTAGAGAGTACAACCTATCCGGGCACGACCGAAGAAGAACTTCTTCCTCGTGCTGAATCGACAGGGTTAAGAGTGGGAGAACATCTGTATCTCGTATATTCGCCAGAGCGTGAAGATCCCGGTAATCCAAATTTCGAAACCCGTACTATTCCGAAAGTGGTCGGCGGATATACACCAGATTGTCTTCAGGTTGGAAAAGCGCTCTACGAACAGGCGATAGAACAGGTTGTGCCAGTATCATCCACCAAGGCTGCAGAAATGACCAAGCTTCTGGAAAACATCCACCGCGCAGTCAATATCGGCCTTGTGAACGAAATGAAGATAGTCGCTGACCGTATGGGTATTGATATTCATGAGGTGATTAGGGCGGCATCAACCAAGCCTTTCGGCTTTACACCCTATTATCCTGGCCCAGGGCTTGGAGGGCACTGTATTCCAATCGATCCGTTTTACTTGACGTGGAAGGCTCGTGAATATGGTCTCAATACCCGTTTTATTGAGCTCGCAGGAGAGGTGAACACTAACATGCCACATTGGGTGATCAGCAAGGTCATGGATGCTCTGAACGAGCGTGAAAAATCGCTGAAAGGCTCCAAGGCACTTGTTCTAGGCATAGCATACAAAAAGAATGTTGATGATATGCGTGAATCACCTGCAGTCGAGTTGATGCAGTTACTTCAAGACAAAGGGAGTGTGGTTGATTATTCCGATCCCCATGTTCCGGTTTTTCCTAGAATGCGTAAATATAATTTCAATCTGACAAGCATCGATTTAACTCCTGAAAACATTAAAAAATATGATTTTCTTTTACTGGCCACAGATCATGATGAATTTGATTACGCGCTAATACAGGAAAATGCAAATCTGATCATTGATACGCGCGGTGTTTACGAGGATTCTTTTGAAAACATTGTTAAGGCGTAAACAATTATTTATGACAGGAAAACTCCGGTACTGCCGGGGAGACAGTAGAAGTTTGGCAGTTCCGAGAGTCCATCGGAAAAACTCCCGGTCGTGAGCCGTCAAGCACACGACAGAGGAGAAATCCGATGGACTACAAGAGTTTAAGTCACACGCGGTGGGAGTGTAATTACCATGTGGTGTTTATCCCGAAGTGTTGAAGGAAGGTATTGTATGGCCAGCTAACAGGCTGTTGAAATACCCGCCTTTTCGGACACAATGCTGGTGAACGAGCACTTGAGGTTACCAATCTGATGTGTGGCCCTGATATTCATCAGGAACCTTGTTCAGCACTGTGATTCCTGAACAACGCGTACCGAAGGACCACCCGCTGCGACCGATTCTCGAGATGGTCAACGATGCGCTGACCTGACTGGATGAGGATTTCAATGCCCTGTATGCCGAAACCGGCAAACCGTCGATTCCGCCCGAGAAGCTGTTGCGGGCGCAACTTCTGAAGGCGTTCTACACCATCCGCAGCGACCGACAGCTGATTGAGCAAATTGACTACAACCTGCTGTTTCGGTGGTTTGTGGGCTTCTCGATGGATGATGAGGTCTGGGACCATTCGACCTTCAGCAAGAACCGGGACCGGCTGCTGGAAGGCGAGATTGCCCAGCGCTTTTTTGCCGAAGTGCTGGGCCAGGCCGAGCGTGCGGGGTTGCTGTCGAAAGAGTATTTCAGCGTGGACGGAACCCTGATCGAGGCGCTGGCCTCGCTGAAGAGCTACCGCCCGAAGGATGAGGACGAGCCACCGACGCAGGGAGGAGGCCGCAATCCTTCCGTGGACTTCCGTGGCGAGAAGCGCCGTTGGGAAACCCGCAAGTCGAAGACCGATCCGGATGCCATGTTGTTCAGGAAGAGTTCGGGCACGACGGCGAAGCTCTCGTACATGGGGTATGTGCTGATGGAGAACCGCAACGGTCTGGTGGTGAAGGCCAGGGTGACCCAAGCGACGGGCAAGGCCGAACTGGAGGTTGCTGTCGACCTTGTGGATGGAGTTACCCCGCTTCAGTGGACAGTTCAACATTTGGGGCCTGAGCCCCGCCCTTGTGCTGGGTATGTTGCCGCTCGAAGTCGATTGGCGACAGATAGCCCAGCGACAAGTGCCGACGATGCGGATTGAACCCACCCTCGATGAACTCGAAGATGGCACGCTCCGCCTCGGCACGTGTGCGAAATGTGCTCCGGTCCAGCAACTCACATTCCAGGGTGGTGAAAAAGCTCTCCGCCATGGCGTTGTCGAAGCAGTCTCCGACGCTGCCCATCGACGGCCGCACACCGGCTTCCTCACAGTGCCGGCTGAAGGCCAGCGACGTGTACTGGCACCCTTGGTCCGAGAGATGTACGACCTCCTCGGGCTGGCGTTGCCACAGCGCCATGTTGAGCGCCGAGAGCACCAGTTCGGTCCGCAGGTGCGCCGCCATGGCCCAGCCCACGATGCGTCGGCTGAATACGTCCAGCACCACCGCCAGGTACAGGAACCCCTCCCACGTCGGCACATAGGTGATGTCCGCCACCCACAGCCGGTCTGGGGCTTCGGCGGAAAATTCCCGCTCCACCAGGTCCGGCGCCGGCTGGGAAGTCTCGTCGCGCGACGTCGTGCAGCACCCCTTGCGGTGACTGGCGCCCTCCAGGCCCTTGGCCTTCATCAGCCGCGCCACCCGTTTGCGGCTGACCTGTTCGCCCTCAGCACACAGTTCGGCGTGAATGCGAGGGGCACCATAGGTCCCGCGAGAGCACGAGTGGATCGCCTCGACCTTGTCGGCCAGCTCGGCGTCCCGCCGCGCCCTGGCCGACTCAGGACGATTCAGACACGCATAGAACCCGCTCGTGGAGACACCGAGCAGCCGGCACATCGTGGCAACGGGGTAATCGGCCCGATTCATCTTAACGAACTCGAAGATTTCGGTGGTACCGAGTCGGTCTACCGAGCGAACCAGGCCGCGGCTTTTGCCAGGATCTCCCGCTCGTTCTTGAGCTGGCGGACCTCACGCCGCAGGCGGCGCAGCTTCTCCTTCTCCAGGCTCGTCAGGCTATCGTCACGACGTCCCTCTTCACGGTCCGCCTGCCTGACCCAGTTGCGGATACTCTCAGCAGTCGGCTCGAACTCACGGGCCAGCGACTCCGGTGTCCGTCCAGCCCGCATCAGCTCGACCATCTGTTGCCGGAACTCCGGCGGATACGGTTTCATCGTTTTGCCCATTTCCAGACATCTACTCACAAATCTTCAGGTGTCCACGAAAACGGGTCAACTCCACAACCCACATGAGCCATCGCCAGACGGAGCGTTTCAAGGCCCGGCGCGAATCGACGCTCAAAACAGCCCGCGCCTGGGCTATGAAGGAGCTGGCCATGTTCTTGTTGGGGTATGTCAGCAAGACCTGGGGCCCGGCTGGAAGCTGTGGCTGTCATGGGCGATGCGCTGCCGCCTTGAACCGGTCAAGAAGGTGGCGAGGACCATCAAGGAACACCTATGGGATATTCTGAATGCCATCGTACTCAAGGTCAGCAATGGGCCGGCCGAGGGGCTCAACAGTTGGATCAAGGCGCTCAAGATACGGATTCACGGTTTTCGCAACAAGCAGCGATTCGCCAATGCCATCTACTTCCACCCGGACGGTTTGAACCCCTACCCGGAAGGGGGGCTCTGAATCTACTCACTCGAAATGGTGAAGCGCCGAAATGTTCAGACCATCCTTAATTATGAGCAAGAAGACTTTCAAAAACCTATTGTTGGTTATTATTTATGTATTAATGCTAATAATAGTAGGTAAAATTTTTAAAGTATGGTCGCAAATAACTTTACTAGAAGCAGAGGGTAGTTTTCCGAGCATTACACACCCACATTTTACTAGATATATTGTAATGTTGCCGATTATTTATGTATCAAAATTAGCGAACATACAAGAAAATACTGTTTTTACGGGGTTTGTAGCTATTGCTATATGTGTGACAGCATATTTTGGGTCTCGTTTTGCATCTTTGCTTGTATATAAAAATTTGAAAAACTGGCCAGACTTGTTTGGCTATTATTTTGCAATTTTTTCTATCTTATCATTTTTCATGAATGGACGTTTCTCAATTGCTTTGCTTGGTGTATCGATAATTATATATGGTCAAGTAATACATCTTGTTATAAGAAATTCGCCTGTTCTTTTGAGTTTTATATATTTATGTATTGGCGCTTTTTTAGCTTCTGTAAGCTCTGGTTCCTTCATGATTGCAATAATGGTAATTTTAATGTTTTTGATCTATATCCTTGTGCATAAACTACCAAAAATATCATCACGTGATATAAAATTGTGGTTTATGTTTATGTTGCCAGGGTTTGGGTTGTCTTATTACGGCATGATACTTTTTAAGAAGAATCTTTCATTTTTTGATGGTTCTGTTTTTCTAATGTTAGAACATGGATACGGTAATATTTTTTATGATAGTTTTTTGCTAGTAATAATTAATATTTTGATTTTATTTTCATTGATTGTATTTGTTGGTGTTATATATTATTTATTTAATGGTGCAAATAAATATCAGCGGGGACCATTTTTGGTCATTATTTTTCTAACGATAAGTACACTTTTGGTTGGCATTTTTGGGTGGTTTGCATTAGCTATTGGTATTATTGTTGTAGCAACAATGATGCACGTGATTTTATTGAAGATTCATTCGAAGAAGTTTTTTAAAATCGATACTTAATATTGAGTGCGTGGAAAAGAAAGTTAATATCCAGTAGTGTCTGGATATCGGTTGGTATAATTTTAGGACGTCTTTTGGGATTTGTCCGAGATGTGCTTGTTGCATCAGGGTTCGGGGCAACATCAAAAGCTGATATCGCTGTATTGTTACTAACTATACCGGATTTTCTTGTAAATATTCTGGTAAGTGGAGGTTTGTCTGTCGCATTAATACCGGAATTTTCTCGATATGGTAAAGGGCTTCGGAGTCAATGTTTGTTCTTGCAGAGCAGTTTTTTAGTTGGTGTTCTGTTCGCTCTTGTTGCGATTATTCTAATTAATTACTCAGGCGAGTTGATTGGCTTGTTTGCGCCAGGACTTATGCCAGACACAAAAGAAACATTAAATCGATTGCTTAAAATTGTAATGTGGCTTATACCTCTAACGACTCTTGCGGGTGTATCAACAGCATACCTTCAAGCAAGAGGTCATTTTGCTGTTCCTGCAATGGGTACGATGATATTTAATTTTATTGTAATTATTTCATTGGTATTAATATATTTAGAAAAAGTTGGCTTGCAATTATTGGCAGTTTTTATCGTCTTGGGAGGAGTAATTCGATATGGTTCACATGTAATAGTTTTGCCAAAGATTCGAGTCCCTTTTAAGTGCTTTACTTGGTGCCTGATAACATATGGAATAGTGTCGCGTTATTTTCATGCAGTTGTTGCTGGTGGTATTTTGTTAACTTTACCTGTAATAGCAAGAGCTATTGCGTCATTCAATGGAGAGGGGTCGGTTGCAATATTTAATTATGCTTCAAGAATGGTAGAATTTCCTTTGTCTGTTAGTGTGACGGTATTATCTATTGGTTTATTTCCGTTATTGGCATCTTGTTTTATAAAAAAGGAAAATGAATGCCATGAAATGATCGAAACAACGCTACATATTGTTATTATTATTGCAATATCAGTATCGTTGCCCTTGATATGGTATAGCCAAGATATAGCATCTTTGGTTTTTGGTTGGGGCCAAATGCAAAAGTCACAAACTGACACAATCGGCATTTTGCTAGCAATAGGAATGTTTGCATTACCTTTTCAAGGCGTATCAAGTGTCATTGTAGCAATATTCAATGCAAAAAAAGATATCAAAGCCATGATTCCAGTTAATTTGATTGCGGTAATCTTGTTTTTAACAGGAGGGTGGATTGTTGGTAAAAGATGGGGTTTATCTGGTTTGATGTTGGCAATAGTTATTACCTATATACTGGTCTCAGTTTTGCAAATATATATTCTTTCGAAAAGGCATCGCATTAATCTAATGCCGATATTATTTAACAAAAAACTTGTCTATTCCCTTTTTGGAATGATTTTGATTGCTTTTGCTTTGATATTTATTGTTAATGGAATAATGAAAGAATCTGTGTTTGTAGAAGTGCTCAAGGCACTATTGGTTTTTGTGGCTATGTTATTAGTTGGGGTAAAAAGCATGGGGTTGTATCGTTGGATTGCCATTAAATGATGTGTTGTAACTAATGATCAAGCTAATGTTGATTACCAATAATCCGGATTTGGCAAGAAAAGCAATTGCATGCGATGTAGACAGGATTTTTGTTGATCTTGAAATTAATGGTAAATGGGAACGTCAGGGGCACCGCGATACCTTGATTAGCGGTCATAGCATTGATGATGTAGCGAAAGTCAGAGCAGCAATTCCGGACTCCGAGCTGCTTGTTCGGTTGAACCCGCTTCATGAAAACACGCCAAAAGAAATAGACGCGGCAATCGATGCTGGTGCGGATATTTTGATGCTGCCGATGTTCAGGGATGTGCGGGAAGTTACAGAGTTTGTTGCTTGTGTCGGTGGTCGTGCTCGTATCATTCCGTTAGTAGAAACCGTTTCGGCAGTCAATCATTTCCGGTCCATTGTGCAACTGGAAGAGATTGATGAAATATATATCGGTTTTAATGATTTGCACATGGAAATGAACATGAAATTCATGTTTGAACCATTGGCCAATGGTATGATGGATAAAATGGCGCAACAGGCGCGGGACGCTGGTGTTGAATTCGGATTTGGTGGTATTGCAAGAATGAATGAAGGACTTTTGTCTGGTGCAAGTGTTTTATCGGAACATGTAAGACTGGGTTCGCGCTCGGTTATTTTATCCAGAACGTTTCAACGATCAGGCAACACTCTTGGAAAATCGGATTCAGGGCATGATTTTGCTGCCGCAATTTATGAATTGCGTGAAGAGGAAAAAAAATTGCGCTTGCGTAGTGATTCAGAAATAGAGAAAGATCGTTTGCGGTTTATTGAAGGCGTGAAATCAGTTATTCAGACCATCCAATAATTATGTATTTTATTTTGGTGTTAATGAAGTTTTTTGGTAGGGCCGAGAAAAAATGAAGGGATCGACCTGCAAGTGATGGGTCACGGTCCGCGCAATGGCTGAGCTTCGTTTGTCATGACATGCTTTTTAAAAATGATCGGCGTCTCTTTGGGTGACTAAGTTGAAACGCAGCTTCGATATAATTGTTTCGTTGTTGATGCTTGTATTGTTATGGCCTCTGTTTCTGGTCATCTATATTGCAATTATCGTTGATTCGCCAGGAGGAAGTGCGTTGTACCGACAGAAACGCATTGGCCTGAACGGGAAAGAATTCGATATACTTAAATTTCTTAGCATGGTAGAAAATGCAGACAAAATCGGATCGTATCAAACTTCGTATGCAGACGAACGTGTTACCCGTGTTGGTAGTTTTTTGCGTCGAACAAGCTTGGATGAATTGCCACAGCTTGTCAATGTTCTTAAAGGTGATATGAGCATTGTTGGTCCGCGTCCAGATGTGCCTGCACAGCGCAAGCTGTACAGTGATGCTGAATGGTCAAAGCGTACTTCGGTTCGCCCTGGAATCACTGGACTCGCCCAGGCCACACTCCGTTCAGCCGCCATCCCAGACCAGCGCGTCGCGCTCGATCTCAATTACGTCGAGCAAGCATCATTGTTATTTGGTCTTAAGGTGCTGCTGCTTACAGTACGACAGGTTTTAGGTAAAGGGAGTTTCTGAGAGATGTGTGGGATCTTCGGCTACTTTAGCCGTGACGGTAGTGAGTTTTCACGAGAACGGGTAGAAGCCATGGGGGAAATCCTGGTCCATCGTGGACCGGACGACGTTGGCATACATTTCGATCAGGGTTGCGCGCTCGGAAACCGTCGCCTTTCCATTCTTGATATCGCCGGGGGGCATCAGCCCTTTGTTTCTAACGATGGCCAGATAGTGGTAGTCCAGAACGGTGAAATCTTCAACCATGTGGAACTGGCTAAGGAACTGGCCGCCACTGGATACCCCTGTATCACCCACTGCGATACCGAGGTATTACTACGCCTCTATGAGCGCGACGGTATCGAGATGCTGAGCCGGCTCAACGGCATGTTTGCGATTGCCATTTTTGACCGTCGCGAACGGACGCTCTACTTGGCTCGTGATCGTATTGGTGTCAAGCCGCTTTACATACATAACGACGGCGCCCGGCTGCTGTTTGCCTCAGAAATCAAGTCATTGTTGCGTGCCGGTATCAAACGGCGTATGTCCAACGTGGCGCTGCACCACTTCCTTACATACAACTATGTGCCCCAGCCGCTTACCATATTTGAAGATGTGGTTCACGTATCGCCCGGCCACTGGTTGCGAATCGATGCCAACGGGGTAACCACAAATCGCTGGTGGAGCCTTGCGGATCAACAGTATGAGCACCATAGCGAGGGAGAGTGGATCGAGCAGTTTAACACCCTGCTGGACGATGCCGTTCGTCTGCGCTTGCGCTCTGATGTTCCCTTTGGTGCCTTTCTCTCCGGGGGAGTAGATTCCAGCAGCGTAGTGGGAGTAATGAGCCACCATCTCGAAGACCCGGTGCGCACATATGCAATTGGCTTCCATGAGCCACGTTTTGACGAGTCAGCCTTTGCCACGACGGCGGCCGAACGTTTTGGCGCCCATCTTACCCTGCGGAAGGTCAAGGCTGACATGCTCGATCTCTGGCCGCTTGCCATATGGCACTGTGACCAGCCTCATGGTGATATCTCCTTCCTGCCTACATGGAACGTTTCCAAACTCGCTGCCGAAGAGGTGAAGGTGGTGCTTACCGGCGACGGCGCAGATGAACTGTTTGCTGGATACGATAAATACAAGCATTTCTTTACCGGCAATGGAGCCGATGTGGCAGATGATGCTACTTTCCAGCGTGCCTACTACAGAAATCTTAGCTTGTTTGACGATGACGATAAAGCTTGCCTCTACACTGCAGATTTCGCAGCGGGCGTTGCCGATTATGATAGTTTCGATGTGGTCGCACCCTTGTTCGATGAGGCAAAGGGTATGGATAGAATTAACCAGGCTCTCTATATCGATATGCAGTTACTCCTTTCCGGTAACAACCTGGTGAAACCGGATCGCATGGGCATGGCAATGTCGTTGGAGGCTCGTACACCCTTCCTCGATTGGCGAATGATGGAGCTCGCCTTCCGCATGCCCGGTGATCTGAAGTTGCGTAATGGCGAGACCAAGTACCTATACAAGAAGGCGGTTCGCAACCTTATCGGTAGCAACCTTGCTTATCGAAAAAAACAAATGTTCACCGTGCCTATTGGGGAGTGGTTTAGAAAAGATCTTGCACCCTTAATCGAATGCATATTACTTGATGTACGCACTACGGAACGTGGATTATTCAGACCAGATGTGGTGCGGACAATGTTAAGAGCACATAAGAATGGAGATGCAAATTATACACGAGAAATTCGAGCTCTTGTCGCGGTTGAGTTATGGGCACGGATCTTTCTTGATTCTTCCGAAACAAACAAGAAGGACGTAAATTATGCCTCACTTGGGATTCAGTATTTTGATCGCAAATTAGAGAGAGGTCGGACATCTTTATGAGACTTCAGACTTCTGATATTCAAAGGAAATTATTAAACGGTTCGATTCTTCTGACAGGGGCGCCGCGTTCAGGAACAACCCTGCTGGGTAAATTGATTAGTACATTTAAGGGAATCGAATATCATTTCGAACCACCAAGTTTGTATATGATTGCAAGTTCTTATGTGGCTAATACCATGCCGCTTGATGTAGCAGTTAATTTGTTGACCATCTATCTATGTGAAGATTTATTGCTGGAATCAGTTCATGGGCGATCAGTCAATCTTCGGCCAAATGATGATAGTCTTGTTCTAAATCGAATGAGTTGGAATAATCTAAATGAAAGATGGAAAACAGTCTCAAATCGTAATGATGCCATTACGATGATTCAAAAACAAGGATTGCGTTTAGCTGTAAAAATGCCAAATCTTTTCGATTCATACAATTTGATGAAATCTACTTTGCCAAATATGTATACCGTAATATCAGTGCGTAACGGCGTTGATGTTATACGATCAATTATTTGTAAGGGGTGGGTTTCACGAGACGGTTTGAGCCGCGATCTGTGGCCCTATCGAGGTGTTGAAGAAGGTATAAATATTCCTTACTGGGTTACTGATGAATACAAGAAACGATGGGCTCGTATGAATCAAGAAACTCGTGCTTGTCTTATGTGGACGCATCATGCCGAATTAGGGCTGAATGTTGTAACCGAAAACCAAGGTTTGCAAATACATAAAGTTCGATACGAAGAATTGCTGGTTAATCCTTTGCAAATTATCGATGAATTGGCAGAGGCTTTGGGTTCAGAAACTACCTTCTACACTCGCAAGTGGATTGAGACTGTGTGCATTCCAAAATCAATGCGAGAAAGAAAAATGAAGGATTTTATTACTAAAATAGATGCCGACATCCGCGATCGTTTCGAAAAAATCAATACTAAATGGGGTTATTGAAAATAATTACTATATAAACTGATAATGAAAAGTATACAAGAACTGATGTCGATGAAAGGTCGTGTAAGCCTGATTACAGGTGGAGCAGGTCATATTGGTCAAGCCATGGCAATAGCTTTAGCGGAGTTGGGTTCAGATTTGGTTTTGGTCGATATTGATAATGCTCGTACAGAGCATGTTGCAAGTCAGATATCAGAGGAATACGGTGTTCAGGTTGAGATCATAATTTGCGATTTAGAGAATGACAACGACGTAAGAAAAATACCAAAAACCATAACAAAAAGATTTGGTCGGCTCAATGTGCTTGTTAATAATGCGGCCTTTGTTGGAAGCACAGATCTAGAAGGGTGGGTAGCTGACTTTGGTGATCAGTCAATAGAAACCTGGCGTCGGGCGATTGAAGTGAACCTTACCGCAGCTTTTATACTTACACAGGGGTGTCGAGAACTGCTCGATGATTCAGGTAACGGATCAGTTATAAATATTGCATCTATTTATGGTATTTATGGCCCAGATCTTGGGCTCTATTCCAATACTAATATGAATAATCCAGCCGCATATGCTGCTAGTAAAGGAGGATTGCTTCAGCTAACGCGTTGGCTTTCAACCGTTTTGGCCCCAAAAATACGAGTTAATGCTATTAGTCCAGGTGGTGTAGAACGAGGCCAACCAAAATCCTTTGTCAAGCGTTATATTGCACGAACGCCCTTGGCGCGTATGGCAACCGAAGAAGACTTTAAAGGCGCTATCGCTTACCTGGCTAGTGATATGTCACGATATGTTACAGGGGAAAACCTGATTGTTGATGGTGGGTGGGGTGTTTGGTGATTTGTAATCATCGCAGAAATTAAATTCTGGTTATAAAATGTAACATTTAACTGTATCGATTAGGTGTGAATATGAAACTTACTTGGTGTAAAAACTGCCTAAACATGTCAACTCGCCCAAGGATTCAGTTTGATGAACGTGGGTGGTGTAATGCGTGCCAATGGATGGAAGAAAAACAACGAATGGATTGGGATGTACGTAAACAAGAGCTAATACAACTTCTCGATAGATATCGTTCAAAGGAGGGTGGTTTTGATTGTATTGTACCAGTAAGTGGTGGGAAGGATGGTAGTTACGTGGCATACCAACTGAAACATGTTTATGGTATGAATCCCTTGGCAGTAACAGTGCGCCCACCTTTGTCGCTTGAGCTTGGTGATAAAAATTTAGAGAACTTTATCGCCTCTGGTTACAATCATATTCATATTTCGCCAAATTCCGAGGTGATGCGACGAATCAACCGATATGGTTTTATAGAAAAAGGATTCCCATATTATGGTTGGTTAATAGCTATTCTCACAACAATTATTCGTACGGCACTCAACTTTGATATCCCGCTCATATTTTATGGTGAAGATGGTGAGGTAGAGTATGGAGGTTCAACAGAGACACGTGACCAATCTCTGTTTGATATAGACTATATGAAAAACGTTTACCTTGAAGGAGGTTATGAACAGGTATTGGCGTTACTTAACAATGTTAAACCGGCTGATCTTTATTTTTGGCGGTTTCCTAGCGATGCAGAACTAGCGAATAAAGAACTTTACCTTACTCATTGGTCTTACTTTGAGTCATGGGATCCTTATCGCAATTATCTTGTTGCTAAAGATAAATGTGGTCTACAAGAAAAGGATGAAGGTAATCCTGGCACATTTACAAACTTTGCACAAAATGATCAGGCCTTATATGCTCTACATACATATATGATGTATCTTAAATTTGGATTTGGTCGCGCCACTCAGGACGCTGGTATTGAAATACGCAGAGGTGCGATGACTCGGGAGCAAGCAGTCAACCTAGTACGTTTGTATGATGGCCATTATCCAGAGGAGTTTATCGATCTATATCTAGATTATTACAATATGGATAAAGTTGAGTTTGACGCTGTATTAGACAAGTGGGCTAATAAGGAACTATTTAAAAAGGTAGACGGTCGCTGGTCACCTTTATTCGAGGTTCAGTAAGTTGGCAGTACGGTTGGCTATTGTTGACTACGGAACGGGTAATCTAGGTTCCATAGCAAATGCTATAACGCATATAGGAGGAAAGTCTGTATTTGTTAATAAGCCAGAAAATTTGTATAAGTTTGATCGTATCTTGTTACCAGGTGTTGGTTCATTTCGAAGGGCAATGAAACAGATGCGATCGTTAGGATTTGATGATGTTTTACGAGAATTGGTATACAGCCGACAAATACCTATACTCGGAATTTGTCTGGGAATGCAACTAATGGCACGACGAAGCAGTGAGAACGGCGAGAGCGAAGGTCTTGGTATTATTGATTGTGAGGTAGATCGTTTCTGTTTTGACCGAACCAAACAGAAAGATCTAAAAGTACCGCATGTTGGTTTTAATACTGTTTTACCAAGATCTGATTCTCTCTTGTTTTCCGGTCTAGGAGAGGAGGTAGATTTTTATTTCACTCATAGTTACCGACTGCAATGTTCTGAAACGGGGCTTGTTGCTGCAAAATGTTGGCATGGTGAGGATTTTGTAGCTGCCATAGAGCGTGGCCATGTTGCTGCTACCCAATTCCATCCCGAAAAGAGCCAAGCCAATGGTCTCAAATTACTAAAGAATTTTCTGAGCAAGTTTTAAATGGTTAAGAAAAGACTTATTTTTACTCTTCTTTACCATAATGGTAACTTCATGCTTAGCCGAAATTTTCGGTTGCAGCGTGTGGGTGATACCAACTGGCTTAACAAAAATTATAACTTTAGCTCAATAGCAACTTCCATTGATGAACTGATTATTCTTGATGTTAGTCGTGGAGAAATAGATACGGCCGCGTTTTGCAAGCATATCGAAGAGGTTACTCGTGGGTGTTTTATGCCTCTTGCATTGGGCGGAGGTATAACACATGCAGAACAAGTAATAAAATTGATGTCGAGTGGCGCAGATAAAATTGTTTTAAATAGTATCCTGGTGCGTAATCCTGGCGTGGTTCGAGAACTAATAAGCCGATATGGTAGTCAGTGTATAATTGCTTCCGTAGATTATCGGCTAGAGAAAGAAGAGTTTGTCGTTTATATTGATCGTGGCCGTGAGAAGTTGAATATGTCTTTAACAGAGTACGTGAAATATTTGGTAGAACTCGAGGTAGGTGAAATATATCTTAATTCAATAGATCAAGATGGCACAGGGCAAGGTTACTGTCTGGATGTAATAAATCAACTTTCCCAAATCACACATATTCCGGTGATAATGGCTGGTGGCGCCGGTAACTATCATCATCTGTTAGAAGGTATACAGCATCCTGGCGTAGATGCAGTAGCTACTGCCAACCTGTTCAATTTTATTGGTAATGGTCTGCCTTCATCAAGGCAATACTTGCTTGATGCAGGCGTTGATTTGGCACAGTGGTAAAATTACAGCCTGTAAGATTGTTGTTCGTGACTTATGGTGGCGGACATGTCGAAATAATTATACGCCTGATTCCATTTCTTAAGCAGATAGCCAATGTTCAAGTTCGAATTTTGGCTCTCACTACAGCGGGTCCACGTCTGGATCGATCGGGCATATCCTACCGTACCTGCAGTGACTATTTACCGCTTCTTGGATACGATACGGCAATGGCGATTGGGGCAGAACTTTCGGCTGATTTATGGGACGAGACCACCGGTATCTCATGGGAAGAGTCTTGTGCATACTTGGGCATTTCCATGATCGATCTCCAAACCGAGATTGGTGAAGCCGAAGCCCAATCACGTTATAGAAAAGATGGGCGTAGTGTTTTTTGCCCAAAATCATTTCTCAGTGAAGTGCTACATAAAGAATGTCCGCAGCTAGTGATCACTACTTGTCATGTACGCATGGAGCGCGCAGCAGTATTAGCAGCACGGCATCTCGGAATACCTATTGTAAGAATCGAGGATTTGTTTGGTTATTCTTTACTTGGTGAATATAGCACTGAATCTCCACCGCGCCTCTTGCCAGAGGCGGAATGGCCTGATGATGTCATCGTACTGAATTCCGAGGTAAAGACTCGACTGGTTGAAGCCGGTTTTCCTTCAGAGCGTATTCATCCCCTTGGTCAGCCCGTACTGTCTGAATGGTTGAATGCGTACGTTTATGCATCGCCAAGTGCTGAGCTCGAAGATTGGCGAAGCGAAGGAAGGCCCGTTATTAGCTACGCCACTCCAGCCCGACGTGATGTACTTTACTCATATAGCAATGCCTTACTCGATGTGGCGAAACGACGACCCGAGTGGGGAATTTGCATCAAACTACATCCGTCAGTTGGGCTAGGAGAATTTCTGGCTTATTACCCAAAATTACCTCGCAACGTACGTGTGCTATCAGAAAAGGATATCTTGCCGGTTGTGAAGGCCTCGACTGTCGTGGTGATCTTTCGATCAACCGTAGGTCTGCTCTGTCTCTCTAGTGGAGTGCCACTGTTAGTGGTAGATGACACTGGAGAGCCCGAGGTGATGCCGTATGTGTCAAGTGGAGCCGCGCGAGGACTTGCTAGTCTTGATAAACTGGAGCAGACCTTGGCAGAAATGCTCGCTGATGAACAGCCTAATAATCATAATTTTGTTTCCCCCCTTTTCGAAATTCCAGCCGGTGCATCTGAGCGTATTGCGCAGTGGCTTGTAGAGCGGGCCAGAAAATAATCTCTGAAGCATCAATGAAAATACAGTGGAAAATCACTTCTGAATAACCCAGTAAAAAACTTCAAAAAACCAATAGGGTGGTCAGTATGAAGATGGCAGTGGCTGGTACAGGTTCTATTGGTCAGCGACATATCAGTAATTTGCGTCAAATGCGACCAGATTGCCAGTTTATATTTTTACGTGCAGACGGCCGGAAGGATGAACTTGCCCAGAAATTGTCTGCAAAGGTAGTTTCTACCTTTGAGGAAGCATTATCCTGTTCACCGGATGCAATGATTCTGGCGAATCCTTCATCTTTGCGCGCTGATCTTATTCTGCAGGCAATTTCAGCAGATCTGCCTATATATATAGAAAAGCCCGTTGTTACTAAGTTAGAGGATATAGAAGCAATACGCAAACAACTAAGCAAGCATGAATATAATTCTCCAACTCTGGTTGGCTGTAATCTTAGATTTCTTCCCTCATTACAACGATTACATTGGTTGCTGAAAAATGATGTGATAGGAAAGATAGTGCGAGCTGTATTTGAGGCAGGTCAATGGTTACCAGATTGGCGTCCAAAACAGGATTACCGTATGAGCTACAGTGCCGACACGTCCCGTGGGGGAGGAGTGGTTATGGATTTGATGCATGAAATCGATGCCGCTCGCTGGTTGCTCGGTGATATGGTTGATGTGCGGGCATTCTTGGCAGATACAAATATACTTGAAATCAATTCTGAATCAGTAGTCACTGCTATTATGCGCAGTAATGAAGGAGCACTAATAAGCTTGGCGCTAGATTATATTGCTAGACAGCCTTTGCGACGTTATCAATTGGTAGGTGAACATGGCACATTGACATGGGATTTATCAACCCGAAGTTTGACGCTGGATACCACTGTTGGTCGAGACGCGATGGAATGTGGTGAACGTGGATTCGATATTGCTGATACCTATCGTGCCGCTATGACTGAGTTCCTGAATGCACTAGAGGAGCAGCGCAAAACTTCCTTACCTCTGGAAGAAGGTCTCAACAGCACCGAATTGGCGATCCGTATTAAGGAACAGTCATGCTGACTATTGCGACGATATGTGCACGGGGCGGCTCTGTTGGTGTGCCGGGTAAGAATATTAAGCCATTATTGGGCAAGCCTCTTATTCGCTATACCATCGATCAAGCTCTTGCAGTCCCAGAGATTGATAAGGTTTTCGTCTCGACCGACTCAGAGACAGTTGCTGAAGTGGCGAGCCAAGCTGGGGCTGAGGTCCCATTTTTACGTCCTGCTGAATTGGCTACGAGTAATGCTCCAAAACTTGCGGTTATAAGACATTTGGTCGATTGGGTCGATACTCATGTTGAACCAGTGACTCGAATAGTCGATCTTGATCCTACTTCACCACTACGTGATATCTCCGATATCGAGATCTGTATGTCGATGCTGGACGATCAGACTGACGTGGTAATTACTGCCTATGAGGCAGACAAGAATCCCTACTTCAACATGGTCGAGGCAAAGCCAGATGGAAATATCCGGCTCGTCAAGTCACCTTCTAGCGTAGTAGCGGCACGTCAGGAGGCCCCCAAAGTTTATGCAATGAACGCATCCATTTATTGCTGGCACCGTCATACCCTGTCCAAGGGTTTGTGGGAAGGTCGGACTCGCCTTCATGTGATGCCACGCGAGCGGTCGGTGGATATCGACAGCCCTCTGGATTTCCATATTGTCGAGTTTTTGTTGAAACAACGATACGGACAGCTCTGATTATGATGGCCAAGCGCTTGTTCGATATTATTGTGGCTGGGATCCTGCTTGTTTTTTCACTTCCTGCCATGGCCTTCATTGCTATAGCCATAAAATTCGATAGCACTGGTCCGGTAATCTTCCGTCAGTCACGGGTGGGGCGAGAAGGGCATACATTTGAAATGCTTAAGTTTCGCACTATGGTACTCGATGCCGAGAAATTAGGTGATTTTAGCACAGCACGACACGACCCTCGCATAACGCGTTGCGGCCGTTTTCTTCGAAGGACTAGCCTGGACGAATTGCCACAGTTATTTAATGTACTTTTTGGAGACATGAGTCTGGTTGGTCCACGCCCTGATGTTCCCTCACAAAGGGAGAATTATACTGAGGAAGAGTGGCAGACCCGGCATCGGGTTCGTCCCGGCATTACTGGACTTGCTCAAGCTACTGTTCGATCGGATGCCAAGCCGGGTGAACGTAAAAACCTGGACCTGGAATATGTGAATAAGGCTTCCTTTTGGCTCGATCTCAAGATTCTGATCTGGACAGTCCGGCAAGTGGTCAGTAAAGGCAGTTTCTGATGAATGATAACTTATCCCGCATGAACAACTGCTACATCATCGCAGAAGCCGGTGTAAACCACAACGGTTCGGAGGAGATGGCCTTCAGGCTGGTGGATGCAGCGGTCGATGCCGGAGCTGATGCGGTGAAATTCCAAACCTTCAAAACGGAAAAGTTGGTTACCCAATGGGCGAGGAAAGCGGCCTATCAGCAGGCGCAGACTGGGGAAGGCGGTCAGTTCGCAATGCTCAAGGCGTCAGAGCTCTCAGACGCGGCTTACCAGCGTCTGGCTGGTTACTGTGCTGATAAAAAAATCGAGTTCCTTTCTACACCTTTCGATGAAGAGTCGGCTGAATTTCTGATCGGTCTGGGCTGCCGGCGCCTTAAGATCCCTTCCGGCGAATTGACCAATCTACCCTTTCTGCGCTTTCTTGCCGGCAAGGGGCTGCCGATGATTCTTTCAACCGGAATGGCAGACCTCGATGAGGTAGCCGAGGCAGTGATGCTGATTGCGACCGTGCGCGAGGAACAGGGGCTTTCCGAGCCACTTGCCGAGGTGCTCACCCTGTTGCATTGTACCTCCAACTATCCGACGCAGCCGGGAGATGTGAACCTGCGCGCAATGCAAACCTTGGCTGATATGTTCAACCTGCCGGTAGGCTATTCGGATCATACTGCCGGTATAGCCGTGGCGCCCATTGCCCGGGCCCTAGGGGCGACGGTCTTCGAAAAACACTTCACACTTGACCGCAGCCTGCCAGGACCAGACCACGCAGCCTCGCTGGAGCCGGACGAGCTTGCACGAATGATACAGGCAATCCGTGAGACCGATACTCTCCTTGGCAGCCACGAAAAAGTTCCCACTAGCGCCGAGCTGGAGGTCCGCATCGCCGCTCGCCGTAGTGTCACCCTGGCGTGTGATGTGGCTGCCGGAGTGACGCTGACTCGCGAGATGCTGACGCTGATGCGCCCGGGTAACGGCCTCCAGCCCGCAAAACTGGAAGCGGTGATCGGTCGTACTTTACGCCGTCCCATGCAGGCAGGGGAAACCCTGCACGAAGAGGATCTTGTCTGAGATGCGCCGTATTCTCTACATTACCGGCACCCGTGCGGATTTCGGTCTGATGAGCTCCACTCTGGAACGGATCCATACCACCGAAGGACTCAGCCTTTCGCTGCTGGTGACGGGCATGCATCTTGATTCTCACTACGGCGAAACGGTTCGCGAGATCGAAGCAAGTGGTTTGCCCATCGCCGCACAGGTGCCGGTGACCTTGCGCAGTGATGATGGTGCCGTGATGGCCCGGGCGATTGGCAACGAAATCCTTGGCATGGTCGATGTCATGCAACACGAGCGTCCTGATTTGGTATTGCTGCTCGGCGACCGGGGCGAGATGCTGGCCGCTGCGATCAGTGCCCTGCATCTCAATATACCGATTGTCCACCTGCACGGCGGCGAGCGTTCAGGTACTGTGGACGAGCCGGTGCGACATGCCATTTCCAAGCTGGCCCATTACCACTTCACCGCTACCCCCGGTTCACGTGAACGGTTGATCCGCATGGGCGAGCGGGCTGAACATATCTTTGTAACCGGCGCGCCGGGTCTTGATGGTTTGGTCGAGTCAGTGAGGCGTGGACGTACAGAACTGGCAGATAAGATGGCTTTTGATCCAGAACTTCCTATTGCTCTGGCGATATTTCACCCGATTGTACAGCAAGTGGATGAGGCTGCAGATCAAGCCGTGATCCTGCTCGATGCGCTGGCCGCAATTCCCGGGTTACAGGCGCTTCTTATGATGCCTAATGCCGATGCTGGCGGCGAGGCAATCCGTGAGGTAATGCAACAGACAAAAGGACGTTTCAAAACGTTGCTCCATTTACCGCGCGCCGATTTTATCGATTGGATGGCGGCGGTAGATGTCATGGTCGGAAACTCCAGTAGCGGCATCATCGAAGCCGCCTCGTTCGGTACGCCTGTGGTCAATGTCGGCGACCGTCAATTGGGGCGCGAGCGCAGTGCGAACGTGCTTGATGTTCCTGTGATGCGTGAGGCGATCAAGGAGGCGCTGCACACGGTGCTAGCTGAAGGGCGCAAAGAGGTGGCCAATGTCTATGGTAACGGGCGTGCCAGTGAGCGTATCGTTGAGCTGCTTGCCACACTGCCCATCGGACCTGAACTGCTATTGAAAAGCAATGTTTACTGAACGTTTCATTTTTGGTGCCGGTGGCCATGCCAGGGTGGTGCTTGATGCGCTGCAGTGCAGAGGCGAGGCAGCCCGGTTGTTCGATGATGAGCCGGCCAAAGTCGGTAAAAGTTTGCTCGGGGTAGAAATAGAGTATGCTGACATGGCGACCAAGCTCCCACCCTTGGGCCACTTGGCGATCGGTGATAACCAAATACGAAAACGGCTGTTGTCCGAGCTGGGTCCCGGGTTACGAAGTTGGTTCAGCATTATTCATCCAGATTCCACTCTTGCGGCTTCAGCTGAATTGGAAGATGGGGTATTCGTTGCAGCGCGAGCCGTTGTGGCTCCGATGGTGCGAATTGCGACTGCAACCATTATCAATCATGGGGCCGTGGTCGATCACGATTGCTGCATTGGAAAATGCTGCCATATTGCGCCAAATGCAACCTTAGGGGGTAATGTGAATCTTGGTGACGGCGTGTTGGTTGGCAGCGGTGCAGTAGTTTTGCCTGGCGTGGTGGTGGGTGACGATGTCATCATCGGTTCTGGTGCGGTAGTAACCGCTGATGTTAAATCTGGCTGCACCGTGGTCGGGGTGCCCGCCCGTGAGAAAAAAAACAATGCATGATATTCAGAAACTTATTGTGCGATCAGGGCTCTCCTTGCATGAGATGTTTGAGCGCATGGATAAAGGAAGGCAAGGGATCCTGCTTCTGGTGGATGAGTCTGGAAGATTGCTACGCACGATTACAGATGGTGACTTGCGGCGTTTATTGCTCAAGGGTGTGTCGCTGGATGATATGAGTTATGAATTGCCAGCCAAGCCGCCTGTTACGGCGCCGGAGACTAGTTCAGGCAATCAACTACTGGCATTGATGCGAAGTGAGAAAGTAAACCAAATTCCCCTGTTGGACGAGAGTGGTAAACCCGTAAGTATCGTCCAGCTTCACGATCTCGAAGAGCCTATATTACTATCTACTCCACATATGGGCGACCAGGAGATAAGTTTTGTAAATCAGGCGTTTGATACCAACTGGATAGCCCCGTTAGGCCCAAATGTTGATGCCTTTGAAAAAGAACTGGCGGAAATGGTGGGTATAGAACATGCCGCTGCCCTTAGTTCTGGTACGGCTGCGCTCCACCTTGCACTGATTCTGCTTGGAGTTGAACGTGGGGACACCGTGTTCTGTTCAAGTCTGACATTTGTGGCAAGCGCTAACCCGATATTGTATCAGGGTGCGACACCTGTTTTTATAGACTCTGATCCGGATACATGGAATATGTCACCACGAGCGCTTGAGCGAGCATTACTGCAGGCCGATGCATCCGGGAAGCACCCAAAGGCAGTGATTGTGGTAAACCTCTACGGGCAGAGTGCAGATATGGACTTGATTAAATCTTTGTGTGATCGATTTGATATTCCGATTATCGAAGATGCTGCCGAGTCCCTGGGTGCAACATATAAAGGCAAAGCAAGTGGAACACTTGGTACGATTGGTGTTTACTCATTCAATGGAAATAAGATTATCACGACATCTGGTGGCGGGATGCTGGTCTCAGACGATGGTGATCTTGTGAAAAGAGCACGTTTTTTGTCCACACAGGCGCGAGATAATGCCCCTTATTATCTCCATTCTCAGGTTGGTTATAATTATCGTATGAGTAATGTGCTTGCGGGGATAGGTCGTGGGCAGCTAAAAGTACTTAATGACCGTGTCGCAGCTAGACGAGCCATCTTTGAACGTTATAAGGAAGGGTTGAGCGATATTCCTTATATTCAATGGATGCCAGAAGCGGATTATGGAATAAGTACTCGTTGGCTGAGTTGCTTTACAATAGATCCCAATAATAGTCCACTCACAGTGGATGAACTAATCACTCATCTAGCAAACAATGATATTGAAGCCCGTCGAGTCTGGCGGCCAATGCATTTACAACCATTATTCAAAGGTTGTGAGTATTTTCCATATGCAGAAAATACGAGTGTCTCGAACATTTTATTTGAAAATGGTTTGTGTTTGCCATCCGGATCTAATATGACGAAGGAACAACAGGCTCGTGTTATTGATGCAATTATTGATGGTTTTAAGCAATAACGGAATCCTCGCAGGAAAGCTTGTTTGCAGGTTTTTGGTGAGGTGTGCGATTTGGTTGAGGATTATTTTCGATTAATTTTGGCTAAACATTATTTCCGCCAGGTTACGTGAAACTTTCATGAGAGCGTGAATCTTGTGTCTCGCTTGAACGGTAGGCTGCGTGTAGTTTTTCATCATGTGCCGATTCGCCTTGAGGGTTGGGAAAGCGATAGTATCCGTATTGATCTTTAACTGATGGTTTGAATTGACGTACAACTTGTATCCAAAGGTTATGATGCCCAAGATAATCAACGAAAGGAACCTTTGTGAGACGTTATTTGCGTAAAGCGTTGGTCAGGAACCAGAAAATCCTGCTTGTGGCTCTGCTCGATCAGGCGCTGATACCATTGGCTTGGCTTGGAGCCTACTGGTTTCGTTTCAATCTTGGTTCGATTCCTTCCGAGATGGTTGAAACCATGCAACAGGCGCTGTGGGTGCTTGTGCCTGTCCAAGGTGCCTGCTTCTGGTACTTTGGTCTCTACCGCGGAATGTGGCGCTTTGCTTCCATGCCCGATCTGTTGCGGATCTTCAAGGCTGTTGCGGCAGGTGTTGCGATTTCTTTTGCCCTGCTTTTCCTTTGGACACGCCTTCACGACATCCCTCGCACGGTACCGCTTTTCTACATCATCTTGCTTGTGGGTTTGCTCAGCGGGCCTCGTTTTTTTTACCGCTGGCTCAAGGATTTCCGTCTCCCTTTGGGTGTCGGTCAACGGGTTTTGGTGGTGGGTGCTGGGCGCGCGGGCGAGATGCTTGTGCGCGACTTGCTGCGAGATCCTGACCACGCCTACCTGCCCGTGGGCTTTGTCGATGATGAGCCTGGCAAAGAGGGACGGGAGATCCACGGTATCCGGGTATTGGGTAAATGTGATCAGATACCCCGACTGGTGAAGGAATTATCGGTAGATGCGGTAATTCTGGCCATCCCGTCAGCCAATTCGAAACAGATTCGAAGGCTGGTGGAACTAGCCGAGGAAGCCGGGGTGCCTGTACACACCTTGCCGCGCATCGAAGACTTGATGTCTGGCAAGGTAGGCGTGAATGAACTGCGCGAGGTTTCCATCGAGGATTTGCTGGGGAGACAGCCGGTCTCCCTTGACTGGGACGCCATACGAACGGGATTGTCTCGGAAGCGAGTGATGGTAACTGGAGCTGGGGGGTCTATTGGTTCCGAACTGTGCCGACAGCTCGCTCGCCTGGAACCGGATGAGCTGATCTTGTTGGAAAATAGCGAATTCAATCTCTATGCCATCGAAATGGAGCTCGGGCGGGATTTTCCTGACCTTTCACTGCGTGCTCGGCTATGCGATGTACGTGATGCCGGGGCTGTAGAGCGAGCCTTCGCGCGTCACCGGCCCGAAGTGGTGTTTCATGCGGCAGCATACAAGCACGTTCCGATGCTCGAGTATCAGGTACGCGAGGCGGTATGCAACAATGTGCAGGGTACGCGGGTTGTGGCTGAAGCCGCAGATCGCCACGCTTGCTCGGAGTTTGTCCTAATCTCGACCGATAAGGCGGTGAATCCGGCGAACGTCATGGGTACCACTAAACGGGTGGCGGAAATCTTTTGCCAGAATCTGAATGCCCGTTCTAATACCCGTTTCATTACCGTTCGTTTTGGAAATGTTTTGGGGTCCGCCGGCAGTGTGGTGCCGCTGTTCAGAAAGCAGATCGAGGCGGGCGGTCCGGTAACCGTCACTCACCCAGAAATCGAGCGCTATTTCATGACCATTCCCGAGGCATGCCAGCTCATCATGCAGGCCTCGGTGATGGGGAAAGGTGGTGAGATCTTTGTGTTGGACATGGGAGAGCTGGTCAAGATCCGCTATCTGGCGGAGCAGATGATCCGACTTTCGGGACGAGAGCCGGGAGAAGATATCGAGATTGTCTACACAGGCCTGCGACCAGGAGAAAAGTTGTATGAGGAGCTGTTCCATGAGCAGGAGTCACTGACCGGTACCGGCCACGAGAAGATTCTACTGGCGAGGTGTCGACAGGTAGAATGGGCAGAGCTGACAAATATACTGGGTGAGATAACAGAAGCCTGTAGCCGTCATGATGACGAGGTTTTGCGACAATTGCTGGTGCGATTGGTTCCGGAAAGCAATCTGGTCGGAAGCAGGGAGAACAAGGTAGGGGCTCTGGTCGTAGTGAAATAGACCAAGTGTCACAGTCAGGACAGCGATTCTATCAGGTTGGATGTCCAGTGTTCAGGATATGTTTGAAGGGTCGTGATGGCTCTATTTTTGTCAAGAATACTGAATGAAGGTCGCTTGGCTGGCGTTGGATATTCACTGGTAGGAATAGGGATAACGATCTTGCAGGGAAGCTCTGTGTGTTTTTGCAGTTCTTTGTGTATGGCAATGGCAAAGTCGTACCAGCTTGCACTTCCGCTGTCTGTCCAATGGTAAATACCACTGACGCCTTCAAGGCAGACAAATTTGTATAGAGCAGCTGCCAAGTTGCGTGTGCTGGTGGGGGTGCCAAACTGGTCTGCGACGATGCGGATTTCCTCGTGTTCGTGCATGAGGCGAATCATGGTCTTGACGAAGTTGTGGCCGTAAGGGGAGTGGACCCAGGCGGTGCGGATGATTAGTGCCGTTTCGCCCATGATCCGGCCGATAGCCTGTTCGCCGGCGAGTTTGGTTTCGCCGTAGACGTTTAGGGGATTGGGCTCATCTTCGGGCGTGTAGGGATGGCACTTTTTGCCGTCAAAGACGAAGTCCGTTGAGATGTGAATGAGGCGGCAGTTGGTCTTATGGGCGGCTATGGCGAGGTTTTCAGGGCCGTGGGCGTTGACGGCCATGGCGATGTCCGGCTCGGATTCGGCCTTGTCGACAGCGGTGTAGGCGGCGGTGTTGATGATGATATCGGGTCGGATCTCGCGGATGGTATCGAGTACCGAATTGCGGTTTGTGATGTCGAGTTGATTGCTGGTGAGCGGAA
>Ga0256832_1000355_pt1 | contig 28700 bp, 27 predicted proteins | sample 134614metaG_FD_190534 | JGI IMG/M metagenome (GOLD analysis project Ga0256832, IMG submission 190534) | Hydrothermal vent microbial communities from Lau Basin, Pacific Ocean - 134-614 | ecosystem: Environmental > Aquatic > Marine > Hydrothermal vents | place: Pacific Ocean: Lau Basin | collected...
AACCATTGCGAACATCGCCAGCGGTGTGAGTTTGCGCAAGCCTTTTGTGGTAATGGACGAGCATGGCCGAGGCATGGCCTTTTGGGTCGAGGTCGGTCCGCTTGACGCAAACAGTATGTATGATGTCACCGTCTATGCCAGCCGATTCGATCCTTCGGCGAGCCCCGCCTGGAGTGCACCGGTGGCGATTTCGGATACCAAGAAAATAGGCGAAAGTCTCAACTTTCTTTATGGCACTAATGTTCATATTGCGGCCGATGTGGATGGCGTCGGCAATGTGTATGCGGCCTGGTTGCAGCGAAACGATCTCGATGCCAGTACCACGCGCGACAGCTTCGTGTACACGGCCCGTTTCGACGCAACCAGCGGAACCTGGGGCGCGGCCGAGGAAGTGTTTACATACACGCTCACGTCAACGTACAAGATGATCGGTGACAAGTTGGCGCTCGACGTCAACGCCGACGGCGACATGGCCATTGCCTGGAACGGGATTGCCTCGGAAACGGATTTTCCCATGGTCGTCCGGCGCGATGCCGGCGCGACGACATGGGATGGACCAAAGACCCTGTTGACCGGTCGCTTTGGTCTTTTGCGGTTCCCGTTGAATTTGAACCTCGACGAGAGCGGAAACCTGATGGTGGTGTGGCATGACGACAGCGGCGTGTTGGCCAGTCGCTACGATGTCAATACAGGATGGCAACCGATCGAGGAAATTGTCAGTATCCCATTTCACATCCACTATACCAGCTACGGAAACCTGAGCCTTAGCAAACCGGATGCCTCGGGCAATTTCTTTGCCTCGGTGGGCATGCAGATTGGCAGAGAAGCGAACTTAGAGAACTGGCACACCCATGTGCGCCGGTTCATGGCGAATCCCTGATCCCGATACACCTCCATTCCCCTGTCGCCCCCGGCCGGTATTCTGGCGCGGGGGGACAGGCGGGGCGGGGCACCTTTTCCGTTGGTGTGGTCCGATTTCGTGTGCGGGTGACAGCCCGTGAGCACGAAACGGAGCACGACATGAAACCGAACGAAACCCGTCCATCGGCGTACGATGATGGGGGCGATCGTCCGCTCAGGTATTCACTGATCGAATTGCGCAAGGACGGTGAACCCTTTCTGGAGGTTCTCCAGGATGACATGCCCCTTGCCGACAGGTCGCAAGGATCCGGGGATCACTTCCGGCTCAATGCCGTAAGTGCGCGCATGTTGCTGACCGTGTTGCGGGAGATCCGCCAGTTTGTGAGATCCGGTGGCATGCGGCCGGTCACGGAGTCGCCACAGGGGGTGAGCAGTCGCCTCTGGCAATGTGAATGCACCATCGAGCGTGTCAATGGAGGCGGGTGTGGAAACGAACGGCATGTTGAACCGTATCTGCGCATCGTCTGTGGTGACGAGCGACTGGACATCGGCCTGGACCGGGCCCGTGCCATCCTGTTTCTGGAGACGGACATCGAGTACTTTGTGCTCAGGCACTTCTGACTTGCAGGCGACTATCGTGCGGAGGTTGCGGGCACAAGACAACGCTGGTCCGGCAAAGGAATCCCCTCGTTGTCGAAGCGGTTCTTGAGCCGGCGCAGCATCTCGCGCCGCACCGGGAACTTGCGGTCGGGCCGGGTGCGCAGCAGGAATTTGATGTAGACCGCCGCCGGGCCGAAGCGATCCACGCCGAGGATTTCCGGCTCGGCCAGGATGTCCCTGCCCCATTCGGGATCGCGGTACAGGGCCTCGGCTTCCTCGCGGATCAGATCGAGCACGGGATCCACCCGGCGATCCAGCGGGATGGGTATGTCGAACAGGGCATTGGCCCACTTGTAGGTGCTGTTGGTGACCTGGTTGACGTTGGAATTGGGGATGAAGTGCACCTTGCCCTCCAGATCCCGCAACACGGTGGTGCGCATGTTGACCCGCTCGACGGTGCCGGTAACCGGGCCGATGGTGACCAGGTCGCCCAGTTCGTACTGGTCCTCGAGCAGGATCATGAAGCCGTTGAAGTAGTCGCGGATCAGGTTCTGGGCGCCGAAGGCCAGGGCCACACCGATGATGGCGGCGCCGCCGAGCAGGGCGTTGAGATCGATGCCGGCCTCCTCCAGCAGCATGAAGGTGCCGCCCACCAGGATGATGAAACGCATCACCGCGTCGTAACCGGCGCCGAGGGTCTCCAGGCGGTTGACCCGGCCGAAGGACTTCTTCTCCTCGCGCAGGCGCCGGGTCCAGTAGCGCACCATGGTCGTGATCGACAGCCGCGACAGGAACAGCAGCAGCACGATCAGGGCAACGACCATGAGCAGCCGCGGGCCGCGCTCCTCCAGCCAGGCGAGGACGTTGCGCGGATGCAGCGGGCTCTGCAGCCAGACGCTCTCGCGGCGAGCGGCCTCGGCCTCGGCGCGCCGCCGCTCGGCGGCGGCCACGTACTGTTCCTCTTCCTGATCGAGCCGGGCCAGCGAAGCCTTGAGCTTGCGCAGGGTTTCCTGACTGCGCAGATGGCTCTTCTGCACCCGGGCGATGGTCTGATCGATCTTCTTCAGTTCGGCCTGCAGGTCGGCGACGGCCCGGCTGTCACCCTTGCGCCGGGCCTCGGTGAGTCGTTTCTTCAGTTCGGTTTCGAGCAGGGACATCTCGTGCAGGGTATTCTGCTCGGTGGCGATCTGTTCCTCGATGGCCGCAATCTGGGCCTTGAGGGCGGTGCGCCGCTCCACGAAGCGCACCACGTCCTGTTCCGCCTTGCGCGCGGCGAGGGATTTCTCCCGTGCGACCTTGGCCGCTTCGATCTGCTCCGGCCGCAACTGGACAGCTTGTTTGTCGGCGCCGGTCGGCGGCGCTGTCTTCGCCGGCATGGGGGGCATGCCCGGGATGGCGGGGGCGCCGGTCTCCTCCGACGTCGCCGGGGGCTTTTCGGCCTCGGGGGCGGGCGGGAGTTCCTCTTCAGGCGAGCCCAGGATCGATTCGGCCGCCGCAATCTGCTTCTCCAGGCTGGCGATCCGGTCCTTGATGCTCTCGGTTTCCTGCAGGAGGGTTTCGGCCGACAGACGGGTCGTCTTCTGCTTGAGCTGCAGATCGGCGAGCTCCTGCTCGAGTGCGGCCACAGGGCGGTTGGCCCGTTTCGCGGTGTCGATGCGTTTCTGCAGACGTTCGATGGCTTCGCGGTAACGCTCGATCTCGCGCCCCAGGCGCCCGGATTCGGCCGTCTTGCGGGCCACTTCCTGCTGCAGCTTCTCCAGGGTCTGGCGGTCCGCCTCCAGGCTGAGCTGCAGCTTGATGCGCGAGGGCGGCTCGCCGGTGGGTGTTTCGGCCGCAGTGGTCTCGTCCGCCGCGAACGCCGGCGTGGTCAGAATGAGCAGGGAGAGGAGCAGGGCGAACCGGCGTGCTAGTTTCACGAAGCAATCCGTTGCGGCAGGTGTTCGCTGACGATGGGGGCGGTGGACAGGTTCTCCCCGTCCTGACCGGTGGCCAGCAGCAGGCCCTGCTTGAAGGCCTCGGCGGCGGCCTCGTGTTCGCCGAGCCGTTCGAGCAGCTGGCCCAGCTCGCGGTAGGTCTCGGGCAGGGGCTGGCTGCCGAGGCTGGCTTCCAGGTAGGAACGGGCCTTGCCCCAGAGCTGGTTGCGCAGGCAGAGGCGGCCCAGGGTCAGCAGCAGGACGGGATGGTTCTCGTGGCCCTTGAGCCAGCCTTCGGCGGTGGCGAGCTGTCGCTCGGGGTGGCCGGTCTCGAGTTCGCCGTAGAGACGGACCCATTCGGGATCCCAGTGGTGCGCGATGGCCTCGCGCAGCCGTTGCTCGGCCTGGTCGTGCTCGCCGAGGCGGATCAGGCCGTGGATGTAGTCGGTGAGCAGCCCGCGATCGCCGCGCAGATCCTTCGGCACCCGTTTCCAGAAGGCCTGCAGGGCGGCAGCATCGCCCTTGTCGATGGTCTGCGCCAGCAGGGCGCGCCAGATCCGCACCGCGAGATCGTGCAGCGCCCTGTCGTCGAGTACCTTGTGCTTGCGCAGCCGGGGCAGGAGATCACGCAGTTCGTTCCAGCTCTGCAGGCGTTCGTAGACCTGGGCCAGCAACAGCAGCACGTGGCTGTGGTTGGGCACCATGGTGCGCAGATGCTCGAGGGTGGCCAGGGCCTGTTCGAGCTGACCGTGGGCCAGTTGCAGTTCGGCCTGGGTCAGCTCCACGGCCACGTCGGCGTCGGGCATGGATTCGAGGGCGCGGGCCAGGTAGTGATCGCGCCGTTCCGGCGCATCCTGCTTCTGGGCGGCGCGTGCGGCGGAGAGGTAGTTGAGCAGGGGCGTGCTGCTGTCGTCGGCGTGGCGCACCAGCACGCGCTCGGCCTTGCGCCAGTTGCCCTCGGCCAGTTCGATGAGTCCCTGGCGCAGCTCGCGCCGGGCCCGTCGCCGCCGCCGTTCGGCCCGCCAGCGCTGCAGGCGTTCCGGCATGCGCCAGGTGCGCACGATGAGGCGCACAAGAAAATAGCCGGCCACGAACACCGCGACCAGCAGCACGATGAACAGGGACAGCGTGGTTTCGATGGTGGTGTTGCCGCGGCCGATGAGCACATAGCCCGGATCCTGGTAGGCCAGCAGGCCGGCCACCACGCCGAGGATCAGCACCAGCAGCAGGCCGAACAGGAGCCTCATGGCGACATCTCCGCCGGCGCGCCGGTGTCGGTGCGGGTCAGGTATTCGGCAATGGCCGCTTCGCTGCGGGTGGGCATCGGCAGCGCGGGGGCGATGTCGATGGTGGCCAGTTGCTGCAGGCTGTCGAGCAGGTGGCGGGTGGTGGCATCGTCCTTGTCGAACCAGGTCTCGAGCCACTGCCGGGCCGTGTCCAGACTCTCGCGCCACAGTTCGCGGTTGCCCTGCAGCAGGGCCAGGCGCGCCTGCTCGAGCTGCAGCTTGAGGTTCTGCACCAGGAAGAAATGCTGTTCCGGCGAGAGCAGGGGTTTCACGCCGCCTTCGTGCTGGCGGATGATGATCAGCTTCTTCAGATCGGACCACATGGCGGCCGGCAGATCACGCCAGTCGTCGACCGGTTTGCCGTCGGCCGGCGCGTCGGCGCCGGTATCGGCCGGCTCCTTGTCAGGCTTGCGGATCAGGGGCAGGCGATCCACGTCGGCGATCAGGGCGCCGAGTTTCAGGGCCATGCCGGTGACGTCGGGCATGGGTACCTGTTCGAGGGCGTCGATGTCCCCCGCCAGGGCCTTGCGCACCGGCAGGATGGCCGGATCGCCCACTTCCTGCAGGCGCCGATCGGCGGCGCGCAGGGCGGTGATGGCGGTCTGCACGTCCCGGGTCAGGCTCAGGCGCTGGCCGGCCAGACGGATGAGATAGCGGGCCTCGGCCACCAGCCACTGCTTCTGCAGATGGGCCGAGCGGCGCAGCAGCTCGCTCAGGGCGTCGGCCACGTTCTTCTGCTCCGACTGCACGGCGGCGATCTGCTGGCGCAGGGCCTCGTCCTGGCGGCGCAGGGCCTCGAGGCTGCCCGCGAGTTCGCCGAAGCGGGCCTCGGTATCGCTGGCCAGGCCGCTGATACGGCCGGCGAGATCCTGCTGCAGGCGCCACAACTGCCAGGCCCCGCCGAGGCCGGCCAGGGCCAGCAGCAGGGCGAGGACGCCGATGACGACGCCCAGGCGGCCGGCGGTCTGGGGCCGGGCAGGGGCGGGCGCCGGTTCGACCTGTTCCGGCTCGGAGGCTTCCGGTGATTCCGTCCCGGGTGGTGGCAGGCTTTCGGGTGGCATGTCGTCCGGGGCCGTTTCCGGGGTGTCGGCCGGCTTGTCGTCGGGCTTGTCGCTCATGCGGGAGATTCCATGCGTTCCAGGACTGCCATGATAGCGCCATCGCTGCCGTCGGTCGCGGTCAGGATGCGCCGGAAGCCGAGTTGGCGGGCGCGTTCGGCCTGCCGGGGGTGAATGACCAGCAGCGGCAGGGCGAAAAGGCGCTCACGGTTGCGGCTTTCGGTCTGCGCGAGCAGGTGATCGAGGATTTCGCGGGAGGTGACGAGGATCGCATCCAGCGCGGCGTCTTCCAGCAGGCGGTTGAGGGTGTCGGCGACCGCCAGCGGTCGGCGCTCGTAGGCTTCGAGATAGCGCACTTCTGCACCGCGTTCGGCCAGCACTCGGGCCAGGGTCTCGCGCCCGCCGCGGCCGCGCACGATGAACACGCGCCGGCCGGCCACCTCCGCCAGCGCCGGCTCGGCCAGCAGGGCCTCGGAATCGAAACGCGCGCGGGGACAGATGTCGGGCGCCCGGCCGAGCGCGGTTTCGAGCTCGCGGGCGGTGCCCTTGCCCACCGTGGCCAGCACCACGTCGGTCGGCAGGGGCGCCAGGCGCGGCAGGCCGTGCCGGACGGCGCTGGGGCTGACGAAGATCAGGATGTCGCCGGCGCGGAATTCGGGCGCGCGGAAATCCAGCGGACGGATTTCGATGAGCGGCAGGACCACGGGGCGGTGGCCCGCTTGGCGCAGGCTTCGGGCCAGGGCTTCGGCCGGGCGGGCCGGGCGGGTGACCAGCAGGCGCAGGCCGGCCGGCTCATCCGGCATGCAGTGCCTCCAGCAGGCGGTCGGCGCCGCGGGAGAGCAGATCCTCGGCCAGCACCCGTCCCAGGTATTCGGCGTCCTCGGGCGGGCCGGCAATCTCGCCGTGGACGATTTCGGAGCCGTCCACCGCCCCGACCATGCCGCGCAGCAGGATCACGCCGTGATCGAGGATGGCATAACCGCCAATGGGTACCTGGCAACCGCCCTGCAGGCGGTGGTTGAAGGCCCGCTCGGCGCGCACACAGGTGGTGGTGTCGTCGTCGCCGAGGGGGGCGATGAGTTCGTGCACCCAGTCGTCGTCGACGCGGCACTCGATGCCGACCGCCCCCTGGCCGATGGCCGGCAGGCAGGTCTCCGGCGACAGATGCTCGCGGATGCGATCGTCGAAGCCCAGGCGCACCAGACCGGCGGTGGCCAGGATGATGGCGTCGTAGTCGTTGTCGTCGAGCTTCTGCAGGCGGGTGTTGACATTGCCGCGCAGGCTGACGATGTCCAGATCGGGCCGCAGGGCGGCGAGCTGGCACTGGCGGCGCAGGCTGGAGGTGCCCAGGCGCGCGCCCTGGGGCAGCTCGTCCAGGCGTTCGTAATGGTTGGAGACGAAGGCGTCGCGCGGGTCCTCCCGCGGGCAGATCACGGCCAGGTGCAGGCCGTCGGGCAGCTCAACCGGCACGTCCTTCATGGAGTGCACGGCGATGTCGGCTTCGCCGCGCAGCATGGCGTTCTCCAGTTCCTTCACGAACAGGCCCTTGCCGCCCACCCTGGCCAGCGGGGTGTCGAGGATCTTGTCGCCCTGGGTGGTGAAGGTGACCAGTTCCACCTCGAGCTCGGGGTTGAGCTCGATGAGCCGGTCGCGCACGTATTCGGCCTGCCACAGGGCGAGCTGGCTCTTGCGGGTGGCGATGCGCAGGGTATCGGACATGATGCGGGCTGCCGTTGGGTGCGGAAAAGGGAATAAAAGGGAACCGGTCGCCGTCCCCCGACTCGAAGCCTATAATACATCAATTCCCGAGACCATCCGTCCCATGTTGCGCCGACTGCTGCCCATCCTGCTATTGTTGCCCCTGTTGCTGGGTGCCGCCGATCCGGTGAGCGTGCCCCGCGTGACCGATTTGCAGGCCCTGGGCGCCGAGGCCCGCGCGCGCAACCTGCCGATTCTGGTGATGTTCTCCAGCGAGCACTGCCCCTACTGCATGGTCGTGCGCGAGGAGTTCCTCAAGCCCATGCTGCGCAGCGGCGACTACACGGATCGGGTCATCATCGTCGAGATCGAATCCGACGAGACCCTGCTCACCGGTTTCGACGGCCGCCCCATCGAGGCCATCGATCTGGCGCAGCGCTATGCCGCCACGCTCTCGCCCACCGTGGTCTTCCTCGACAGCGAAGGCCGTGAACTGGCGCCGCGCCTGGTCGGCATCACCACCGTCGATTTCTACGGCGGCTATCTCGACGAGGCCATCGACACCTCCCTGCTGCACCTGCGCAAGCTCGCGCTTCAACCCTGATTCTGGCGATGATACCGGGACGGCCGGACCGGCGTCGGCCGTGTCGGGTTTCCTGTTATATTCAGGGCCATGAACCGGACTCGTGACAAGGACGAGAGCAGGCCGGGGCTGCGCGTGCAGTCCGCCGACGGGGATTTCATCGTCCTGCTCGACGGTGAATGGACCGTGGACCATGCGGCCGACATGGAGCCGGCGCTCGATGCGCTCTCGCCGCCGGCGGGTGCGGTGGTGATCATCCGCCCGGGCGATCTGCGCCAGCTCGATCTGACCGGTGCCTGGCTCGTCCAGGAGATTCGGGAACGCCTGCGGGCGGCCGGTCACGACGTGCGGCTGGACGGTTTTCGCACCCGGCATTTCCGGTTTCTCGAAGCGCTGCCTGCGCTGCGCCAATCTGCTGCGCCCGGGAAGATACCGGCATGGCGACGCCTGTTGCTGACCGTCGGCCGCACGGTGGTCGGTGAGCGGCGGCAGATCCAGGCGACCCTGGGCTATCTCGGCCGGCTGATCGTCAACCTGCTGGGCGTGCTGCTGCGCCCGCGCCGCCTGCGCATCCGGGACATCTCCCACCACATGTACGAGACGGGGATCATGGCCATCCCCATCGTGGCCCTGATCGCCTTCCTGATCAGCATCGTCACCGCCTATCAGGGCGGCATGCAACTGGCGCGTTTCGGCGCCAGCGTGTATACGGTGGATCTGGTCACCATCTCGCAACTGCGCGAGATGGGCGTGTTGCTCACCGCCATCATGGTCGCCGGCCGTTCCGGTTCCGCCTTCGCCGCACAGATCGGTTTCATGAAGATCAACGAGGAAGTGGACGCGCTGCGCACCATGGGATTCGAGCCCTATGAAATCCTGGTGGTGCCCCGGGTCATCGCACTGATCATCGTGCTGCCGCTGCTCACCGTGCTGGCCGATCTGATGGGGCTCATCGGTGGCGCCCTGTTGTCGGTCTTCACCCTCGACATGACCCTGCAGCAGTTCTACCTGCGCGCCGTGGATGCCGCCGGCCTCAATACCTTTCTGGTCGGCATCATCAAGGCCCCGGTATTCGCCTTCATCATCGGCTTCATCGGCACCATGCGTGGCCTGCAGGTGAGCGGTTCGGCCGAGAGCGTCGGCCGGCAGACCACCAACGCGGTGGTGCAATCCATCTTCATGGTGATCATGGCCGATGCCGTGTTCTCCATCATCTTTTCCTGGCTGGATTTCTGATGGTGGAAACGGACGACATCGTCATCCGCATCCGCGGTCTGGTGAACCGCTTCGGCAGCCAGGTGGTGCACGACGGGTTGGATCTCGACGTGCGCCGGGGCGAGATCCTCGGCGTGGTGGGCGGATCCGGTACCGGCAAGTCGGTGATGCTGCGCTGCATCATCGGCCTGCGCCGGCCCACCGCCGGCACCATCGAGATTCACGGGGAAGACATCACGCGCATGGATCGCCGCCGTTTTCTCGCCATCCAGAAGCGCTGGGGCGTGCTGTTCCAGAGCGGTGCGCTGTTCTCCTCGCTGAGTGTGCTGGACAACATCCTGTTGCCGATGAACGAATATCTGGGCCTGTCCCGTGCGCGGCTGACGGATCTGGCGCGGCTCAAGGTCCGCATGGTGGGTCTGGGACCGGAAGCGGTGGACAAGTATCCCTCGGAACTGTCGGGCGGCATGATCAAGCGCGCCGCGCTGGCGCGGGCGCTGGCCCTGGATCCGTCGCTGCTGTTCCTGGACGAGCCCACGGCCGGGCTCGATCCCATCGCCGCCAGCGAGTTCGACCAGCTGCTGGCCTACCTGCGGGACAACCTGGGCCTGACCGTGGTGATGATCACCCACGATCTGGACACCCTGTTCAATATCTGTGATCGTATCGCGGTACTGGTGGATCGCAAGATCCAGGTGGGCACCCTGCAGGCGATGCTGGCCAACCCCCACCCCTGGATTCAGCGCTACTTTCACGGTGCCCGCGCGCGGGCGGCCCGGGGCGAGGTGGACTGAGACGATGGAAAAGGAAGGCTACTACATCGCCGTGGGCGCATTCGTGATGCTGGCCGTGACCCTGCTGATCGTGTTCATCGCCATCATCAGCGGGCGGCAGCCCGAAACGCACATGCGCCGTTATGAGGTCCGCTTCACCGGCTCGGTCGCCGGGCTCGACGTGGGTGGCGAGGTGCGCTATCTCGGCGTCAAGGTGGGCAAGGTGGTCGCCATTCGCCTGGTACCGGACAAGCCCCGCGAGGTGAGCGTGGTCATCGAGGTGGATGAACGCGTGCCCATCTACGGCAATACCATTGCCAAGCTGCAACTGCAGGGCATTACCGGCATTTCCTTCGTGGAACTGCGCAAGGAAGGGCCGGGGCGCGAACCCCTGCCGGCACCGCCGCCGGGCGAGCTGCCGCGCATCAAGGCGGCCAACTCGGATCTGGAAAAGCTGGCTCGCAGTCTCCCGGAACTGCTGGATTCCGCCGACGCGGTCATGGACCGGATCAGCGATGTGCTCAGTGATCAGAACATCGCCCGCTTCAGCACCCTGATCCACGAACTGGCCCGCACCGCCGAGGGCCTGCCCGCACTGGTGGAACGCCTGGACGACACGCTGCGCGAATACCAGATCACCGCCCGCGAGACGCGGCCCGGCCTGGTGCAAGTCCTCGAGCGCCTGAACCAGGTGGCAAGTGAACTCGAGGACATCAGCCGCCGCACGGAGGAACTCTACGCCCACAACAGCGCCGCGCTCAACTCGGCGCTGGGCAGCGGCAGCGAGAAGCTCGAACGGCTGCTTGACGACAGCCGGTTTCTGGTGAACGAGATGCGCCGGCTGACCCGGCGTCTGGAAGAGAACCCCGCGTTGCTGATCAGTTCGCCCCCGCCACGGGGCGTGGAGATCGCGCCATGAGACTTCTGATCCTGCTGTCGTTGCTGTTCATGACCGCCGCCTGCAGCCTGCCACAGGCGAAGGCACCGGCGATGACGACCTACCGGCTTGGCGTGCCGACCCTGGCCCCGCCATCCAGCGGTTCGCCACGGCCGCTCACGCTGGTGGTGGATCTGGGCTATGTGGCACCCGAGATTCAGGGGCAAGGTATCGTGATCCAGCAGGGGGATCTGCGCCAGGATGAAGTGGCCGGGGCCCGCTGGCCGGCACCCCTGCCCGCCTACGTCAAGCAGCAACTGATTCGCGGTTTCGTTGACGGCGGCGGCCTGCGCATGGTGGATGATGCGCCAGTGGCCGGGGCCGTCAACTACCGGCTGCGGATCACGATCCTCGATTTCCAGATCGTCGAGGATGCCGCCGGGAAACCACCCCGTGCTCACGTGCGCATCCAGGCCGTGCTGCAACGGCTGGACGAAGTCGCGCCCCACAGTGAAACCGCCATTGGCGCCGAGGCCCTTGTTCCGGCCGAGGCGCGTCGCATGTCGGCCATCATTTCCGCCTTCGACAAGGCCTTTGCCGAAGTCGCGGAACGCATCGCGCAGGCGACCTTCTCGGCATTGCCGGCAGAGCTGCCTTCCCGCTGAACTTCCCCCGACGTTCTCTTGCGATCCCGTGATCGCATGTCGTTGCGCTCGACCATCCAATCGTTGCTGCTCGCGCTCCATGCATCGTGATGTATGCGCGCATTGGCGGCAGAAAATGAATTGACAAAATTGACATTCCGCTCGCATCGCGCGCAAAGGCCGCACTCTGGACTCGGTCAAAATTAATTTCATGTGCCGTGCTCAATATCGCAGCAGGTCAGCCGATAGAGTTTCCCCGGAAACATTCAACAAGGGTTCTGACATTGCTGACACGGCTGCTTTCCCGTTTCTCTCTCAAGACCAAGATTCTCGGTGTCTCCGGTGTCTTCCTTGGCGGCATGACCATCATCATCGTCGCCGGTGGTCTGGCCCTGATGCGCGAGATCAACACCATCGAGTCCGCCGTCAAGGTGGCATCGGAACGCGTCAGTCACGCCACCGCCACCCAGCTGGCGATTGCGGACATGGATCGCCTGATTCAGGCGCTGATCGCCGCCGACGATCCGGCAGTGATTCGCAAGGCGGCCATCGGCACGATCCGCGGTGGTGCCATGGTGGACGAGAACCTGGCCCGGTTGCAGGCATCCTTCGGTGATCATGCCGGCGTGAAACGGCTGATCGCGTTGATGCAGGAAATCCGGCCCCGGCAAATGCAGATCATCGGCACGGCCCGACAGAACCAGGATGCCGAAGCGCTGCAACTGGCGGCGGCCGTGTCGGAGAAGTTCGCGGAGATCACCGCGCTTGCCGAGCAGATTGCCAACGAGAGCGAGGCGGGTCTGGCGGAAAACCTGGCGGCCTCGAAGGCACAGGCCTTCCGGGTGCTGGAGATTCTGGGACTGCTGTGTGCCGTGGGCGTGATGATCGGCGTGTTCATCGCCCTGTCGGCCAATCGCATGATGAGCAATCCCCTGCGCGAGATCGAAGCGGTGATGCGCGCCATCGCCGGCGGTGATCTGACCCGCATCCCGGCGGTGGCGAATATCGGGCGTGACGAGATCGGCCGCACCATCACGGCCATTGGCGAGACCATCGAGCGCCTGCGGGACATGCTGGGCAACATTGCCTCGGCCAGCCGGGACGTGGAGGGCGAGGCGGCCGAAGTGGGCCACCATGCCGGCGAACTGGATCGGATCTCCGCCGAACTCGACAGCGGCATGGCCGGCATTCAGGAACAGACGGGCTCGGCCAGCGAGGCCACCGGCATCGCCGCCGAGCGCTTGCACGATGCCAGCGAACATGCGCGTCAGGCGGCCACCATCGCCGGCGATTCTTCGGCGCGAATCCTGCAGACTGCGCGCGACTTCGGTGCCTTCCGGGAGGAAATGGAACAGACCGCCGAACAGAGTCGGGAGCTGTCCGGCATCGCCGAGAAAATCTCGTCCATCACTCAGACCATATCCGGCATTTCCGAGCAGACCAACCTCCTGGCCCTGAATGCCGCCATCGAGGCCGCGCGGGCCGGCGAACAGGGACGTGGCTTCGCCGTGGTGGCCGATGAAGTGCGCACCCTGGCCGGCCACACCAGTACTGCGGTCGACGAGATTTCGTCGCTGGTGGCCGACATCGGCAACAGTGTGGACGTCACCGTCAGGGCCATGGCCCGTGCCCTGGACAACGCCAACCGTTACATCGAGCAACTGCAGGCTTCGGCGGAAGAAACCAACCGCAGCGCCGAGCAGATCCAGGAGATCAGCGGCGCCCTCGAAGCGGTGGTCGAGCTGATGGCGGTGCAACAGCGCGCCGTGGAAACGATCGCCACGTCGAGCCAGCAGCTTGGCGCTGTGTCGGTGCGCAATCTGGAACAGGCGCGGGATCTGCGCACCCGCTCCGACAATCTGCAGACGGCGTCGCGCACGTTGAACGACGTGGTCGCCCATTTCCGGATCTGACCCGCGGGCCGGGAAGGAAGGCGACGTCCCGGCCGACAAGGGCACATCCGCCGCAACCGTACGTCGCCACAACCGAGAGGAATCGACATGAAAATACGCAATTTCGGTCATGCACTGGCCATTCTGGCGCTGGCCTTCGCCGGACTCGTCTATGCCGCGCAGCACGAAGTCGGGCAGAAGAACAAGGCCTTCACCGTCAAGCACCTGAAGATCAAGGTTGGCGACACGGTCGCCTTCACCAATCTCGATCCGTTCTTCCACAACGTGTACAGCCTGTCGCAGGCCAAGACCTTCGATCTGGGTTCCTATCCCAAGGGCGAATCCAAGTCGGTCACCTTCGACAAGCCGGGCAAGGTGGAAGTGGAGTGCGCCATTCATCCCCAGATGCACATGGTCGTCGAGGTCGTGGAATGAAGGGCTTCGTCCTGTTCCTGTTGACCGGCCTGTTCGGCGGTTCGGCCTGGGCCGGTTCGGCGGAGCAGTGCGGCGAGGAGGCCAGACCCTGTGTCGAATACGGGGCGCTGGTATTTCAGCAGCGATGCGCACTGTGTCATGGCAGCGATGGCCTGGGCGAAGGCATCCTGCCGCTTTCGGTAAAGGACTATCCCAAGACCAACCTGCTCGAGCCCCGTTACGGCACCGATCCCGAAACGGTCATGCGCATCGTCAAGTCCGGTGGTGCACGACCGCCCGTGAGCCCGGAGATGCCGCCCTGGGGGGACGAGCTGACGGCGACCCAGCTCGAGTCCGTCGTGCAGTTCGTGAACTATCTGCGCCAGGACCTCGACGGCGCGCTGGCCATGTTGCGCGCCAAGGCGAAAGAGCTGCCGCCGTCCCTGAAGACCGGCCGCGCCATCTTTCTCGGCCGCTGTGCCCTGTGCCATGGCCGCACCGGGGAAGGCAACGGCAAGATGGCGCGCATCATCAAGAACCCGCCGCCCTTCAATCTGACAAAGAGCGGCGCACCGGACGACTACCTGCGCCGGATCATCTCGGGTGGCGGCGCTTCCGTGGGCCGATCGCCGCGCATGCCCCCCTGGGGCAATGACCTGTCCGCGAACGAGATCGATTCGGTGATCCTGTTCATCAAGACCCTGCGCAATTACTGATTTTTGCACTCAACCCGTGTTATCCCCGAGGAGTATCACCATGCGTCGTGTTTCCCTATTCGCCATCGCCACACTGGGCAGCATGTTTCTGGGCCAGACGGTTCTGGCCAATGACATGAACATCGTTGCCGAGCCAGGCCATCCGAGCCTGCAGGCCTTCCGCTTGCCCGACACGCCGCCCGCACCGGCCAACAATGCGCCCACGCCGGCGCGGGTCGAACTGGGCAAGAAACTGTTCTTCGATCCGCGGCTGTCCGGCAATGGCACCATTTCCTGCGCCACCTGCCACAACCCGACACTGGGCTGGTCCGACGGCCTGCCCAAGGGCATCGGCATCAACGGCAGCGCACTGCCCAGGGCCACGCCGACCGTGATCAACGCCGCCTACAATCACATCCAGATGTGGGACGGACGCAAGCGCGATCTGGAAGACCAGGCCATGGGACCGATGGAAGCCGACAAGGAAATGAATGCGGACATCGACGCCGTCATCCGCTGGCTCAATGAAAACGACGGCTATCGCCAGTTGTTCGCCCGGGCCTATCCCGGCGAGCCCATCGATACCGATACCCTGTCCCGCGCCATCGCCTCCTTCGAGCGCACCGTGATCAGCAAGGATTCGCCCTTCGATCGCTGGTCCCGGGGCGACCGTCGGGCCATGACCGAGCAACAGGTACGCGGCTTTCGCCTGTTCATCGGCAAGGCGGAATGCGTGAAGTGCCATTCCGGCCCCAACTTCACCGACGACGGCTTCCACAACGTGGGACTGGCATCGTTCGGCGATCCCGAGCCGGATGCCGGGCGTTACAAGCAGGTTCCCCTGCGCCTGATGAAGGGCGCGTTCAAGACGCCGACCCTGCGTGACGTGACCCGCACGGCGCCCTATTTCCACGATGGCTCGGCGGCAACGCTGGAAGAGGTGGTCCGGCACTACAACAAGGGCGGCGAAGTGAAGACCAATCTCGATCCGAACATCCGGCCCCTGAACCTGACCGACGAGGAAGTGGCCGATCTGGTGGCCTTCATGGAAGCCCTGACCTCGCCGTTCATCGAGGTGGCGTTGCCCGAGTTGCCGAGATAAACGGTGCCTTCTTGCCTGCCGCGCCGCCGGGCGCGGCTTTTTCTTGGCCGCCGGGTGGCGATGCCGCTATGATTGACGGGTCGGCCAGCGGGACCGGTCACCTTCCCCGACAACAACCGGACAAGGAGTCAGCATGGGTTTTCTGCAATTTGCCGTCGTTCTGGCGGTGCTGTTCGTCATCATCGTCTTCCTGGGGGTCAAGTCGGTGCCCCAGGGCATGGAATACACGGTCGAACGCTTCGGGCGTTATATCCGTACCCTGCGCCCCGGCCTGAACTTCATCATTCCGGTCATCGATCGGATCGGCGCCAAGATGAACATGATGGAACAGGTGCTGGACGTGCCCTCCCAGGAGGTTATCACCAAGGACAACGCCATGGTGCAGGTCGATGGCGTGGTCTTCTACCAGGTGCTGGACGCGGCCAAGGCGGCCTACGAGGTCAACCGCCTGGAAGTGGCCATCCTCAATCTCACCATGACCAATATCCGTACCGTGATGGGCTCCATGGATCTGGACGAGCTGCTCTCCCAGCGCGATGCCATCAACGCCCGGCTTTTGAGCGTCGTTGACGAGGCGACCACGCCCTGGGGCGTGAAGGTCACGCGCATCGAGATCAAGGACATCACGCCGCCGCGGGATCTGGTCGATGCCATGGCCCGGCAGATGAAGGCCGAGCGCGACAAGCGCGCCGCCATTCTCGAGGCCGAGGGTGAGCGGCAGGCGGAGATCCTCAAGGCCGAGGGCGAGAAGCAGGCGGCCATTCTCACCGCCGAAGGGGAAAAGGAAGCCGCCTTCCGCGAAGCCGAGGCCCGTGAACGGCTGGCCGAAGCCGAGGCCAAGGCCACCGAGATGGTCAGCCGTGCCATCGCCGAGGGCGATGTCAACGCCATCAACTACTTCGTGGCTCAGAAATACGTTGAGGCCCTGCAGCAGATCGCCTCGGCGCCCAACGAGAAGCTGGTGTTCATGCCGCTCGAGTCCTCGGGCGTGGTAGGGGCCATCGGCGGCATCGCCGAATTGGCGAAGCAGGCCATGGGCAATCAAGGGACGTCGACATGATCCAGCCCGATTTCTGGCACTGGTGGATCGGCGGCCTGGTGCTGGTGATCCTGGAGATGTTCGTGCCCGGCACCTTCTTCCTGTGGATGGGCGTGGCCGCCGGTTTCGTCGGCGTGCTGGTGTGGATCTGGCCCGCGATGCCCATCGAATACCAGCTCATCGTCTTCGCCGTCGATTCGGTGGCCAACATTGCCGCCTGGAAACTGTACGAGAAACGCCGCCCCCCGAAGACCGATCAGCCGGCCCTCAACCGCCGCGGCGAACAGTACGTGGGCCGACGCTTCACCCTCGACGAGCCCATCGTCAACGGCGTCGGCAGCCTGCGCGTGGACGACACCCGCTGGCGCATCGAGGGTCCGGATCTGCCGGCCGGCCAGCAGGTCGTGGTCACCGGCGTCGATGGGGTGGTGCTGAAGGTCGAGCCGGCCGATTGAAGCGGCGAAATCGACAAACGTTGCTCACGATTCGTTGCCAGATTTCGTCTTTCGGCATTCCTCCAGCAATGCCTGCATGAAGGCGATCCCCTTGTCGCGGGCGAGGCGCACGTTGCGTTCCGGGATGCCTTCCGGGTCGGGGTGGCTTTCCACGGCCTTTTCCAGACTGGCTTCGCGCAGGATGTGCAGGGCGGGGACGGGGGCGCGGTTGGTGTAGTCGGCGGCGTCGTCCGGTTTCGAGTCGGCGAAGCGGTAGCGGGGGTGGAAGTGGGCGAGCTGGTAAATGCCTTCGTAGCCCTGCATCGCCAGCAGATCGTCGGCCAGGGCGACGAGATCGAGAAAGGTGTCGAAGTCGGTGAAGCCCCGGGGCAGGAGCAGCAGGGTGGTCTCGGTTTCAGGGTGTTCGTCGAGATGGCGGCATTCGGCGATGAGATCCTGCAAAACGCCCTCGGTGTTCCGGGCGTGGCTGACGGCGTAGCGCAGGCTGTTGTTGCGCAGCACGCCGGTGGCGAAGGGGCAGAAGTTCAGGCCCACCACCACCTTTTCCACCCAGGCGCGCATGGGCGCGATGACGGCTTCGTCGTCGGTCACGATTTCATGATCCGGCGCACCGTGGGCAGGTGGCGGCGGCTCACCTCCAGGGTCTTGTCGGTGCCGCTCAGGCGTACGTGGCAGCGGCCGTCCGGTTTCTTCTCCAGCGCCTGCAGGTAGCGGCGCGCCACCAGGGCGTTGCGATGGATGCGCAGGAAGCGATCGCCGAAGCGTTTCTCCAGATGCACCAGCGAGTCCTCGATCAGCACCTCGCCGTCGGGATGGCCAACGGTCACGTACTTGTGCTCGGCCTGGAAGTAGCGGATCTCCGGCACCGGGATCAGGCGGATGTTGCCGTGCACGCGGGCGCTGATGTGGGTAGGTTCACTGTCGTCGTCGCTGTCCTGCAGCGCCTGCAACTGGGCGCGGTTGGGACGGCGGGCGGCCTCGATGGCGGCGGCGAGCTGTTCCAGGCGCACCGGCTTGAGCAGGTAGTCGACGGCGTGGCTGCGAAAGGCCGCGAGGGCATAGTCGTCGTAGGCGGTGGTGAAGACGATGGCCGGGGGCGGGTCCAGGCGGGCCAGATGGCCGGCGGCCTCGATGCCGTCCATGCCGGGCATGCGGATGTCCAGCAGCACCACGTCGGGCATGTGCTGCTGGGCCATTTCCACCGCGGCGCGGCCATTGGCGGCCTCGCCGGCCACCTCGCACTCGGGCAGCCGTTCGAGCATGCTCCGCAGGCGCAGGCGCGCCGGCGGCTCGTCATCGACGATCAGGATCTTCATCTTCTCGCTGATAAGGGAAGCTCACGGTGACAGTGTAGCCGGTTTCCGCGTCCTCGACCGACAGTCGGCCCTTCTCGCCGTGCAGGGTGCGCAGGCGTTCGCGGATGTTCTCGAGCGCCAGGCGGTTGCCCCGGCGGCGGGAGGCGCCCTCGGGCGGGCGGGGATTGGTGATGCGGATCCGGATGCGGTCGCCGTCGAGTTCGCCGGTGATGACGATGCGCCCGCCCTCCGGCAGCGGCTCGATGCCGTGATAGACGGCGTTCTCGAGCAGGGGCTGGAGCAGCAGGGGCGGCAGCAGGGCGTCCCCGGGCAGGGTGTCCACGTGCCATTCCACCTGCAGGCGGTCGCCGAGGCGCAGCGCCTCCATGGCCAGATAACGGCGGCACAGGGCCAGTTCCTCGGCCAGCGGAATGCGCCGGCGGGCGTCGCTCAGGGAGGCGCGGAACAGATCGGCCAGATCCTCCACCGCCGCTTCGGCCCGGTCCGGATCGCCGTGCACCAGGCTGGCGATGGTGTTCATGCTGTTGAACAGGAAATGGGGCCGGATGCGCGACTGCAGGGCCTGCAGCCGGGCATCGTTCTCGGCCTCCAGGCGCTGGCGCCACTGGTGCTGCACGTAGAAATAGCGCAGCACCGGCCCGGCGATGAGGGCCGCCACCAGCATGTTGCGGGTGAGGAAGTGCCAGTGCCAGTCGAGGCTCATGGCGTAGGCCGGGGCGTAAATCAGCCAGTAGGCCAGCTCGGTGACGGCGAGCACCACCAGCAGCACCAGGGCATAGCTGATGAGACCGGCCCGGCGGTTGTCCATGTGGCACAGCCAGGGGCGCGCCAGGCACAGGGCCAGGCAGGCGAGCAGGGCACACCACTGCACGAACAGGGAGATCATGCCCAGGCGCTCGGCCCGCTCGACCAGCGACAGTTCCAGCGGCGCCAGGGCCAGCACGAAGGCGGCCAGCTCGGCGATCAGGATCACCATGAACACCGTGCGCATGGCGCACAGATCCGGCAGGAACAGATCCTTGCACTCACGGTGCCGGGGGAGCAGGGGCATGCCGGCATTATTGCCCGGTTTTCGCCCCTTGCCTACCGGCAGGGACGCCGCGATTCCCGGCCGGGCGGGCAAAACCGGTATACTTGCCGCCGGTTTTCCCTCACTTTCCGGTCAGCGACATGAGCGACGAGCAATCCATCGACAAGCCCTGGGCGGGCCGCTTCACCGCCCCCACCGACGCCTTCGTGGAGGCCTTCACCGCCTCGGTGGGTTTCGACAGGCGCCTCTACCGGCACGATATCGCCGGCTCCATCGCCCATGCCCGCATGCTGGCCCATGTCGGCGTGCTCACCGAGGAGGAGTGCCGGCAGATCGTCGCGGGGCTGGAGGCCATTCGCGGCGAGATCGAGCGCGGCGAGTTCACCTGGTCCACCGCCCTCGAAGACGTGCACATGAACATCGAGGCGCGTCTGACCGAGCGCATCGGCGACGTGGGCAAGAAGCTGCACACCGGCCGCTCGCGCAACGATCAGGTGGCAACCGACATCCGCCTCTACCTGCGCGACGAGATCCGCGAACTGGCCCGCGAGCTGCGCCGCCTGCAGGAAGGCCTGCTGGGCCTGGCCGAGGCCGAGGCCGAGACCATCATGCCCGGCTTCACCCATCTGCAGACCGCCCAGCCGGTCACATTCGGTCACCACATGCTGGCCTGGCTGGAGATGCTGATGCGCGACCAGGCACGCCTGCAGGAGGCCTATACCCGGGTCAATGTCATGCCGCTGGGCGCCGCCGCCCTGGCCGGCACCACCTATCCCATCGACCGCGAATTCACCGCCCGCGAGCTGGGTTTCGACGCCATCTGCGAGAACTCGCTGGATGCGGTTTCCGATCGCGACTTCGCCATCGATCTGCTGGCCACCTGCAGCACGCTGATGATGCACCTGTCACGCTTCTCCGAGGAGCTGGTGCTGTGGAGCTCGGCCCAGTTCGATTTCGTGGATCTGGGCGACAGCTTCTGCACCGGCTCGTCCATCATGCCGCAGAAGAAGAATCCGGACGTGCCGGAGCTGGTGCGCGGCAAGACCGGCCGCATCTACGGCCATCTGATGAGCCTGCTCACGCTGATGAAGAGCCAGCCGCTGGCCTACAACAAGGACAACCAGGAAGACAAGGAACCGCTGTTCGACACCCTCGACAACGTCAAGGGCTGCCTGCGCCTGTTCGCCGACATGATGCCGCAGATCACCGTCAAGCGGGAGAATCTGCGGGAGGCCGCCCGCCGCGGCTTCTCCACCGCCACCGATCTGGCCGACTACCTGGTGCGCAAGGGCGTACCCTTCCGCGACGCCCACGAGATCGTCGGCAAGGCCGTGCGCTACGGCATCGACAATAAGAAGGATCTGTCGGAGATGAGCCTCGACGAACTGCGCCGGTTCTCGGACGTAATCGCCGAGGACGTGTTCGACGTGCTCACCCTCGAAGGCTCCGTCGCCGCCCGCGACCACCTCGGCGGCACCGCCCCGAAACAGGTCCGCGCCGCCGTGCAGCGGGCGAGGAAACGGCTGGACGATTTCGCGCTGACGAAGTAGTTGAAAACCCAACGCAAAGGCGCGAAGGCGCAGAGGGCGCGAAGATTTGAAATGCAGGAGCGGCGCCCTCGCCGCGATGGGCGGTAGCGGGGGACGGGTAGCTGGTGGCCGGGGCAGGATCCTGTCCGTGTCTTTGATTGCTGCCCATTGACTGTCGCGCTCGCCGGTTGGCACGGTATTCCTCGTGAGCGCATGAATGCCATCAACGTGCGCGGAGTCATGCCGTGAAGATTCACATTGCGCTGATCGATTTCGTGCGGCGGGAATGGCTGCTGGTGACCTCGGCCACGGGCACGCTGCTCACCTCGCTGTACCTGCACCATGTTCCCGCCATCTCGCGGACGGAATGGGAAGTCCTGTTCCTGCTGTTTGCGTTGTTCGTGGTGGTCAACGGTATCGAGCGCAGCGGGCTGGCAACCCGCCTCTCGCAACGGCTCGAGCAAGGGTCCGCCGTGCCCCTGAAGCTGGTGCTGTCGAGTTTCCTGCTGTCGATGTTCATTACCAACGATGTCGCGCTGGTGCTGGTGGTCCCGCTGACCCTTGCGCTCGATGTCCCGCGCAAGGACTGGCTCGTGATCCTCGAGGCATTGGCGGTCAATGCCGGTTCGGCACTCTCGCCCATCGGTAATCCGCAAAATCTGTACATTTACTGGTTTTACGATCTGTCGATTGAGACGTTTCTGCGCAGTATTGCCCCGTTTTCACTTTTCTTTCTAATCGTATTGGCGGCGCTGGCCCTGGGCCTGCGCATGCGGGCGGAGCCGAAACCGGCTGCGCGGACGGTGCGGATTCAACGTTCGGCCTGGGTTTACCTGACGGGGCTGGTGCTTCTGGTTCTGGTGGTGCTGCACGTGTTGCCGCTGTTTGCAGCGGCTGTGGTCGTCGGGGCCGTCATGTTATTCGACCATCGTGCCTTGCGAATCGATTATGCGCTGTTGTTCATCTTTCTGTTTTTCTTCGGCCTGGCCGACAATCTGCAGACGGTCCTGTCGGCGCAGATTGCCCATTCGGATCATGTGTTCCTGTTCTCTGCCTTGAGCAGCCAGTTCATCAGCAACGTACCCGCGACCGTGCTGTTCGCCCGTTTCACGCAGGATTGGCCGGCCCTGTTGTGGGGCGTCAACGTGGGCGGTTTCGGCAGCCTGTTCGGCTCGCTGGCCAATCTCATCGCCTACCGGTTCTACATTGCCCGGACGACCACCAACGATGCGGTGCGCTTCACCTGGCGGTTCCTGCTGGCAGGCTATCTTGCGTTCGGGGTGGCCATCGGATGGTATTTCCTTGTGCAGGCGTGGGGGTGAGGTTGTCTTGTCTTTGCCACGGAAGTCGATCAGACACATGACCATTCTGCAAGTCAGCGAATGTCTCGAATCGCATTCAACAGAATATTGATGAACAAGGGCATGGGTCGGTGGCAGGGATCGGGTTGCCTGCAATCAATCGAAAGACGAAAAAATGGATTGACCCTGCAGGAGCGGCGCCCAGCCGCGATAAAACAGGGCCGAGTGCGAGGGACGAGGGCCGAGTAAAAACGGGGGATGATTGGCTTCGACCACCTCGGCCCTCGCCACTCGTCCCTCGGCCCTGTAAAGCTAGCCGTTCGCTTCCAGATCCTCCCTTGCCCGCACCATCATCAGCCCGATGTCGTCGCCCTTTTGCCACTCGCTGACGCCGAAGCGGGCGGCCACCTGGATGGTGTCGTCTTCCTGCATCAGTTTCTGCAGGCGTTCAGCGGTCATTTCGGCCACGTGGCGGGCGGCTTCGAGGCCGGTTTCGGGAAGGATGAACAGGAACTCGTTGTCGTCGAGGCGGCCGATGGTGTCGGCCCAGCGGCGCTGTTCGTTGAGCAGGTTGCGGATGCTGATCAGCACCTGGCGGATGGCCTCGGCGGAGCCCTCCAGCCGGTCCAGGCGCATGATCACGGTGGACAGGGGGTTGCCGTAGCGCCGCGAGCGGGCCACTTCGGTGGCGAGCTGGGCCGAGAGGGCGCGGCGGTTGGGCATGCCGGTGTCGGCGTCGGTGACGGTCAGCTCGTCCAGCTCGGCGAGCAGATCGTCGCGCTCCTGCAGCAGCAGCTTCATGGGGCTCTGATCGGCAAGGTACTGCAGGCGCCGGCCGTCGGCCAGCCGGTGGGTGTGGCCGAGCAGCCACATGGGCTCGTCGCCCTCGTGCTTCGGCGGCAGGGTGACCGCGGGTTCGTCCTGCCACAGGGGTGCGAGCGCCTCGGGGGCGGCCTCGGCGGGCTGGCCGAGGATCACGTTGGCGTCGTCGCCCAGCCACTCGCGCAGGGTGTCGTTCATCCATTCGACGCGGCCTTCGGCGTCGATCAGCAGCAGGCCCATGGGGCAGGCGGCGAGCAGTTCGCGGCAGGTATCGGCATCCAGGGAATCGAGCATGGGTTTTCGGCCGGTTCGGGGGAGCCCATAAACTACCCCTGCGCCCGGCGTCGGCGCAAGCGAGCCAATACCTTAAAATAATTGGGGCAACAGGCCGCGCAGGTGGAGTTTCGCGGACCTCGGCCGATATGGATAGGGTCATGAGCCGTTTCGTCCGCCGCACCCCCACGCTCGAGGCGCCGGGGCCCGATTACCGGGCCATCAAGGCCCGCTTCGTCGAGCTGAACCGCCAGCGCCTGCGGCGGGCGCGGGCCGATCTGCGCACGGCGGAGCGGGAATTCCTCGATCTGCTGCCCCTGCTGTTCCACGTCAACCATCCGGCCCTGCCGGGCTACGTGGACAAGGCCACGCCGGCGGGTGTGCCCGAATATTCGCCGCCGGCCGGAGTGCTGCGCACCGCGCGACGGCACTTCCGCAGTTTCGCCTGGCAGAAGCGCGCCTACCGGCGCTTCGAGATCCAGTCCCTGTTCATGATGGGCAGCACCGGCACCATCGCCTTTTCCGAACAGTCCGATTTCGACATCTGGGTCTGTCACGCCGAGGATCTGGATGCGGAGCAGATCAAGCGGCTGGAAGTGAAGGTGGCGGCCATCGAGCAGTGGGCCCGGGGCCGGGGCGTGGAGGCCAACCTGTTCCTGGTGGAACCGCGGGCTTTCCGCGAGGGCGATCACGGCCTGCTCGGCAGCGAGAACACCGGCTCGGCCCTGCACTACCTGCTGCTGGAGGAGTTCTACCGCACCTCGGTGCTGCTGGCCGGACGCTATCCGCTGTGGTGGCTGGTGCCGCCGGAGCAGGAGGCCGACTACGATCGCATCGCCGCCGACATCAAGCGCAAGCGCATGGTGTATGCCCGCGAGCACATCGATCTGGGCGGTCTCAACCAGATCACCGCCGACGAGTTCTATGGCGCCACCCTGTGGCTGCTGTACAAGTCGATCCACGCGCCCTACAAGTCCCTGCTCAAGATTCTGCTGATGGAGGCCTACGCCACCGAATATCCGCAGATCGATCTGTTGGGCATGCGCTTCAAGCAGGCCGTGTACGACGGCGAGGACGACATCGACCGCCTCGATCCCTATCGCATGATGCTGGAGAAGGTGGAGGAGTATCTGATCCGCGCCGGCCAGGACGAACGGCTGGAGCTGGCGCGCCGCAGTTTCTATTTCAAGGTGGGATTGAAGCTAAGCCAGGGCGGCCATGGCGGCTGGCGCCGGGAACTGCTGCAGGCGCAGGTGGATCGCTGGGGCTGGCATCCCTCGCAACTGGTGCGCCTCGACACCCGCGAGCAGTGGAAGCTGAATGCCGTGCTGGCCGAGCGGCAGCAACTGGTGCGCGAGTTCACCCAGACCTATCGCTACCTGTCGCTGTTTGCGCGCACCAAGAGCGACAGTCACGCCATCCGCGACGAGGATCTGACCGTCCTCGGGCGCAAGCTGTATGCCGCCTTCGAGCGCAAGGCCGGCAAGATCGACATCGTCTACAAGGGCATCACCCCCGATCTGCACGAAAGCCATGTGAGTTTTCACGAGCTGGGCAATGCGGACGGCCGGCGGCACTGGATGGTGTTCTCGGGCGTGGTGTCCGAGCAGGAGGTGGGCCTGCACAGTCCGCTCAAGCGCAGCTACAGCCTGATGGAACTGCTGGCGTGGTGCTATTTCAACCGCATGATCGACAAGCGCACCATCATCGCGCTGTACACCGGCAATACCGATCTCACCGAGCGGGAACTGCTGCAGATCGTGGACCAGCTCTGTCGCATCTTTCCCGATGCCCTGCTCGAACAGACCACCATCGACGACATGCGCCGGCCCGAGCGCATCCGCGCCATGACCACGGTGCTCAATCTCGGCCTGGATCCCTTCGCCGCCCACACCCGGCGCGGCGAGCATCTCACCTCGAACCGCACCGATGCCCTGAAGTACGGCGGCCGCCTCGAGAATCTGGCCCTGAGCATCGACCAGGTGATGGTGACCACCTGGCAACAGGTGCTCACCTTCCGCTACACGGGCGCGGAAGGCCTGATGCAGTGCCTGCAGGATCTGATGCGCTGGTCACCGCCCGACGGCCGTCGGCCGCCGGCGCTCAACGCGGTGTGCCATTCCACCTATCGCGGACCGGCCATCGCCCGGCGCATCGAGGAACTGGTGGCGACGCTGTACACGGTGTTCGACCCGCAACAGGCCGCGCCCGGCACGCGCTTCGTGCTGGGCATCGAATGGGACTACTTCGTGCTCTGGATGGAGGCGGGCGAACTCCGCTATGCCCATCCCGGCGAGCTGGACGGGCTCAAGGCCTGGCTGGGCCGGCCGCGCGCCCGCCATGCGCCCACCGTGTTCGATGCCGAGACGCCCGCGGATCACGTGCTGCCGCTGCTCTACCGGCACGATCGGCCGGGCATCGTGCAGTGCTTCTACGAGGCACGGGGCGAGCAGGTGCGGGTCTGGGTGCTGGACGAGAAGGGCGCCTGCGTCGAGCAGACGCACCGGCTCTACGACGTGGTGAGTCTGGTGCGCCAGTACCGGGAGTTCTTCGACGCCACCCTGCCGCGACTGCAGATCCGCGACGCGGACGGCCTGGCGCACAACGCCGTGGACGAGGTGCGCTTCTACCGCATCGATCGCGACAGCGAGGGCCGGCGCAGCGTGCTGCAGCACAGCCTCAACGAATTCCTGCGCTCGGCGCCCTACCTGCGCCTGCAGGCCATCGTCGATCGGGTGGACGGGGATATCGTCTATACCCTTTACTGCGGCGAACGGGAGTTCTCCAGCCTGGCGCAGGGGGCAGAACTGTTCACGGAAGTGGCCCGCCACGTGCTGTCCCTGCGCCGGGAGAACGAACCCTACCCCATTCACGTCACCGACATCGATCTCTCGCCCCGCATCCTGGCCGAGGACGGCGGCCATGTGCAGACGGTGCGCTATCTCGCCTTCAAGCGGCAGATCGAGGGAGAGTTGCAGCAGGCGCTGGCGCGACTGGGGCGTAACGATCCCCGGTAGGTCGGGCTTCAGCCCGACATGCTGGCCTCTACTCCTCCCGCATGTCGTGGAAGATGGCTTCCAGGTCCTTCTTCCACTGGCGCACGAAACGCTGCAGGGCCGGATCCTTTTCCGGGAACAGGCGTTCGGGATTGGCGGCCACGATCAGGGTTTCGTCCTCTTCGGCGAAGATGGCGATCTTGTGGGGAACGTAGGGGATCAGCATGGGATACTTGTCGGCCACCTCGCGGATTTCCTCGAGCCGGCCGAAGAACACCACCCGGTACTTGTCGGTCTTGTAGCCCTTGGCGGTCAGGCCGATGTCCACGCGCTGGACGCGGCTGAGGGTCTGGCCGTGCTGTTTGAGCACGTTCTGGAGCTTGAGCATGGCCTCGGGGAAGGTCATGGGGATGCGGGCCATGAGCAGATCCTCGGCCAGCGCCGGCGTGGCCAGCAGCCACAGCAGGAGAAGCAGGACGGGCTTGCGCGAGCTCATAGGGTGGCATCCTCGATGATGGATTGATAGGTCTCGTTCATTTCCAGACACAGCCGGTTCAGCTCCACGTTGTTGAACAGGCGCGAGAGGCGGGCGGGGTTGATGGCATAGACCTTCACCTTGCCATCCTTTTCCACCACCGTGACCCGGCAGGGCAGGAACAGGCCCACGCGCGGATCGATGGCCAGGGCCTTGTTCAGGAAACCGAAGTTGCAGAAATAGATGATGTGCTGCTTCGGATTCTCCTGGCCCTTGGGCACGAAGCCGGTTTCCAGTTTCTGTTCACGGATGATGATGAAGTTGTTGCCGACCGCGGCATCCTTGATGTTGTTGATGGTGGTCTGGAAATCGTACTCGGAATCGTAGACGATGGTGGCCTCTTCGGTTTCGATGGGCCGCTGTTCGATGGGCAGGGGGTTCTGCTCGAAGGAGCGCACGAACACCACCAGGTCGTTGATGTCCTGCTCCGACAGGCCCTGCTTGAGGAAGGAGATCATCGGCGTGCCCTCGCGGCCATTCATCAGCGTGGCCTTGATGAACTGGTCGGAGGCGGCGGCCAGGAAGCCGGGGTTGTTCAGGGCCGGCGGGATGATGGGCAGATCCCGCGGCCGGGAGAAGGTCACGCCGGTGCCCTTGCCGCCCTCGCCGTTGGGGCCATGGCAGGCGGCGCAGTACTTGGCATAGAGCTGCCTGCCCCGTTCGCGATCGCCCCGTACCGGCTCCACGGGATAGCGGAACGGCTTGCCCGGTGCCCAGCGGCGAATGTACTTGACGATGGCCTTTATGTCTTCGTCGCTCAGGCTCGAAAAGGCCGGCATGATGCGCCCCGGCCGGCCCATGCGGATGGTGGTCTCGAGGAACTTGTTGGTCACCGAATACTGGAAGTCGGGCAGGGCCAGGGGCACGCCCACACCGCCGTTGCCGTCGTAGCCGTGACAGGCGGCGCAGTGCTGCCGGTAGAGGGCTTCACCGCGATCCGTGCCGGCCTTTTCGTGGCTGGCCTGGGCGGTCAGCGGCAGGAGCAACGCCAGAATCAGCAGAAGGCGTATGGGCATGAAATCTTTCCTCGGGGTTGGTCTCGATCAATTGTAAACTGTCGCCGGGGCCGGAGCCATTGATGAATATCAAGCATTGCTAATATACACGCGATCCGGCGCGGTTTGCGGATGGATCTGACGGGAAAATGCATGAAACCCTGTTCCGAAGCCTGTGAGCAGAACAAACGGCCGATCCTCGGCATCCTCGAGCAGTATCTGCCCGCGTCCCGCCTCGTGCTCGAGATCGGCAGCGGCACCGGCCAGCACGCCGTGTTCTTCGCCGCCGCCTTTCCCCATCTGCGCTGGCTGGCCTCCGACGTGCCCGAGAACCACCCCGGGATCCGCGCCTGGCTCGAGGAAGCCGCACTGCCCAACCTCGAAGGCCCCCTGCCCCTGGACGTGAACCAGAGCGAATGGCCCGTGTCCCGGGTGGACACCGTCTTCTCCGCCAACACCGCCCACATCATGCCCTGGTCCGGCGTCGAGCGCATGTTCGCCGGCATCGGCCGCGTGCTCTCGCCCCAGGGGCGCTTTCTCCTCTATGGCCCCTTCAACCAGGGCGGCGAATACACCGCCGAGAGCAACGCCCGTTTCGACGCCTGGCTGAAGGAACAGGACCCGGCCATGGGCGTACGCGACGTCGAAGCCCTGGACGAACTCGCCCGCGAACACGAAATGATCCGCATCGCCATGCACGACATGCCGGCGGACAACAAGATCCTGGTGTGGCAGAAGTGTCGGGTGATCGAGCGGTGATTTTTGGGGTGGTCTGCAAACAACACGGAGGGCACGGAG
>Ga0256832_1000356_pt1 | contig 28591 bp, 25 predicted proteins | sample 134614metaG_FD_190534 | JGI IMG/M metagenome (GOLD analysis project Ga0256832, IMG submission 190534) | Hydrothermal vent microbial communities from Lau Basin, Pacific Ocean - 134-614 | ecosystem: Environmental > Aquatic > Marine > Hydrothermal vents | place: Pacific Ocean: Lau Basin | collected...
TCCACCCATCTTGTTCCAGCGAACGGGAGCTTATTGTTCCTCGCCACCGGATCTTCCAAATATCCTTCCCATTTGACTCCGACCCCGCTCCCGACCACCAGCACCGCAACGGGGTCGGAGTCAAATTCCACTCATCTTGTTCCAGCGAACGGGATCTAATCGTTCCTTGCCGTCGGATCTTCCCATCATTCTCCGCATTTGACTCCGATCCCGCCCACCAGGGGTTCCCGCCGCCAGGACATTTGACGTCCGGCCTGCGATAATCTCCCCATGAGTGATTATTTGTCTTCCCGTTTCAGCGCCCTTGATCTGAGCCTGTTCGCCAGCCGCGTGGATGCCATCTGCGACGATATGGGTATGGTGTTGCGCAACACCGCCTTCTCGCCCAATATCCGCGACCGCCTGGACTATTCCTGCGCCATCTTCGATGCCGCCGGAGAACTCTGCGCCCAGGCGGCCCATATCCCCGTGCACCTGGGCAGCATGGCCTTTGCCATGCGCGGTATCGTGGGCCGCATGGAATGGCGGGAAGGGGATCAGGTGATACTCAATGATCCTTTCCTGGGGGGTACCCACCTGCCTGACGTGACCCTCATTGCGCCGGTGTTCGTGGATGAGACGCTGCAGGGCTTCGTGGTGAACCGGGCCCATCATGCCGATATCGGCGCCCATGTTCCCGGCTCCATGCCCGTGTCTTCCAGCCTGGAAGAAGAAGGCCTGGTCATCGAGCCCGTGCATTTGTTTCGGCAGGGCCGCCGTGTGGAGGGTGTCTGGGCGCGCATTCTGGGCGCCACCCGCAGCCCGCGCACCGCCGAAGGGGACATCAGCGCCCAGCTCAGCGCCAACCGCACGGGCATAGAGCGCCTGAAGGCCTTCATTGCCGAGCAGGGCAGACAGCACTACCAGCAGGGGCTGGCGGCCCTGAATGACTACGGCCGGCGCATGGCCCGCGCCGCTCTGGCGAAGATTCCGCCGGGCGCATACCGCTTCGAGGACTGTCTGGACGATGATGGCCAGGGGCGGGAAGACATACTGCTCAAGGTCTGCGTGAATGTGGATGAGCAGGGCGTGCATGTGGATTTCACCGGCACCTCCGAGCAGGTGCCGGGCAATGTGAACTGCCCCTTGTCCGTGGCCGCGGCAGGAGTGTATTACGTGTTCCGCTGTCTGATGCCGCCCCAGACGCCGGCTTGCGCCGGCGTGTTTCGGGACATCAGCCTCCATGCGCCGGAAGGCTGCCTGCTCAACGCCCGCTACCCGGCCGCCGTGGCGGCGGGTAACGTGGAAACCAGCACCCGGGTGGTGGACCTGGTCATGGGCGCCCTGGCCCAGGCCATTCCCGAACAGGTGGCGGCGGCCAGCCACGGCAGCATGAACAACCTGGCCATGGGCTCCGCCCGTCCCGGTGCCTGCTGGGACTACTACGAAACTCTGGGCGGCGGCATGGGGGCCGGCGCCCGTGGGGGTGGTTTGAGCGCCGTGCAGACCCACATGACCAACACCCTGAACACACCGGTGGAGGTACTGGAGCAGCAGTATCCCCTGCGGGTGCGCCGCTATGCCATACGCCGGGGCTCCGGTGGCGAGGGGAAGCGCCGGGGCGGAAACGGCCTGGTGCGGGAATTCGAGTTTCTCGACCAGGCGGAAGTTTCCCTGCTCACGGAGCGCCGCCGCCACGCGCCCTGGGGCCTGGCCGGGGGAGGAGCCGGGCACAGGGGCCGGAACCTGCTCAATGGCAAGGAGCTGCCCGGCAAGTGCCATCGTCATGTAAAACGGGGTGATGTACTGCGTATCGAAACCCCCGGCGGTGGGGGTTATGGGCGCCCGAAGGGCCAGGGAGAATAACGGGCATGTGCGGCATCTGTGGTGAACTGCGTTTCGACGGCCAGGTGGCGGATCTGGCAGCCATCGGTCGCATGACGGAACGCCTGCGCCCCCGGGGGCCGGATCATGGCGGCAGCTATTCGGACGGGGAGCTGGGCTTTGGTCACCGGCGCCTGTCCATCATCGATCTGTCGGAGAAATCCAACCAGCCCCTGGTGGACCAGGAACTGGGCCTGGCCCTGGTGTTCAACGGCACCATCTACAACTACCGGGAGCTGCGCCGGGATCTCCAACAGCGCGGTTATCATTTTTTCTCCGATGGCGATTCCGAGGTCATTCTCAAGGCCTACCGCGAATGGGGCGAGGATTGCCCCCGGCGCCTGCATGGCATGTTTGCTTTCGCCGTCTGGGACATGCGTGACAAATCCCTGTTCCTGGCCCGGGACCGCTTTGGCATCAAGCCTTGCTACTGGAGCCGGGATGACCGGCGTTTCCGCTTTGCCTCCAGCCTGCCGGCCCTGCTGGCTGGAGGGGATGTAGATACTTCCCTGGACGCGGCCGCCCTGCATTTTCAGTTCACTCTGCACGGCGTGGTGCCCGCGCCGCGCACCATTCTGAGGGGTGTGCGCAAACTGGAACCGGCGACCTGGATGAAGCTCCAAGCCGATGGCCGGGAAGAGCAGGGGCGTTACTGGGCGCTGGATGCCACCCGGCCTGGCAAGCCCTTGAGTGAGGAGGAATGGGTGGAGGCCACCCATGAGCGCCTGCGGGCCGCCGTGGCCAAACGCAACGACATTGCCGACGTGCCCGTGGGGGTGCTGCTCTCCGGCGGCCTGGACTCCAGTCTGCTGGTGGCCCTGCTGGCGGAGCTGGGCAAGAGTGATCTGCACACCTACAGTATCGGTTTCGAGGACCAGCCGGAAGAATCCGGCAATGAGTTTGAATATTCGGATCAGGTGGTGGAACGCTACCGCCCCCATCATCACAAGATGCTGGTGCCCAACGACCAGGTGCTGGCCCGCCTGCCCGAGGCCGTGGACGCCATGGCCGAACCCATGTTCGGCCAGGACGCCGTGGCCTTCTACCTGCTCTCCGAGCAGGTATCCCGGAGCATCAAGGTGGTCCAGTCCGGCCAGGGGGCGGACGAGGTCTTTGGCGGCTATTTCTGGTTTCAGAAAATCATGGGGGATGACCAGGGCGATTGCGCCGACCGCCTGCGGCGCTACTATTTCGACCGGGATCACGAAGAATACCTGAACATGGTGCAGGACGGTTTCCGGGTGGACGATGTCACCGGTGACTACATCCGCGAAGCCCTGAACGCCGCGGGCGCCGACCATTGCATTGATGCGGTGCTGCGCCTGGATGCCACCACCCTCATCGTGGACGACCCGGTGAAACGGGTGGACAACATGACCATGGCCTGGGGCCTGGAGGCCCGGGTGCCTTTCCTGGATCACGAACTGGTGGAGCTGGCCGCCCGCTGTCCGCCGGAGATCAAGTTCCAGTCCGGGGGCAAGCACCTGCTCAAGCGCGTGGCCCGGGGCATTGTGCCTGACGCCGTCATCGACCGGCCAAAGGGCTATTTCCCCATGCCGGCCCTGAAGTATGTGCGCGGCGAATTCCTGGAATTCATGCGCAATATCCTGGATTCCCGGGCCTGCCGGGAGCGGGGCTTGTACCGGCGCAAATACGTGGAACGTCTGCTGTCGGCGCCGGAAATGCACCACACCCGCATCCAGGGCAGCAAGCTCTGGCAGCTGGCCCTGCTGGAGTTCTGGCTGCAGCGGCATGTGGATGGAATGTAGCCCGCATGAAGCGATAGCGTAATGCGGGAAGGATGGAGGCATCGGACCATGCCGCTTCAGGTTGATTCCCGGGAGAATATCAGGTTGGTCAGGCGCGGGCGGGGGGGTAGAATGATGCCTTGAAATCCAGGAACTGAGCGCCCATGTCTCATGTTCCCAGAATCCGAACAGAGTGAGAGCAGAACCATGGACCCATTGGAAAGAATCAAAGAACAGGTGGAGAGCAATCCCATCATCATTTACATGAAGGGTACGCCCCAGTTTCCCCAGTGCGGCTTTTCTTCCCGCGCGGCGGCGGCCCTGCAGGACTGCGGCGAAAAGTTCGCTTACGTGAACGTGCTGGCGGATCCCGAAATTTTCGAGAACCTGCCCAAGTTTGCCGACTGGCCGACCTTTCCCCAGGTGTATATCGACGGGGAGCTGATCGGGGGCTGTGACATTACCCTGGAGATGCATGCCAGCGGCGACCTGCAGAAAATGGTCAAGGAAGCCGCGAAGAAATGGCCGGCGGAGGAGTCCTCCGAAGGTTGAATCCGAAACAAGCCATTCTTGCGAAAAGGCGGGTTTCCCGCCTTTTTTCATGGCCGGATGGCCGGGAACAGTTGTAGATGCGGAGTCGGATCACCCGTGAGCTGAGACATAATGCCTCGTTGGCAGGCCCCATCGTGCTTGCCCAGGTGGCCCAGGTGGCCATGGGATTCACAGACACGGTGATGGCCGGACGCATCAGTCCCCTGGACCTGGGAGCCATCGCCGTGGGCGTCAATTTATGGATACTGCCGTACTTGTTCTGCGTCGGCCTGCTCATGGCGGTATCCAGCATGAGCTCCCATTATTTTGGCGCGGCGCGGTTTTCCGCCATTCGGGATCTCATGCGCCAGGTGGGCTGGCTGGTGCTGTTCCTGGGTGTCCTGTCCGTGGGGGCCATCTGGTTGATGATCCGGGGGCTGGGGCTGCTGAACCTGGAAGGCGGCATCCGGGAGGCCACGGCCGCCTATGTACATGCGGTGGCATATGGGCTGCCGGCGGTGATTGGTTATCTTGCCCTGCGTTTTCTCAGCGAAGGTATCGGCTATACCAAGCCCATGATGGTCATCCAGCTCATTGCCCTGGCTGCCAATGTCGTGGGCAACTGGGTTTTCATGTTCGGCAGGTTGGGTTTCCCCGCCATGGGGGCGGAAGGGGCGGGCTGGGCCACGGCTCTGGTCATGTGGCTGCAGCTGGCGCTGTTGCTGGGGTATATCTTCCGGCACAAGCGCTACCGTTTCATCTGGATCACCCCCCTGGAAAGGCGTGACTGGGGGCGAACCCGGGAGTTGCTGCGTGTTGGCACGCCCATTGCCGTGACCCTGGTGGCCGAGGTGGGCATGTTTGCCGCCGTGGCCCTGCTCATGGGAACCCTGGGGGTGACCGAGGTGGCGGCCCACCAGGTGGCCCTGAACGTGGCGGCCATGGCTTTCATGATTCCCCTGGGCATCAGCTCCGCAACCACGGTGCGCGTGGGACATGCCATTGGCGAGGGACGGGGAGCTTTGGTGCGTTTCCGTGGCCTGGTAGGCATAGGTTTTGCCGCGTCCTGCATGATGCTCACCGCCTCGGTGCTGTTCCTGCTGCCGGAACAAATCGTGGCCATTTATACCCGGGATGCCGCGGTGCGGGCCCTGGCGGTGCAATTGCTGTTCATGGCGGCGATGTTCCAGCTTTCCGATGGAATACAGATCAGTGCCAACGGCGCCTTGCGCGGCATGAAGGATACGCTGTTTCCCATGGGAGTCACCCTGGGAGTGTACTGGCTCATGGGGCTGCCCCTGTCCTGGTATCTGGGCTTCGTGCGGGAAATCGGTCCGCGGGGCCTTTGGATGGGGCTGGTGGCGGGCCTTACCCTGGCTGCAATCCTGCTGGTTTGGCGTTTTCTGGTCCTGAGTCGTCGAGTAGTGTCAGCTCCCGCCAGCGGTTGACGATGATGCAGAACAGTTCGGCGGTCTTCTGCGTATCATACAAAGCCGAGTGGGCCTCGCTGTTGTCCCAGTCCAGCCCGGCAGCGGCGGCGGCCTTGGCCAGCACCGTTTCCCCGTAGGCCAGCCCGGCCAGGGATACGGTGTCGAATGTGCTGAAAGGGTGGAAGGGATTGCGCTTGATTCCGGCTCTTTCCGCGGCAGCATTGAGAAAACCCAGATCGAAGAAGGCATTGTGGCCCACCAGCACGGCCCGGTTGCAGTTACTGGCCTTCACCGCCTGTCGCACGGGCTTGAAGATGATTTCCAGGGCCTCCTTCTCCGGCTTGGCAAAGCGGAAAGGATGGTGGGGGTCGATGCCGGTGAAGGCCAGGGCCTTGGGGTCGAGATTGGCCCCGGGAAAGGGCTCCACATGGACGGAGTTCGCTTCGCCAGGATGCAGCACCCCGTTTTCATCCATTTCTATGATGACGGCAGCAATTTCCAGCAGGGCATCGATACGGGCATCGAAGCCTCCGGTTTCCACGTCCACTACCACGGGCAGAAAACCACGGAAACGGCGGTCTATTGTTGAAGGCAGGGTGTTCATGTTCATCCAGCAAGGATATATGAACCCGCTGACTATTTGTATCGCTCTCAGCTACCACCGGTTTTCACGGGGCCATGAGAGGCAACATATTCGGAATGTCGGCTGTGAGCCATGCCTTTGATGGAAATGGCAACCCTGTTCATGAGCCCGGAGGATTTTGCTGATACACTGTCTGTCCCCCGGAATCGACAGAATCGCGTTGTGGAGACTGTAAGGATGAAGGCAATCAGACATTGGTTGGCCAGGCTTGTTCCCCTGGTAATGGTGCTGATGTTGTCCGCCTGTGCCAGTACCGGGGAGCCGGATCCCTGGGAGCCTTTCAATCGCTCCATGTACAGGTTCAATGAAAAACTGGACGAATACGTGGCCACGCCTCTGGCCAAGGGGTATCGCGCCATCACTCCCGATCCCGTGGACCGGGGCATCACCCGCTTTTTTGCCAACCTGGATGACGTGCAGGTGGCGCTTAACAACCTGCTTCAGGGCAAGCCCGGCCTGGCCGTTTCCGATGCCGGACGGGTAGTGATCAATTCCACCATTGGTCTGCTGGGCTTTCTCGACCCGGCCAGCGACCTGGGTCTGGAGAAGCATGAAGAGGATTTTGGCCAGACCCTGGGCAAGTGGGGATTTTCCACCGGTCCTTACCTCGTTCTGCCTGTCATTGGTCCCAGCAACGTCCGGGATGCTGTGGGGTTTGCGGGGGACTGGGTGGTCAATCCCATCTACCGGCGTATCGACAGCGCAACCGTCAGCTGGAGCCTGTACGGCATCCGTTATGTTGACAGAAGGGCGGACCTTCTCGGCGCCAGCCGGGTGCTGGAGTCGGCCGCCATGGATCCCTACAGCTTCGTGAGAGAGTCCTACCTGCAGCGCCGGCGTCACCTTGTATTCGATGGCAATTTGCCGGAAGCCTCCGATGATGATTTTTTTGTTGAATAACTCTATTGCTCAATAAAAGGTTATTGTAAAAAGCGATTGACTATATAAGCAAAAAAGCAAATACTAAAACTCAAGAAAGCCGAGTGGTATATGAGTAGCTTTCGCGGTGGAAACTGATCCGGACGCGGGATCTGATCCGGGAGTTTCTCGAATTATGTTTCATCGAATAGGAGAGATTTCCATGAAAAAGATGATCAAAGTTGCTGCAGTAGCAGCTCTGGTGGCTGCTTCTGCCTCTGCATCCGCCTGGTGGGGCGGCCCTTGGGGTGACCGTGGTTGGCACAACAATGCCTGGGACGATGCCTGGGACGGCTGGGGTGATGGCTCTGGCGATTTCAGCTTCGGTTTCAGCGGTAGCGCCCGTGGTTCCGGCTATGGCCGCGGCTATGGTTACAACCGTTACTATGACTACTATGGCCCCTATGGCTATCCTCCCTATGGCTATGCTCCTTACGGCTACGCGCCTTACGCGCCGCCTGCGCCTCCGGCTCCTGCTCAGCCTCAGGCGCCCGCACAGCCTGCCAAGTAAGTCACAGCGCTTTGGCAAGAAAAGCCGCACCCCTCTCCGGGGCGCGGCTTTTTTATCTCCAGGGATGGAGTGTATGCCGCGAGAGGCCAGGGCACTGGAACTGTTCCTGACAGTTCCAGCATTTCCTCCGTCCATGGAGGTCATGAGCCGGAGCGGCGATGTCCAAGGAAGGACTGGCAGAAAATAGTTCCTGCATTTTCTGCGCTTCCGCCATCCATGGCGGTCGGCAGATAACTGCTCCCTGCGTAATCTGCACTTCCGCCATCCATGGCGGTCGTATGCCGCGAGAGGCTAGGGCACTGGAACTGTTCCTGATAGTTCCAGCATTTCCTCCGTCCATGGAGGTCATGAGCTGGAGCGGCGATGTCCAGTTCTTAGATCGGGCTTCAGCCCGACGATGGTTGCCGCTACAGGGTATATCGGACTGAAGTCCGACCTACATTCCTGCACTTCCGCCATCCTTTGCTGCAAGGGGGCTAGCCAACAGGGGCTCCCTGTTGGGCCTGCTAACCGGAAAGTAGAAGAATTCCGCCCTATACTGAGTTCAGAGAAAGCAACAAGAGGTGGTTGTTGCGAATAATCAATGCAAAATGCTGTTTATAAGTGTAAAAATATATTCAAAACAACAAATATTCGCCTGATGTAGATTCCACCTGATTGAGCAGCATTTATCCGGGGCGGAGCAAGGCAAGAGATCGGATCTTTTAACCTTGTATTCGGAAGCGCGCGATGGATGCCTATAGCATAGCCAATGTATTGAACCGCATGCCCATTTTCCGTGGCCTCGATGCGGAGACCTTGTACCTGCTATCCAGGGGAGCCAAGGAACTCGTGGTGAGCAAGGGTGAGCGGGTGTTTCAGAAGGGAGATCGGGCCCATGGTTTCTACTTTGTCCTGGAGGGGAGGTTCAAGCTGGCCTTCATTTCTTCCCGGGGTACGGAAAAAGTGGTGGAGATTGTTCACCAGAACCAGAGTTTTGGTGAATCCGTGATTCTGGCCGATGGCATTTGGCCCTATTATTCACAGGCGTTGATGGACAGCCGTCTTTTGCATGTGTCTTCCAATGCGTTTTTGGAGGTGGTGAGTGCCGAACGCACCGCGGCTGACATGCTGTTGCGCAATATGGCTCGCCGCCTGTCCCAGTTGTTTTCCGACATGGAGGCTTTCTGCCTGCTCACTTCGAGAGAAAGAGTGGTTGGCTATCTGTTGAGGGAGATCGAGCAGAAGCGGCAGCGGGGTGATGATGACATGGTGGTGGAGCTGCCGGATACCAAGGCAAATACGGCTTCTCTGCTGAACCTGACGCCGGAAACATTCTCCCGGGTCATTCATACCCTGGAACGAGAAGAGATCATCTCCGTCTCCCGGCGCAAGGTGGTGGTGCGGGATCTGCCCCGCCTGCAACAGGGCGGAGGCTGCTGACCATATTCCCCATTTGATTCGGGGCTTTTCCCCATGGGCGCAAGTGTACATTAGCGCAAGCTAATATTATACTTTGCTTATTGTTGCCCTGTAAGCTGCCGCGGACTCGAATCATGCTGGACCCTCTTGAATACAACGACCAGGACCTGGGTGGGGTGGAGGTCAAGAACACCACCTGTTACATGTGTGCCTGTCGTTGCGGTATCCGTGTCACCCTGCGTGATGGCGAGGTCCGCCATATCGAGGGAAATCCCGAGCATCCCCTGAACAAGGGGGTGATCTGCGCCAAGGGCGCCTCGGGCATCATGAAGCAGTATTCACCCGCCCGCCTGACCAAGCCCCTGCTGCGCCGTGCCGATGCCGAGCGGGGCGAGTCGAAATTCGAGGAGATTTCCTGGGAAAAGGCTTTCGACATCATGGAAGAGCGTCTGGGACGTATTCGCAAGGAAGACCCACGCAAGTTCGCCCTGTTCACCGGCCGCGACCAGATGCAGGCCTTGACGGGCATGTTCGCCAAGCAGTTCGGCACCCCGAATTACGCGGCCCATGGCGGCTTCTGCTCCGTGAACATGGCGGCGGGTCTGATTTACACCATCGGCGGCTCCTTCTGGGAATTTGGCGGGCCGGACCTTGAGCGGGCCAAGCTGTTCGTGATGATCGGTACAGCGGAAGATCATCATTCCAACCCCATGAAAGTGGAACTGTCCAGGTTCAAGCGCCGGGGCGGGCGTTTCATATCCATCAATCCCGTGCGCACGGGATACTCCGCCATTGCCGATGAATGGGTGCCCATCAAGCCGGGCACCGACGGGGCGCTGCTGCTGGCCATCATTCGTGAGCTGATCCAGCAGGGCCTCTACGACCGGGACTTCCTGGTCCAGTATTCCAATGCCGCGGAACTGGTCATAGATGATCCCTCCCGGGAGGATCATGGCCTGTTCAAGCGGGTGGAGATGCACATAGAAGAAGGCTGTTTCGACCCTGAGAACAAACTCTGGTGGGACAGGGATCTGGACGTGGCCATGGGTACCCACACGCCTGGCTGTGATCCCTACCTGCTGGGTGAGTTCGAGCTGGAGGACGGCACCCCGGTCAAGCCGGCTTTCCAGCTCCTCAAGGATCGGGTGGAAGACTACACCCCGGAATGGGCGGAAGGCATCACCGGCATTCCCGCCGATACCATCCGCCGCCTGGCCCATGAAATGGGCGTCACTGCCCGGGACCAGAAAATCGAGCTGCCCATCCAGTGGACGGACTGCTGGGGCAACGATCATGACACGGTGAAGGGCAACCCCGTGGCCTTCCACGCCATGCGCGGCCTGGCGGCCCATTCCAACGGCTTCCACAGCATCCGTGCCCTGGGCATACTCATGACCCTGCTGGGCACCATCGACCGCCCCGGCGGTTTTCGTCACAAGGCGCCTTTCCCGCGCCCCATCCCGCCCTGTCCCAAGCCTCCCAAGGGCCCTGAGGACGTCCAGCCGGAGACGCCTCTGAACGGCATGCCCCTCGGCTGGCCCGCCGATCCCAATGATTTGTTCGTGGACGAGGATGGCGAGGCGGTGCGTATCGACAAGGCCTTTTCCTGGGAGTATCCCCTCTCCGTACACGGCCTGATGCACAATGCCATCACCAACGCCTGGCGGGGCGATCCGTACAAGATCGACACCCTGCTGTTGTTCATGGCCAACATGGCCTGGAATTCCTCCATGAACACCAGCAGGGTGCGCGAAATGCTGGTGGACAAGGATGAGAATGGCGATTACAAGATTCCTTTCATCATCGTCGCCGACGCCTTCCAGTCAGAAACCGTGGCATTTGCCGACCTGGTGCTTCCGGATACCACCTACCTGGAACGTCACGATGCCATGTCCATGCTGGACCGGCCCATCTCCGAATACGACGGGCCGGTGGATTCCGTGCGCATTCCCGTGGTACCGCCCCGGGGTGAGTGCAAGCCCTTCCAGGATGTGCTCATCGAGATGGGCAGCCGCCTGAAGCTGCCGGCCTTCGTGGACGAGGAGGGCAGGCGCAAGTTTCGCGACTATCCGGACTTCGTGGTCAATTTCGAAACCTCGCCGGGCTCCGGCATTGGCTTCCTCGCCGGCTGGCGGGGCAAGGGGGGCGAGAAGTTTCTCAAGGGCGAGCCCAACCCCCGTCAGTGGGAGATGTACGCCAAGAACAACTGCGTGTTCCACTACAAGCTGCCCCGTTCCTACCAGTACATGCGCAACTGGAACAAGGGCTACCTGGAATGGGCCCGGGCCCATGCCATGACCCGGTATGCCGAGCCCATCACCGTGCATTTGTATTCCGAGGTGCTGCAGAAATTCCGTCTTGCGGCCCAGGGCAAGCGCCCTGGCAAGCAGCCGCCGGAGCGCCTGCGCAAGCGCATAGAGACCTATTTCGACCCCCTGCCTTTCTACCACGAAACCCTGGAGTCGAAGCTCGTCGACACCCAGACCTATTCCCTGAACGCCCTGACCCAGCGGCCCATGGCCATGTACCATTCCTGGGACAGTCAGAATGCTTGGCTGCGGCAGATTCACACCCACAACTACCTGTTCGTGAATCCCCACCTGGGCAAGGTCAACGGCTTCCATGACGGCGACTGGGTGTGGGTGGAGTCACCCCATGGCAAGGTGCGCTGCATGGCGCGCTTCTCCAATGCCGTGGAGCCGGGCACGGTCTGGACCTGGAACGCCATCGGCAAGGCGGCCGGCGCCTGGGGCCTGACGCCCAGGGCCAATGAATCCCAGAAAGGCTTTTTGCTCAACCACGTGATTTCGGAAGAGTTGCCGGCCTGCGAAGCCGGCGAGCACATGTCCAACTCGGACCCTGTCACCGGCCAGGCCGCCTGGTTCGATGTGCGGGTGCGGGTGTACAAGGCCGGCCCCGAGGAGCCGGAAATAAGTTCGCCCCAATTCGTTCCCCAGAAGCCCGTACCCGGCCAGCAGGTTCGCCGGGGACGCTGGCAGGCGTATTTCGCCGGCGTATTCCGCAAGAAGGCAGGTATTTCCAAATGACACAGCTGGCCCTGGTAATCGATTTGAACGTATGCGTGGGCTGCCATGCCTGCGTGACTTCCTGCAAGGAATGGAACACCTCCGGCTGGGCGGGGCCCCTGACGGATCACCGTCCTTATGACAAGGACCCCACGGGCACCTTTTTCAATCGCGTGCAGACCTTCGAGGTGGGCGAGTTTCCACGTACCGAAACCGTGCATTTCCCCAAGAGCTGCCTGCACTGCGAGGAGCCGCCCTGCGTGCCTGTCTGTCCCACCGGCGCATCCTACAAGCGCGAGGACAATGGCGTGGTGCTGGTGGACTACGACAAGTGCATCGGCTGCAAGTACTGCTCATGGGCCTGTCCCTACGGCATGCGCGAGCTGGACGAGCACCAGAAGGTGATGAAGAAATGCACCCTGTGCATCGACCGTATCGCCAATGACGCCCTGCCCGAAGCGGAACGCAAGCCCGCCTGCGTACTGGCATGTCCCACCAGCGCACGCCTGTTTGGTGACGTGCATGATCCTGATTCGGAAGTTTCCCTGGCGATTCGTGAGAACGGCGGCTATCAGCTCATGCCCGAGTGGGGCACCAAGCCGGCCAACCATTATCTGCCACGGCGCAAGACTCGCATCCAGATTTTCGAGGACGAGCTGGAGCGGGCGGACAACCCCTTGAAGAAGGAAGCACCGCTCCCGGCAGCGGAAGGCGAAACCCTGGACGATGTCAGCTTCTGATCAGGTTATTACCCGGAGAAATTTATGCATCCCGCGTTTTCGGTCATTTTTCTCACCACCCTCATCGGCGTGGGCCAGGGGCTGTTCCTGGCCCTTGTCACCGGGCAGGTGTATTCCCTGGCCAACCTGTTGCAGCCCCAGGACAGTGTCAGTTTCTACGCCATGGGCTCTGCCCTGAGCCTGGCCTTCCTGGCTGCTGGCCTGTTTGCCTCCTTCTTTCACCTGGGGCATCCCGAGCGGGCCTGGCGTTCGGCGGCAAAATGGCGCACCTCCTGGCTTTCCCGGGAGGTCATCGTGCTGCCCGTGTTGATGCTGTTCATCGCCCTGTACGGCGTGGTTCACTACTTCGGACTGACCCGACCCCTGTTCGTCATCCGTGGCGTGATTTCCGTGGATGCCAGCCTGATTCTGGGTGTGCTGGGGGCCATCGCCGCCTTTGCCCTGTATTTCTGCACCGCCATGATCTACGCCAGCATCAAGTTTATCGAGGAATGGCATAGCCCCCTGACACTGATCAACTTCACCCTGTTCGGTCTGGCTTCCGGGTTCATGCTGGCCGCCGCCTTTTCCGCCTGGAGCGGGGTGGATCTGGTGGGCTTCTTCGGCACATGGGCGGTGATCTTTACCTTTGCCGCCGGCATAAGCCGCTGGCTTTCCCTGCGGCGCAACCGTCATCTGGTGCACAAGAGCAGCCTGCAGACCGCCATCGGCATTCGCCATAACCATATTGAGCAGAAGTCCCAGGGATTCATGGGCGGTTCTTTCAATACCAGGGAATTCTTCCATGGTGCGTCCGAGGGCACCATGCGCCTGGTGTATCTGTTTTTCCTGCTGGCGGTGTTCATATTGCCGGTGCTGCTGCTCGGGGCCTCCTACTGGATGGCCTCTCCCTACCTGCCGGTTGCGGCTTTTCTGATGCAATACCTGGGCCTGATGGCTGAGCGCTGGTATTTCTTTGCCGAGGCTAAGCATCCCCAGAATCTGTATTACCAGTCCATGGCCTGAGGGCTGACTCAGCCTGGCCCCCCTTGGGTCTTGAGAGACTCGCACGCGGTGCCTGACCGGGCTGGTGGATATTTAAGGGTTGGCGGGGGAATTTTGTTAGGATGACAGCTGTCTCATGAAGAAGGATCCGGGGACAAGCGGTGAAATCGCGTCGGGCACCAGCCGTGTCTGATGGCTTTGCCTTATTCTTTCGAGTGGATGGGGTGATGTCGATTCTGTGCAGAGTGCCCGCTGTGTCCAGATATCAACAATGCAACATTCCAAGGAGTCATTATTAATGAACACGAAGAAAACACACGGAATATTCATCGTACTGCTGTTGCTTGCTTTCCCCCTGAGCCAGGCTTGGGCAGATGAATGTCAGGATGCGGCGCAGCTGTTCAAGAAAGCCGGGGACAGTGCAAGATTCTTCGACAACAGCTACGGCTACGCCATCTTTCCCAGCATCGGCAAGGGGGGAATCGGTGTGGGTGGCGCCTACGGCAAGGGTTGTGTCTATGCTCAGGGACGATATGTGGGAAATGCAACCATGACCCAGGTCAGCATCGGCTTCCAGCTGGGTGGAGAGGCCTATACACAAATTATTTTCTTCCAGGACAAGCGGGCCTTTGAGGAATTCACCAGTGGCAATTTCGAGTTCAGCGCCAATGCCCATGCGGTTGCCATAACCGCGGGAGCGTCCGCCAGTGCTTCCACCGCAGGTAATTCAGCCGGTATCAGCGGCGGCCAGAATGATGCCAAAACCGTTGGGGCGAGCTACAACAAGGGCATGGCTACGTTCGTGATTGCCAAGGGTGGGCTGATGTATGAGGCTTCTCTTGCGGGTCAGAAATACAAGTACATGCCTCTCGGCAACTGAGCCTGATGGGGAAAGCTGTCGATAAACCCTTTTCCCGCACGCGGGAGGGTGGGGGAGGGGAAAAGTCCTGACCTTTCCTCACTTCGGGAGGAGGTCGTAAAAGCCCTTCCCTGGGTTTTTGCGACTTGGAATCTGAAAAATGTGATTTTCTGATTCCGCCATTTCCAATGGTTTACAGCCATCGAAAATGGCGATGCTTTCCTGCATCGCGTACGTTGTCGCCTTTTGCGACCCCCTCCCAAAGGGAGAGGGGATTTTTCCATGATCCGGGTTAATAACTGCGAAGTGCTCTGAACCATGAGAAAACTGATACTTTTCCGGCATGGCAAATCCGACTGGGATGCTGACTTCCGCAGCGACCATGAGCGGCCGCTGAACGGGCGCGGCACCCGGGCGGCTCGCCTGATGGGAAAGTTGCTGGCGCGCACCGGCGAGCAGCCGACCCTGGTTGTTTCCTCCACGGCCACCCGCGCCGCCACCACGGCGCAACTGGCCATGAAGGCTGGCGACTGGAGCGCGGAGTATCGCCAGGACAGGGAACTGTATGGGGCTTCTTCTGCTTCCATGCTCGAATACATACGGCAGCTTCCCGAAAATCATGGCAGCATCATGCTGGTGGGGCATGAGCCCACCTGGTCAGGCCTGGTGTCCGCCTTCACGGGGGCAAATGCACGCATGCCCACGGCGGCCATGGCCTGTATGCGTTTTTCCGCCGGGCGCTGGGCTGACGTGAGGTTTGCTGGTGGCGAGCTCCTGTGGTTGCTCAAGCCCCGGCTGTTTGAACGTTTCTCCCTGTAAAGGAAGTCCTTGCATGAATATGCCCGGGTGTTGCCTGTCTGCGGCATTGGATCCAGTTGGTACAATATCCACTTTCTGTCTTCATTTTCGGCCTTGCCCGTGAACAAACCCGAGCTGCTTTCCCCCGCCGGCACCCTGCGCAACATGCGCTATGCCTTTGCCTATGGCGCCGATGCTGTCTATGCCGGCATGCCGCGCTACAGCCTGCGGGTGCGCAACAACGACTTCCTGCACGAAAACCTGGCCACGGGGATTGCCGAGGCCCACGCCCAAGGCAGGCAGTTTTTCGTCGCGGTGAATGTCATGCCCCATGGCGCCAAGCTGGGCACCTTCCTGGACGATATCCGGCCTGTGGTGGAAATGGGACCGGACGCCTTCATCATGGCGGACCCTGGACTCATCATGCAGGTGCGCGAGACCTGGCCGGACCTGCCCGTGCATCTCTCGGTGCAGGCCAACACCATGAATGCCCTGAGCGTGAAGTTTTGGCAGCGGCAGGGTCTGACCCGGGTCATCCTGTCCCGGGAGCTGTCCCTGGACGAAATCGAGGAGATCCGTCAGGAATGCCCGGACATGGAAATCGAGGTATTCGTTCATGGCGCTCTGTGCATTGCCTATTCCGGGCGTTGCCTGCTGTCCGGTTATTTCAATCACCGGGATGCCAACCAAGGTACCTGCACCAATGCCTGCCGCTGGGAATACCGCATGAACGAAGCGCCCAGCGTGGCCGTAACGGACATGGGCCGGCACCCGAAGGCAGACCAGGTCTACTACATGGAGGAGCCCAACCGGCCTGGCGAGTTCATGCCCATCGAGGAGGACGAGCACGGCACCTACATAATGAACTCCCGGGATCTGCGCGCCGTGGAGCACGTGCAGCGCCTGGTGGAAATCGGCGTGGACTGCCTGAAGATAGAAGGGCGCACCAAGTCCCATTATTACACGGCTCAGGTCACCCAAATCTATCGTCAGGCCATAGACGATGCCGTCGCCGGACGGCCTTTCGATACCCGGCTCATGGGCGCTCTGGAAAGTCTGGCCAACCGCGGTTACACGGACGGTTTTTTCCAGCGCCACGAAACCCACGAGTTGCAGAACTACCGACAGGGTGCCTCCATGGCCAGCCGTTCGCAGTTCGTGGGTGAGATCCTGGAACAGGCGGATGGCTGGGCGCTGGTAGAGGTGAAGAACAGGTTTGCCGTCGGTGACCGCATGGAACTCATCAGCCCCCGGGGCAATTCCGGCTTCCGCCTGGAAGCCATGACCGACAAGGAGGGCAATCCCCTGGAGGTGGCGCCGGGAAGCGGCTGGCAGGTGCGGATTCCCTTGTCGGGAAAGGCGCCGGCGTTCTCCCTGCTTACCCGGGAGCTGGGATGATTGGGGAAACGCCTTTTGTCCACGATGGGGACTGGCTGCGCCTGAAGCAGGGGATCCTGGAAATCGCCGGTGCGGAAGTCATGAGCCGTTTCCATCATGTGAGGGCCACCCTGAAGGCCGATGGCAGCCTGGTCACCGAGGCGGATAAAGCCATGCAGCGGGCCGTGGAAAGTTTTCTTGGTAAACACTGGCCAGAATATGCCTTCCTGGGGGAGGAATCGACATGCCAAGTCCAGGACGAGGCCCTGTTGCAGACGGGCGGATGCTGGATTCTCGACCCCTTGGACGGTACCACCAATTTCAGTCACGGCTTTGAAATGTTCAGTGTTTCCCTGGCGCTGCTGGTGGGCGGGGAAGTGGTGCTGGGCCTGGTGCTGGATCCCCTGCGGGGCGAGCTGTTCGCGGCGCGCCGTGGAAAGGGGGCCGAACGGGGCGGCCTACCCCTACGGATCGCCACAGTGCCCGAATCACTTGGCGCCTGCCTGGCGCTGGTGGACTTCAAACGCCTTCCGGAGCCGCTGGCTTCCTTCATGGCGGTGCATCCGCCTTATGCTTCCCAGCGCAACCTGGGCACCGTGGCCCTGGATTGGTGCTGGCTGGCTGCCGGGCGGGCAGATATCTATCTCCATGGCGGGCAAAAGCTCTGGGACTACGCAGCGGGGCATCTCATCTTCAGGGAAGCGGGAGGCGCGGCCTGCACTCTGGAAGGGGAGCCGGTGCCGGTGCTGGATACCTGTCCCCGCTCTGCTGTGGCAGCGGGCAGTCAGGCCCTGCTGGATGCCTGGATGGAAGCCATAGCAGTCTGTTGAAAAAACACTGTTTTCCGCTATCCCTGATAGAGGAAGCATCCTGACTTGGCAGCTCCATTCTTGTGTTTGCAAAAGCGTCCGCAATAGTTTCCGAGTTAAGGAATATCAAGGACATCTTCCGTCCGACATATTATAAAACCCGTTGGATAGCAGAGAAATCAACTGTTTCCAGGCCGGGAGGATGGATCGTGATATCGCCAAACGCATCAAAGTGGTTTTTTGGAAGCCTGTTATGGGGTTGCCTGCTTGTCACGCCGTGGACCATGGCGGAAGAGGCCCCGGAGCCCATTCCCACCGGCGGCGTGGAACTGGGTATCTCCGAATACACGGACATAGGCAACAGGGGCAAGGTGGACAATCCCGTCACCAAGCTGGATAAGGACAAGCAGCGCAAGTTCACCACGGACCATACCAAGCTCAAGGAATTGCAGGGGCCATTCAGCAGTGGACCGGAGGTCACCCGTGCCTGCCTGGGCTGCCACAACACCGCCGGCCACCAGTTCATAAGGAACAAGCACTGGACCTGGAGTTACACTCATCCCGTGACCGGTCAGAAACTGGGCAAGCGCATCCTCATCAACAACTTCTGCACCAATGCCCGGGGCAACGAAGGCATGTGCGCCCAGTGTCATGCCGGTTACAACATGAAGGACAGCAATTACGATTTCACCAACGAGGAGAACATCGATTGCCTGGTTTGTCACGAGTCCACCGGCACCTACTACAAGACACCGCCCACCCGGGGAAACAAGGCCTGCTCCGTCATGTTCGAGGGCAAGAAACCCATCGACTGGGTGAAGGTGGCTCAGAATGTGCGCTTGCCGGCGCGCAGCAACTGCGGCACCTGCCATTTCTACGGGGGTGGCGGCGACAACGTCAAGCACGGTGACCTGTCCTCCGTGCTGTTCCATCCGCCCCGGGACGTGGACGTGCATATGTCTGAGGAGGGAGAGAACTTCGCCTGCATCATCTGCCACGTGGGTGAAGGGCATGAATGGGCCGGCAGCCGCTACAACATGATCGCCAGGGACGAGAAAGAACACGCGCGTCCCAAACCGGGCCTGGAGCGGGAGACGGCTACCTGTGAAAGCTGCCATGGCGACAAGCCCCATCCCCTGAACGTCAAGGGCCTGAAGCTCAACGACCATGTGGACCGGGTGGCCTGTGAGAGCTGCCATATCCCGGCCTTTGCCCGGGGGGGCGTGGCCACCAAGGTGGACTGGGACTGGACCACCGCCGGGCGTACCCGCAACGGGGAAGGCTACAAGGAGGAGGGCTACCAGCAGGGCAATGGGGAGTGGCGTCATACCTACAAGTCCATCAAGGGCAGCTTCAAGTACGCCGAGAACGTGGTACCTGTCTATCGCTGGTTCGATGGCGTGATGCGCTACACCACCATAGAAACGCATTTCGATCCCAGCAAGCCCGTAAACATCAATTCCTTCAGCGGCGATCCCGGTGACCCGAACTCCCGCATCTGGCCCTTCAAGCGCATGCACACCAAACAACCCTATGACAAAGGCAACAACACCCTGGTGTACATGCATCTGTGGGGTGATGATGATGCGGCTTTCTGGGGCAACTATGATTTCGCCAAGGCCATCAAGGTGGGCATGGAGAAGAACGGCATCCCCTACAGTGGTGAATATGGTTTCGTGGACACTTATTCCTGGTGGCCCATCAATCACATGGTGGCGCCGAAGGAAAATGCCCTGGCCTGTGATGAATGCCATGCAAAACAGGGACGCCTGGCGGAAGTAAAAGGTTTCTACATGCCGGGCCGGGACGCGCCCCGCTGGCTTGATATGCTGGGTCTGTTGATGGTGGTGGGTTCCCTGGGGGGTGTGGCCGGTCATAGCCTGCTGCGCATACTCCTGGCAGGAAGGAGGAAAGACTGATGCCTGTACGCAGTGTAAAAATTTTCAGTGGATTCGAACGCTTCTGGCACTGGACCCAGATGACCATCATCTTCCTGCTGCTGTTCACCGGCCTGCGCATCCATGGCGTGCATGAACTCATCGGTTTCGACCAGGCCGTGGAGTTGCACACCTGGGGTGCCATCGCCCTGATGTTGCTGTGGGTGTTTGCCATCTTCTGGCACCTGACCACCGGCGCCTGGCGCCACTATCTCCCCACGGTGAACGGCCTGTGGCCGGTGATGCGCTATTACGCCTGGGACATTTTCAAGGGCAAGCCCCATCCCTACCGCAAGCATTTCTGGCGCAAACACAATCCCTTGCAGGCCATGACCTATGCAGCTTTGAAGCTCATGCTGTTTCCGGCCATCTGGATTTCCGGCCTGGCTTACCTGTTCTACAATTACTGGCAGGGCGGCATCAGCAATCCCTGGCTGTACTGGGTGGCCAATATCCATGTCCTCAGCGCCTATGCCATCCTGAGTTTCGTCATTATCCATGTGTACATGCTCACTACTGGCGATTCCTTCCGTCATCACCTCATGCCCATGATTAGCGGGTATGACGAAGTGCAACTTACGGATGCCGAACTGGCCTATCTCGAGCAGGATGAACCCAATCGCCTGAAATGATGTGACGCTCGTTCTTCCTGCGTGCTGCAGGAAGGGCGGGTTCTTCGATCCAGGTTCATGTTTCCACACTTTTCTGGTGCTATGCTGCACTGATGGGCATCTCTGCTGGATGCCTTTCCCCTCGCATATGGAGTAACGAATGATGTCAAAGAAACGGGTGTTTTCCTTCAAGGAAGGTGATGGCAAGAACAAGCAGCTGCTGGGCGGCAAGGGCGCCAATCTTTGCGAGATGACCCAGATTGGTTTGAATGTGCCGCCAGGATTCGTGGTTTCCACGGAAGCCTGCCTGGAGTACCTGGAAAGCGATTCCGATGAACTGCCCCCCGGGGTGATGGACGAGATACGCGAGCAGATGCAGGCTGTAGAGGCAGCTACGGGAAAAGGATTCGGCGATGCGGAAAACCCATTGCTGGTGTCCGTGCGCTCGGGTTCCGCCATGTCCATGCCCGGCATGATGGACACCATTCTCAACCTGGGGCTGAACGAAAGAACCCTTCAGGGAGAGATCCGCCAGACGGGGGATGAGCGCTTTGGCTATGATTCCTACCGCCGTTTCATCCAGCTGTTCGGCAAGGTGGCTCTGGGTATTTCCGACGAGCTGTTTGACGAGGAATTCAACCAGGTCAAGGAGCGTGCTCATGTCACGGAAGACGTGGGACTGTCGGCGGATGACCTGAAGGAGATCAGCCAGCGTTTCCTCAAGGTGGTGGAGCAGGCCACGGGCAAGCCCTTTCCCGAAGACCCCTACGAGCAGCTGGAAATCGCCGTCAAGGCTGTGTTCCGCTCCTGGATGGGCAAGCGCGCCGTGGACTACCGCCGGGAGTTCAATATCACCCCCGACATGGCCAATGGCACGGCGGTGAATGTCTGCACCATGGTGTTTGGCAACCGTGGCAACGACTCGGCCACGGGCGTGGCCTTCACCCGCAATCCCGCCACCGGCGAGAACAAGCTCTATGGCGAGTACCTGGTCAATGCCCAGGGCGAGGACGTGGTGGCGGGGATACGCACGCCAAAGCCCATCGACCGCCTGGCCGATGAGATGCCGAAGATGGCCAGGGAAATCGAGGAACTGCGCCAGAAGCTGGAAGCCCATTACCGGGAAGTGCAGGATTTTGAGTTCACCATCGAACGTGGCACTCTCTATTGCCTGCAGACCCGCAACGGCAAGATGAACGCCACCGCCATGGTGCGCACCTCCGTGGAAATGGAGAGGGAAGGGCTCATCGACCGCAAGCAGGCCCTGCTGCGCATCCAGCCGGAGGACCTGGAACAGATGCTCTATCCGCGCCTGGACCCCAATGCCAGGGTCACGCCCCTGGCCCAGGGCCTACCGGCCTCCCCCGGCGCGGCCAGCGGTCACGTGGTCTTCGATGCCGACCGGGCCGAGGCGGAAGGCCGCAAGGGCCGGGATGTGATTCTGCTGCGCGAGGAGACCAAGCCCGAGGACATCCACGGCTTTTTCGCCTCCCGGGGCATACTCACCAGCCGGGGCGGAAAAACCTCCCATGCCGCCGTGGTGGCCCGGGGCATGGGCAAGCCCTGCGTGGCGGGCGCCGAGGGCATTCAGGTAGATGTTCTGCTGCGCGAAGCCCTGGTGGGCGATACGGTCATCCGCGAGGGCGATCTCATCACCATAGACGGTACCAGTGGCAAGGTCTACCTGGGCCGGGTGCCCACGGTGGAGGCTGATTTCTCCGCCGAGCTGAACATCCTGCTGGGTTGGGCGGACGAAGCCGCCCGGCTTACGGTGATGGCCAATGCCGATACGGCGGTGGATGCGGACCGCGCCTTGAAATACGGCGCCAAGGGCATAGGCCTGTGCCGCACGGAACGCATGTTCAATGCCGTGGAGCGCCTGCCCGTGGTCATCGAGATGATCATGGCCGAGACCGCTGAGCACCGCCGCCAGGCCCTGGAGAAACTGCTGCCCATGCAGCGCCAGGACTTCCAGGAATTGTTCGAGGTCATGGCGCCTCATCCCGTGACCATCCGTCTTCTCGATCCGCCCATCCATGAATTTCTGCCTAGCGAAGAGCAGCTGCGGGATGACCTGCAATATCTCCACCGGCTGAAGGAATCCGTGCGTGGCATGGAGGTGCTGGCGGGCACCCTGTCTCTCCTGGGGGAAGCCGCTTCCCTGCCGGAACAGCCCGTGGATTCCCACCAGGTGGAAGAAGCCATTCTCAAGAAAGAGACCATGCTCAAGAAGGTGCGTGCCCTGTATGAAACCAACCCCATGCTGGGACACCGGGGGGTGCGCCTGGGCATCACTTTCCCGGAAATCTACGAGATGCAGATTCGCGCCGTGCTGGAAGCCGCCATGGCCTGCGACCGCAAGGGACTGGAGGTGCATCCCAAGATCAAGGTGCCCCAGGTCTGCACCGCCCAGGAGCTGCTGTTCGTGAAAGGCATCGTGGACAGGGTCAGTGCAGAGCTGGAGGCCGAGTTGGGGCACAGGCTGTGCTTTCAGTTCGGCACCATGATAGAGGTGGTACGGGCCTGCATGCGTGCCGACAGCCTGGCGGAAGAAGCGGCCTTTTTCTCCTTTGGCACCAATGACCTCACCCAGGCCACTTTCTCTTTTTCCCGGGAGGATGCGGAGAACAAGTTTCTGCCCCTGTACAACGAGCGGGGCATCCTCCAGAACAATCCCTTCGACGTGCTGGACGAGAAAGGGGTGGGCAAGCTCATGCAGCTGGCGGTGAAGTGGGGCAGGGAACAGCGTCCGGATCTGCTGGTGGGTATCTGCGGTGAGCATGGCGGCCACCCGGCCTCCATCCATTTCTGTCACCGTATCGGCCTGGACTACGTATCCTGCTCCGCGCCTCGCATCCCCGTGGCGCGCCTGGCGGCGGCTCATGCTGCCCTGTGTGAGGACTGCTGAGTAGTGGATTGTCGGGCTAAAGCCCGAGCTACAGCCATAACCTGGCTTCGTGTCGCGGCTCAGTCCATGTTTTTGCGGTGAACCGGCGGAAAGCAGTCCGAGGGAATATCCGGCTTCAGGCCGAAATCCCGTAGGGATACGTCCAGGGCGCACTGGTCGCTGAGCATATGCAGCAGCGGAGGGCGAGGGTCGTTGTCGTGAACCCGCTCGCAGGCTTCCACGCACTGCATGCACTGGGTGCAGGTAAACATCTTGCGCTTGATGCTGCGCGGTTTGAGGCGCATGGGGCAGGCGTGTTCACAGGAAGCGTCACAGTCCGCGCACTGGGCCGAGCGGGCCCGGTCGAAGCCCACCACCAGGGCTTTCTTGTTCCCCATCCACACCAGGCTCTGTGCCAGACCGATGACGCAGCCAAAACGACAGAACAGGTGACGGGCGAAGGTGAACTCGATGATGAACAGCAGCGTGGCCACGCCGATGAACAGGGCCTGGTTGCGGGTCAGGCTCAGGTGGAACAGGTTGTAGTAGATTTCTTTTGGTGGCAGCAGGTAGGTGATGAGCACCACTGCCCAGAGAAAGGAGAAACCCAGGATGACCAGCACCGTCAGCCACCACCATCTGCGGTTCACGGGCACACAGGTGCCATCCGCCTGCTGTTCCGGCAGGGGTTCCCTGTCCCACAGTGACAGCTTGCCCGAGGCCCTGCGCATAAAATGGTTGATGGTTTCCACCACGGAAAAATGGGGGCACAGCCAGCCACAATACAGACGGCCCCATTTCCAGGAGATCCAGATGCCCAGGCCGATGACCAGCCCCAGGGGCAGGAAAAAGCGCAGGCCCATGTTGGCGGCCATTTCCATGGCCCCGATTTCACCGCTGCGAAAGGCGTCTATGCCCAGGGTCCAGGGAAAGGTGAGGAAATAGAAATGGTTCTGTTCCAGGTCGAAGCGGAACAGATCGAACACCGGCGCCAGGATGAACAGCAGAAAGAACCCTGTACGCCAGGCCAGCCGTTGTTTCTGTGTCTTGTTCACAAGGGTCTCCAGAGGGTGTTCGGATAGTATCCCGGCTTTCCTTTCCGGGGTGGCCATCGTGCCGTGATTTGTTTGTGATATTTTTGTGACAGTCAAAACATGATGTCTAGTCCTCGCGCAACAGCATATAGCCGGTGCCGGACAGGGTCTTTATCTCCAGTTCAGGCAGCTTGTTACGCAGGCGGCGCACCAGTGAGCGCAGGGATGAGCCGCCCACCACCACGTCCTGCCACACATGATCCTCGATGGCCTTGGCGGAAACCGGCTTGTTCATGCCCAGGGCAAGGATCTGCAACAGCAGGAGTTCCTTGCGGCTGAGCATCACCGGGTGATCGTTGTGGCTCAGGCTCAGGGGAGAGAGGCAAAGCTGATAACCCTTCCCGAGTTCCAGCTGTTTTTCCGGGAGCAGCTGGCGGTAGCGGTTCAGCTCCCGCTCCGTGTCCTGACGCCTGCGATTGTTGCGATACGCCTGAATCAGGTTGCCGCAGGTGACCAGGAAGGGATGCAGGGCCTCGGCCAGGGCCTTGTCGTAACCGGGCCGGCGGTTGGCAATGCCCACCATGCCCAGGAGCTGGCCTCCACCATAGAAAGGCAGGCCCATGAAAGTGTTCAGGGGCGGATGTCCCTTTGGCAGGCCGCCGCTGCGGGGGTCCCTGGCCGGGTCATTGGAGATTACCTGCTGACCGGTCTTGAGCACGCTGCCGTAGAGGCTGTCCAGCTTGGAAAACTCCATGCCCTTCTGCCGGTTTTCCTCGTACAGAGCCCGGGTATCCGCGTTCCAGGCAATATTGGTGGTGGCGTAGCATTTCACATAGGGCTGTTCCCGTTCATCGTGGAATACCTCGCCAATGAAGCCATATTCCGAGTCCGTGATCTCCAGCAGGGCCTCCAGCAGGCCGTTGAACAGCACATGAGGGTTGGTTTCACAGATATAGTGCGAAAGCACCGTGGTGATGGCCTCGAGGAGATCTCTTTCGGTGATGGGGGCTGAGGGCTTGCCGTTCACGACGGGTCTTGAAGAATGGTGCAGATGATATGCCTTTCCCTGCGAGGGCCATCAAACTCGCAGAAGAAGATGTTCTGCCAGGTAGACAGCCCCAGCTTGCCGTCCATCAGGGGGATGCTCTCCGATGGGCCCACCAGGCCGGATTTCAGGTGGGAGTCACCGTTGCCGTCCTGCCGGTCATGCAGCCATACGCCCCGGGGAATCAGCTTGCGCAACAGGTTCACCACGTCGGTCTGCACACTGTCGTCCCAGTTCTCCTGGATCATGATGGCGCCCGTTGCGCCCTGGGCATAAATGTTGACCAGGCCGTCACGGATGCCGCTTTGGGCCACCAGGGCTTCCACCCGGGGAGTGATGTCCACCAGAACTTCCCGCTCACTGGTGCTGATGGTGATGATCTCGCGCATGGTTCAGTGCCCGCAGTCGTTTCATGAGATTGTCGTAGTGGCTGCCCCGCCAGTAGATCTTGCCGCACCGGCTGCAGCGGAAGAAATCCCGGTAGTATTTTCTGGTCAGGGGTTCCAGCTTATGCGCAATCTTCTCCTTGGCGATGACCTGGATCAAGCCGTTGCAGTCGGTGCAGCGGCGGAAGGGATGGATCTGCTGCCACAGGGCCAGGCGTTCCAGTATCTCCACCACCTGCTCGTCGGGCTGGTCCGAGCGTATCCAGTAGCCGTCCAGGATGTCACGGTGGAACAGCAGCCGGCGGTCCCGGGTGAGAATGATGCGGGACTCTTCAATCGAAATATCCACGATTTCCCTGTCGTCCAGGTCATTGCGCCAGGTTGTGTCGAAGCCCAGGAGACGCAGCCAGCGGGCCAGTTTTCCCAGATTCACGTCCACCACGAAGGAAGGGGTATGCTCAGGGGGCGCCGGATGCCGGGGATGGACGTCCACCCGGTCTCCCGGACGCAGCTGGTAGCCGAAACCCGCCGGGGTGTCGTTGACCCGTATCTCGCCGACCTCCGAATGGGGCACCCCCAGGGCTTCCACGGGATCCTTGATGCCGGGAGCATCCCGGAACCGGTAGGTCAGGGGGGCGTGACGCTGTGACGGCAGCAGCAAATCGTTCAGGCAGCCATGGAAGCGGAACTGGGCGACATGGGGTTTCATTGGAAGAAAACTACCATGATTCGGGTTATAATCCAGCCCTCGCAATTTCGGAGACCGGCCATGACTCGCAGCGCCAGCGTGGAGCGCAACACCCTGGAAACACAGATCAGCGTAAAGCTGGATCTGGATGGCCAGGGCAGGGGAAAATTCGATACCGGCGTGCCTTTCCTGGAGCACATGCTCGACCAAGTGGCCCGCCATGGCCTCATCGACCTGGACATCACCGCCAAGGGTGATTTGCACATCGACGCCCACCACACGGTAGAGGACCTGGGCATCACCCTGGGCCAGGCTTTTGCCCAGGCCGTGGGCGACAAGAAGGGCATCCGCCGCTACGGCCATGCCTATGTGCCCCTGGACGAGGCCCTGTCCCGGGTGGTCATCGATCTCTCCGGCCGTCCCGGCCTGGAGATGCCCGTGGATTTTCGCCGTTCCATGATCGGGGAGTTCGACGTGGACCTGTTCCACGAGTTCTTCCAGGGCTTCGTGAACCACGCTCTGGTGACCCTGCATATCGACTGCATCCGCGGCAGCAATGCCCACCACATCGCCGAGACCATCTTCAAGGCCTTCGGTCGCGCTTTGCGCATGGCCCTTGAAGAGGATCCGCGCCTGGCCGGCGCCATTCCCTCCACCAAGGGCAGTTTGTGATGGGACAGAAGATCGCCGTGCTGGACTATGGCATGGGCAATTTGCGCTCCGTGTCCAAGGCCATCGAACACGTGGCTCCCGATGCCGAGGTGCGGGTCACCGACGATCACCAGTGGATCAAGGCGGCGGACCGGGTGGTGTTCCCCGGCCAGGGCGCGGCGCGGGACTGCATGGCCGCCATCGGCCGGCATCACCTGAACCGCGAAGTGCGCGAGGCCATGGAGAGCAAGCCCTTCCTGGGTATCTGCATGGGCCTGCAAGTGCTCATGGAATTCAGCGAGGAGAACGATGGCACCGAGCTGCTGGGCATATTCCCCGGCCGGGTGCGACGGTTTGCCGCCGACATGCCCGGTGATGACGGCCTGTCCCTGAAGATTCCCCACATGGGCTGGAGCCGGGTGAAACAGCGCCGGCCGCATCCTTTGTGGGAGGGCATAGAGGACGGCGCGCGGTTCTATTTCGTGCACAGTTACCATGTGGTGCCCGAGGATGAGGAACTGGTGGCGGCGACCACGGATTATGGCGTGGAATTCGTCAGCGCCATCAGCCGGGATAATCTGTTCGCCGTGCAGTTCCATCCGGAAAAAAGCGCGGACGCCGGTTTGCGTCTGTTGAAGAATTTTGTCAGTTGGGAGCCAAGCTGATGTTGCTCATTCCCGCAATCGATTTGAAAGACGGCCAGTGCGTGCGCCTCAAGCAGGGGCGCATGGAAGACGATACGGTGTTCTCCGACCAGCCGGTGGATATGGCTGGCCGCTGGGTGGAGGCCGGCGCGCGGCGCCTGCACCTGGTGGACCTCAACGGCGCCTTTGCCGGCGAGCCGGTGAATGGCGACGCCATCCGCGCAATCGCGGCCAAATATCCTGACCTGCCCATCCAGGTGGGCGGCGGCATCCGCGACGAGGCCACCATTGAAGCCTACCTGAAGGCCGGGGTGAGCTACTGCATCATCGGTACCCAGGCGGTGAAGGAGCCGGAATTCGTCGCCCGCGCCTGTCAGTCCTTTCCCGGCCACATCATCGTGGGCCTGGACGCAAAAGACGGCATGGTGGCCATCAATGGCTGGGCGGAGGTCACGGACCAGGAAGTCACTCAGCTGGCGAAACGGTTCGAGAACGACGGCGTATCCGCCATCGTCTATACGGACATCGGCCGCGACGGCATGATGACCGGCTGCAACGTGGAGGCCACCACCACCCTGGCCAACGCCATCAACATCCCGGTCATCGCTTCCGGCGGCATCACCAATCTGCGGGACATCGAGGCCCTGTGCCAGGCGGACACCAACAACATCATGGGCGCCATCACTGGCCGGGCCATTTACGAAGGCACCCTGGATTTTGCCGAAGGCCAGAAACTGGCCGACGAGCTGAGCTGCTGACATGGGTCTGGCCAAGCGCATCATTCCCTGCCTGGACGTGGACAACGGCCGCGTGGTCAAGGGCGTGCAGTTCGTGGACATCCGCGATGCCGGCGACCCCGTGGAAGTGGCCCGCCGCTACAACGAGGAAGGCGCCGACGAGATCACCTTCCTGGACATCACCGCCAGCTCCGACAACCGCGAAACCATCGTCCATGTGGTCGAGCAGGTGGCCTCGGAAGTGTTCATCCCCCTTACCGTGGGCGGCGGCATCCGCACCGTGGAGGACGTGCGCCGCATGCTGCTGGCCGGGGCGGACAAGGTCGCCATCAA
>Ga0256832_1000357_pt1 | contig 28558 bp, 21 predicted proteins | sample 134614metaG_FD_190534 | JGI IMG/M metagenome (GOLD analysis project Ga0256832, IMG submission 190534) | Hydrothermal vent microbial communities from Lau Basin, Pacific Ocean - 134-614 | ecosystem: Environmental > Aquatic > Marine > Hydrothermal vents | place: Pacific Ocean: Lau Basin | collected...
TCTAGCTCTTCAAGCTTTTCCTCGCTCCTTATGGCAATTGAATCGGGATCATAGCGGTCTTCGTTGGTCTTGACCTGGTTAAAGTCCACCTCGGCACTAACCCTTACCACTGCCTTTTGGGGCCCAAGGGCATCTTCGAGCATGGTCTGAATCTTGTGCTTGAAATAGTCTTCAAGGCGTTTCCTGTAGGTAAACTGCAGGCTTGCCTTGGCCTTTAATGGGTCCTTGAGCTGCATCTTGGCCTCGTACAGAACGTTACCCGTGGTATCCACAACGGTTACATTGTCCTTTTTGAGCCTTGGCACAGCGCTTGCCACAAGGTGCACTATTCCCAGTACCTGGTTTTGAGAAAGCTCCTGTCCCCTCTTGAGCTCGAGCACTATTGATGCGCTTGGCTCCTGTCTCTGGCCAACAAAAAGGCTGTCCTTGGGTTTTGCTATGTGTACGCGAACGGTCTTTACCTGGGGGAACCTGGCGATGGTTTTTTCAAGCTCGCCCTGCAGTGCCCTCTGATAGTTGACCTGCTGGACAAAATCAGTGGTGCCAAGGCTTGACTTGTCAAATATCTCAAAGCCAACTGTGCTGCCCCTTGGCAGGCCCTGGCTTGCAAGGGAAAGCCTTATGTCATATACCTTGTCTTCTGGCACCTTTATGGTGCTGCCCCCCTGGGCAACCTTGTAGGAGATGCCCTTTTTCTTGAGCCACTGGACGATCTCGCCTGCATCCTTCTGGTCAAGATCCGTGTAAAGGACCTTGTAAGTCGGGGTGTTTATAAGGAGAAAAAGGGCAGTAAAACCTGCCAGCACCCCTACAACCACAAGGCCTGCTATGACCTTTTGCCTGATGCTAAGGTCTTCATATAGTTTTTTTAGCTGTGAAACATAGTCAGCAGGGCTGGCCATATCTTTTTCCTCTCCTCAGGCGGCTTTGGTTATCTAAAACTGAAGCCTCATGATCTCTTCATAGGCGCTAAGGGCCTTGTTCCTCATCTGTACGAACATCCTGAAGTTTATGTCCGCCTTTGTTATTTCAAGCATCACCTCTGGGATATCCATCTCCTCGCCTGCTGCAAGGCGTGCAGCCATATCATCCGCATGGGTCATCTGGGCGTTTAACTTCTCAAGGCCCTTTTCCACCATGCTTGAAAAGGTTGGCCTTTCGGTCTTTGCGCCAGCCCCTTGCGGCTCAAAAGTCCCTGTTGAAGCCCCGCCCTTTGGCAGGGGGCTTATGGCCTGCCCTGTTGCGTTAATCTGCGACACCTTTGGCCTCCTCCCTATCTGATGATATCTATTGCCTTTATGGCCATGTTCTTTGCAGAATCAAGGGCCGAGATGTTTGCCTCATAGGCCCTCTGAGCGCTCATGATGTCCACCATCTCCTCCATGACGTTGACGTTTGGCATCTTCACCATGCCGTTTTCGTCTGCATCCGGATGGTCAGGGTCGTAAACCTCCATGAAAGGGGTCTTGTCGTCTACGATTTCTGCTACCTCAACGGTCTCAAGGGCCCTTTTTAGACTTGCATCAAATCCGTCTTTCTCACCCACCTCGCCTGCCCCCTTACCATCCAAGGGCACTGAACGAAAGACCACTGACTTTGCCCTGTAGGGCCCTCCGTCTATGGTCCTTGTCACGTGGGCATTGGCAAGGTTCATGGAAGCGACATTCAACCTTGTGCGTTCGGCCCTCAGGCCCTTTGCGCTGATTGTAAAGGAAGTAAAAAGGTTCATGGCTTACCTCCCTCGGTAATGGCGGTCTTTAATATCTCAAATTTCTTTATGAGCATCTGGGTGGTCAGCTGGTACTCTATGTTGTTTTTGGAAAGCCTTGCCATCTCCTCGTCAAGGTCAACGTTGTTGGGAACACCCTTCTCGGTGGACTGCTCCAGGGATGGCCTTACGAGCCTTGGCCGACTGGTGATGTGGCGGCCGTTGGTGGTTCTTAGGGGAATATCAGCCTGCCCCTCCCCTTCCTTCTTAAGGCCTTTGTCCTTAAGATAGGACTCCATGACCTGTTCAAAGTTGATGTCCTTTGCCTTGTAACCAGGGGTGTCTATGTTGGCTATGTTCGAGGATATGGCCGCATTCCTTTTTGCCCTGAGACTGAGGGCCTTTCCCATTATGTCTACTACCGGTCCGAATATATCTTTCATGTCATCCTCACAACACCAGCCCGATGTTTCTGTACTCGGCAAGCTTGTTCCTCAAGGTCCTTACGCTAATGCCTAGAAGCTTTGCGGCATGGGTCCTGTTGCCCTTAGTTTTAGAAAGGGCCCTTTTTATCATCTCTTTTTCCACCTCACCGAGATTGAACGTCTCTTCCCCAATGGCAACCTGCCCTGATGAAGAGGCAGAAATTGCCTCGTCAGAAAACTCTTCTCCAAGCAAATCCTGCAGGGTTATTTCATCTGTCTGGGCAAGAAGTACGCCCCTTTCCACTATGTTCTTAAGTTCCCGCACGTTTCCGCTCCACTTTTTCTGTTCAAGGGACTCAAGAACACCATTAGCAAATTTGAGCCCATTTTTCCCATACTCCCTTGAAAAATATTCAAGAAAGTGCTCTGCAAGAAATGAGATGTCCTCCTTTCTTTCTCTTAGTGGCGGAACCTTAAGAGGAATGACGTTCAGCCTGAAGTAGAGGTCCTCCCTGAACTTTCCGGAACGAACCGCAGCGAGGACGTCCCGGTTGGTTGTGGCAACAACCCTGACATCCACCGGTATGGGGTTGTAGCCGCCAAGCCTGTCCACCTCCCCTTCCTGCAGTACCCTTAATAGCTTTGCCTGAAGCGGCATGGCCATTTCGGTAATCTCGTCAAGGAGTATGGTGCCGCCGTCTGCCAGCTCAAATTTTCCTATCTTCTTCATTATAGCCCCGGAAAAGGCCCCTTTTTCATGGCCAAAAAGCTCGCTTTCAAGAAGTGTCTCGGGAAGGGCAGCGCAGTTAAGGGCCACAAAGGGGCCATCTGCCCTGTCACTTTCCGCATGGATGTACCTGGCAAGGAGCTCTTTTCCCGTGCCGCTTTCTCCCTGGATAAGAACCGTAGCCTTGCTTTTTGCAACACTTCTTGCCTGGGAAAGGACCTTTTCCATGGCAGGGCTTTTGGTCAGAATCTTGTATTTGTCAAAATTCCGACGCTTTTGAGAATGCCTTTTATCTTTCTTTGTCTGGACATCCTCTATGTCCTTTTTCTTGTCTTTTTTCACCCGGGGTGTGGATAAGGCCCTTTTTATCACGAAACCAAGAATATCCGCGGACCAGGGTGGAAGCCTGAAATCCATGGCCCCAAGCTCCATGACAAGCTGGGCATCCTCCACCGTGGCCTCTCGTGCAAGGACGATCACCCTGGCCTCTGTTTCGCTCTCATCCATGGCCCTTAAAAACTCTACTGCGTCAAAGGAATCCTGCTGGTGAAAGACCAGACAGAGAACGAACTGCCCCTTTTTAAGAAGGCCAAGGGCCATCTGGATATCAGGCGCCATGGTGATCTCAAAGCCCATGTCTTCAAGACTGGACTGAAGCTCCATCCGCTCCTTTACGCCACCACCGGCAACCAGGACCCTTTGCCCTTTCTTTTGGAAAAAATCTTGAAAGTCTGTCATAGCTGGCTTCCAGCCTTCTCCCAGAATTTATAATAGGACGCCTCCGCCTTAGAGGCCTTTGCCCAGAACCCCTTCTCCCCTTTTGCCGCCTCTGCCCACAAGATTTTTGCCTTTCTAGGGTCCTTGCCAACAGAAGAGGCAAGATTCAGCCTGAAGTGATTGGCAGGGTCTTTACCGTCCAATCCGTTAAGGAGCCTGTAGGCCTTAAGGGCCTCTTGCGGCTCACCAAGGCTAAGGGCCTCATCACCCCATCTTCTTGTAAGGGCAATCTTTTCTTCCCTTGGGATTAGAGCCTTGTGGCTTTTGTATATCTGCCAGGCGGTGTCCCACTCCGCCAGGTATATGGCCCCAAGGATTGCCTGATTCACGTTTTCCCTGGCTGGCTTGATGTTTATACTGTCCATTGCCATATTAAGGGCTGCCCTGTAGTCCTTTTGCCAAAGGGCCAAAACGGATTTATAAAGGAGCCCCCTGGCTCCCATGGACTCTTCAGGACAGTAGAGGTTCAGCAGGGTAATGGTGTCCTGGGCTGAACGAAGCCTCCTCTCCTTTATTATCTGCCCGGTCCAGTCCATTAAAATGGTGCACCGAAGGGAACCATCTGACGTTGTATCCCAGGCCCTTTGATAGGAAAGAAGGCTTGCAAGGCCCAGACCCACTCTTTCTTCAGCCTTGGCCAGCAAAAGATAGTGTCTTGCCACCTTGAGGGCGTCAATCTTGCGCCTGTTTGAAAAGTAAAAGTTTATAAGCTGAAGGGGACGGCCTTTTGTTAAAAAGCCTTCATCTGCCTTCACAAGGGCCGTCACTGCCTGTCTCCTGGCCTGTTTTACCCATGCTGAATTTCCATTAAAATAGTTTAAAAAGGCCCAGTATTCCTTTAAGGCCTCAAGGGGCCTTCCCCCTTCTAAGAGCTTTCCCTGAAGCTCAACCCACTTTCTCTCAAGGGCATCTTTCATGAACTGGTAGATTTCTAGATAGGCCCCTGACTTCTTTCCAACCATGGGCCTTAGGGACTCCACTATCTTTTTCAGTTCTGAAACCTTGTAGTCTCCACCCACAAGGCCGTTTTTGGCCTGATCTGCCATGAGAAGAATCTCTTTTGAGTAGGGGCTTTTGGGATCTTCCCGCAAATACCTTTCCGCCAGCAACAGGGCCTTAAGATAATCCTTCTTTCTAAGCTCTGTGGCCACGTACTCGCGCTTTACCTCCCTGGTGAGAGGATGTGTGGGATAGCGCTTTAGAATCTCCTTGTAGACCTGCTCGGATTCGTAATAGTCTGGGGCTGAAACCCGACCTTTGGTGTAACGCGAAAGGCGCTCTCTTGCCTCTTCCTTTAGCTGCAACATGCGAAACCGTGCAAAAAGATACTCTGGTTGCCCCTTGAAATCCCGTCTTATGAGGGCATAGTATTTCCTGGCCTTTAACACCTCTCCCATACGCCTGTAGGTCTCGGCTATGTGAAAGAGGGTGGTTGAGCGAAAACCTGGATTTCTCGTAAGATTCAGGTACCTCACCCAAAGCTCAATGGCCTTCCTGGGCCTTTTGTCATGAAGGGCAAGCCGCGCCTTAAGGTCAAGAAGCTCGGGCACGTCAACCTCTGCCATGGGAGAAGAGCCTGAAACCATCTTTGCCACCTCCCTGGCCCTCTTTACGTTGCCCCTTTCAAGGGCCTGCCTGGCCAGAAGCACCTCTGCAGTCCGGGCAGCAATACTGTCAGGAAACCGACGCATTATCTCCCTGTAAAACCGCCTGAGCTTCTTCTGGTTTCCGCTCTTTTCGTAGTAGAGAATCAGGGAGTTGAGGGCCTGGTTTGTCCACCTGCTGTTTGGAAAATAGCGGGTTACTATCTTCCAATGGGCCTCTGCCTCTGGCCAAAAGGAGACAGATGCATAGGCCTCCCCAAGTATGTAATAGGCCTCGGGGACCATCTTTGAATCAGGATACGCCTTTATGAAGTTTTTAAGCATGGATATGAGGGGCCAGGCGTCCTCCTTGAGCTTTTCTGGACTTGTCTGGTACTCCTGCCAGAACACCTCAATGGCAGGAACTATGGCCTTCCAGGCCACCTTTGCCTCTTGCTCCCTGCTGACTGCCTGAACGCTTGAACAGACAAGAAGAAACAGGAAGATGAAAAGGCAAAGCACCCTTGCCATGCCTGAGATGTCATCCCTTTCCACTTTCCAGAAATCTTTCATAACGAAATAGGCAAAAGCAAAGGGGATGCCACTAGCATCAAGGCCCTTTACCAAAAACAAAAAAGGCGGAAGCAGACACTGCCTGCAGCCGCCCCCCTGGTGCCAGGCCAGAACGGGCCTATTTCGTTACAAAGACCTCTGGATCAATATCTGGAAAGATGGGATTTGTCATCTCGAGGTTTTCAAGCCTGCAGAGGTTTGAAGGGGAGTTCCTGTCCTTGTCCCAGAAAATGGAGGCGAGGATCCAGAAACGCTCAAGGTCCTCAAAGAAATATTCCTTCATCCTGTCAACAAAATGACCATTTGATATGACAAAGGGGATGTCGCTGTTCATGCTCTGGAGGACCTCCCGGGCCGCCTGGGCCACGATCCTCCTGGCCACTGGGTCGTCATCTGCCTCGGCCTTCAGATTGTTTACCATGGCAACCAGCTCACCAATGGCCTCGTGGCTGTGTCTGTACATCCAGGAAACAGAGCCGTACATCCACTTGTCAAAGGTGCCCTTGTCTCCCCAGGAAGAGGGGTTCAGGAAGACCTCCTGGTTTCTTGGATAGCGGAACAGGTAGCTGCTTGGCGTAATGAGCTCCGTTTCGTTCTGGTTGTAGTAGAGCTTTTTCAACAGGAAATAGAGAAAATCCGTACCCTCGAACCAGTGATGACCAAAGAGCTCTGCGTCATACATGGCAACCACCAGAGGCTTTTTCCAGAACCAGTCCTTTATGTATCTGAAACGGAAGTTTCTCGATTCCATAAAGTGCTGGGCATGGCGTGCGGCCTTCTCCAGTGCCCATTGGCGGACATAAGGCTCTTTGTAGTCGTTGGAACGGGTAGTGATACGGTTGTAGCGAAGGGGGCCGCCCTTAAAGTGGAAGTCAAGGTAATCAGGGTCCCCTGGATAACCCTCCTCGCCGCTCCAGACCTGCTTACCCGTTTCAGGATCCCGTGCAAAGGCGGCAACATCGCTGCCCTTTAAAAAGACAGGGGCATGGGTGCCAAATACCACCGGGCAGTCTGCAAGGGTTACTGCATGCGTCTCAGTGAAGAAGTACCTGAGGCCTGCCTCCTGTACAAACCTTTCTATGCCTGGGACATATGCGCATTCAGGAAGCCAGATCCCCCTTGGGCTTGTGCCAAAGGTGTTTTCGTAGTCCCGAACCGCGGTATCTATCTGGGCCCTTACGGATTCAGGACGGGGCATGAAAAAGGGTAAAAATGCGTGGGTTGCCCCGCAGGTGGAAATCTCAATGTAGCCCTGCTCCTGGAACGTCCTGAAGGCCCTTGTAAGATCACAGTCATATTTCAAAAAGCAGTCCTTTATCTCCAGGAAGCGGTTAAGGTGCATCCATGCCGTGTCATGGTACTGCATGGCCTGGCGTCTTGTCCTGTCGACCTCTGCCCTGGCAAGATTTATGTGGGCATCAATATACTTTAGAAATTCTTCCTGCAGGAATGGACAACGCATCATGTTTGAAAGGGTGGGAGAGATATCCATGGAAAGCCTGAAATCCACCCCTTCTTGAGCAAGCTTTTCAAACATCAGGATAAGAGGGATGTAGGTATCCTTGACGGCCTCGTGAAACCACTCGGGCGGATAACCCATGGGCTGCCAAAAACCGCTCTCCCCATATGAGACCCTCTTTCTTATGTAGGGAAGGTGGGCATGAAGGTGAATGATGAGAAGCCCAATGGAGTTTTCTGCCGTGCCCATGACAGACTCAAGCTTCCTGTTGGTTGGATGCCCTGCGCTCAGGTTCACCTCCCTGAACTGAACGGGATTATTACCAGGAAAGAGACGGGCCGTCTGAATGGAGTTTGATACCTCAGTAAGTGGCAGAACCTCATCCCTTGATACAGCCACCAGCTGCACCCTGTACACCTTGTCCGGATGGAGGTTAAGATACCAGTTGTCCATAAGGCCAAGATGGACCTCAACGTCCTCATGCATCTGGTGAAAAAGGTTCCCAGCCCACTCATGATAGACCTTTATGTATGTCTTTACCTGAGAAGATGTCTTTTTTCTAAGGCCCTCGAGTTTGGAGGCAAGTGCATCCCTGTCCACGTGCCAGTAGGCGTAACCGCGCCTTTCATCTATTGGCAAAAGCACGATGTGATCCGGCTTTTTGGGCACGGCGCAAAAGGTGGAGTGGATGACCTCCTGGTTGAGACCTTCCTTTTTGGAACGGACAAATATCCTTGCCTGATATGCAGCCCCGTCCCTAACTCCGTGAAAGAGCCAGTGGCTGGCCCCTGGCAGGAGCACGCCTCCATGGCCTTCAACCTTATTGGCACCTTGAGGGTCGAACTCATAGAGTTCAATTTCGGTCTGGACATCTTCCCACTCAAGCCCCCTTGGCTCCAGGACCTTTTGGTATATTTCATTCCAGTCCTCTTGGGTTATCCTCCACCAGGCCCTCAACTGAACGGAGTCTTCCTCCCACACCTCCCTTTTGAGTTCAAAATATGTGGTATCCGCAGGGACGTGAACCGTGCCTGAAAAGAGCTCGCCCACAACATCCGGCTCCTGGAAATCAAGACTAAATATGATCTTTAGGACCGTGGGGTTATCCAGGTTTGCATGAAGAAGCCCGGCCTCGTCCGGAACATCCTTTCTCACAACGGTAAGGTTTATCTTCCTGAGCCTTCCCATTATTACAGCATAGTCCCCTGTACCAATCCATATCCACTCCTCTTTTGGAAGATCGTCAGAGCCAAAGGGAGGCCTGATGCAGTGAACAAAGAGATCGACCTCCTCATCCCAGTTAAGCTTGAAAGAACGCTCCACCTCGTGTTTTACCCTCTCCCAATCAATATCTGACCATGTCAGATGATGGCGCTTTGGATTTTCAGAAACAAGGCTCACCTTTGGCGTATAGTGAAAGTCCGTGGACATGTAGAGCTTGTAATGCTCCTTTAGAACAAGCCTTATTTCAAAATCCCCGCTTTCTCCAAGGTAGAACTCTGTGGAATGGAGATAGGTGCATTTCTTTTCGTAAAAGGGCTGGTCCTCTCCAGGCCTTAAGACCTGAACCCAAAGGTCCTCCATGGCCGTATTGACCCTATCCAGGAGTTCCTGATCCCAGGAAATATAAACGAGGTTTCCTGTGATCTTAACCACCACGTGGTCAAACCGATAACTGTTGCAACGAACTACTGGTTCAAGGGGCAAGACTGAAGACATACTTTGCTGTTTCCTTAAAGTGAAGTTTTTATAAAAGGATAAACTAAAGGTAGTATGCTGTTGAATCCTTCTAAGGTCAATACAAATCTCACTAAATGGGCATGCCAAAGGAGAATTAGTCTTCTATATCCATGTCCCTGAATAAGGAAAAGGGATAGTAACCGGGAAGGGAGGCGCAAAATTCCATTGGCTCTTTCCTTGTTGGGTGCGTAATTCCAAGACGCCATGAGTGGAGGGCAAGCCCGTGGCCTCCAAATATCTTTTCCCTGGAGCCATACTTTATATCACCAAGGATCGGACAGCCAAGGACCTTTGACAGCTGAACCCTAAGTTGATGAGGCCTTCCTGTTAAAGGCGCAAGACAAAGAAGAAATAATCCGCGACTTTCACCAACCATTTCCCACCTCATTATAGCCTTTTTTGCCCCAGGAGTCTTCTCATTTACCACAGAAACCACATTTGTTTTCGGGTTTTTTTTCAAAAATGTCTCAATGGTGCCGGAAAGCTGCCCTGGCCTTTCACGGACACACGCAAGATAACGCTTTCTTATCAACCTTTTTCTCAATTGATGGGAAAGGCGGGAAGCGGCCTTGGAGGTCCTTGCAAAACAGACAAGCCCTGAAACGGGCCGGTCTATCCTGTGGACTACGGCAAGAAAGACGTTTCCAGGTTTTTTGCAGGTGGTTTTTATGTAATTCTTTCCCCATTCAAGAAGGGAATAGTCTCCTGATGAATCAGGTACAACTGGCATACCAGCAGGCTTGAACAGGACCAAAAGGTGATTGTCCTCGTAGATGACTTTAGTGCTTATTTCTTCACAAACTGGCTGGTTGGTATTAATAATGTCCACTCAAGGGTTATTTAAATCTCTTCAATAGGCTAAAATTATGTCTGGTCACCTGCATACCAGGATAACTCAGGGAAAAGGATTTGTCTTGTATCAAATCGTATATGCCCTGCCTTTAAGAGGGCCAGGCATATTTAAGCCTGTCTCGGCTGGCCTATTTTCTACCTGTCGCGAAACCTTTCGTCCAATTTCCTTTGCATTTACAAAGATTTTGAGAATTCGTAATATAATTTGCAACTTGTTCAATTCCAGATTTTGTTTCAGTCAACTTTAATTATTGAGCTGGCTTCATTTTGCAATCTTTTGTAAAAAAACAATTTCCATGACATTTAAACAAAAACGATATAAAAATAAAAAATTTGAATTCAAAAAAAATGATTAAAATCAAACATATTATATTTAGTACATTAGCTAAGGAAATCGCCAAATGAAGTGCTATCTGAAATCTCTTAAGGTCAAACTCATATACAGCTTTGCAGTGGTTTTTCTTGTCACTGCATTTTCATCCATTGCCTCCATCTTTGCTATCTCCAGGGTGGAACACAAGATGGAAATAATGGAACAGATGGAGATAATCACATTACAAACACTAATCGTTCGACAGAAGGAGAAAAACTTTCTTCTCTATGGCAATCTACAGGAGCTTGCAGACGCCAAAAACCTGCTGGGGTATATCAGAAAAAAAATATCCGGGCTCGACCCCAAATACCTCGAAGACCTGGAAAATATTAATAACCTTATCAATTCTTATGAAAAAATAATAGAAGAATTCCTATCAGGGAAAGGCTATGGCAAAACCGGGAATGCATTAAAAGGGGAACTTAGGGAAAAGGGGCACACCCTCATGACCTTGATTATTAAGCGTGCCAACTCCCTCAAGGACAAGTTGGAAACAGAAGTACTAAAGTACAAGGAAATGTCTTTCCTTTTGCTTTGGGTCGCCATTCCAATTGGGCTTTTACTTTGCCTTTTCCTTGCAGAATGGATTCTTCAACCTATCGAATACGTACGCAAGCAGGCCATAAACGTCATGAGCGGCAAGATCAAGGCCATTCCGGTGGAGCCAATAGCCAATAAATGTATGGAATGCGACGGGCTGGTACGATCTATCAACAAGATGCTGGATACCATTGAATCCAAGCAACAGCAACTTGTGCAATCTGAAAAACTTGCGGCCATAGGAAAGGTTACTGCAGGCATAGCCCATGAAATAAACAATCCACTAAACAACATCAGCCTGACTGCAGAGGTACTGCTGGAAGATATGGAAAACATGACCTGTGACGAGAGACGTGAAATGATAAATGATATCCTTGTACAGGCTGAACGGGCACGGGATATCGTGCATCACCTCCTTCAATTTTCCAGAATGAAAAAATCCACGCTTCGGGAAAAGGTAGACCTGGCGAAACTCGTTGAAGACACTCTAGCCTTGCTCAAAAACGAATTAAAGATAACACATACCAAGGTGAAGACAAAGGTGGAGAAGGGGGTGGCCACTATTTTTGGAAACCCCAACCAGTTGCAACAGGTGCTTGTTAATATTATCCTAAATGCCATTCAGGCAATGGGAGAAAGGGGTAGCCTGGAAATATCCCTCCGGGTGGATAAGGAAACGAAAAAGGCCTACCTCTCCGTCAAGGATAACGGGCCTGGGATACCAGATGAGGTGCTCAAACATATACTTGAGCCCTTTTATACCACCAAGAAAGACGGAACCGGGCTTGGACTTTCAGTTAGTTACGGGATTATAAAAGAACACAAGGGAGAAATTCATATCGACAGCAAAAAGGGCGAAGGCACCACAGTTACTATTGAACTCCCTCTAGTTGAGAAGGACGAGGAAAAATCCCATTGAGAAACACGGACAAGAAAAAGAGTGACAGCTTCAAAGTAATCATCCTAGATGATGAAGAAATAACCGTAAAACGGTTGATAAAAGGGCTCGGTGCAGCCAACGAGCTTGAGGTCGAGGGCTTTATACTGGCACAGGATGCCATGGAAGAAATAAAGAAAGCACCTCCAGATATTTTCATCTCCGACATAAAGCTTAAGGATGCATATGGACTTGACCTCATAGACAAGATCAAGGCAACCTGCCCTGGCACAGTAATTATTCTGATTACTGGCTACGCATCCATTGACCAGGCGGTAAAGGCAACAAAGAAAGGGGCATTTTATTACCTGGCCAAACCCTTCTCGTTGACAGAACTTAGAAAGATCGTATCTGAAGCCATTGAATTTATTAGGTCACGACGCCAAAGAGACCTAATAATGGAGCAGTTGACTCGTGACGGCAGGCTGGGCGAGATCATTGGCTCTACTCCTGAAATGCTTCAGATATTCAAGACCATCAAGCAAATCGCACCGCTTGACTGCAACGTATTAATTAAAGGTGAAACCGGAACAGGCAAAGAACTTGTTGCCAAGGCCCTACACTTGCACAGTAAACGCAGTAAATTCCCCTTTGTGTCCTTCAACTGCGGAGGATTTACTGAAGAACTCATTGCCAACGAACTCTTTGGCCATGAAAAGGGCGCTTTTACAGGTGCAAATTCAACAAAACTTGGTCTGCTGGAAACCGCCTCTGGGGGAACTATTTTTCTGGATGAAATCGGGGAAATGCCCCTGTCTATGCAGGTGAAGCTGCTTAGGGTCCTTCAGGAAAATACCATTTTCCGGGTTGGAGGTACCAAGCCCGTTGAAATAGACTGCCGTTTTGTTGCCGCCACCAACAGAAACCTGGATAAAATGGTAAACGAAGGCGCCTTCAGGCAAGATCTATTTTACAGGCTAAAGGTGGTAACCATTTCCCTACCTCCGCTTCGAAAAAGGCGCGAAGACATACCGGCCCTTGCCGCGCACTTTGCCAAAAAAGCGGCAAAAAAATTTGGCAAGGCCACCCCAAGGGTTGGAGATGACTTTCTACATACCCTTATGGACTATCCGTTTCCTGGTAACTGCCGCGAACTCGAACACATGGTGGAAAGGGCTGTGGCATTGAGTAGAAAAAACATGTTAACGGCAGAAGACCTGCCACCAGATCTTTGGCTGTTAAAAGAGCCGGAACAAAAGAAAAAGGACACCGCACCTCTTAAACAGCTTGAACTTGATTACATTATGGACGTATATAAGAAAACAGGATTCAACCAGAGCGAAACTGCCAGAATACTTGGAATCTCCAGAACCACCCTTTGGCGAAAACTGCGGCAGTTCAAAATCAAGTCAAAAAAGCATCATCCATCATAGACAATAAAAAACTGTTTTTGTTTCTATCCCTGGATTTTGGCAGCGCGGCTTACTGCCTCCTTCAATTCATCCAGTCTGAAGGGTTTCACCATGAAATCGAATACGCCACTCTTAAAGGCCTCCTTGGCCGTCTCAGGTTTCGCATAGCCGGTAATGATGATTACCCTCGCCTTGGGATTTAGCTGCTTGGCCCTGCTTAATATCTCCATTCCGTCAAGCTCTTCCATCTTGAAATCCGTAACCACAATATCAAAGGGATTGTTTTCCATGAATTCCAATGCAGAAATGGGATTAGTAAATATCTCAACCTGGAAGCCCATTTTCGAAAAAACCTGTTTTAATCTCTTGCCAACTATAGGCTCATCATCAATAATAATTAACCGCAGCGGGTTATCAGACTTGTCTATCATTTGAAACTCCGGACATTAAGGTTTATGAACATGCAGAGCGAAACAGCCTGAAAAATTTCATTTACTGGACGAAGCCGAATCAAGATTGTTTCAAATTTTAACATGTTTTTGTTAAAATCCAACCAACTATTAAAACCTTAAAAAGATTCTCTTAAGTATGGCTCACTGGCATACCACGTCGTACTCACCTCTTAAGAAGGCGTCCAGGTATCTTTGAACAGTTTCGTCACTGTCCATATGCACGTCCAGTTGCCTGGTAAAACCTATAAGTCTTCCTAGAATTTCCAGTACACGTTCCATATCTTCCCTGGGCATGTTTGTCATCCGGGCAGTCACAACATCACCTTTCATCTTTACGTTAAGGTCGTAGGACATCAAAATTTCCCCAATAAGCCTTGCCCGCCTGGACCTCTTGGTGATATCCGTAGCCCCACCCAGGAATCGAAAGTAGATATGATTGTCTCTTGGTATGTCGCTACAGTAGGCATCCACTATATTAAAATGGTAACCAAACCGAAGGCTCAAATTCACGTACTCCCTGGTTACAATGGCTATGTTGTGACCTGAATATTGTCCGTCGATGGCATCTGTAGGGGCATTGATCATACTGGTAACCACATCCCTGAAACTGACCTCCATCACCTCCGTGTGCCACACCCCTGGAGTCATCATCCCATGTAAGAGCGCCTTGAATGGAATGGACACGATGTGCTTGAATTCGCAATGGTCCTCAGGGGCATCTTTGGAAATGCCGCCGCCCAGGTCAACGACCAAAATACCAGCAGGTATTGGCAGGTCCAACCTTTTGGTGATAAGCCCTTGAAGAAGCCTTTTTGGGTCCTTACCCAAGTCGATAAGCTCCTTGACAGCCTTTTCGTGGATAAATCGAAGAATATCATGATATGTTTCGCACTTCTCTATACGAAAATCCTCAATCAAGGGATCAACCAGATTCAAACGAGATACCTCACTTAGAAGTCTTCTTAGTAGACGGAAGTCACTGGATTCAAATACGTTCATCTGTTGACAACTTCTATAAACCAGAAGTTCCCCTACCTTGCCCTTGTAAATCTTCCTGTCCTCGGCATCCACTGTAACTTCCATGCCATCATGCACCTTAGACATTATGCCCTTGACATTGACAAGACAAGGAACACACAGTTCCCTGCATATGGTGGACATGTGGCTCACTGGTGTACCTACTTCTGTCACTATTGCTGAGACCTTTTTCATTACCTGAACGAACACGGACATGTCCCTTGGGCTTACCAGGACAGCCCCTTCAGGTACATCCTTGAGCTCTTGGATGTTTTTTACAATCTTGACAGGCCCGTAACCAATACCCTGTTGGGCAGTTCGGCCCTCCCCACTAGAGATTAGCTCGTATTTCTCCTCAAGGTTTAACAGCGAACGGTCTATTACCTCGTCTTTTTTTACAAGAAGCGCTCTGGATTGAAGTATCAGGACGTCATCGTCCTGGCCCACTGCCCATTCGATGTCTTGGGGATGTTTGAAGTAGTTTTCGAGTTTGATACCCATTTCCCCAAGCTCAATAAGTTGTTCGTCACTAAGACATGGCTTGTCTTGAAGGTCTTCGGGAATCTTCCTCTTTTCAAGGCCACCCTTAGGGCTAAGAAAGAGCCCTTCCTCTTTTTTGGACACCTTTTTATCAATGACCTTTACCCGATCCTTTTTAGAAAGCCTGAATGTGTCCGTGGGCATTTTCCCATCAACCACTGCCTCGCCCTGACCCCAGTTGGCCACAACAACCATTACATCAGATGCAGGGTCAAGAGGATCTGTTGTGTAAAGAACGCCGCTGCTTTTGCCATCCACCATTATCTGGCACAGTGCGGCAATAGACATCTGTCCCTCTCCTTCGAGAACAGCTCTCCTGTATTCGATTACATGCCTGCCAAACAGGCTCGCAACAACTGTCTTATAGGCTGAAAATACCTTTTCAGGGGCTGGTTCAACATTGAGGACAGAATCAAACTGGCCTGCAAAGGAAAAATCCATGTCCTCTTCCTGGGCACTACTTCTAACAGCCAACCTGAGAGGCCCTTCTGTATTATTTTTCAACCGCCCTAAAGCCAGCCCAATGTCCTCTATAAGCTTTGGCGGTGGCTCAATTCTTGAAATGGCCTGCCTAACCTCTTTCCTAAGGGCCTCTATGTCCTCTGGACTTGCATGAGGGGAGGCCAAGAGTCCTTCAAGCCTATCAACCTTAGGATTGAGCCCATTGTAAGCAATTACGTCATGATAGGCCTTTGTGGTAATAACGAATCCATCAGGGACAGGGAGTTCAAGATCCCCTATAATCTTTGCAAGATGTAGGGCCTTGCCTCCAACAATTGTATACTCGGCCTTTGAAATCTCACGAAGAAGGATTACAGGAGGGCCCTGCCGATCTTCTCGACCCTGCAGTATCAACTGCAACCGGTCATGGATCCTATCGAAGACCTCATATAGTTCTGTGTATCTGTTGTCACAAAGTGCGTTTAGATTATGGATACACTTTAGGAGCGTCTCGGAAAGCTCCTCAAACGTGGTTTCAATATAATGCCTGTCGAAAAGATATTCCCCACTAAGTTTCTCACCCATATCCGCTATTAGCTCAAGGGCGGTCTGGTTACAATGTAGCACCTGTTTAAACCGCTCGAATTTTTCACGGATAGCTGATGCAGTCACCGGTGGAGTACCGACGATCACATTTTTTATTCTATGGACCAGATCTTGTACGAATTTCACTTATAAAATCCTCCAAAAAAAAACCCCTGCGTTCATTCTTACACAAATGCAGGGGTAAAAACAAGAATGGGAGGGTACTTGTTTTTTCTTTAATAACCCTTAATGGGCGCCACCGCCCTTAAAGACTATACCGACGCCGAAACCGGCAACAATGGCCACAATTATTGCTATTACACCGTAGAGGGCAGGTTTTTCAAAGGCCATGTGTGTAAGATGCTTGATAAGGCCTACCTTCTCAACCCGGATTTTCGTCTGGGCCCTCTCCACCACCTGGCCATTTTCCACGGCAAAGGCCTCTACAACGTATTCTCCTGGTGGGGCCTCAAATGGCCAGTCTATGTCCACGGAAAATGTGTGATTTTTTTGATCTATCTGCACCACTCCGTCTTCCTGATCGTAGAGCTCATCCTCTTCCATGAATTTGATAAACTCCACTATCCACTTGTCACGGTCGAAATCCTTCATTTTGGTCTTGATTTTGGCCTTTTCACTAAGGGCATCGTAGCCAATTGCCAGTTCCCTACAAATCTCTGGAGGCAGTATCTTGTGGATATCCTTTGTCGAATAGACGAGATAAACCTTTGGCACGTTTTCAAAGACGATGTTGCCAAGCTTCATCCAGAATATCCCGCCTGCCTTACCCTTGTACTTGAGATGTTCCGCTTCTGGCTTTGAGCTTATCTGAATTATCACATCGCTTGTAGTAAGACCTGTCCCTCTGACCTTTAGTTTTGTTCCGTGATAACCAAGGGTTATTGGAATCTTTCCAGGAGTTGCTTCCACGGTAAGGGCAGAGGCCTGAGCAAAGGAAAACAATAAAAGTACAATAACCACAGTGGCTGTTTTGAGTAACATTTGGATCCTTGTCATGATTAGTGTCCTCCTCCGTGTGCAAGTAGTAAGCTTGGCTCAAGCACCAGTCCGAGGATCATCTTGATGGTAACTCCTAGCACTATCATGGCCAGCAATATCTTTAACTGATCTCCATGAAGTTTCTTGCCAAGCTTAGTCCCAACCTGGGCCCCAATAGTTGAGCCAAGAAGAAGGAGAATGGCAAGAATGATATCAACAGTGTGGTTCTGGTAAGACTGGAGAAATGTCACCTCTACACATGTGAACATGATCTGGAAAAGGCTTGTTCCCACAACAACGTGCATGGGCATGCGAAGCAGATAGATCATGACGGGAACCATTAGAAAACCGCCGCCAACTCCCATGATGGCAGCCAGCACACCCACGAAAATTCCAAGACCAACAGGGAGCAAGGCAGAATGGGTAACACCAGACTTTTCAAAGTATATCTGAAAGGGAAGGGATGATATAAAATTCTTCTTTTTGGCCTTTGCCGTAGCCTTTTGTTTTTCCTTTCTCTCTGCCTCTAAGCGCTCCTCCTCACTCATGAGTGAGACAGCCTTTTGTTTTTTCATGGCATGCAGACTTTCAAAAAACATGAAGGTTCCCACCACACCAAGCATTATGACATAGGTCATTTTAATAAGGAAATCGGCGCCGCCTGTAGCCCTCAGGACTTTTATTACATGAACTCCAAGAGCGCCCCCAGCAAAACCGCCTACCAAAAGGAGCAGGCCCATTTTGAAGTCCACGTTCCCGAGCCTCCAATGGGCAAGGGTGCCAGAGGCCGAGGCGGCAACTATCTGGTTTGCATCGGTGGCTGCCGCTACAGTAGGAGGAATACCTATCATCATGAGCAAAGGGGTCATCAAAAAACCTCCTCCCACACCAAAAAGGCCGGACAGCAGACCCACTAACAGGCCCAGGCCCACCACCAGCAATAGATTCACGCTCGTTAGCGCAATCGGTAAGTAAATGTACATATCAAAACCCTCCTATAAAAATAACTTTTGTTAAAGCCATTACTTCAGGCCGAGGCAATTTCAATGGGATAAAGTGTGCAATCCGCATTGATCTGTCTCAAGACCTTTTTGAAACATTCGTCACTCCATGGCCTGGCAAGGAATACGGTCAATTCGCCAAAATACCAGTTAGGATGGCTGCAGACCTTGTTGACTATCCTTGCCGACCATTCACGTTTCCTGTCGAAATCTTCGTCATTAATAGTTCCTGCAATGAGACACGATATTTTTTGGGACACCAGGAATTCCACCAGATTCTCGTCTGAAACAGTTTCTATCAGGTGGTAGGAGCTGCTTACCTTTTCCAAACCACAAAGACCGGATACAAGCTGGAGAAAGGAAGATGGTGAAAAATCGTTCCAACCCTTTTCGCCAGACTTATCCACCTTTAGGCCCAGACTGTCTGGCACAATGAGCAATGAAAAAAGTGTGGCATCCATCCTCTTTGCCAGCTTCACTGCGCAAAAACCTGCATAAAGATCAGAATTTCGTCCATCTGCCAAAAGCGCCACCCTTTTAGCCATCCGACTCAAACCATCCCAATAAATAAAAAATTTGCAACATACTAACAGAAAAAATTAACAAGCTCATTGCAGCAGCTCAAAAAGCATTCGCGATGCCACATTCTATAACAGGGTGAATTTTTTAAAGTTTTTAAGGAAAAGGGTCGAAAAGATATGTTTTTTGTGCCAAAAATTACGAAGAACTGTTTCAAAGAGTAACGCTTGCCATTCAACTATCTGAAAACATTAGCCTTTACAGGCTGTAACAGGTGTTTCTCTTCTGAACACATGGACCTGTTGAGGGGTTTGAAGATTTGTATTACGGCATGGTGTCAAATCAAAGTGCAAGAATTGACCAAGAAAAAAAACAATAAAAAACCCGGGATGAACCCGGGATGTTGGTTAAAAAAGAGATAAAATATTTCTTGGTTTCAGGGCATCTTCACCAACCTAAAGCCAAGGGCAGAGTTACCCTTGAAAGGGAAGAATCCGTGACGATAGGCAGACCTGCAGGCATCTGGCAAGGCATCCCAGCCTCCACCTCTTTCAACCTTTAAGACGCCGCTTTCCGGACCTTGGGGATCCTTCTCTGGAGACTTGGAGTAATAATCAAAGGAATACCAGTCCTGGCACCACTCCCAGACGTTACCGTGCATATCGTATAGGCCCCAACGGTTCGGCTTCAATAGGCCTACATCGTGTGTCTGTGCATTTGAATTGTGGTAAAACCAGGCGTACAATGGAAGATCAGCCACCATATCGCCAAAGCAGTAGGAACCTGGCTCGCCAGCCCTGGCAGCATATTCCCATTCCGCCTCTGTTGGCAACCGGTATTTGTCTGTCTTTTCCATCTTGTTGAGCTTTTCTATAAACTTTTGCACATCGTGCCAGGACACATTTTCAACAGGGCGCCTTCTGCCCTTGAAACGGCTTGGATTAGCCCCCATGACTTTGACCCACTGTTCCTGTGTCACCTCATACTTCCCAATGTAAAAAGGCTTTGTGATAGTCACCTTATGCCTGGGAAGCTCGTCTATATCTGCATTTTCAAAGTGCCTGGTGGCCCCCATCATGAAAGACCCTGCAGGAATCAATAAGAACTCCATACCAATACTGTTTTTAAAGGTCTTAAATCCTGCACTCACCGTGACAGGACATAATATCACCAGAGTTAAAATCAACGCACCAAATATGTCTAAAAATCCTCTCCTCAATAAACAATACATCTTGAACCCTCCTTACTATTTAAAAGCACAGCTACTCTGACTCTTCCTCTGGGGAAACAAGCGCAATGGTCTTCTTAGCGCATTTGCCTAGTACAGCCCGCCCGACACTCCCCACGAGAACGTCCGTTATTGCGCTTCTTATGGTTCTGCCGAGAAAAATTATGTCTGCATTGGATTCCTCTGCATGGGAGGCAATTATTTCGGACGGATCCCCTGCCAGAGCCTTTTCAACAATCCTTTCAGGCCCAATGCCAGCCTGCTCCAGTTCCTTTCGAGCCGTTTTGAGAACACCTTCCGCCTCTTCAAGGGGGCTTGGCCAGGACTCTGATTCCGCCGCCTCGGCAATATCGGCAACATCCATGACGGTCAACAAGATGGCACGTGTATCTTTTACATAGCCCATAAAAACCCCAGCCTCTTTGACTGCGGCCAATGAACCAACTGAACCATCTATCGGTATAAGTATGTTCTTGAAGTCTACAGATCCTTCCTCAGGAAAGTCTGTACCTGGGATGTACACTGAGCAGGCACCCCTGCCATAAAGTATTCCGGAAGTGACGCTTCCAATAAAGGAACCCTTGACAGGATCCATGCACCTCCTCTGCATGACTACGGTTGAATAATTGTATTTCTTTACGAATTCCAATATCTTATCTGCGGGCTTTCCGTCCACTATCTCCATGTCAATGGGAGCCTTTGGCCTAAATTGAGCCACGAGTTCCTTGGCCCTGTTCATAACTGGTGCAATTTCCCTATTGATGAATTCCTCGCGAAGTCTCTTGAATGTTTCGCTCTCCAGGACAAGACCCGCCCTGATATCTATGTTTGTCATGTGAGTACTGAGATATCTCCCCCCCATTACGTGCAAAAGGGTAATTTCGGTGACCCTGTCTCCCAGCAATGCAGTAAGGGCGCCTGTCAGCCTGCAGGCGGCTGTAAAGGTGCCTTTTCTATCTATAGGAAGTAAAAACTTGGTAAGAGGTTCAGGTTTCTTGGTCATTTTCCCCTCTCTTTTGGTTTTTGATTAGTAAAATAACAAAAGCCAGACATTGGCAATGGCTACACTTATCAACATATATGGAAATGCCACCTTCATGAACCCGAAAAACTTCATGGGGTGGCCGGCAGACTCGGCGATTCCCAAAGTCACCACGTTGGCACTTGCCCCGATCATGGTTCCATTCCCGCCGAAACATGCCCCAAAGGCCAGGGCCCACCACAAAACTCCAGAATCGGCCCCTGGAATTACCTGGGTTAAATAGGCCACTATGGGAAGCATGGTGGCAGTAAAAGGAATGTTATCTACAAAGGCGCTCATGATGGCAGAAACCCACAGAATCAGGCAAATGGATGTAACAAGGCTACCGTGTGAAAGGTGCAGCACCCAATCCGCAATGAGGTCCAGCAGGCCCGTTTCTTCAACTGCCCCCACCAGGATGAATAGGAACATAAAGAAGAGAAGAGTGGTCCACTCTATGTCCTTTTCTATCAACTCCAAAAGATCAATCTTCTTGGTCAGGAGCGCGTAGGTAAAAAGAAGGGCCGCACCAAAAAGTGCTGCAATGCTCACCTCCATGTGCCAGTAACCGTGGGTGAGAAACATCGCAATCACAATACCCATGATAATTCCTCCCACGGTCAGAAGCTGGGAGTCAGTAATCTGGTATTCCTGGCGAAGCTTATCTATGAATGCCTGGATATCTGTAATCTTTGCCTTGCCATACTCACTGCTATAGGCAAGTTTCGAATATACAAAGAGCACTATCATGGAGATGATACAGGCCGGTGCGAGGTTTACCACAAAATCCATAAAAGTCAGGCCTGCATAAGATCCAATCATTATATTGGGCGGGTCACCTATGAGCGTTGCCGTACCTCCAATATTAGATGCAAGTACCTCTGGAATGAGAAGAGCCAAGGGATTTATCCCAAGAGACAAGGCAATCTCAATGCTTACAGGTGTAAGCAACAGCATGGTTGTGACGTTATCGAGAAAGGCTGACGCTACAGCCGTAAAACTCATGAGAATAATAGAGAGGATTATTACGTTTCCCCTGGCAAGTTTGTAACACTGGTAGGCGGACCACTGAAAGACCCCGGTATGCTTTAAGATGCCTACAATTATCATCATTCCCATGAGCAGGAATATGACATTCATGTCTATGGCATGTATTGCACTTTCATAGGAAAGTATGTGGTACTCAGGGTTAATGGTGCCAAGTGTATAGCTTATCACGAGCATGGTTGCTGCACCCAGCATTGCGGCAAGGGTCCTGTGCAGAAGCTCAAAGGATATAAGTATGTATGCCAAGATAAAAATAACAGTGGCGATCCAGAAGGCAGGTCCTTGAGAACGTTTTATGGAAAATTCAACGTGGGCCAGATATCGCTTACCATCAAATCCAATTTTCGTGTTATCAAGCAGTATCTTTCCCTTTTCGTAACTTGGCTTGTATGCCTCTATCTCAATCTTTGAACCCTTAATGCTTCCCTCTGGCAGCTCAAGAACAGCCTGAAATGTGCCATCTGGTTCTGTTTTAAGCCCCCCTTCTCCGTGGGCGTGTTGTCCCTTTTCTGGCTTCGGCTCAAGAATCTTGCCATTTAGATAGACCTTTAGGACAACATCATCCACCCCTGTGCTATGAGGATTCACTATCTTTCCTGAAATTGCCAGGGTTTCCCCTGAAAATTCCTCTTGATGTCCCTTTTCCAGGCCACCATGTGACCCGTGTTCCTGGGCCATAGAAATGGCAGGGCACACGGCAACCATCACGGCAAGAAACAGCAAAGCCGCCAGACCAGCAAACATCCTGCCTGGACCTCTTAAGAAGGGGAGCAGGCAGGGGAAAGACCTTTTCTTGTTCATCTTGTCCCCCTTAACCTGAGATTCCATAATAGACATATAGCATGGCCATCATGACCACAAGATAAATCACCGTCATGCCTGTTCCCGCCCGCACATAATCAATGGTGCGGTATCCGCCTGGCCTCATAATAAGCGCGTTCACTTGGTGAGTTGGAAGAACGAAGGTATTTGAGGCTGCAATTCCAACTACCAAAGCGGCCATTCTCGGATCGGCACCTGCCTGAAGGGCCATATTCATGGACAGAGGAACAAGCAAAACCGTGGCACCAACATTAGAAGCTACCAAAGTGAAAAACGATGTAAGTAACGCAACTATTAAAAGCAGCATGAAGGGTGTAACCTGACCCATAGCATGCATTATGGTGGTGGCAATGTAACGGGCGGCCCCGGTGGTTTCAAAGGCAAGGCCCAGGGGAATTAGGCCTCCTAGTAAAAACACGGTCATCCAGTCCACGGACTGATACGCCTCATCTATGGTCAAAACCCTGAGAAGCACCATTCCAAGTGCGCCAGTAAGAAGGGAAATGGAAAGCTGCACATGAAAACCCAAGGCAAGGGTCAATGCAAGGATCAAACAAAGGACAGCGGGAATTGCCTTTTCTGGCCTCATGAGCTCGCCCTTCAGATCTTCCGTGAAAAGAAGAATTCCCTTTTTCTTGAGAAAATGGAGCTTTTCCCAGGGCCCCAGAAGTAAAAGCCCATCCCCAGCCCTGAGCTTCATCCTTGAGATATTTCTTCTAATTATCTCCCCCCCCTTGTTCAGGGCAAGCGGATTGACCCCAAAGGTTTTACGAAAATGGAGATCGCGCATTGTGGTCCCCACCAGTTTGGAATTTGGGGGAATAACGGCCTCAACGATACCGCAATTGTTTGGTGAAAGCATCTCTGCAAAAAATTCCAGATCATCCTTAAGCCTCCATCCAAGATCCTTTGCAGCCCTTCTGACGTCTTCTTCCCGGCCAAACACAGCAACATCGTCTCCAGGCTCTATGACGTCCTCACGCACTGGTGACAGCACCAGTTTTTTTGTCTTTGGCTTAAAAATTCCAACTATGGTGGCCCTGTAGGTGGGACGGAAGTTGAGTTCATCCAGTTGTGTTGGCTTCCAGTCTTTTGGCACCTCAAGCTCAAAGGGCCTTTTCCCAACCTTGATGGAATATAGGCTTTCCACCTGCGAAGACATCAAACCCGATTCCTTGGCACCCTTTGCAGGGAGTATCCACCGGCCAAGGAGTGCAAAGTAAAGAATACCAGCAGCCAAAAGGGCAAGTCCCATGGGCGTAACGGTAAAAAGCCCAAAAGGCTCAAAGGCCTTGCCGCCAAGCAGTGAAATATTGTTATTCCACCAGGATTCCATCAGGTCATTCAAAAGTATGAGCGGACTAGATCCAACAAGGGTTATACAGCCACCAATAATGGCACAAAATCCCATGGGCATAAGTATCCTCGATATTGGCACACCCAACTGCTTGCTTATCCTGGTTGCTGCAGGCATGAACAGGGCTGCTGCGCCAATGTTCTGCATGAAACTTGATATGATTCCAACAGTCGCAGCAATAAGGGCCATTATTCTGGTTTCAGACTTTCCAGCGAGCTTTATTATTTGTCTGGCAAGAATGTTCATGACCCCGGTCTTATCAAGGCCGGCCCCAATAATGATAACTGCGATTATGGAAACAACCGCATTGGAGCTTAGTCCACTAATGGCCTGTTTGGGGGTGACTACACCCAGGAGGGGCAGGATGACCATCATCATTATGCCGACAACGTCCACCCTGACCCACTCAAATATGAACAGGAGTATTGCAAACACCAACACTCCCATGACGATCATAATATCATTTGTCAAAACAAGCTCTTGCATGGGGGAATACCCTCCTTCTCCCTATATCGAATTATTATAGATTTTCATAAACAGCTTGTGGGGGAACCAACGGGAATCAAATGTTAAGGGGGATTGGGACACTGAGATAATAACAAAGATGCCAGGCGTCGATCTGTTTCAAAAAATATTAGTCCCAAAAAATCCTGTATGTTCACCCTGTTATCCCTCTTGTCAGCATGCTCAAAACAGTGTTAACTTATGAAACAAGACAGATAGCATCTTGCGCTTTTTTTTGCAATATTTTGTTAAAAAAATTTCAACTAAAATATGTAATTTATTGAGGGAAAGGCGGGTATCTCTACTGAAACAGCCATGTTTTCAAACGGGACTATTGCAAATTTTTCTGGACCTGATATATCTCACTTCCGTTTCATTTTTAAACAAAATGAAACAATATTAACGGGTTGGAGAAGGGGGGACCAATGTCACAATTTAAACAGATCCTTTTTGCAACTGACCTTTCAAGACAAACAGAAAAACTCAATGGATATGTAAAGTATTTCACTACTGCCTTTGATGCCGAGCTCCATGTAGTAACAGTAATGGAACCGCCTCCTGACCCCGCGGTAGTTTATCATGACATGCTTGATGACTCCGTACTGGAGGCTTACGAGCAAGAGATGGAAAGGCAAATCGAAAACTCTCTTCGAGAAACGATCAACAAATACTTTTCAGACCTGAATATCCATGGTGCAACCCTTGTTGGCCCGATTCACAAAAAAATCGTTGATTATGCCAAGGATTACAAGGTGGACCTTATAATTATGGGAACTGCAACCAAGACAGGCATTACAGAGAAAATCTTCGGAAGCAACACCATGAAGGTCATAGCCCAAGCGCCCTGTCCGGTCATGACAATAAACCCCCTAAAAATACGGGAACAGGAGGAATAACCATGGCTGATTCAGAAAGAAAAGGCCTGCTTCAAGAAATTACAGAAAGCATTCCAGGAATTTCCCTTGTTATTGTTGTGGCACTTTCAGCATATTTCATTGCCCCCATCCTTCAAAAATACCCCCTATTCAAGACATACCTGGAGCTAAAGGACTTCATTCTTGCAATTTTATTCGGAATTTTTATTAAAAACACCATTGGCATCAGTAAAACCTTTGCTCCCGGACTCAGGTTTTCAACAGTCCTCACAAAGACTGGAATCGTGGTCATGGGGGCCAAATATTCCATGATGGGCTTGGTGAAAGTAGGAGGCCCTGCCCTTTTCTATATCGCCGTTTTCCTCTTTGGTACTGCCATTATCATGATGTGGGTAGGACAAAAACTCAATGTCCCCACGCCCCTTGCCGCATGTCTTGCATCAGGTCTATCTGTTTGCGGCGTCTCTGCAACCATTGCAATTGCGCCTGCCGTAAAGGCACGAAACAGGGACATGGCGTATTCCATCGCAGTGGTTCTTATGTTCGGTCTCCTGGCCCTCCTTGTATTTCCTCCAATAGGCCGGATACTCAACCTGTCCGACACCCAGTATGGTGCATTTTGCGGCGTAGGCATTGTAAACTCTGCCCAAGTCCTTGCCGCCGGCTTCGGATACAGCGACGGTGCGGGCCTTGTGGCAGGAATTTACAACATCGGGAGGGTAATCTTCCTTCCTTTTGTTGTGCTTATGCTCGCCATAATGGCTGCCAGCAGGGAGACTTCGGAAGGCGGGCAGGAAATAGAGATAAACAAGTGGAAAATGGTCGTTGACAAGTTTCCCATATTCGTCCTTGGCTTTCTTGGAGTTGTTGCCTTCAATACCCTGGGTTTTTTGAGCAAGGAAGAGATAAAGCTTGCAAAAACCTTCATGGAATGGTGCTTTTTGCTAGGCTTTGCAAGCATAGGACTTACCACCAGGCTTGCAGATCTGAAGGCGGCAGGCCTTTCAGGATTCTTCATGGGATTTTTGGTGGCAGGGGCAAAGGCAGCCATTGCCTTAGTGGTTGTCTTGACTTTTCTTGAATAAAAACAGGAGAGCAGGCCATGAAGTGGTTCAAAAACCTTTCAAAATCAAGAAAACAGGATATAGCAGTAATTATAATGGGAATCCTCCTAGTAATCCTGGCAAAGATACTGAGATAACCTTGCTAAACAGGTCAGGCGGGATGATACTTGCCCTCCTAACCCGGGCCGAGATGGGCAAGAAGGACCTTGAATTTCTCAAGTTCGCCCACCAACTTGCAAAAGGTCTTAAAAAAAGGCTCATGGTTATTGCTTTTAAAAGGGACTCTCTCAGCCATTACGGGGAGGTTGACTCCCTGGCATCCTTTAAAGATAAGGCAGAGTTCGTTTCCTATGTCTCTAGACTCGAAGACAAGGAATATGACGATTTTAAAAAGACGGTTCTAAGTGCCTGCCCAGGATCCCAAATAACTCTGTTAAACAGGGAAAACTTAGAAAGGTTCATAGATAGAATATATTCTGAAATCCTCTTTGTGATCATTCAGGAGAAAGGATGTTCCAGGCCTTTTTTTCATAAAAACCCAGCCTACTTAAAATCTCTAAAGAGAAAAAACATAAACATCCTCATGATTAGAAACACCCGCGTCTTATCACAGTAGTATTCTTTGAAGCAATTACCAAAGCGAGCCCAGACTAATTGGCCAGTTGTTGACTGTACTGGCCTACTGGGCTTTATTGTGCCTGATATTTGGTTTTAACATCGATTATGAAAGGCTTTGGCAGTCATTCCATGAAAGGCTACTTTCAAAACATCCTTCAACTGATTGGTAATACGCCCCTTGTGGAGCTCAGGCGTGTAAATCCCTACAAACGGGTAAGGATCATGGTAAAACTTGAATCCTTCAATCCTGGCGGTTCAATAAAGGACAGGATAGCCCTCAACATGATTGAAGCGGCTGAACGTCGGGGAGAGCTCACCAAGGACAAGATCGTTCTTGAAGCCAGCAGCGGCAACACAGGGATAGGTCTGGCCCTTGTTTGTGCAGTAAAGGGCTACAGGTGCCTTATTGCCATGAGCGAGGGAGCAAGCCTTGAAAGAAGAAAGATAATGAAGGCCTTTGGTGCGGAGATACTCCTCACCCCTGCAAGGCTTGGCACCGACGGGGCCATCGAGGCGGTTTACAAGCTTTTCAGAGAAAACCCGAAAAAATATTTCCTGACTGACCAGTTCAACAACCCGGACAACTGGAAGACCCATTACAACACCACTGCGCCTGAAATATGGGAACAGACAGGTGGTGAGCTGGATGCGGTTGTTGCAACCATGGGCACAACGGGGACTCTCATGGGCCTTGCCCGAAAATTCAAGGAGATGGCCCCCAATGTAGCGGTAATAGGGGTAGAACCATACCTTGGACACGCCATCCAGGGCCTAAAAAACATGAAGGAGTCCTACAAGCCGGGGATATTTGACAAAAAGGTCCCTGATAAGATCATCCACTGCCACGATGACGAGGCCTTTGAAATGGCAAGACGTCTTGCAAGGGAGGAGGGCATCTTTGTTGGCATGAGTTCGGGCGCTGCCGTTTCAGCAGCCATTGAGGTGGCCTCCCACATGGATTCAGGCACCGTTGTGGCAATCCTCCCTGATGGTGGAGAAAGATACCTGAGTACAGAGCTCTTTGCCTATGAAGAAGGAGAAAAGGAAGAGTCAAAAACCCTGAGGCTCTTTAATACAAAGGGCCACAAAAAGGGCATTTTTGAACCCTTAAGGCCGCGAAAGGCCGGCATATACTCGTGTGGGCCCACCGCATGTGAATACATCGATCTTTCCATGGCACGAAGGGTGGTAACGGCTGATCTTCTTAGAAGGACGCTAGATTACATCGGCTATGAAGTAACCCATGTCATGAACATAACGGACATAGATGACAGGACGATAAATGCCGCCTTTAAAAAGGGCATGGATCTCAAGGGGCTTACACAGAAATATGCCAATGCCTTTTTTGAGGACATCGCAAGACTGAACGTAAAAGAGGCTGCACACTACCCACTTGCCAGTGAACACGTTGAAGATATGGTC
>Ga0256832_1000358_pt1 | contig 28547 bp, 28 predicted proteins | sample 134614metaG_FD_190534 | JGI IMG/M metagenome (GOLD analysis project Ga0256832, IMG submission 190534) | Hydrothermal vent microbial communities from Lau Basin, Pacific Ocean - 134-614 | ecosystem: Environmental > Aquatic > Marine > Hydrothermal vents | place: Pacific Ocean: Lau Basin | collected...
TTCCTTGCGTTCGGTCAGGTTTTTATACTTGTTAAAATAGGCTTGAGCATTTTCCGCCGTGGTTTTTCCAGGATTGAGCTTTATTTCAACGGGTTCGTTTTTTTCGGAGAATATATTGGGCAGCGTTACCCGCGAAACGCCGCGCGGTACTTTATGTTTAAAGCTGAGCAAAATATTGCCCTTCATATCGGCGATTTCCTTGCGTTTTTCGATATCCTGCGCTTCACTCAGCTTTTGCAGTGCTTTTTCTATCTGCTGTTTCCTTTTTGTTAAAACCCCGCTTATTTGCCGGTAGAGCACATGGTAGCTTTTGGCATAGTCCGTTTTACCTGCAAAAGCAGGCCAGGCTTTGTTTATATCCGTATATACTTCAGCATTAAAACCCTGTTCTTCCAGCCACCGGCTTTTAAACAAGGTAATTCGGAAGGTTTCCCCCATACGGTACAAATAAATGGGCCCTTCGGTAAGCTCCCGGTTAAAATCCCGTAACAGCGGTATCAGTTTTTCCTCCAGCACGGAACGGCCGGGGGTGCTGCCGGCCGCAAGGCCACTGCGCACAAGAATCTCATTCTGCATGATCTTATTGTAAGCGGGACACGCATATTTTATAAATGCTATGACCGGAATTTTATTCCCTTTTCCGGCAAGAATGCGGCAACAATCTTCCGAGAATCCTTCTTCCATCTCATCCGGTGTTATAACTTTTCCCGGTGATCGTCCGGACTTGAAACTATCCAGAATGGTATCATCCGGCCCGCAAATATAGATATTTTGCGCCAAGCCGTAAAAGAGAGCATGGATTCTGTAATGGGTGGTCGTTATGACAACATGCTTATTGCATGGCCGAATCTCAATATTTTCGATGACCTGGCCGGTAAGTTGCGGGAAAAGTTTAAAATGAACCTTGCGTATATTTTGCTCAGGCTTTAAAAACAGATAGGGCATGTCCCTGCGGATGGAGATATGGATTTGCAAGGGCTGATCCGCCAGGCGCAATACCACCTCGTCTTTTCGGGAGGTGTAACAGACATCCAGGGTCGCTTTAGTTATCCGCTTGCTTAAAACGTCAGTCTGACGTTTAAAAATATAGTAGTTTTTATACATGTTTTCGCTTGTTTTAAAAATAGATCACTTAAACTTTTCTTTATTCAAAAGCATAAGCGTGTTAAATTTAAAGCCTCATGAAGCGTATCTAAGCTTTAAAATAATAAAATATAGTTAATATAAACTTTTTAAACGTGATTTGTTTCATCATTTTATAAAAAGTAAAAAACAAAAGGATGCCTATTGATGAAGAGTATGACCGGCTATGGCAAAGCCGCACATCCGGTTGACGGTTTTGAGGTAAATGCCGAAATAAAAACGGTTAACAGCCGCTATCTGGATATATATATCCGTTCAAATACATCCGTTTCCGCCCTTGAGGCCGATATCCGCGCTTTGATTAAGAAAAAGATGGAAAGAGGCAAGGTTAACCTGTTCATAGACATCCAGCATACGGGGGATGCCACGGGAAGCGCTCTTGATGTTTCACGGCTCGAGCAAATAACCGCCCAGCTTAATACCATAAAAAAAATCGCCCACATCGATGAACCGGTACGCTTGAATCATTTTTTAGCCTTCCAGGATCTTTTTGATTTAAAGATCAATTTCGACAAACATCCCGAACTTCGGCAGGGCATCCTGCAAACGGTGGAAAAGGCGGCGGAATCCTGCAATACCATGCGCGCCGATGAAGGCGCCCATTTGTTGCAGGATATGAAAGCCCGGATCACCACCATAAATTCTCTGGTAACCGGAATTGCCAAAAGGGCTCCGCAAAATGTCACCGAAGAGTTTGAAAAACTCAGGAAGCGCATACAGGAACTGTTGGACGGCTCTCAGGTGGATGAGGGACGCCTGGAACAGGAACTGGCTCTTATTTCAGACAAAGTCGATATAAGCGAGGAATGCACCCGCTTGCAGAGCCACTTAAATCAGTTGGAGAGCACGCTTTCATCCAAAACCGCTTCCGGCAAGAGAATTACCTTTATTCTTCAGGAAATTTTACGGGAAACCAATACAATTAATTCAAAAACGACCGATCTGGAAATAGCGGGCAGTGCCATTAAAATGAAAGAGGAACTGGAAAAGATAAGAGAACAGGCTCAAAATCTGGAATAGAACATAATGACCGAAAAAACAGAGTTTATCGCTCCCTATATCATATTTTCGGCTCCGAGCGGCGCCGGAAAAACCACCATCGTCAAACGATTGCTGGCCCGTTATCCGCAACTGGCTGTTTCCATCTCGGCAACAACCCGCCCCATACGTCCCGGGGAACAGGATGGGCTGGACTATATTTTTATGGACAAGGAATCCTTTGAACAGGCCATCAGTCGGGGGGAGTTCCTTGAATATGAACAGGTACACGGCAACTATTACGGCACCCTGAAAAAAAGCGTACAAAACCTCAGGGAACAGGGGTATACCGTAGTTTTCGATATCGATGTCAAGGGGGCGCTGTCCATCAAGAAAACCTTTAACGAAAGTATGCTGATCTTTATTAAGCCTCCCAGTACCGAGGTTTTGATTGACCGCCTTAAGGGAAGAAAAAGCGAAGACGAGGCGACGCTGAAAAAGCGCTTACAACGTTTGGAATTTGAATATTCATTTATGGACCGTTTTGATCATGTGGTCATTAATGACGATATTGAGGAAACCATTTCAACGGTCGAAGGCCTGATAATTAAAAAGAATGAATAACAGCCCTCTTTTCTGTAAAAATCTTTGTGGAAACCGCATTTATCTTACAGCGCCGTTATTGCCGGTTTTGACCGCCAACGGCTGGGATTTACTATTCGGGAAAAGTGTATATCAGCGCTATGCGGACTTTTTCTCCCTTTTTCCCGCTATCCGAGCCGGAAGGGAAGCGGTGAACAAAGAAGAGCCGCAACTATGGTTTGTGGAACGTTTGCCCCGGGAAAGCTGGCCCCGGCAAACATTGGTGATCCCCGTAGGCGCTCCTACCCCTCAGCCCTCCTCAAGGGAGAACCTGGCCCGGGCCGTTATCCGGGATATCCCCGACGCGGAGGATGTTCTGGACAGATTGCACAGGATATCGGCCGCCGGGAGTCCCCTTCATGGAAAAAAGGTGCTTATTACCGCCGGGCCTACGGTGGAGGATATCGATCCCGTCCGTTTTTTCAGCAACCGTTCTACCGGGAAGATGGGCCTGGCCCTGGCCCGGGCCGCTTTTCGCCTGGGAGCAAGCGTGACCCTGGTTCTGGGACCAACATCCTTAAGCGCACCGGCTTATGCGGAGGTGATAAATGTGCGCAGCGCCGCGGATATGTTCCGGCAGGTAAAACAGCACTTTGAGGCCTGTGATTATTTTGTTGCCGCCGCCGCCGTGGCCGACTTTACACCGGTCACCCGTTACAGCCACAAGATCAAAAAAAAGCCGGGTAATATGTTATTGGAACTGCAACGCACGGAAGATATTTTAAAGCATGTGGCCCGTCATAAAAAAAAGAGCCAAAAGGTTATTGGCTTTTCGGTGGAAACGGAAAAGCTCTTGGAAAATTCCCGTAAAAAACTGCTTGAAAAGAATATAGACATGATCGTTGCCAACAATCCGCGGGAACAGGGCGCCGGTTTCGCCACGGATACCAATAAGGTAACGCTTATCTATGACGGCGGCTCTGTAGACCTGGGCCTGCACTCCAAGCTGGAAACCGCGCAACGTATTTTTCAAAAGGTACGGCAATTATGAACGAAAAACTGATCGACGACATTAAACACCTTTTGCAATGGTACCGGCTCAATTACGGTGAGACCCTCTCCATTCCCGGAGAGCTGTCCTTTGATTTGGAAGATGAGGAGACAGCGCCGGCGATCCCGGTTCCGCAACCTGCCGCCGTTGCCCGGGAGGTGGACAGGGAATCGCTTGCCGACCCGCTTAAAATCCACGGAGATCATCCGCGGTTAAAATCCTTTTATGAAGAAATCCGGAACTGCCGGAACTGTGATTTATCCCAAAGCCGGAAGCACTTTGTCTTCGGAATGGGCAATCCGCAGGCCGATATCATGTTTATCGGTGAGGCGCCGGGCAGAGACGAGGATGAACAGGGTTTCCCCTTCGTGGGGCGCGCGGGCAAGCTCCTGGATAAGATGTTGTTTGCCCTGGGGCTGAAGCGGGAGGATATATACATCGCCAATGTGCTAAAGTGCCGGCCTCCCGGCAATCGAGACCCTCTGCCGGATGAAGTGCTGCAATGCGAGCCTTATCTGCAACAACAACTGGCCATTATTCAGCCCCGGGTTGTTGTGGCCCTCGGAAGAATTGCCGCCCAGGTCTTGCTGAAATCCGGCGATTCGCTTAAAATCCTCAGGGAAAGCGAACACAGCTATAACGGTATCCCTTTTATTGTGACCTATCATCCGGCGGCTTTGTTGCGCAATTCCGGTTGGAAAGCTCTGGCCTGGCATGACCTGAAGAAACTAAAAAAACATATGGCCGGGGAGCTTTAACGTTTTTTGTCTCTGTTTTTTATCACCCCAAAAAACTCTTTGACAAATTATGCGGATTTCTCGCCAATTATACCGCTTTCTGCTTGAATAATGGTCTAAATTTGCTTATTCTCTGCTACACACTTTTTATATTTAACTAACAAAAACGGGACTGTGGCTTCAGCCCCGTTTGCTGTTTATATCCCAATTGGAATAACTATGGAAAACACTCGAAACGACATAGATATCGTACGCACCTTACCACAGGCCGTTGATGTGGAACAAATGGTTCTGGGCGCCATCCTTCTGGATGAGGAGGCGGTATCCATAGCCATGGAGAACATAGACGCCGGTTTTTTTTATAAAGAGGCGCATAAAATCATTTTTAAACAAATCATGGAGATGTTTGACCAGCGGCAAAACATCGACCTGGTGACCCTGACCGAAGCCTTGCGGCAAAAAAATGAACTGGATGCGGTCGGAGGGGCCTATTATCTTTCCGAGATCGCCAACAGCACCCCTTCCGCGGCCGGATTAAAGAGCTATCTGGAAATCATCAAGCAAAAAGCGCTCAGCCGCTATTTGATCAAGGAATGCACCAATATTCTGGACATGGCCTTTGCCCAGAGTGAAAACATCAACGTTATGCTGGACATGGCCGAATCCAAGATATTTGAAATATCCGAAAAACGTATGCAGAAAGGTTTTACCGGCATACAGGATATCCTGCATACCACCTTTGAAAAGATCGATACGCTGTTCCATTCCAACACTTCGGGGATTACCGGTGTAGCTTCCGGCTATAAAAAGATGGATGAAATGACCGCGGGTTTTCAACCGGCCGATTTTATCGTTTTGGCCGGGAGGCCCAGTATGGGAAAAACCGCCCTGGCTCTTAACCTGGCCCGCAACGCCGCCATTGATCACGGCATGCCGGTAGGCTTTTTCAGCCTGGAGATGTCCGCGGAATCACTGGTCATGCGTCTTTTGTGTACCGAGGCCAAGGTAAATCAGATGGCCGTGCGTACAGGCAAGCTGGCCAAACATGAAATGGAAAGGCTGACCAGCCATGTGGGCAAGTTGATGAACGCCCCCATATACATCGATGATTCCCCGTCTTTAAATGTTTTAGAACTTCGGGCCAAGGCGCGGCGTTTAAAAGCCGAAGCCCACGTGCAGATGCTTATGATCGACTATCTGCAGTTGATGGAAGGAACCAAAGGGGAGAACCGTCAACAGGAGATTACACATATATCGCGATCCATTAAAGGGATCGCCAAAGAGCTCGATATTCCGGTGATCGCTCTGTCGCAGTTGTCACGGCAAACGGAAAACCGCGATAAATTCAAACGGCCGCAGCTTTCCGACCTGCGCGAATCGGGTGCTATTGAGCAGGATGCCGACGTGGTGATGTTTGTTTATCGTCCGGAATACTACAAAATCGAAGAATTTGAAGACGGTACCTCCACGCATAATATGTGCGAGGTGATTATAGGTAAACAGCGTAACGGGCCCGTGGGCACGGTTAAACTGACCTTTCTTAAGGAATTTGGTAAATTCGGGGAGCCCGATCTGTTTCATGATACGGCCGCTTTCCCCACATCGGAGTTTTAGGATATGAATGTAGTCCAGAAAACAGAGGCGACTTTGTTGAAACGATTACATAACCGGCTGGATCCAATGATGAACGGGATTCTTCGGGATATGCGGGAGTATTATCCTGATTTTGAAGAAGATGTTGTTCAGTCCGCCTACAATTTTGGCTTAAAGGCCCACCTGCATCAAAAGCGTTACTCGGGTGAGCCCTATTTTGAGCATTGTCTCAATGTCGCCAGAATCCTGACGGATTTGCATATGGATCAAACCACCATCATTGCCGGTCTGTTGCATGATGTGGTGGAAGACACTCCTTTTGAGCTGGAAGATATCCGCAATGAATTCGGCGACGACGTGGCTTTGCTGGTGGACGGCGTTACCAAAATCAGCGAATTGAAGTTTGAAAGCAAGGAACTGCGCCAGGCGGAGACTTTTCGCAAGATGCTCCTTTCCATGGCCCGTGACGTTCGGGTGATTATCATTAAATTCGCCGATCGCCTGCACAATGTGCGCACACTGGATCATGTTCCCGAGCGTAAAAGACCGCGCATCGCCCGGGAAACAAGGGATGTCTACGCACCGTTGGCGCACAGGTTTGGTATCGCCAGTATAAAGTGGGAAATGGAAGACCTGTCGCTTAAGCATCTTGAACCCAAGGTATATGAACAATTGGCGTCAAAAATAAAGCTGACCCGCAAGCAGCGTGAAAAGTATATCAACAATGTGTCGCGGCCCATCATCGCCGAGATGGAAAAGAACAATATCTTCCCCCAGATATCCGGACGGCCCAAGAGCTTTGCCAGCATTTACAATAAAATGAAAAAGCGCAACAGGCCCTTTGAGGAGATTTATGACCTGCTGGCCATACGGATTATCGTGAACAAGGTGGAAGAGTGCTACTATGCCCTGGGCATTATTCACAGTCTTTATAACCCGGTATATGACCGGTTCAAGGATTATATCGCCATGCCCAAGATAAACGGCTATCAAAGCCTGCATACCACGGTTGTCGGTCCCGACGGCAAAATGGTGGAGATACAAATCCGCACCAAAACCATGCATATGCTGGCCGAGGACGGCATCGCCGCTCACTGGAAATACAAGCACGGCTCTTTCGATGAGGATCCCAATATCGAAGAATCGCTGAACTGGGTGAAAGATTTGCTGGACAGGCAGGTCAGCGAGGATGCCGGCGAGTTTATGGAAGACCTGAAAATCGATCTGTTTCAGGACGAGGTGTTTCTTTTTTCGCCAAAAGGGGATTTGTATAAATTACCGGCCAACTCCAGCCCGATCGATTTTGCCTATGCCGTGCATACCAAGGTGGGGAATCATTGTATCGGAGCCAAGGTCAACGGAAAAATCGTTCCCCTGCGCACCACCCTGAAGAGCGGAGACCAGGTGGAAATCATCACCTCGCAGAATCAGCGGCCGACGCAGGATTGGCTCAATTATGTAAAAACCAGCAAGGCCCGGCACTGGATCAAAAAAATTATCCGTGAGGAAGAGCTGGAACAAACACGGGAAATCGGTCATGAGATTCTGACAAAATTTTTAAAGAAACACCAGTTGACCGAAAAAAGCCCGGAACTTCTGGAAGTGATCCCCAAGCTGGGTTTCAGCAATATGGAATCCCTGATTGTGGCCATAGGCCGGGGGGAGATCGTTACGGAGATGCTGATAAAGAAGCTTTTTCCCAACCAATACAGCAGTCCGCCACCAAAGGCCGAAAGCTTTTTCCGCAAATACCTGAAACGATCACGGGATACCTCCGGCATTCGGGTTCAGGGGCTGGACAATATGCTGATCAACTTTGCCAATTGCTGCCATCCGGTTCCCGGAGATAAGATTATCGGTTACCTTTCCCGGGGAAAGGGCGTCTCCATACATCGCAGTGATTGTAAAAACCTGATTTATCTGCTGGAGGAAAAACAGCGTGTCATCGATGTGGAATGGGCCACGGATAAAAAACAGGAATTTGTTGTACATTTAACCGTTGTGGGCGAAGACCGGAAAAACCTGTTGCGTGACATCACCGATTGCGTCTCCCGGCAAAACATCAACATTGTCAGCGCCAGTTTTACCGTGGAAGACCTTTATGCCCGCGGAAATCTGAATGTGGGTGTAAAAGACCTGCATCATTTAACAAAAGTGATCACCAGTATTAAGAAACTTCCCGGCGTTTTTTCTGTAGAACGCGTGAATGAGGGAAATTAAAAACCGAAAGGGATTTAACATGGAATTTGTATATCTGACACAAGAAGGCTACGATAAGTTAAAAGAAGAGTTACACGAGCTAAAGTACCGTACCCGCCCCGAGATATCGCAAAAAGTGGCCACCGCCCGTGATCACGGCGATTTAAAGGAGAACGCCGAGTACCATGCCGCCCGCGAGGAACTCTCCATGTGTGAAACTAAAATCCAGAAGCTGGAAGATCGCATGGCCCGTGCCCGTGTTATCAATGAAAAAGAAGTGACCACGGAACAGGCCAGTATCCTGACCACGGTTAAGGTAAAGGATATCAAACGCAAAAAGGAGTATAAATATACCCTGGTCTCGGTTGAGGAAGCCGATATCAAGTCCGGGAAAATCTCTATCGCTTCTCCCGTGGGTAAGGGTCTTCTGGGTAAAAAGGTCGGAGAAATTGCCGAAATTAAAGTTCCGGCCGGCATAATTAAGTATGAAATTCTGGATATATCCTTTTCCCTGTGAAACAGTTGTAAGGAATTTACGTCCATATCCCTAAACAACATGCAGGAGGTTTTATGGGCAGATCCGATTCAAAGCTTTACCGTTCCGCGGAAAACCGTTTTTTGGGTGGCGTTTGCGGCGGGATAGCCGACTACTTTAATATCGATGTCACTCTGGTACGTCTGGCCTGGGTCTTTTTTACCATGATCGGTGGCGCCGGCATCATTGCTTATATCCTGGCGCTGATTATCATTCCCGAAGAACCTTATGACGGCGTGCCCCGCCGGAAGAAAACTCCGGTCACCGATGTATCCAAGGTGCTGGGCATTGGCCTGATCCTTCTGGGAGTGGCCTTTTTATTCCGTCAGTTTGGTTTTCATCACTGGCTGGTATATGTGCCCTGGCATATCATGCTGGCCCTGCTTTTTATCGGGACCGGAGTTTTTATGCTGCTGCACACCCCCAAATCTTCCGCCAAAGAGGATACCGGCGAAAGTAAACCGGGCAATAATCAAAAACAGTTTTACCGCATCGATGAGGGAAAAATGCTGGCCGGAGTCTGTACCGGTATTGCCGCCTATTTTAATATCGATGTTACCCTGGCCCGTATGTTGTGGGTCTTTGCCACTTTTTCCTCGGTAGGGCTGGGAATACTGGCCTACATAATCGCCATCATTATTTTCCCGACGGTTTCCAGCGTCAGGCGTCTACGAGCCGGGGAGGAGCAGTCATGAAACAATCACGTTTTTTACCCATAGCCCTGATTACGATAGGCGTATTCCTTTTACTCAATCAATTCAACATGCTGCACCTTACGCGGGCCCAGTGGGCCATGACCGGATCGGCGACCCTGGGTATTTTTTTGCTCAGGCGCGCATTTTTATCCGAACAGTATAAAGGCTTGCTGGGAGGCGTCTTTTTTGCGGGAACGGCCATCGGCCTGTTTTTAATGGACAACGGCATACTGCCCATCAGCAATCAAACCGGTTTCGGCATGCTTCTTCTTTCCCTGGGGGTGGCGAATTTGCTCTATTTTATTTTTACCCGTCTGCACACCTCCAGCATTGTTTTCGGTCTGATTTATAGCGGCGCCGGTAGCGTGATGATGCTTAGCTATTACCAATATATCGACTGGTGGAATGTGGCCGACATGGTTGAGCTATACTGGCCGGCATTGCTGATCCTGTTTGGCGCGGCACTGTTGATCGACGGCATACGCCGTCAAAAAAAGAGACCGGCATCGCCATCCTCAAGCGGCACGGACTCTGTTTCCGGAATCAAGACCTCCTGAGTAAACCTTATGACCATTCGCCCGTACCATCCAGCCGATATAACGGCCCTTTTCGATATATGCCTGAAAACGGGCAACAGCGGCCGGGACGCAACTTCCCATTTCCGGGACAAAGAAATACTGGGCCTTTATTACGCCGCTCCTTATGTCGCTTATCAGCCTTCGTTGTGCTTTATTCTCAGCCGGGAAGATACCCGTCCTGTTGGTTATATCCTCGGAACCTCAGATACTGCCCGCTTTAGTGAATGGGCCGAAGAACGCTGGTTCCCCTTGTTGCGTCAACGCTATGGTACTCTTCCCGAAAATTTTACCGACCGTGACCGCCATATCGCGGAGCTGATCCGTCGCGGTTATCCCGTAAAAGAGGCCTTGAAGGATTACCCGGCCCATCTGCATATCGATATTTTACCGGAGGGGCAGGGCGGCGGCATGGGACGGCGGCTGATGGAAACCTTTATCCGGGCGCTGAAAGAAAATGGAGTCCCCGCCCTGCATCTGGAGGTAGGGAAGGCCAACCCCCGCGCCATTGATTTTTATCGCCATCTGGGATTTCACACCATCGTCGAATATGAAAAATCCCTGGCCCTGGGGATGAGACTGACATGACACACGAAATATCATAATTCGTTCAAGGCAAAAACAAAACAGCCCTGTTTCCTCTTTTCGCCGTTATATTTTTTTCTAATTAAATTCATCTTTTTTTAAGTTGAGACAACCGTCATATCACAAACTCAGGAGCCCCATGAAAATCAGAGGTGAGATAAGCCTTCCCGGAGATAAGTCCATATCCCATCGCGCGGCGCTGTTTTCGGCCATCCGTCCGGCAGAATCCGTATTTGAAAACTTTAGCGGCAATGAAGATTGCCGTTCCACGCTCAGTTGCCTGCGGCAATTGGGAATTGAACATAAAATTGTGGGGAGCACATTATACCTTTACGGTAAGAAGCTGTCGCAATGGCAACAGCCCGGCCGGCCCCTGTATGCCGGCAATTCCGGGACCACCACGCGTCTGCTGGCCGGTTTATTGGTTCATCTGCCCTTCACAAGCACAATCACCGGTGATGCTTCCTTATCACAAAGACCCATGGGCCGTATCATCGATCCCCTGACAGCTATGGGGGGACGCATAACGGCCACGGAAGGGCACCTGCCGATGACCTTTCATCCGACCGGTTCTCTTCGGGGAATCCGCTATCCCTTGCCGGTAGCCAGTGCCCAGATAAAATCAGCCGTATTGCTGGCCGGACTCTTTGCCGATGGGTTCACCGAAGTCATTGAAACGAAAATCTCCCGTGATCATACCGAGCGCATGCTGGGGCTGAGCGTGCGCGAAGAGGAAGGGCAGCGTATCGTCAGCGTGCCCGGCGGCTATGAAGTGCCCGATGTTTCCATGACCATTCCCGGCGATATTTCCTCTGCGGCCTTCTTTATTGCCGCCGCGTTGACCCTGCCCGACTCCGACCTGACTTTGAAAAATGTATCGCTTAACCCCACGCGCACCGCCTATCTGGAAATTTTAAAAAAGATGGGCGCCTCTCTGGAGATTGAAGAGACACAGGCCCGGCCCGAGCCCATGGGTAACATTCGTGTAAAAAGCTCCGATCTGCAAAATGTGGAAATTCCCGCTGAAATGATTCCCAACCTGATCGATGAAGTACCCATATTGGCTGTTATCGGCACCCGGGCCGTGGGCCACTTTGCCATTAGCCATGCCCGGGAACTCCGGGTTAAGGAATCGGACAGAATTAAAGTAATGGTTGAGAATCTGCGGCGAACCGGGCTGCACGTGGATGAGTTTGATGACGGTTTTGCCTTTTGCGGGCCCCATCATCCGGGAAAGGCCGCCATCAGCACGCATGGTGACCACCGCATAGCCATGGCCTTTACCATCGCCAATATGATCTGCGGCGGAAATCTGGAAATTGACGATCCCTCCTGCGCGGCCGTCTCTTTCCCCGCCTTTTACACAACACTTGAAAAGATAACACGGTAAAATGAAACATTACGCCATTATCGGATACCCGTTGGGACACACCTTTTCCCCGGCCATGCATAACCATGCCTTTAAGCACTACGGGATCGATGCGGTTTATGAGCCGCGCTCCATTCCACCCGAGGGTTTTGAAAAGGGCTTGCAACAGTTACGGGATGATGGGATTCGCGGGTTTAATATAACCATTCCCTACAAACAGCGCATACTCTCCCATCTGCAGAAGCTGGATACTTTGGCGGAAAAGATCGGCGCGGTCAATACGGTCGTTTGCCGGGAGGATGGCCGTTGGATCGGCTATAACACCGATGCCTACGGTTTTTTACTCCCGCTGCGGGAGATGCTAAAGAATATACGCAACATCCTTGTGCTTGGCGCGGGAGGAGCGGCCCGGGCCGTCGCATTTAGCCTGGTTACAGAGGCGGCTCCCGCTTCACTTACCCTGGTCAACCGAACACCTGGCCGGGCCCGGGAACTTAAAAGCGCTCTGGAGGAGCATACCGCCGTACCGATAAAATGTTACGACAGCGCGTCCTTTAAAAGCGATATAAAGTATGACCTGATTGTAAATACCACCAGCGTGGGCATGGGCCGTATGCGCGGTGAATCCCCGTTGCCCGGACTGGCGTCTTGCGTGCATGAAGGCAGCCTTGTATATGATCTTATCTACAATCCTTCCCCAACCCGCCTGCTGGAGCAGGCCGCCGCCTTGCATCTTAAAACCCTCAACGGGCTGCCGATGCTGATCGGGCAGGGCAGCCGCGCCTTCTATCTGTGGAACGGTCTCTATTTCCCGGAAGATGTGGGCAATATTTTCAGTACTGCTTGAGATTTTCGGCAGGGTTAAAAAAAGTGGAAAAAAGCTGAAAATTAAGTTGACTCATAATTTAAAGTCTTTTTATATTAGATACTCGTTTGGGGAGATAGCGAAGCGGTCAAACGCAACAGACTGTAAATCTGTCGGCCAAGTGCCTTCGGAGGTTCGAATCCTCCTCTCCCCACTGAAACCCCGGGTTTTTACTTGGGGTTTTTTTTTGACTTCCCGGCCAAAAGTAAAACGGATTAAAAAGATTGATTTTACTGGCTTTATGGCGTAAATTGCACGCTTGATTTTTTGGGGCGATAGCTCAGTTGGTTAGAGCGCTACGTTGACATCGTAGAGGTCGTGAGTTCGAATCTCTCTCGTCCCACTGAAAAACGAATACACGAAAGAATCCGGTACAGATTTAGGACTTATTTTTTGGAAAACATAACACTCACATTTCCCGACGGTTCGCAAAAAGCGTTTGAGGCCGGGGTCACCCCGTTGGATGTCGCCGCGACGATCAGCAATTCCCTGAAGAAAAAGGCGGTAGCCGCCAAGTGGAATGATCAGGTCATTGCCGTTAACACGCCTCTTAATGAGCCCGGAAAAATCAGTATCCTGACCTTTAAAGATCCCGAGGGGCAGGAAGTATTCTGGCACTCATCGGCCCACCTTATGGCCCAGGCCATTAAACGGCTCTACCCCGAGGCGGAGCTGGGTATCGGCCCCCCCATAAGCGACGGATTTTATTATGATATTGATCTGGATTATAAGCTGACACCGGAAGACCTGGAAAAGATCGAAGCGGAGATGGCTAAAATCGTCGATGAGAATTTCGAGATTACCCGTGCCGTGTTGAGCAAGGAAGAAGCCCTGGAGTTCTTTGAAAAAAAACATGAGCATTTAAAACTGGAGCTGATTCGCGAGCTGGACGGGATTATCACCGCCTATTCACAGGGTGAATTTACCGATTTGTGCCGCGGCCCGCATGTACCTTCCACAGGTAAACTGGGTAAAAACTTTAAACTTTTGTCATTGGCCGGTGCCTATTGGAAGGGTGATGAACACAACAAAATGCTGCAACGCATCTACGGCACCAATTATCCCGATCCCAAATCGTTAAAGGCGCATATTAAAAGAATCGAAGAGGCCAAGAAACGCGACCACCGTAAGCTGGGACGAGAGCTGGAACTCTTTTCGATAAATGAAAGTGTCGGCAGCGGTCTTATCCTCTGGCACCCCAAGGGAGCCATGATTCGCAATCTGATAGAAAACTATTGGCGGGAACAGCATATCCTTAACGGTTATGACCTTGTTTATACGCCTCATGTGGCCAAACACCATTTATGGGAAACCAGCGGTCACAGCGGTTTTTACAGTGAAAATATGTTTAAGCCCATGGAAGTGGATGAGGTCAGCTATCAGCTTAAGCCGATGAACTGCCCCTTCCATATGCAGATTTTCAATTCCAAAATTCGCAGTTATAAGGATTTACCCATACGCTTTGCCGAGCTGGGAACGGTTTACCGTTACGAGCGCTCCGGTGTATTGCACGGTTTGATGCGTGTGCGGGGCTTTACGCAGGATGACGCGCATATCTATTGCCATCCGGATGACCTGGCCCGGGAGATCGGCAGTGTTCTCGATTTTAACACAAAAATGCTCTCCAAATTCGGTTTTACGGAGTATGATATTTATCTCTCCACAAGACCGGAAAAATTTGTGGGCAGTGAGGACAACTGGGAGCTGGCCACCAACGCCTTGCGCGAGGCTTTGGAAAACAATAAACTTGAGTATACGGTTGATCCCGGCGAGGGTGTTTTTTATGGCCCCAAGATCGATATAAAGATCAAAGATGTTCTGGGACGCTCCTGGCAATGCTCCACAATACAGGTGGATTTTAACCTGCCCGAGCGTTTCGATCTTAATTTTGTGGACAAGGATGGGCAGAATTACCGGCCGATTACCATACATCGCGCTTTATTAGGGTCTATTGAACGTTTTTTTGGTATATTGATCGAACACTACGCGGGCAACTTCCCCTTATGGCTGGCGCCGGTTCAGGTGGAGATCATCACCATAGCCGACCGGCATATCGATTATGCCCGGGAGATCGCCGCGAAACTGACGCGTAATCATTTCCGTGTTCACGGGGATTATCGCAATGAAAAGATCGGTTATAAGATACGTGAAGCCGAGATGCAAAAAGTACCGTATATGGTCATATTAGGTGACAAAGAAGTGGAAGAGGGCCGGATTTCCGTGCGCCATAAAGGCGAAGGGGATCTGGGAAGCATGTCCCTTGAGGATCTGAGCACCCGCTTACAAGAAGAAATTAACAGTAGTTCCAATAACTAAGGAGTAAGATATCGCAAACCAGAAAACGCGCATCAACGAGAACATAAGCGCACCTGAAGTTCGTCTGATCGACGAAAATGGACAACAAGCCGGAATAGTCCCCATCGCCGAGGCTTTGAACCGGGCACAGGAAGCGGGACTGGATTTGGTGGAAATTGCACCGACTGCGAAACCTCCTGTTTGTAAAATACTTGATTTTGGCAAGTATTTATACGAACAAAGTAAAAAAGAGAAAATAAGTAAAAAGAAACAACATACCGTTGTTGTAAAAGAAATAAGAATGCGCCCCAAAACCGATGAGCATGACCTGGCCTATAAATTAAAGCATGCGCGGAACTTTTTGGAGCAAAAAAACAAAGTTAAGTTTACCGTACAGTTTCGGGGCAGGGAAATGGCCTATAAACAATTTGGCCGGGCCCTGCTGGAACGTGTTCTGGAGTCTTTGGAAGATGTCGCTAAACCCGAGGGCGAAATCAAATCCGAAGGACGGAACATGTCTGTAATCATGACACAAAAATAGAAAGGAAAGCAAGATGCCTAAGATGAAATCAAATCGTGGTGCTGCTAAGCGTTTCCGCGTGACGGCCAGTGGAAAAGTGAAACATCATTCCAACTTCCACAGCCATATCCTTACCAAAAAGTCGACCAAGCGTAAGCGTAATTTACGCAAGGAGAGCATGGTCTCCGCCGCCGACACACCACGCGTAAAAAGAATGATTTTAAAGTAGGAGTATAAGAATGCCCAGAGCAACCAATAACGTAGCGGCCCGCCAGCGCCGTAAAAAAGTACTGAAAGCCGCCAAGGGGTATCGTCTTGGCCGTGGAAATTTATACAACACCGCCAAGGATCAGGTGGAAAAGGGCTGGCTGTATGCCTATCGCGACCGCCGGGCCAAGAAGCGTAACTTCCGCAGCCTGTGGATCGTGCGCATCAACGCCGCCTGCCGCCTGCACGGACTGAGCTATTCCAAGTTTATCAATCTGCTCAATAAAGCGGAAATTGATTTGAATCGCAAGGTTCTGGCGGATATGGCCGTTAACAATCCTCAGGATTTTGAAGCGCTTGTTAAACAAATATCCGCTTAAAAACCCATAGCCCACTATTAAAGGAAGTGTTTTTACGCTTCCTTTTTTTTTAATTATGAGGCCCGTTGTGGAACGAATAGATCAAATAAAAAAAGAATTTTTTGAACACGCCTCTCAGGTTTCCATGCCGGAACATTTGGAAGAGTTGCGTATACGGTTTTTAGGCCGTAAGGGCAAGGTCACCGAAGCCTTTGCCATGATAAAAGACATTGCCCCGGAAGTCCGCCCACGCTTCGGCTCCGGCCTGAACCAGCTAAAAAAAGAGCTGGAAGCTCACTATGAGGAGCTCAAAGCGCGTCTTGAAGCCTCCACCGAAAGTGATGAGCGCCTTGATGTCACCCTGCCGGGCCGGCGGCCCTTTACCGGACGTAAGCACCCCCTTTTAAAAATAGCCGACGAGATCAAGGATATATTCCACTCTTTTGGTTTTACTATCGAAGACGGTCCCGAGATTGAGACCGACCACTATAACTTTGAAGCGTTGAACATTCCCAGGTCGCACCCGGCACGGGCCATGCAGGACACCCTGTATATCACCGAGGATGTTGTTTTGCGTACCCATACATCGCCCGTGCAAATCCGGGTAATGGAAGAGCGCAAGCCGCCGATCCGCATGATTGCTCCGGGCCGGGTCTACCGCCGCGATACGCCCGACGCCACCCATTCACCCTTTTTTCATCAGGTGGAAGGACTGGTCGTGGGCGAGTCGGTTACCTTTGCCGATCTGAAAGGGGTTATTCAGGCTTTTGCCCACCGTATGTTCGGTAAGGAGGCCCGGGTGCGTTTCCGTCCCAGTTTTTTTCCCTTTACCGAGCCCAGCGCCGAGTATGACGTCTGGTTTAACGGTAAGTGGATGGAAATTTCCGGTGCCGGCATGGTGCACCCCAATGTGTTCCGTTCCGTGGGCATCGATCCGGAAAAATATTCCGGCTATGCCTTTGGCATGGGCATCGACCGGGTGGCCATGTTAAAGTATAACATCCGCGATATCCGTCTCTTTTTCGATAACGATATGCGTTTTTTAAGACAATTTTAATGGACTCAAAATGAAAATTTCATACAACTGGCTAAAAGATTATTTAGATATCGACCTCAGCCCCGAGGAACTGGCGGAACAAATCACCAACGCCGGCCTGGAAGTGGAAGAGATTATTACAACCGTTCAGGCCCTCAATAATGTTGTCGTGGGCAAGATACTCTCCTGTGAAAAGCACCCCGATGCCGACAAACTGAGTATTTGTAAGGTATCGGACGGAGAAGAGGAGTTTCCGGTAATTTGCGGGGCGCCCAACGTTGCCGTGGGGCAGAGCATTCCCTTTGCCAAAGTCGGTGCCCGGCTTCCCGTGGGACTAAAAATAAAAAAGGCCAAAATACGCGGGGTTGAATCCATGGGTATGATCTGTTCCCGGGAAGAACTGGCCCTGGAAGATCATTCCAACGGTATCTGGGCCCTGGAAAACGCTCCGGCACCGGGTACGGACTTTAACGAGGTTTTGAAAGAACACAGCGACGTGATTTTTGACCTGTTTATCACCGCCAATCGCGCCGATTGTTTCAGCCACATCGGTATTGCGCGGGAGATAGCCGCTTTTGTGGATAAGGCTATCCGTTTACCGGAAGTCACCGTGAAGGAAAACGCGACTAAAAAAATTACAGAAGCCTTATCGGTAGATATCGAATACAGCGCCGGATGTCCCCGCTATGCGGCGCGGGTTATAGAGAATGTAAGTATCGGCGAGTCACCGGAATGGCTGCGGGAGCGGCTGGAAGCGGTTGGGCTGCGCCCCATTAACAATGTGGTGGATGTAACCAATTATGTTTTATATGAGCTGGGCCAACCCCTGCATGCCTTTGATTACGACACCATCGCCGGTTCCCGGATCATCGTAAGGAGCAGCAAGGCCGGAGAAACTTTTGTCACCCTGGATGACAAGGAACGCACCCTGCCCGAAAACACGGTTATGATTTGTGATGCGGAGAAGGCCGTGGCCATTGGGGGAATCATGGGGGGCCAAAACTCGGAAGTTTCCTCAAAAACAACAACCATCCTGCTGGAGAGCGCCTATTTTGACCCCAGGCACATCATAACCAGCTCCCGTAAACTGGGCTTGATGACCGACGCCTCGCAACGCTTTGAAAAGGGAACGGATTACGCCAATGTGATTTTTGCCCTGGACCGGGCGGCAGCCATGATAGCCGAACTGGCCGGCGGTGATATCTTAAAAGGGCATCTTGATGCCTATCCCCATCCCGTCGCGCCCGTCACGGTGGAGCTGGACCTGTCACGGGTAAACAAGATTCTGGGCTCGGCCCTGGAAGATGCGGAGATTATTGAGCTTCTCTCCAGAGTACAGTTAAACTTTGATAAGGGCCGGGTAAGCGTTCCCAGCTACCGGCATGATATAAAACTGGATATTGACCTCATTGAGGAGGTGGCGCGGTTAAAAAATTATGACAATCTCCCGACCAGTGTTTACGAACCTCTTTCGCTGGAACAGCCGGTTCGTCTGCGGGAGCTGACCTTCCGTCTGTTGCGTGACGCGCTCACCCATGTGGGGCTTCAGGAGGTGTTTACAAACTCCATGATAAGTGAAAAACAGCTGATTGCCCTTGAGGAAAAAGAGCCGGTGAAAATTCTCAACCCCATCAGCGATGACCTGGCCTTTATGAGGCAATCCATCTATTCCGGACTGTTACCGGTGGTCAGTTACAATGTTAACCGCCATCAAAATATGATCCGCCTATTTGAAATAGGGCGGGTGTTTAACCGCTCAAAAGAAGAACTACCGGAACAGCCCACCCGTATCGCCATCGTCCTGTCCGGGCTGCGTGCGCCGCAAAACTGGACGGTAGGTGAGGAAGCGGTGGATTTTTATGACCTTAAGGGGGTGCTTGAAGGCTTTTTTAATGAGATTCATCTTGACAACATAAGGTTTATTTTATATTCTGAATCAAGCTTATACCAAAAACATCATGCCGCGGAAATCTTCTATGGTAATATAAAAGTGGGAAGTTGCGGTCTTTTCAGTAAGGAAACCTGTAAACGTTTTGGTATAAACCAGGCAGTTTATGGGGCCGAGCTGGATTATGATGTCATAGAAAAAAGCTTGAACAGGGAATTAAAGTATCAAACAATTCCAAGATTTCCTTATATTGAAAAAGATGTGGCCTTTGTTGTGGATAAAACCATGACCGCCGAAGAGGTGATGAGCCTCATAAGGAAATACGGCGGCCGGCTGTTAACGGACATAGAGGTTTTTGATGTTTACGAAGGTGAAAAAATAGCTTCCGGAAAAAAGAGCATCGCTTTCCGGTTACGGTTCCAATCTTTGGAGCGGACATTAAAGGATTCGGAAGTTGAACAAGTTTTCCGGAAGATCATAAAAAAAGCGGATCAAGTACACGGAATACCCATAAGAGATCAGTAAATGAGATTGGATCAGTTTGATAAGCTACAAAAGCTGGTAAGCCGTTTGGAAGAACGCACCATGTATCTGCGTCAGCAAAATTTCAGACTGATACAGGAAAATTCCAGACTTAAGCAAGAATTGGAAGAACGTGCCGAAGGAGGGATAAGTCCCCAGTATGAGCAACAGTTGAAAAAACTGGTTGCGGAAAACAGAAAACTAAAAGAAACAAATAAACAAGCCAATGCGAAATTAAGTGTGCTTATCGATCAGGTAGAGCAGGCACTGGCTGAAAAAAATGGTGTTGGTAAAAAGGTAGAGGCCTAATGGCTCCCGGACAAATTAAAGTAAATATTTTTGGTTCAGAATATTCACTAATTGGTGATGAAGACGAGAATTCTGTAAGACAAATTGCAGCAATTGTTGATGAAAAAATGCGTGAGATCGATCATTCGACGAATATTACATCCATAACAAAGATCGCTATATTGGCGGCGTTAAATATCGCGGAAGAACTGATTCAGGAAAGACAATATCGCGATCGGCTGTTGGAGCAGATAAATGAAGAAGCGCGCAAGATGAACCATAAAATATCGGAGCTGCTAGACGAATAAATAAAAAGCTTTAACAAATGCCCTGTACTCTGCATTTCAAAATGGACCAACACCATTACACCAGGGAACTGGCTCTGAGCGGATATTGCAAGCCACTTAAATGAGGAAGCATGACACGTTCAGGAGGTACCCACCGTACTTCATTCAGGTCCCTTTTTAGGATGTGGAGACAGGGTTTTTTGTTTATGAAGGAGACAATCGCGTGTTACAAATAATTATATTTGTTGTATTTATCAGCCTGGGCTTTGTCATTGGCTGGTTTGCCAATGCCGCTTTAGGCAAACGCAGCCTGGCCACGGCAAAAAAGAAAGCTGAATCCCTTATTTCCGAAGCGCAAGCGGAAATTGAGGGTCTGAAAAAAGAAAAACTCCTGGAAGCCAGTGAAGAGATATTTCAACAGAAACAGGAACTGGAAGATGAATACCGGGACAAAAAGAATCAATTACTGAAATTTGAAACGGAACTGGCCAATAAAGACAGCAATATAGACCGCAAAGCAGACTTGGTGGCTAAAAAGGAAAAAGAACTTGTAGGCATTGAGCAGGAGCTGCGCACACGGGAAAATACGCTGAACATCCGGCAAAAAAATCTGGAAGAGGCCATAGAACAGGCCAATAAAAAGCTGGAAACCATTTCCGGCCTTTCTCCGGAAGAGGCTAAAAAACAACTGCTGGATAATCTGATAGAGGAAGCCAAAACCGAAGCGGCCCATCTGGTGTATAAAATTACAAAAGAGGCCGAGGAAAACGCCTATAGCGAAGCAAAAAATATTCTGCTTACTTCCATGGAGCAGATCGTTTCCAGCCATACCATCGAATCGACCATTTCCACGGTTTCCCTGCCTTCGGATGATATGAAAGGGCGTATTATCGGTAAAGAGGGACGTAACATCCGTGCCTTTGAGATAGTGACCGGCGTGGACGTTATCGTCGACGATACCCCCCAGGCCGTACTGCTCAGCGCCTTCGATCCCTACCGCCGGGAACTGGCCAAGGTAACCATGGAACGCCTGGTGAATGACGGACGTATTCATCCCGGCAGGATAGAAGAAACCTATGCCAAGGTCATCGAGGATATCGACGAAACCTTTCAGGAAATCGGCGAACAGGCCTGTCATGAAATTGGCATTCACGGACTGCACCCGGATATTCTTAAAAATCTGGGAAAACTGAAATACCGTACCTCCTACGGCCAAAATGTGCTGGATCACTGTAAAGAGGTAGCCGAGCTGTCGGGCATTCTCGCCGCGCAGATCGGACTGGATGCATCCCTGGCCCGCAGAGCGGGTATTCTGCACAAAATAGGCCTGGTAATTGAAAAGGCCAATGAATCCGACTATTCCAAGGTCGGTCATGAATTTCTTAAAAAATACGGCGAACATCCCAAGGTAACCAATGCCGTGCTGGCCTTTGGCGATCATGCCGAAGCCAACTCTCCCATCGCCATCATCATCCGCATCGCTTCGGACTTAAGCCGTAAGCGTCCGGGAGCGCAGCGCGACGTTATAGAAAATTATGTACAGCGCATGCGTCATCTGGAAGATGTGGCGGATAATTTTGAGGGGGTTAAAACCGCCTATGCCATACAGGCCGGAAAAGAAATCCGCATCATCATCGACCATACCAAGGCCGATGACGCCATGAGCAATAAGCTGGCCAATGACATTACCCGGCGCATCCGTCAGGAAGTGGAGAACAGCAATCAAAGCATTAAAGTGCATGTGCTCAGAGAGTTCCGATCCGTGGATTACGCTTAAATGAAGAGAATTCTTTTCATCGGTGACATCGTCGGTGATCTGGGAATGCATTTGGCACAAAACCTGACGCCGAAAATAATCAAAGATTACAAGTGTGATTTCTGCATCATCAATGGTGAAAATGCCGATCAGGGCAAAGGGATCACCAAAACCCAGGCCGAAAAGCTGCATAAAGCGGGCGCGGACGTAATCAGTGGCGGCAACCACAGCTTTCAAAAAAGAAGCAGCGAGGTATTGACGCACCCATCCTTCCGGGCCTTGCGGCCGGCCAACTATCCGCGGGGAAATCCCGGCGAGGGCAGTGTGATCATCGAAAAATCCGGTACCTCTCTTGTGGTGATAAATCTTCAGGGGCGTAGTTATCTGCCGCCGATCGACTGTCCCTTTCAGAAGCTGGATAGCATGTTAAGCACCTTCCGGCCGGCCCATAAAAATATATTTGTGGATTTCCACGCCGAAGCCTCGGCAGAAAAGCTGGCCATGGGCTGGGAATTTGACGGCAGGGTCACCGCTCTTGTGGGTACGCATACCCATGTGCAAACGGCAGATGCCCGTATTTTACCCAAAGGGACGGCCTATATCACCGATGTGGGGATGACCGGCCCGGCCGACAGCGTCATCGGCATGGACCCGGATACGGCCATAATGCGCTTTCGCACCCAGCAGCTTAAATATTTTAAACTTGCCCACCGCAATCCTAAAATCAGTGGTGTGATTATCGATTTCGATGAACGCACGGGTAAGGGAAAAAAGATCACCCCTTTTTATATTTCACAGGAGTCCTACGATGAAAGCTCTCTTGCTTGATGGAAAAAAAGTGGCCGGCCATATCAAAGAAGATGTTGCCCGTCAGGTCGAGGAACTGAAAAGTCGTAATATTCTGCCCCGGCTGGTGGTTGTTTTGGTAGGCAAGGATCCGGCCTCCGAGGTGTATGTCCGTAATAAGGCCCGAGCCTGTGAAAAACTGGGTATTCAATCCGAAACCATTCATCTTGACGAAAAAACCGGAGAAGAAGAGCTCTTGCGACAGATCCGCCTTCTGAATGAGGAACGTTCTGTTCACGGCATCCTGGTCCAACTTCCCCTTCCCGGCCATATGGATAGCGATAAGGTTATCGCGGCCATCAACCCCGATAAGGATGTTGATTGTTTTCATCCCCGTAATGTCGGTCTTCTGATGCAGGGACACCCGTATTTACTTCCCTGTACACCGGCCGGTATTGTTGAAATTCTTAAATATTACACTATCGATACCCAGGGTAAACACATTGTTATTCTGGGACGGAGCAACATCGTTGGAAAACCTCTGGCGAATATGCTGGTTCAAAAAAACAAATGGGCCAATGCCACGGTAACCCTGGCCCATAGCAGAACGCAAAATATCCGTGAGCTCTGTGTTCAGGCCGATATCCTTGTCGCCGCAATCGGTAAGCCCGCATTTGTCACCGCCGATATGGTAAAAGAGGGCGCAACGGTAATTGACGTGGGCATCAACCGCGTTGATGACGGGGACAGCCCCAGAGGCTACAGACTTTCCGGAGATGTTCAGTTTGAAACGGTGGCACAAAAAGCGGCGGCCATTACGCCCGTTCCGGGCGGGGTAGGGCCCATGACCATCGCCATGCTTATGCAGAACACCGTCACGGCCGCCCGTTATATCTCCGGAATAAAAGAACAGATATAAACCGGAAAAGCCGGTAAGCCCCACTTTAAAATACCCCGGACCACCCTCATATTGCCAGCGCCATTCCCGGCGGATAAAAATTCTTAAGGGATAGTTTTTTCTGTCGCAACAGGTTGGCCAGTCCACCGGTAGAATGTAAAAAAAATAAAGTTCGGTAGTAAGGATGGCGAGTACTTTTTAAGGAACTTTACGGGATTGCCGGATATTAAAGAGATGTTGGCACAGCCCGACAAAAAATCCGGACAAAAATGGTTTTACCCCATGAGTGATGCAAAAGATATAATTTTAACCGTACTTCTTGTATTGTTAACCATACAAATTATTGTCTTGTTTTTTTTAAAAAGACTGGTGCAAAACTTTTTTGCCGTCTTAAAGGATTTGAAAAGAATGCGCGCCTTGTTCATGAGTCACAGTGACGGGGAAAACGTCAATACCATAGCCCCTGTAAGCACCTGCCAAAATTGTAAATTCCGCCTTACTTTTATGAATGCCCCGTTTAATGATGACCTATCTTTCTCTTACCGTTGCCGTTTAAACGGTTCCATGGTATCTTTACATCATTCATGTAAAGATTTCCAAACCGCATCATCAAAGTCAGACAGCCGTTAATGTACAATATCATTTCCAGTCTTCTCACTCCCAAGCTTATATCGCGCCTGGACAACCTGGAACTGTTAGCCATGCAGATTGTGGAAGGTTTTATCACAGGCTTGCATACTTCGCCGTTTCATGGTTTTAGTGTGGAATTCAGCGAACACCGCCCCTATATGCGTGGTGACGATTTGCGTCATGTGGACTGGAAGGTTCTGGCCCGCAAAGAACGTTATTTCATCAAACAGTATGAAGAAGAAACCAACCTGCGCTGTCAGATCATACTGGATATATCACGTTCCATGGCCTTCTCCAGCGGCGATCATATTTCTAAGCTTAACTATTCCAAGGTGCTGACGGCAGCTCTCACTTATATTCTTTTACGGCAGCGCGACGCCGTGGGTCTGTTTCTTTTCAGCGATAAAGTGCATAAACGCTATCCGGCTAAATCACTGCCGAACTATTTTTATCACCTGGCGGCGGAAATACAAAAAACGGAAGCCGGGGCCCCAACCATGATCGGAGCGGTTTTACATGATATTGCCGACCGCATCCATCGCCGTTCTCTGGTTATTCTCATCTCCGATCTTCTTGACGATGCCGACGTTCTTTTAAAAGGAATCCGCCATCTCAAACATAACCAACATGAAATCATTGTTTTTAATATTACCGATCCGTTGGAACACAGAATGGATATGAAAGGGCAATTCCTGTTCAGGGATATGGAAAATCCCGCTTTAAAGATTAAGACCGATACAAAATATATCCGCCGGGAGTATGAAGCCGCCGTTAAAAAGCATTTTGATTTTATCGCCAGAAAACTGCAGGAAATGAATGTTCATTACGTACCGTTGACCACCGCCAATCCGATAGAGAAAGCCTTAACCCAATATATGCTTTCGCGGAAAAAAATGTACTAACTTTAAACTTTGCTATAACTAAACCTTTGCTTTATATTACCTTAAGTAATAGTTAAAAGAGAGGCCGCATGTTGAAAAATTTAACATACTCTATCGGCCATGTTGCTGAAATGGTGGATGTAAGCCAGTCGACCCTGCGTTACTGGGAGACGGTCATCGACCGGCTCAATCCGGTAAAAACGGCGGGCGGCAGCCGGCGATATACGGCACAGGATATTGAGCTTATCCAGAAACTTAAAGTGTTGCTTCATGACGAAGGATATACCATCAAAGGGGTCAATAAATATCTGGCCACACATCACATTCCTTCCGTTTCAACGGAGGAAAAGGCAGGGCCTCCCTCCGTTGATAAAGCCGCGGACGGGAGAGAACTGTTGGAAAATATCAGAGCCCGTTTACAGGAAATTAAATATATCCTTGAAAATGATGAAGAGTAAGTTTGATTTTTTAGATATTCCTTCTTAATTTCCGAATCTCGGAGCGTGGCGCAGCCTGGTAGCGCACTTGAATGGGGTTCAAGGGGTCGCAGGTTCAAATCCTGTCGCTCCGACAAAACACTGGGGCTTTTCAAAGCCCCTTTTTTTATGACTTATATGGAACTAACATATACAATTCTAATACCCGCTTATAATGCCGAAAGCAGCCTCGCCAAATTGATCGAGTCTATTTTGCGGCATACTGCTGATTTTAAACCCGAAAAAATTATCGTTGTGGATGACGGATCCGGTGACAACACCGTAACCGTGGCCCGTAAGCTGCCGGTTGAACTTATTTCCCTGCCGCAAAACAGGGGAAAGGGCGCCGCTCTTAAGGAGGGCTATGCCTATTTTTTAAACCACTGCCGCTCCGGATATTTAATTACCCTGGACGCGGATCTGCAACATCCCCCGGAAAATATCGGCGACTTTCTTCAAACAGCCGAAAAGCACAACAGCGCGGTCATTATCGGCCAGCGTAGCTTTACCCCGCCGGCCATGCCTCTTATGCGCGTCCTGTCCAACACCCTGACCTCACAGATTATCAGCGGACTTACCGGTCTCAAAATTCCCGACAGTCAATGCGGATACCGCATGATCCGCCGGGATGTCCTCTCCCGCCTGGAACTCAGGGAAAACGGTTTTCAATTGGAAAGTGAGTTCTTTTTCCGTTGCAGGGAATTGAAAGTACGAATAGATTATTGCCCGATCCCAACCGTTTACAACGATTACGGGTCGTCCATGCACCATGTCCGGGACACCCTGAAGTTTATTCAACTCATGGGAAGAGAGCTGTTCAAAAGATGATTTATGCCCGCAAGCAAAAGCAGATGATTACGCGCCTGATGGAGAAGGGGATTAAGGACACGGCTGTTCTTAAGGCCATGGCTGCTGTTCCGCGGCATGAATTTGTTCAGCCCGGGATGGAATTTCAGGCCTATGATGAAAAGGCCTTGCCGATCGGTTTTGACCAAACCATCTCCCACCCCTATACCGTGGCGTTGATGACCCAGACCCTGCAGGTAACTCCGCATAAGCGTATCCTGGAAATCGGCACCGGTTCGGGCTATCAGGCGGCGGTGTTATGCAGCATGGGAGCCCGGGTTTTCACCGTGGAACGTATCGGCCCCCTGGCACGACGGGCTGCTGAAAAATTAAGTGCAATGGGCTTCCGTTTTCTCTCCCGGACGGGGGACGGCAGCATGGGCTGGACAACATACGCCCCATATGACGGTATCATCGTCACCGCCGGCGCCCCCGTTTCACCGACCTCTCTTTTGGATCAGCTTACCGAAGGCGGCCGTTGTGTTATTCCCATCGGCTCCGAAGAGGGACAGATGCTGACCCTTTTTATCCGGGCGGGCGATGAATTGAAAAAGATTGAAATTGAACCCCTCTCCTTTGTCCCCCTGATTGGCAAGGATGGCTGGAGCACATCGAAGTAAAAGGAAAAAATGCGTATGTACCTGAGAGTTTTTTTAGTTGGCATGGCCATGGGTGTGGCCAATATCATCCCCGGTGTTAGCGGGGGCACCATCGCCGTTGTATTTGGGATCTATGAAAAACTGATGCACGCCCTGGGGAATTTCCTTACCGACAAGGAAAACCGCCGCCGTCATATAACCTTTCTGGGGGTGCTTTTTACCGGCTCCCTGGTGGCAATCATAGCCCTGGCCGGCTTATTGAAATGGGCCTTCAATAACTATCCGCTGATCACCGTCTACTTTTTTATGGGTCTGATCCTGGGCAGTATACCGGTGGTTCTCAAGGTACATCATGACATGAAACCGACCGTGAGCCGTATTTCCGCCTTTTTAACCGGACTGGTTTTTGTTGTGCTTCTGGCTCTGTATCAAACCCACGGTTCCGAAGGTAGCTTAGTTACCGATTTCAGCACATACACACTCTCCGACTATCTTTACTTTGCTTTCGCCGGACTTATAGCCGCCTCGGCCATGATCATTCCCGGAGTAAGCGGTTCCTTTATTTTGATTCTTTTAGGGGTTTACTGGACCGTGCTCGGCGCGCTAAGCGGTCTTTTTCCGCTGCTTCTCGAACAGGGCATCGGAGGAGAAGCCTGGCCGCGTCTGGTTATTCTAGGTTCGCTGTTTTTGGGAGTTGTGGCCGGTATTCTGGGATTTTCCCGGATCATGGATTATCTGCTAAAAAGGTTTCCCGCCCAAACCATGTATGCCATTCTGGGATTGATTATAGGATCACTCTATCAGATATATCCCGGTATGGAGATGTCAGTTAACGGCTTTATGGCCATTGTCAGTTTGGTGTTGGGATTTATTATTTCCATTAAATTTTCGGCCGATGATTCCTCTTCCGGTTGATTTATATATATTAGCTTCTTAAATTGCCATTCTTTAATTCGGGGTGTGGCGTAGCCTGGTAGCGCGCACCGTTCGGGACGGTGAGGTCGGAGGTTCAAATCCTCTCACCCCGACATTTTTCATTTCAAAGATTCAGTCTTACCTTGACAGATTATATCTTTCCCCAAAATATAGCGGATTGGCAAACCCTGGGTATGTTTTTTCTTACCCTGGGCGTAGTGTTGGCCTTGGCCGAAGGGCTGAAGAAATATCTGCATTTATCCGATGAGTTTTCCAGAAAATTTGTCCATGTCGCCGTCGGCATGTTGGTTTGGATCTATGCCACCTATCTGGAAACCCCCAATGTCATAATTTTTGCCAGCCTAAGCTTTACCCTGATCAATTTTCTCGTTTTAAAGTTCAATCTGCTTCCGGCGCTGGCCACGGAACGTATTTCCTGCGGTACCGTTTT
>Ga0256832_1000359_pt1 | contig 28504 bp, 25 predicted proteins | sample 134614metaG_FD_190534 | JGI IMG/M metagenome (GOLD analysis project Ga0256832, IMG submission 190534) | Hydrothermal vent microbial communities from Lau Basin, Pacific Ocean - 134-614 | ecosystem: Environmental > Aquatic > Marine > Hydrothermal vents | place: Pacific Ocean: Lau Basin | collected...
TCTCGATATCGCTGGCCTGACCTTCGGCGCCGCCCAGCGGCTGGTGAATCATAATGCGCGCGTTAGGCAGGGTAAAACGCTTCCCCGGCGTCCCGGCCGCCAGAAGCACGGCGCCCATGCTGGCCGCCTGTCCCATGCAGGTGGTTACCACATCCGGCTTGATATAATTCATCGTATCATAGATTCCCAGACCGGCGGAAACTATGCCGCCCGGAGAATTGATATAAAGATATATATCCTTATCGGGATCTTCCGCTTCCAAAAACAGCAGTTGCGCGATAGTCAGACTGGCAACGGTATCATCAATGGGCGTGCCCAGAAAAATAATACGTTCCTTTAGCAGACGCGAGTAAATATCATAGGCGCGTTCCCCGCGACCGGTCTGCTCCACAACCATTGGTACTAGTGACATATTCAGCCCTTCCGGAATAATTAAGTTAGCGGTATTTCGTTGTCTTTAATTTCCGAATTTTCCATCAGAAATTCCGTCACTTTTTGATCACGGATGTTATTCTTAACTTCATCTTTTAATGACGGTATATCATCATAGAGTTTTCGAATCTTTTCATCTTCGATCTTATTTAAGAATTCTTCAACATCTTTTTCATCCGCTTCAATATTTTCCGCTTTGCCAATTTCATCTTTCAGATACATCCACTTCAAATTCTGCTCGGCCTCATTACGATAATACTCACGCAGAGCCCGCTCATCGGCATTGGGATCGCGGCGTTTCATATCCTGCACCAGGTTGTCCAGATAACGCTCGATCAGCGCATTGGGAATCTCCAGCGGATTTTCATCGATGATCTTCTGTGACAATTCCTGTTGCAGCCGGTTTTCCGCTTCCTTCTCATACTCGGCTTCCATACCTTTTTTCATATACTCCTTAAAAGCCTCAACGGTTTTAATTTCCGGATTCAGCGTTTGCACAAATTCATCGTTCAACTCCGGCAAATCGACCTGTTCCGTTTTTTTAACGGTGATATCGTAGTATTCTTTCTTACCGGCCACTTCCTTTTGCGGATAGTCTTCGGGATACTCCTTGATAATGCGGTGCGTCTTACCGGTTTCCTTGCCAATAAGCTGCTCTTCGATATCCGGATCAAAGCGGGCCTCGCCGATGGTTACGGAGATATCGGTATACTTATGGTTTTCCTGCGGGGTTCCGTCCTCATCCAACTGCTGCATATCGATCAGCACCACATCGCCTTTTTCCACGGGACGATCGACCTCGGAGCGGGTGGCATGTTCCTTGAGCAGTTTCTGAATCTGATCCTCGATAAAACTGTCCTCGACAACATATTTGTCTTTTACAAACTCAAAGCCCTTATAGTTTTTCAACTCCACTTCCGGAAAGACCTCGACTTCCACTTCCATCACCAGATCACCGTCGTCATTAAACTCAACCTTTTTCGGCTCCGGCATCCCCACAACCTTAACGTCGTTCTCGGTTATGGCCTTTTCCACCGCTTCCTGCACGGCGGCCTCCATGGTATAGGCCTCGATATACTGGCCGTACTGACGCTTAACCATATGCAACGGCGCCCGGCCTTTTCTGAATCCGGGTACCTGCACATCCTTGCGTACTTTCAGTATTTCCTTTTCCCGGATCGGCTCGATATCCGCCTTGGGCATCACAATATTTAATTCTTTTTTGCAACCCGATAGTTTTTTAATTTCAGCGTTAATCATTGCTTGAGTATTCCTCCATCAAAATTCAATTAAAATAAACGGGTAATTTAGAAAGACGCCCCGGTAAAAGCAATTAAATTGGCGCCCCGTGGAAGGGATATTTCTTAAAAAGGATTAAAGAAACTGTATCCATGTATTGAAATTGATATTATTTCCCCCTATATTACTTGCCTTTCGCAAAAATGAAATTATGATAACAGGAAACAGGAGATATCATGGCCAAGAAACAGACTTTTGGCGATAAGGTAAACAAGAGCCAGGGTGAGAGCGCCAAGGCGGTAAAAATCGTGTTCACCTTTACCTCACCAAAAAATGGTCAAATGAAATTCGCAGAGAAAATAGTCAAGATTTTCCCCGGAGACAATGAAGATCAGAAGATCAATACCGAAATCAAAAACGGCCGGGCATTACTTGAAGCCAGAGTTTAAAGGAGACTAAAGAATGTCACGCGTATGTAAAATCACCGGAAAGAAGCCTTTGGTGGGCAACAATGTGTCCCATGCCCACAACAAAAACAAGCGCCGTCAGTTGCCCAATTTGCAAAACAAGCGCATTTTTGTCAGCGAACTGAACCGCTTTGTGCGGATTCGCATATCCACCCGCGCTTTAAAAACCATCAACCGTAAAGGCTTATTAACCTATCTGGCTCAGAAAGGTTTAACCCTGGCCGACGTTGAAGCATAAATTTTAACCCGAGGTAAAGCAAAATGGCAAAATCCAATGCCCGCGAAACTATTCGTTTAAAAAGCACGGCCAGTCCGCATGTTTATTCCACCAAAAAGAATAAACGCAACACGACCGAAAAGCTGGAAATCAAGCGTTACGATCCGATTGTGCGCAAGCATGTGCTTTACAAGGAAGCAAAATAGTTTTCCGAAATACCGATTTAAACCCCGCCTGAGGCGGGGTTTTTTATTTCCCATCTCCCACCTGACTTACATTGATATAATCGAAAAAAAACTCCCCAGCCGGCAAGAAACCATTGTAATTCCAAAATTTTCAATACATGCTGAACAGTACTGTACGTAACAGCTTGCCAGGAATCCGATTTGCACACAAAAAAACATGCCTATACCAGATTCATCAACAGCCTGGTAAATTCAACTATGGGCTGGCGCGGGGTATTCGACCGGGAGTTATAATAAGGCAGAACCGTTTAACTCCGAATTAATTTTTTCCCTTAAAAATCCCTTTATTTACGATTGGCAGGCAAGGCGTGGAGCCGGAATATACTCCGCGCACTACCCCGTTTTTCCGATAGGCGCGCTCCATTTATCTGCCTCACCTCAAATATACCGGACAAAACAAAAAAAGGCTGCCCCTTACGGAACAGCCTTTTAAACGGATAAAAATAGCCGTTTTATTTTATACGGTAGAACTCAATCCGGCGGTTTTTAGCCCGGCCCTCAGGTGTATCATTCGGGGCGATGGGATTCTCAGGCCCGTATCCTTTGGTTTGGATACGCCTGCCATCAATACCTTTACCGACCAGGTAATTTTTAACCGCTTCGGCCCGGCGCGCGGACAAGATGACGTTTTTATCATAATTACCGGTGTTATCGGTATATCCGCGGATTTCCACTTCGATATCTTTTTCGCTGTTAAGGGTTTCCACCACTTTATCCAGCGTGGCCCGGGAACTTTCCGTAAGACGCGCGCTGCCTGTGGCAAAAGTGACGCCCTCCAGAACTATGCTTTTGCCCTGCTCAACGGCCACGGCCGGTTTGCTGTCCGGGCAACCGTCACCATCTTCATAGCCGTTCATGGTTTCCGCCTCATCCGGACAGGCATCATCCGCGTCCGCTATGCCATCGCCGTCATTATCCGGGTCGGGGCACCCATCGTCGTCCTGAAAACCGTCCTTATCTTCCCGGGTGTCCAAAGCGTTATCCCGGCCGGGACATTTATCATCAGCATCCAGGATGCCGTCACCGTCGTTATCGGGATCCGGCACGCCGTCGTCATCCATGTAACCGTCATGATCTTCGGGATCCAGCGGCGCTTTATCGTCTATGTCCAAAATACCGTCCCTATCATTATCCGGGTCGGGAGCGCCGTCGTCATCCTGGAAACCATCCATATCCTCGGCGTGTAGCGGATCCTTATCCCTGGAATCAATGATACCGTCCTTGTCCGTATCTTTCGCCTGCCCCAGATAAAAGGAGATTCCGGCAGCCAGCGAAAACCAGTTGTCATTCCTGCTGCCGCGATCGTAGCCATCCAGATAATCGATGGTGCTGGCATGAATCAGAGCTTCCGACTCAATGGCCAGGTAATCATTGAGAAAATAGCTTATGCCTACACCAAAAGGAATGGCCGTGTTCACCTTGGTATAGTCACCGCTATTGATCCCCCGGGCAAAATCCGGTACCCGGTATCCGTTCTTCCCCTTGGGATCGATATCAAAACGCTCATAGCCGATGGCAAAATAGGGATTTAAGGCCAGATCATCCCAGGGCTTGATCTTTAACAACCCCATGTAGTTCCAAATATTTGTCGTATAATACTCGGAACCGTTCTCGGCGCTCAGCACCCCTTTGCCAAAGGTAAAGCTGAGACCGAACATATTGCTTACCCACCATTGCACGGAACCATCATAGTAACCGTTCAGGCCGGCACCGTCCACATCACCGGAATAGCGTTCAAATCCCCCTTTAACACCCAGGGCCACCTTGCCGCCGGTTTCATCGGCATGCAGAGCCGTTCCCAGTAGAAGCAGGATAAATAGTATTGCAAGTGTATGCTTCATAATATACCTCCATAAGTTGTGTGAATTGTGTTGGCAGACGTGACAGATATTCAAAAAGCGTACCATCACCCTTCCGTGCTTAAAAAGCCCGTTTCTATCCCTATTAACGGCAACTCCTCCTCAAAAGGGCCGGGGCATTTCATCAACCGCCGGGGGATATGCCCTTTTTTCTTTTATCTTTCATTCGGAAAAGCTATGTTTAGCATTGTCCCTTTTAATGATGCACAGGAGTGAAGGAATTATGACTTATATCTATCGTCTGTCGATTGTTTTTTTCATGGCAACGGGTATGTTGCTTGGCTCGGAGACACTGCCCGCCTCCCTGTTTAAACAGGTGGCCCCGCGCGCCATTGGCCCCGCCGGCATGAGCGGCCGGGTGACCTCCATCGCCGTGTCGCTGAAAAATCCGGACATCATTTACGTGGGTGCGGCCTCGGGCGGTTTGTGGCGCTCCATCGACGGCGGCGTTAAGTGGGAGCCGCTGTTCGACAAACAACCGGTGCAGTCCATCGGGGCCGTGGCCCTGGACCCCAACAATCCCGATGTGATCTGGGTGGGTACCGGCGAGGGCAATCCGCGTAACAGCCAAAACAGCGGCGCCGGTATTTTCAAAAGCATTGACGGCGGTAAAAACTGGCAACGCATGGGACTGGTCAAAACACGCACCATTCACCGCATCATCATCAATCCGCAAAACAGCAGCATCGTTTATGCCGCCTCGTTGGGTTCCGCCTGGGGCCCGAACAAAGAGCGCGGTGTTTTTAAAACCCGGGACGGCGGCAAAAGCTGGAAAAAGGTGCTTTTTGTCAACGACTCCACCGGCTGCGCCGACCTGGTGATGGACCCCGCAAACCCGGAAAAACTGGTAGCCGCCATGTGGCAATACCAGCGCTGGCCCTGGTTTTTTAATTCCGGCGGCAAGGGCAGCGGTCTGTACGTGAGCTACGACGGCGGGGAAAACTGGCAAATGCGCACCGAAAAAGACGGCCTGCCCGCCGGCGAACTGGGCCGCATCGGCCTGGCCATTGCCCCTTCCAACCCCAAACGCATTTACGCCCTGGTCGAAGCAAAAAAAACAGCCCTCTACCGTTCCGATGACGGTGGCTTTAAATGGAAAAAAATCAGTGATAAAAACATCGGTAACCGGCCCTTCTACTATGCCGACATCTTTGTCGACCCGCAAAATGACAACCGCCTCTACAACCTCTACTCCATCGTCACCGTTAGCGAAGATGGCGGTAAAACCTTTGAGACGCTGATCCCCTGGAATAAGGTGCACCCCGACCACCACGCCTGGTGGGCCCACCCGGACGATCCCTCCTTTTTAATCGACGGCAATGACGGCGGCCTGGCCATCTCCCGCGACCGCGGCAAAAGCTGGCGCTTTGTGGAGAACCTGCCCCTGGCCCAGTTTTACCACATCAGCATCGACAACGACCAGCCTTACCATATTTACGGCGGTATGCAGGACAACGGCTCCTGGATCGGTCCGGCCTATGTGTGGCGTAACAGCGGTATCCGTAACCTGTTTTGGCAGGAACTTTCCTTCGGCGACGGTTTTGACGTGGTACCCGATCCCAAAAACAACCGCTACGGCTACTCCATGTGGCAGGAGGGCAATCTGCTGCGTTATGACCGCCTGACCGGCAATAACACTTATATCCAGCCGACGCACCCCGGGGGAATACCTCTGCGTTTCCACTGGAACGCGGGAATCGCCGTAGACCCCATCGACAGGGAGACCCTCTATTTCGGCAGCCAGTTTCTGCATAAAAGCACGGATAAGGGCATGAGCTGGCAGATCATTTCCCCCGACCTGACCACCAACGATCCCGGTAAACAGAAACAATTGCAAAGCGGCGGACTCAGTTACGACGTCACCGGCGCGGAAAACCATACCACCATCATCACCATCGCCCCCAGTCCCCTAAAGGCCGGGGTGATTTGGGCGGGCACCGATGACGGCAATGTACAGCTGACCCGTGACGGTGGAAAGAGCTGGACCAACACCAGCGCCAATATGCCCGGCCTGCCCCGGAATGCCTGGATCGCCCAGATCCGCGCCTCCCGCTATAAACCCGGCACCGCCTTTGTCGTGGTGAATAATTACCGTCAAAACGACTGGAAACCCTATCTTTATCAAACGGACAACTGGGGCAAAAAATGGAAGCGGCTCATCGATGAGCAGGATATGGACAGCTATCTGCTCTCCTTTTGGCAGGACGCCAAAGAACCGCGGCTGATGTTCGCCGGCAGCGAGACCGGTCTTTACTTCAGCATGAACAGCGGTAAGAACTGGCAAAAATGGACGGAAGGCTACCCCTCCGCGCCCACCATGGATATCGCCTGGCAACCGCAAGAGGATGATTTGATCGTCGGTACCTTCGGCCGCGCGGCCTGGGTGTTCGACCGCATCGCCTACCTGCGCTTCCTGACCCGCAACCAGGGACGTGAACCGTCCGCCGCCCTGGCTGTCATGCCCGCTTCCCCGGCCTGGATCGCTGCCTACGCCCAGCCCCCCGGCACCCGCTTCATCGCCGAGGCGGAATTTGAAGGACAAAACCGTCCCCGGGGCGCCATGCTGACCGCCTGGCTGAAGGTGGACAGCAGTAAGACAAAAAAAACAAAGGGCCCGAAGAAGCAGGATGAAGGGCTGATCATTGAAATATTCGATGCCGGTCATACACTGATCCGCACCCTCAAACCAAAAAAGTTGGAGCATGGCTTTAACCGTTTCTACTGGAACCTGGACCAAAAAGGGGTACGCATGCCGCAAACCCCCGAACCCCAAAAGGATAAAGCCGTCGAACCCGGCGGCGCACCCGTATTGCCGGGCACCTATCTGGCGCGCTTCAGCTACCGGGGTATGAAGGATTCCGTCAAGATCGAAGTAAAGGCCGATCCGAGAATAGCGGGACTGACGGCAAAACTGAAGGAGAAACAGGAGCTTTTTCAAAAGTTTAAGGATTTGACGCAAAAAGGCACCCGCCTGGCCGACGCCATCCGTAAACGCCAAAGCGAGCTGGAATTGGCGGAAAAGGCCATCGAGGTGTTGAAACCGCAGCAAGCCGATTCACTGAAGAAAAAGACCGCCGCCGTAAGGGATTCGCTAAAGGCCCTGATGCATAAGATTGTTACCCCGGCCGATAAGCAGGGTATTTATCGCGATCCCCGGGTACTTACGGCGCGACTGGGGAAGATTTCCGCCTATCTGCGCATGTCTTTTGACACGGCACGGGCCACGGTTCTGCCCCTGATGCAACAAGCCGCTCAAAAGACGGACACGCTGTATAACACCTACAACCGCACTCTGAAAAAAATCTGGCCCGGTTACCGCCGCGACCTTGAAGAGGCGGACATTAAAATTTTACCCGTATTTAAAACACTGGAAAACTAAAACTCAGTCAGGAAACCCGCGGGCCTTCCCCTTTTGCGGGAGGGCCCGGTAACGGGTGCCTGTTAATAAATCGAATTATAACGGAAGCGCGTGGATACACCTCCGTTTTGTTTCCGGGCTAATACGGCAACGGAGCGGTGTTCGGCAAAATCAGCGTCCGTTTTTTATCAGGAGACAACACGCTTTCGGTCATATTCCCTGTTTATAGCTTAAGGTACCCTTTTTCACCTGCCCTCTTGCGGATCGGCCCTTTCGTAATCATTATACCGGATATCCCGCCACTCAACAAAATCACATGCACGTCCGCCTCCGCACGATTGCGGTTTTAAATATTTCCTGTTTATCCGAAATGAATTATATTTAAGCTGAACACTCTATGAAGCATGAGCACAAAAAACTCATAAAATAACATTCAGGCATCTGGAGAAGTCGGGCTATGGATAACTTTTCGGTTATGTACCGTTTAAGCAAGGCTATACAACTAAAGAATAAAAGACCATAAAGATAAAATCGTCATGTTATCATGGCCTGGCGTAATAAGCGCGTCCAACATATCCGGCAGTCCTTAAATATGCCGGAGCCACGTCTTTGGATAGAACAACCGGAGGTTCCCTATGCGATGGATCACCCTGATATTGCTGTTAACACCTTTTACCCTGCCCGCAACCCATCTGCCGCTCACCCCCACGGACAGCCTGATCTTTGACCATACCTTTAACCTGCGCTTTGAGCAGGCGTTGCACATAGCCAAACGGGAACAAAGCCTTAAACCGGATATCCCCAAATACTTTTTTATGGAAGCGGCCATTCATTTCAGCCAGCGGGCTTATGTTTCGGCCACCGGCCCCTATGCCACCCGCCATGCCCGCCGGGATTCGCTGATGGACCTGATTCTGGAGATCACCGAACCGGCCATTGACAAGTTTGAAGACCGGGAATGGGATGACGAGCAAAAGATGTTCCTGGCCGGACTTTACGGATATCAGGGCCGGGTATATGCCGAACGCGAAGAGTGGTGGAACACCTTTACCAACGGCCTTAAGGGCCGCCGTCTGCTCAACGCCCTTTATGAGGAAGACCCTGAAAACTATGACGCCTTGCTGGGTCTGGGTATTTTTAACTACTACTCCGACCGGCTCAGCGGTGTGATCGGTTTTGTGGCCAGGGCCCTCGGCTTTAGCGGTAACCGCGAAGAAGGCATACGCATGCTGAAACTGTGCTTTGAAAACGCCGAGCTGACCAAAAGCGAGGCGGCCATCACCCTGATCGATATTTACGACACCTTTGAAAACAACGAACGCGACGCCCGGCCCTATTTTGAGTGGGTGATCGGGACCTACCCCCAAAACTGGCTGGTTAAGGACTGGTACCTGAACCGCATGATGAACATCGGACGCTTTGATCTGATCCGTCCCTATTTTAACGACCCCGGGGAGACCATCCTGGAGGTTACCCGCGGGCGCTATGCCTATGAACTGTGCCGTTTTGATTCGGCCTGCGTCCATTACGGCCGGGCCCTGGAAAAACCGCAACTGCTCAGCCCGTTTCAGCGGCAATGGAGCGCGTACAATATGCGCATCATGCGTATCCTGGACGGGAACTGCATCGCGGATAACACATCCGCCCTGCTGCCCTGGATGGAACGGGATCTGGCTCATTTTGAAAAAAACCGCGATAAGCTGGCCGCTTTTATGCGTTTTAAATGCCGTCTCAACAAGGGCGCCTTTCCCGATATTCCGGACAGCTATGTTACCCATCCTCCTTTTACCGCCGGCGATCCTTTCTTTGACGGCTGGTTTTCCTACATCATGAGCAGCTATTACACCAACGCCCAGAACTGGGACAAGGCCGAGCATTACGCCTGGAAAGCCATAAAAGAGCTGTCCGCCGTGTTTGGCGGTGGCAGCGCCAAGAACCTGATCTATATTTATAAACAAACCCGGCCGGGCCAAAAAAAATACCAGCGGTTGAAGAAGTTTATCGATAAACAGGGTTATGAAAAGCTCGCTTTTCAGTTGCGGGATATTGCCCCGGGGAAATAGGCCGCAATAGCATCGGGTTGCGGTAATAAGGTTTCCTTTCTATCGGAGCCTGGGGTTCTGCTAAGGTCGGGAAAAAGAAATAAGGTTTTAAGCGGCCGCCGTTCCATGGTCATAAACTGTAACCTTTTGCCAGCCTCGGCCGGTCAAGAGCATGTAACAGCGTTTTACCTGCCTTATTTACATCGTTAAGACCTTAGTAGAAAAACGATTCCATCTGATTCCTCTACCTTATTATGTCCCACACCGGGAAATGAATAACCCGCCGTAACAAACCGTAAAACCGCTTCCGGGTATCAATTTCCGCGCATTGGGGCGCCTGTTTTTATCCTCCGCCCTAAACCGACGATATTGAGCATATCCTGTAACAATAAAAAAGATGACAGCTCTCATGGAAATAAGCGGCGCTGAAAGCAGCATAACATTACAACAAAGCCCGGCGGCGGTTCAAAACGATCCAACCGGACCGGAGCAAAAACAACTCTCCCCGGAAGAAGAGGCCAAACTGGCCAAAATGAAACAGCGCGACCAGGAAGTGCGAAGCCACGAACAGGCCCACCTACGTGCCGCCGGCAGTCTGGCCCGTGGCGGCCCGGACTTCGATATGGAAACGGGCCCCGACAACAAGCAATACGCCGTGGGCGGCAATGTGGAGATCGATACCTCCAAGGTGGAGGGCGATCCGCAGAGGACTATTGAAAAAGCCCGCCAGATTCAAAAAGCGGCCCTCGCTCCGGCCGACCCTTCCTCAAAGGATCGTAACGTGGCCGCCGAGGCCCGGCGCATGGAGCTGGAGGCACAAAAGGAGCTGAAGAAGATGGAACAGGAGCAAAACGCGCTCTATTCCGCCGCCGGCGCCAGCCAGCCCATGGAGGTAAACAGCCTGATCAATGTCTTCGCCTGAGCCTTTTTTATCCGTCCGCCAGGATTCTCTATTTTTATTTTCCTTTACAATCCGGATTATCCGCTTATATCATTGTCTGTAATCCACCGGATACGGTTGTTTTCTTCATTGGCAATCTCTAATTTAGCTATCCTGATTTACCCGGAGATATTATGCGTTCCCTAGCCCCAAAATTTGTCAAAGAATGGTTGTCCCTCATCAGGGAAAAAGGGTTTAAAGCCTTTATCAGAGAAAAGGGCTGGAAGGTGGTTGCCGCTTTCTTTCTCTACTATCTTATCCGCGACAGCATTCTCTATCTGCTCATCCCCTATCTGATCGTCAACAATATAATCCAATGCCAATAGGAGGCCCGATGAAATTCCGATTTTTTCTTATCATCCTGATCTTCAGCAGCGCGCTGTTTGCGGGAAAACGCGCCATCACCTTCGAGGATTTTTTCAGCATGAAACGCCTGGGCGGCTATGCCCTCAGTCCCGATAAAAGTAAAATCCTTTATGACGTCACCCTGCCCGATATCGACGGCAACACGTTCCATCGCTCCATCTATCTTTTGGATTTAAACACGGGCACGTCGCAAAAACTGGCGATGGAAGGCAACGCCTCCCACGCCGTCTGGCTGGAAGACAATTCCGGTTTTCTGTACAACACCGGAGGACAGATATCCCGTTTCGACCTGAAAAAGAACAGCACCACAGAGGTAACCGCCTTTAAACCGGGCGCGGCCAACGCCCTGATCCGGCCCGGTGGGGAGCAGTTCGTTTTTGTCAGCGAGGTCGACCCCAATTGCGCCGATCCGGACTGCATGGAACGGCATGAGGAGGCCTTCGGCAAGCGTACCGTCAAGGCCCGGGTCATCACCCAACTGATGTTCCGCCACTGGAACCGCTGGCTGGAGGGCAAGCGTTCCCATCTGCTGCTGGCCGATCGCTCGGGCAAGGTACTTAAAGACCTGACTCCCGGCGATTATGACACGCCACCGCTCGATCTGGGCAGTGCCCGGGATTATGCCTTTAGCCCCGACGGCAGGATGCTGGCCTTTGTGCGCAATATGGATGACATGGTGGCCATCAGCACCAATAACGATATCTTTTTATATGACATGGAAAGCGGTAAAACCACCCGCCTGACCGGTAACAAAGCCAATGACAACCAGCCGGTCTTCTCCCCGGACGGCCGGTGGCTGGCCTGGCGGGCCATGTCCCGGCCCGGCTTTGAGGCCGACCGTTACCGTCTGATGGTGAAAAACCTTAAAACAGGGGAAACCCGGGATTTGACACAAAGCTTCAGCCTTTCCACCGGTGAAATCGTATGGCAGGCGGATAGCCGCGGCATCTATTTTACCGCCGCCGAGGAAGGTGCCGTCTCCATCTATCACAGCGACCTGAACGGTAACAGAAAGGCCGTGCTCAAGGGGCACTATCTCAGCGGCCTGCAAGTCCTTAACGACCACACCCTGTTGTTTAAAAAGCAAACCGCGGCCATGCCCTACGAACTGTTCCGTTTTGATACCGGCACAAAAAAGATGGAAAAACTGACCCGCCTGAACGACGCCCTGCTCAGCGAACTGGAACTGCCCCGCCTGCAAAAATTCTGGTTTACCGGAGCCAAAGGGGATTCGGTGATGGGCTGGCTCATGACCCCGCCCTTTTTTGACAAAAACAAGGTCTATCCCGCCGTGCAACTGATCCATGGCGGTCCGCAGGGCGCCTGGGGCGATGACTTTCACTTCCGCTGGAGCTATCAGATGTTTGCCGCCCCCGGCTATGTGATCTGGGCCGTCAACTTCCATGGCAGCACCGGCTACGGGCAGGATTTTACCGACGCCGTCAGCAGGGATTGGGGTGGCGCACCCTACCAGGATTTGTTGCTGGGTACAGACTATGTATTAAAGAATTATCCCTTTATCGATGCCGGGCGGCTGGGGGCGGCGGGCGCCTCCTACGGCGGATTTATGATCAACTGGATCGCCGGACATGAAAACCCCTTTAAATGTCTGGTTTCCCACGACGGTGTCTTCGATCAGCGCAGCATGTACGGCGCCACGGAAGAACTGTGGTTCCCGGAATGGGAATTTGGCGGCCCCTATTGGAAGAACCCGGAACTCTATGAAAAATGGTCGCCGTCCAATCTGGCCGGGAATTTTAAAACCCCGATGCTGGTTATCCACGGCGAGCATGACTACCGCGTACCCTATACCCAGGGCCTGCAACTGTTTACCGCCCTGCAACGGCAAGGGGTGGACAGCCAACTGCTCTTTTTCCCCGATGAGGATCATTTTGTAACCAAGCCGCAAAACGCGCGCCTGTGGTGGCACACCGTTCACAACTGGCTCGGTCGTTATTTGAAGTAAAGTCTGACTATTTTAGCCCCGGAGCCCCGGGGCTTTTTTTATACTCCCCGGCTGTTCAGGTCCAGCAACCGGCCGGGCAAGGCTTTGTTGATCTTGCCCTTTTCCACAACCGTTCTGCCGTTTACAAAAACATATTCAAACCCCGTGGCGTATTGATGGGGATCGCTAAAGGTCGCCTTATCCGTAACCTTGTCAAAATCAAACAAAACCAGATCGGCGCGCATACCCCGGGCGATACGCCCTCTCTTTTTTAACCCCAATTGCGCGGCGGGCATGGAGGTCATCTTTTTTACCGCCGTTGGCAGATCGAATATCTTACGCTCACGGCAATAGTAGCCCAACACGCGGGCAAAAGTACCGTAAGAACGCGGATGGGGCCGGTCCTTGGCCGCCGGACCGTAGGGGGCCTGGGTGACGCCGTCGGAACCGATCATGGTCAACGGATGGGCCAGCACCATTTCCACATTTTCCGGACTCATGCCATGCCCCACAAAGCCGGTGGAAAAGTTATCTTTTTCCAACAGGTCAATCAACGCTTCATTTTCCGCCATTTGTTCGCGGGCGGCAATCTCCTTCATGGACAGACCGATAATATCCTTCACCGCTTTGTTGCCGGTACTGCTGATGACAATCAGATCGTAGCCGCCCAAATCTCCGCGCACCTTGGCGTCCAGTTCCCGCAGAATTTTTTCCCGCGTTTCCGTCGATTGCAGTCTTTCCCGCAGGGCGCCGTTCCCCCCTTCGCGCGACCAGGCCGGCAAAAAGGCCACCAGGGATGTGGAATAGGCGGTGTAGGGATAGGCGTCTATCCACACCCGCACACCGTCGGCATGGGCCTGTTCAATCATGTTCAGGGCGTCGATTTGTTTGGACCAGTTGGCCTTGCCGTTGGCTTTAAGGTGTGATATCTGCACGCGGACGCCGCTTTCGCGGCCGATGGTCAGCGCCTCGCTGATGGCGGCCAGCAGCATCTGCTCCTCGTCACGCATATGGGTGGCGTAAAGACGGTCATAACGGGCCGCCACCCGGGCCAGTTCTATCAGTTCGGATGTGGGGGTAAACGTACCCGGTGTGTATTCCAGCCCGGTGGAGAAGCCCGCGGCCCCCTGTGTCAGGGCCTGTTCCAAAGCGGCCTTTTCTTCTTCCAGTTCTGTCGGGGTCAGGGGACGATCCTCCAAACCGGCAATGCTTTTGCGCAGGGTGCCCTGCCCCACCAGCAGGGCCTGGTTCAGAGCCATGCCGTTTTTTTTCAACGCCGCGCGGTAGCTGGCCACATCGCTCCATGTGCCGGTGATACCGTCCTCATGAAAAGAGTCCATACGGGCGCCGGCGTCCCTTCCGCGTACCGGCGCCGCCGAATATCCGCAATTTCCGGTGACTTCCGTGGTCACCCCCTGGTATATTTTACTTTCGGCATGGGGATAGAGAAAAATATCATCATCGGAATGGGAGTGCATATCGATAAAACCGGGCGCCAGATAGAGCCCCCGGGCGTCGACTACTTTTCGCGCGACCGATTTTTTAAAATGGCCGATTTCCATAATAAGACCGTTGCGCACCAGCACATCCGTCCCGAAGGCCGGGTTGCCGAGTCCATCCAGAACCGAGGCGCCGCGGATCAATATATCCACCTTCCGGCTTTGGCTAAAAATCCGTGAGGGAAATGCGGTGGTTGCGGCAAGACCAAGCAGACTGTTTTTTATAAATGCGCGACGTTTCATGGCGGACTCCCCGGGCGGATGGTAATTTCGGTTAAAGAATGATGATACTAAATAATATGGAATAAAATCAACGGTATAAAAAACAATTTCCGGTGATTTTGTGGGAGTAAAAAGCTCACCCCGGGCCACAAGGTCTCAAGGGGAAAACTATATCGTTATTTCCGGTTCAGATAATGATGCCAAAGAAGCCGCGCGGCCACGGCCCGGTAGGGCTGCCACCGGCCGGCCATGATTCTCAGCGTTTCATACGAGGGAATTTCCGGCAATTCAAAAACCTCACATGCCGCCACCGCCAGGGCCCGGTCACCGTGAGGCCACACATCGGGACGCAGCAGAACCATCAACAGGTAGATATCCGCCGTCCAGGCGCCGATGCCGGTCAGTCGTGTCAGCCGTTGGCGCGCATCATTGTCGCTCAGGGTCTGCAGTTTTTTCAAATCCAGGCGCCCCCCGGCAATCTCCGCGGCCAGCAGGCGGCCGTAGCGCATTTTCTGGCGACTGAAGCCAAAGGACTTCAGGGCGGGATCATCAAGATCCAAAAACAGGGTGGCATCAATAGCCGGATGGCGATCAAGCATTTTATCCATCACCGCCCGGGCTGAGGCCAGCGATACCTGCTGTTCCAAAATGATATGCAACAGCGTCAAAAAACCGGATGGACGCTGCCACAGAGGGGGCGGGCCATGTTCGTCACGGATGGCCGCGAAGCGCGGTTCAATGCGGCATAAGCTGTCCACGGCCTGCCGCAGGGATGTTTCATTAAGAAAGTTTAAGGGCATGTGCCAAAATAAGCCTCACGTCGCCGTCCATCAAAAAAATCACCGGCACCCGCTTCCGCCACATAAAATTATAGGCACGGAAAATAAAAATCGTTTATATTCGTCAGCAAATGACTAACCCGAAAAACCAGTGAATCTCTTTCTCATATATCTTTCCATAGCCGTGGGCGTTTCTTTTATATGCTCCATTCTCGAGGCCATTTTGTTGAGCGTTACCCCCGCTTTTATCAACGTGCAGATGAAGGAAGGCAAAAAAAGCGCCCATGATCTGCAAAAGTTCAAGGAAAATATCGACCGCCCCCTATCGGCCATCCTGACGCTGAACACCTTTGCCAACACGGCGGGCGCGGCGGGCGTGGGGGCCCAGGCGCAAATTATCTGGGGCAATGAGGCCCTGACCCTGGTTTCCTTTCTGCTGACATTGACCATTCTCTTTTTTTCCGAGATCATACCCAAAACCATCGGCGCCGTTTACTGGAAATCGCTGGCCGGGGTGGCCACGCCCATAATCCGTTTTCTGGTGTTCATTCTGGGGCCGGCCGTCTGGTTGAGCCAGATACTGACCGGTATGTTTAAAAGCGAGGAACACACCAGCGTGCTTAGCCGGGCGGAGTTCAGTGCCATGACCGAGGCCGGGGAAAGGGCCGGGGTTTTCCGGGAAAGCGAATCGGCCATTATCCGCAATCTGCTCAACTTCTCCTCTATCCGTGTGGAAGACATCATGACCCCGCGCACGGTGGTTATCGCCGCCGAGGAAGATATGACGCTGAAACAGTTTAATGACAAATACCCCGATCTGCGTTTTTCACGGATTCCCATTTTTAAAGAGACCATTGACCATATCAGCGGCTTTGTGCTAAAAGATGAGATATTGCAAAATCTGCTCAAGGGCCACACGGATATGCCGCTGCGTGAACTGCGCCGCAAAATCGACGCCGTGCCGGAGATTATCGCCATCCCCGAATTGTTTAAGCTGTTACTGGAAAAAAACAGCCACATCGCCCTGGTGGTGGATGAATATGGCGGCATGGCCGGTATTGTAACCATGGAGGACCTGATCGAAACCCTGCTGGGGCTGGAGATCACCGATGAAACCGACCGTGTGGAAGACCTGCAGGAGATGGCCCGCAAAAACTGGGAACGCCGCGCCAGACGTCTGGGATTATTGCATAAAAAGGATAAGTCTTGAGTCCGCGCTACCCCTGGCTGATTTTTGACGCCGACAATACGCTGTATGATTTTGACGCCGCCGAACGCAACGCCTTCGTGGAACTGATGCGCAGCCTCAGGGCCGGGAATCCGGAGGAACTCTACCCCCTTTATCAAAACATTAACCATGCCGTATGGCATGATTTTGAAGCGGGCAGGATCAATGCCGATGAGGTAAAGGTTTTACGCTTTCGCCGCCTGTTCGAACAACTGGAACTTGACGCCGACGCCGATGCCGCCAGCAAGCATTATCTGAGCTTTCTGGGGCGGCACAATGAACTGTTGGAGGGCGCGCGGGAAATCGTGGCGCGGCTGAGCCGGCGTCACCGTCTGCTTTTACTAACCAACGGGCTGACCCGCGTGCAGCGGGCCCGCTTCGGTTCATCGGAGATCGCGCCTTTTTTTGAGCACATCATCATTTCCGAAGAGGTGGGCGCCGTAAAGCCCCAGGCCGCCATTTTTGATATCGCCTTCGCCCGCATGGGGCATCCCGCCAAAAAGGATGTGCTGATGATCGGCGACAAGCTCAGCTCGGACATTGCCGGCGGCCAAAACTACGGGCTGGATACGGTGTGGTATAATCCGGGCCGTTTACCCCATCCCGTAACGCCCCGGCCTACCTATACCATTTCCGCCTTGCGGGAACTGCCCGCCCTGGTGGATTAACGCGGCTTCCGTCATTATCCTTAGCATCGCTCGGCCAATTTGCGTATATTGAGCGCCTTTTTAACGCGGAGTAATCAACTTATGGAAATCGGAATTGTCGGATTGCCCAATGTGGGCAAATCCACCCTGTTTAACGCCCTGACCAAAACCCAAAACGCCGAATCGGCCAACTATCCCTTTTGCACCATTGAGCCCAACAAGGCAGTGGTGCCCGTGCCCGACGCCCGCGTCGATAAAATCGCCGAAATCGTTAACCCAAAACGGGTGCTCTACTCCACCGTGGATTTTGTGGATATCGCCGGACTGGTAAAAGGCGCCAGCCAGGGCGAGGGACTGGGCAATCAGTTTTTGGAAAACATCCGCCAGACGGAGGCCATATTGCACGTGGTGCGCTGTTTTGACAACGGCGACATCGTGCATGTGGATTCCACCATCGACCCCATTCGCGATATCGAAACCATCGAAACCGAGCTGATCCTGGCTGATCTGCAATTGTTAGAACGAAAAGTGGAGCGGCTTAAAAAACAATCCAAGGGCGATAAAAGCCTGCTGCCGATGATCGAGGAGGGGCAAAAGCTGCTCGACCATCTCGGTGCGGGGCAACTGGCCCTGACTTTCGCCTTTTCCAATGAGGATCTGCGCGAGGGACTGCTCAACAACCCGGGTATGATCAGCGCCAAGCCGGTGATCTATTGCGCCAATGTAGATGAAGACGGTCTGGGCGAGGATAACGCCTATGTGCGGGCGGTGCGGGACTATGCGGAGAAACACAACAGTGTAACGGTAAAGGTTTCCGCCCAGGTGGAACAGGAACTGGCCGCCCTGGAACCCGAAGAGCAGGCGGAGTTTTTGGAGTCCTACGGCGTTGGCGAAAGCGGCATGGAGCAGGTGATCCGCAAGGGCTTTGAGCTACTGGGTCTGCAAAGCTATTTTACCCAGGGGGTGCAGGAGGTACGCGCCTGGACCATCCACAAGGGCTGGAAGGCGCCCAGGGCGGCCTCGGTCATCCATAATGATTTTGAGAAGGGCTTTATCCGGGCCGAGGTGATCGCCTATGAGGATTTTATTGCCCACGGCAGCGAGGCCAAATGCCGGGAAAAGGGTCTGTTGCGTTCGGAAGGCAAGGATTACGTGGTGCGGGACGGCGATATCATTCATTTCCTGTTTAATGTATAGGAGTGCGGCATGACATTTTCCGCGTTGGAAATCCTCGGCTATTTTGCCTCGGTGGTGGTCGCCGTTTCACTGATGATGAAATCGATTATCCGCCTGCGCTGGTACAATCTGGTCGGCGCCGTGGCTTTTGCCGTTTACGGTCTGCTGGTGCACGCCTATCCCGTTTTCGTGGTTAACGGATTCATCGCCTTCGTCGATATCTACTATCTGTGGCAAATCTACAACAACAAGGAAAAGTTCGACATCATGGAGGTAACCCCCGACAACCCCATGCTGGAGCGTTTTCTGGATTTCTACCGGGAAGATATCAACCGTTTTTTTCCCGGCCTGCAACTTAAACCGGCAGAAAACCTGTATATCTTTTTTATTTTCCGCAACATGCTGCCGGTGGGACTGTTTGCCGGTCGTCCTTCCGCTAATAAAACCATGACCATTCTGATCGACTATGCCATCCCCGATTTCCGCGATCTGAAAAGCTCCCTTTATCTGTACCGCAACCGCCGGGAGCTTTTTTTAGATAAAGGCATCCGGCGGCTGGAAATTGAAAACTCCCACCCCAACTATACCCGTTTCCTAAAAAAGATCGGATTTAAGCAGCCGGACGAAGGTCATGTTTTTTATCTGGAGCTTCCGCCCCGCTAAATACAACGGTCAAAATATTTTTATTACTCTTTAAAATTATTAAATTGACGTATGAAATATTTTCTTTTAATACTTTTGTTTGTCGCGTTTGGTTATGCCGATCAGGTTATTTTCAAGGATGGCAGGGTGCGCAGCGGTCAAACCATTCTCATCTCCGGGGACGTGGTCACCGTGGAAGTGCTGGATATCCGATACGGGCAACTTAAAAACAGCACCTTTCCCCGGGCCTCCATCGATAAAATCGTGGATGAAAGCGGCGTTGTCCTGTTTGAGAAAGGGCGACTGAAGGTCACCTCCTTCAAGCCATACTACAATCCTTTTTACAGCAATTGGGAAGACCTCCGCATGTATGTAACCGGTCAAAAGGATTCCCTTGTTTTAAAGTCCGGCAAAACCGTCACCGGGCGCATCGTAAGCGTGAACCGCGACGAGCTGTTTATTCTGCCGGCCGCCTCGGGTAAAAATCGTAAGAAAAACAGTCTGCGACTGTGGCTTTCCGATATCCGTTCGGTGAACGGCTATCCGGTAATTGTGGCGCCGGACAGTAAGCCCTTGCGCAAGGAACCGATGGAGGTTTTTCCGGTGATGACGGCCAATGCCGGTTTGAGTTTTCTGAGTACGACTTTTACGGACTTTGGTTCTGATTACCGCCTGGCCGTGGGGGATAACGACCTGCCGGCCGATCTGATGCTGAGTGACCGGTATCTGGCCCTGGAGCTTTCCAGCTACCTGTTGTTCAATGAACATCTGTCGCTGGGCGTCACGGGAGATATAGTCTTTTCCCGCGAGGGCACATCCTATCAGCTGGCCTGGCTTTCCGCCCGCTATACCTTTGTTCCCGGCAACAGCCGCCTGTGGCTGGAAGGCAGTTACGGGGCCACGGCACTTTCCCATACGCTGAAATCCCAAAATTACGAATATCTGATTGACGCCAACACCCTCGGGCCGGGTATCGGTCTGGGTCTGGATCACGGGCGCTGGGGCGACTGGGGCGTTTCCGTTGCCGCACACTATTTCTTCTTCGGCCGTCAGGCGGTCTCCGTCGATTTCCTCGATACACCGGTAGCGGCCCCGGAGTTGAATTTTAATATGTTCCGCTTGTCCATCGCCTTGCAACTGGGAGGCAGTTTATGAGAATAGCCGGTCTGTTTATGATCCTGAGTTTGCTGAGCGGCTGCCTGAACAATTATTCCCGGATAACTCCGGTCACGGTGCCTTCGGTCAATTATGCGGTGATGGAGACGCCGAAACTACAGCTGCTGACCTTTTCCGGTGTTGAGTATGATATTAAAGTAAAGCAGATTGATTCTCTTTTTATAAACGGCGTCGGTCGAAAACGGATGAATGCGGCGGGGGAATGGCAGCGGGGAAAGTACCGGGTCGCGGTGGACAGCGTGGAGTATCTTATACTCAAGCAAACAAGCGGGGCCTCCATGATGCTGGCGCTGGTGAGTACGGCCCAGATCATGCATCTGATTGCCGCGCGGCCGGTCGGAAGCAGCAAGGGGGTATCGGATCGGCTGGACTATCAGCCGGACGGTTCCAGTTGTCCCTATCTGTACATGCGGAATGAACAAGGACAATGGCAACTGAAGGCCGAGGCCTTTGGCACCGGTTTCGGCAAGGCCCTGGAAATTGAAAGCCGTTATGTGTTGGGTGAAGTGAAACCGGAGGGTGCGAAGATAGCGCTGCGCCTGAGCAATGAACGTCCTGAAACCCATTATGTGAACCGTGTACGGTTTAAACTCTATAGCCTCCCCGGGGGAGGTGAGCTGGCCGCCGGAGCGGACAGACAGTACTACCGCTATCGCGCCACGGCGCCCCTGAAGGTTTCTACCCCTCGGGAAGGGGATGTTTCCTCCCAAATTCGGGAAAAGGATGATCTCTATTATCGTGGTACCGAAAAGGGCCGGGCACTGAACGGCTACCGGGATGTTTTGGAGATAGCTCTGGAACCCGGCCGGCAAACGGGCCTGCTGGTTACAGCGCGCAACAGCTACCTGAGCAGCGCGGTTATGGATGGGCTGTTTGGTTTTTTGGGTGACCAGACCCTGCGTTTTTACCGGGCCATTGAAAAAGACCCTTACTGGATCGGACAGATGAAAAAGTGGCGGGATCGGGCCGCGCTTAAGGTATACTACAAGAATGCTGCCGGCAACTGGGAGCTATACGGCCGTATTATGCCCGAGGCCACGGAGGTGGATTTTACACGCATTCTGCCCTTGCCCGAGGGGGCCACCGTAGTCAGGCTGGTTAGCCTGTCCGATGTATGGCACATTAACCATATTGCCCTGGCCCGGGAGGTTGCGCCCGCCCAGGGGGCAGAGCTTTTAGCCTATGGTGAGGATCACCCCCTTATGAAGGAAGATGACCGGCGCTACGATATTCTGCTTCCCGGTAATGAACGGCATTTTACACTTAAGGTACCGGCGACGGAGAAGGGAGGCAAACGCTTCCTGACCGCGGAGATAAAGGGCTATCTTCATGAGTGGTATGTGGAAAGGGAACAATCGGCGCTTCTGCCGCCCATGGGCCGCGCCAACCGGTTGGCGGCCTTTGGCCGTCTGATCGATAAAGAGGCTGTCTATCTGCCCCTTCTATACAGACAGTGGCGGAGCCATGCGCTTTATTTGGAAAGATAACGACTCTGGATGACCTTCATGTGATGTATCAGGTGTCCGGCCAGTATCCAGGCCGTAGCCCGCACGGACATGGCCGCACCGTTGGCCTTTCCGTTTAAATCCCACATTTTTTTATCAAAACCGTGAAACATGCTTACCGTCGCCTTACGCAACAGGTAAAACTCTTCCACCAGTTCGCTGATATCATGGGCATTATAGTTACCGTTGGGCACATAAGAGTTCTCGTCAAAACCGGGCAGCTCGGTTTGGTCGCCGCGACTAAAGCGAAAAGCACGGTAGGAGAAAACGCGCTCCACATCCAGCAGATGGCCGACAACTTCCCGGATACTCCATTTATCCGGCGCGTAACGGTAAAGACTTTTTTCCTCACTAATCTCGGCAAAGAAACGACCCAGCAAATCGGCCTGCTTATCAAGAATCTCCAGGATATTGCCCTTGGGCACCTGTTGAACATAATTATGATAATATTCGGAATACTCTTTTGGGTCGGGACGTTTCACTCTAACCTCTTTTCTGTTAAATTGAACGGTAACATGTGGCAGCAAACGGATTTTCGTCCATTGCCTGCCTGAGCTTACAATTATCTTAATATATTTTATGATTGTTTTACTTAGTCTGATCAGCGTCATCGCATTGTTTTTTATTTTTCTTGACCGGCTTCGCCACCGGGGTGGTTCCGGAGGCATTACCGTCGGCAACATGGTCGCATCGGCCGGTGTGGCCGCTCTTTTCCTGCTGCCCCCTGTTGCCGGCCATGCCGGATTCCGTATCGGCCTGGGGCTGATATTTTTATTGTACAGTTTTATCCTCCTGGGCATCATACCCGGGAGAAACGGCTGTCTGCAATGGCTTAACCGTAATAGTTACTGGGCCTACGCGCCGATAACAGCCCTGTTGTGGTCGGTTTCCGGCATTCCCCCGGCAGCCCGGATCATGGGTGTGACCCTCTTTATGCTGCTGCTCATCCCGACCCTTTTAACAGCCGAAAAACGGCCTTTTTCTTTTATGGAAGAAAAATATTCTCAAAATGTAGATAAAATTTTAGAACTTTTTCACCTGTTGGGCGGTATATTCCTGTTCATTACCGTTTTGGTAATCGCATCGGACCGGGTGCGTTTTTTTAAGAAGATCGTGGATTATTTTTTTTAGGAGTATTTATGAGGCGTTCATTTTCACTTTTCGTTTTAACTCTCTTGCTTGTCGGCGCTATGGCTCAGGCCAAGGACGCGCCCGACTTTACACTAAAAAGCCTTGACGGCAAGGAAGTTTCTTTTTCAGATTTTAAGGGCAAAGTGGTTCTGGTTAATTTTTGGGCCACCTGGTGCCCGCCCTGCCTGGCCGAAATGCCCGATTTGAACCGGTTGCATGTGGACTACAAGGATAAAGGATTACAAATCCTGGGCCTTACCATTTCATCCCGGGCCAAGGACATACCCAAAAAAGTAAAGCAAAGCGGCGTTACCTATCCCATCCTTCTGGAAGCCGAGCCGGTGGCGGCCAAGTTTGGCGGCTTTGGAGCCATTCCCCAAACCTTTATCATCGATAAACAGGGAAAGATCGTTCATTCGATCACGGGAGCCCGGAGCTACAAAGCTTTTGAAAAACTGATCAAACCCCTGTTGTAAAAACAACGGCGCCCGGCACGGGCGCCTTTTTTTATTCCTTCCCGTCACGGCCCTTTATATGACCATCCCCATTATTTAACACAGGAATGAGCGAAGGGACTCCAACCTGTATAAACGGATTTCAACAACCTTTCCCGCCATGTTAAAGAAAAAAAATAAGCGCACGTATATACATATTCTGACGGGACTTGTAAAAAATATGGTTGGGTTCATGCAGAAAAAATGTTATGGCTCGACAGAAATCCTGTTTAAAGATTGCAAAATTGGGAATGAGTTGCTATTTTTGGCGACTCGTAACTCAGATTAGAGTGTCACATTGAAAGGAACAGAATGAACAGAAGAACGGATCTACCCGAAAACCTGAAGCCGCTGGAAGAACTGGCGTATAATTTATGGTTTAGCTGGAACCCAGATGCCCGCGATCTTTTTCGTGATCTGGACGCCGATTTATGGCGGCAAACAACCCGCAACCCGGCCGCCGTATTGCTCAATGTAGACGCCGCCCGTCTGCAAAAGGCCGCCAGCGATGAAAAATATCTGGACAAGATGAAGCGCGTCTATGACCGTTTCCGGAAATATATGGCCAGCGACGACACGCTTTTCCAGTCCAACTATCCCAATTTACATGAACAACTGGTGGCCTATTTCTCCGCCGAGTATGGCATCCATGAATCCCTGCCCAACTATGCCGGCGGTCTCGGCGTTCTGGCCGGCGATCATTGTAAAACCGCCAGTGACCTGGGCCTGCCCTTTGTGGCCGTGGGATTGATGTACAAGCATGCTTACTTTGATCAGTATATAAATGAAGAGGGACAGCAGATTGAGGAATACAAGGAGCTGAACCTGAATGAACTCCCCATCAGCCTGGTGCTGGATGAAAACGGCGATCCGGTATTGGTCAGCGTGCCCATTATCGACCGTGAAGTTTTTATAAAAATCTGGCAGGTACATGTGGGACGTATCAGTCTATACTTGCTGGATACCAACGTGGAGCATAACACGGAAGAGGATAAAAACATCATCCACTCCCTCTATGGCGGATCGCGGGATACACGCATCCAGCAGGAGATAATTCTGGGTATCGGCGGCTTACGCGCCCTGCGCAAGATGGGACTGAATCCGACCACTTTTCACATGAATGAAGGTCATTCCGCCTTCCTGGGTCTGGAGCGTTTGTATGAACTGATCAATGACGGCATGGATTTTAAGCCTGCTTTGGAGTTTGTACGCTCCACCACCCTGTTCACCACCCATACCCCCATTCCCGCCGGTAACGAAGCCTTTGAGTTTGAAATGATGGAACGCTACTTTAAGGACTTCTGGCCGCAAATAGATATGTCCGATGACTATTTCTTTGATCTGGGACGTAATGTTAACATCCACCAGCATGAGAACTTTTCATTAACCATCCTGGCGTTGAATCTTTCCTATATGTCCAATGGCGTCAGCAAGCTGCACGCCCAGGTTTCCCGCCGCATGTGGCAAAAGGTTTTCCCCGCCGTGCCCACCGAAGAGGTGCCCATCGGTCATGTGACCAACGGTATTCATACCGAGTCCTGGCTGCATCGCGAGATGATCGCTCTGTTTAACAAATACATGGGTACGGACTGGCGCAGCCACATTCACGAAGAAGATTTCTGGAACAAGATTTTTGATATTCCCGATGAGGAATACTGGCAATCCATGCTGAAGATGAAAAAAGATATGACCGACCGCCTGCGCCGGCGCTATGCCCACCAGTTGGAACGTTATCAGGGGGATCACGGCTATCCGCCCGCGGAGGAAATTCTCGACGAAAACGCCCTGACCATCGGTTTTGCCCGCCGCTTCGCGCCCTATAAGCGGGCCACGCTGATCTTCAGCGACCGGGAGCGCATACGTAAAATCCTCAATCAGAGCGATAAACCCGTTCAAATATTGTTCAGCGGCAAGGCGCATCCGCAAAACGACGCCGGTAAGGAACTGATCCGCGAAATCAACGCCATCTCCAAGGAGGATGGTCTGCGCGGCAAGGTGGTGTTTATCGAAAACTACAGCATCAACACCAGCCGTCCACTGATTTCCGGCGTCGATGTATGGCTGAACAACCCCCGCCGTCCGTTGGAAGCCAGTGGTACATCGGGACAAAAGGTGCCCATCAACGGCGGGATCAACTTTTCCGTTCTTGACGGATGGTGGCCCGAGGGCTACAACGGCAAAAACGGCTGGACCATCGGCAAGGAGGTGGAGTATGCCGACCATCTGCAACAGGATCGCGACGACGCCCAACAGATGTATGAGACGCTGGAAAACGACATCGTGCCTCTCTTTTACAAGCGGGATAAAAACGGCATTCCCCGGGAGTGGATCAAAACATCCAAGGAATCCCTGCGTTCGGTACTGACCAGGTTCAGTACCCACACCATGCTGTGGAATTACATCACCAAATATTATGTGCCGGGCATGCACCGCAGCATTAAGTACAGTGAAAACGAAAACGCCGGTCTGTTCCGCTTTACGCGCTGGATGAACCGCATCAACCGCCACTGGCGCAAGGTGCAGATCAGTCTTAACGGCGGCGGCCTGGGCGAGGATAACCGTATCTTCGGACCGGGAGAGACCAAGGAGATCAGCGTTTATGTCACCCACGGCGCCCTCAAGGCCGAGGAGCTGCGCGTGGAGCTGATACTGGAACGACAGGATGCCATCAAAGGACACCAGCACATGGAAATATATCCCATGGGGCTGATCGGCCAGGCCAAGGACAACACTTATGAATACCGGGCCCGGGTCAAGGCCAAGCGGGACGGTACGTATCGCTTTAACTGCCGGGTCATTCCCACCCATCCCGACATGTTCAGCAAACATGAAACCCGCCTGATACGCTGGCTGGATTAAATCGCAAAGCCCCTCACGGGGCTTTTTTTATATCCCTAAACCGGTGATTTATCAGACAAGGACGATACCGGACTATCGTCTGCCGGCTTAAACCGGGACTTATAATTTCTATCTTTTATTTTTTATTTTTTATTTTTTTCGGCGGCACCGGATCAAAACCGGACGTGCCCCAGGGATGGCAGCGGGCGATACGTTTGGCGCCCAGCCAGCTCCCCTTAAGCGGGCCGTGTACCTGTATGGCCTCGATGGTATAATGGGAACAGGTGGGCGAATGGCGGCAGTTACTGCCCAGAAAGGGCGAGAGGGTCACCTGATATATTTTTACGATACCGATCAGTATCCACTGAAAAAGCTGACGAATGGCGCAAAGCATTGTATTAAACCAAAACGTTTAGTATAGTCCTTTAAACACATAACAAGGCCAAAAGTTACAACAAAAGGAGTCCTTTTGCGCGCACTTTTTATTTTTCCCCATCCCGATGACGAATCCTACGGCCCCGGCCGTTTTATGCACAGCCTGCAACGGCAGGGTCATGAAGTTTATTTGCTGACCCTGACCCGCGGCGAGGCCACCAAGCAGCGCTTCCGGCTGGGGGTGGACAAGGCGGAGATGGGCCGCATCCGTTATGGTGAAATGCTCGACGTGCAAAAAACGCTCAATATCCGCCAGATGGATGTGTGGGATTTTCCCGACAGCGGCCTGAAGGACATGGACCCCCGGGAGTTGGAAAAGGCTATCCGCGCCCATCTGGATAAAACCAACCCCGATGTTATTATAACCTATCCCGTGCACGGCATCAGCGGTTTTTACGATCACCTGGTGTGCCATGCCCTGGTTAAGCGGGTATTTGTGGAGTGGCGGGAAGAACGGGACCGGCCTAAACGGCTGGCTTTTTTCGGACCGACCGAGGAGCAGGCCGCGCAAAGCACCTGGTTTCCGCTTAAGGGATTAAAAGAGGACGATATCGACTGCGTGGTTACCGTGGAGGCCGGAGATATCGAGGCCAACAAGCGCGCCCTGGACTGCTACAAGAGCTACAGGGAAACCAACGACAACTCCGGCATCAAGGATATGCTGAGCCCGGAAATGTACTTTGAATTCTTCGGCGAAAGTCACGATCCGCCGCTGAATGATATTTTCGGAAAAATGTAAGTTTCCCGGCTACTTCAAAAGCACTGTTTTACGCACCCCGGTAAACCTTTCGCCGCTCAGGGACACAATATAAAGCCCGCTGCCCGCCGTTTCTCCCCGGGAATTGCGGCCGTCCCAGGCCAGGCGGTTTTTACCCGGGCGTCCCTGATACCCGTTTTGCTCCCAGATCAGACGGCCCGAGGAATCATAAACCTTCATATCGATTTTTTGCCGTTTTTCAAGCCAAAACCCGATATGCACCCGCCCGTTAAAGGGGTTGGGAAAAACATTCATATCAAAGGAAGAGGGAATTTGAGGACGGTCGCTTCCGAGCGCCGTGGTCGTATCGCCTCCCACACGGCCGTCGGCATAGACCCTTTGGCTGAAAATATCCGTTTCAATATTTGTATAGCGGTCATCATCCCAGGCAACGACCATTCCGCCCGCGCTGTCGGCAACTACATATCCGCGCCTAGTGGAAATCCTGACGCCGCTGACCACCACCCCGCTGCTGTCCCAGAATATGCGCCCGTTGGTGGTGGCCTTTTGCGCCCGCAAAATATATTGGCTGGGATTATAGCGCAGTATTTCCGCGCTGAACATCAAGACATTGCCCAGATTATCCATTGCCGCGGAAAAGAAACCGGCGGATTTAAAATTGGACAGGACTTTGCTTTTAGCAAACCGGGGAATACCATCTCCGGAAAAAATCTGAAGATTAAAATAGGTATCATCCCAGACAACCAATACCGAATCCCCGGAGAGCCGGAATACCCGCGGCCAAAAGAAGGTTTCACCTTCATCGACCTCAATACCGGATTCCCCCAGCAAGGCGTTACCCATGCTGTCCACCCGTTGAATATAGGCCTTTTCATCGTGATAATGATCCCAGGCCAGCCAGGCC
>Ga0256832_1000360_pt1 | contig 28502 bp, 26 predicted proteins | sample 134614metaG_FD_190534 | JGI IMG/M metagenome (GOLD analysis project Ga0256832, IMG submission 190534) | Hydrothermal vent microbial communities from Lau Basin, Pacific Ocean - 134-614 | ecosystem: Environmental > Aquatic > Marine > Hydrothermal vents | place: Pacific Ocean: Lau Basin | collected...
ACCAGGGCAACGAAGAGGGCAGCTACCAGCCCGGTGACGATGCCCAGCAGGAGCAGCCACCACAGGGACGAGACGGGCGCCTCGACGGCATGTGGGATTCGAAAGGCGGGCTCCGGGCCGTAGATGAGTCGCGCGATCACCGCGCCGGTTACGGCGGCCAACATGATGGGGAGAAAGCGGTGTACCTCATAGCGAAGCCGGAGCACCTCGATGACGAAGACGATCCCGGCCAGAGGCGTGTTGAAGGCCGCGGCGATGGCGGCTGCGGCACCGCAGCCGGCCACGATGCGGCCCTCGTGCTCGTCGGGATGCATGCCGCGGGCGGCCGTGAGCGCGGCGGTGGCGCCCAGATGCACCCCGGGGCCCTCGCGGTCCACCGACTGTCCCCCCACCAGCGCGGCTGCGCCTCCGAAGAACTGCACCAGGGCGTTGGACAGGGGCAGCTCGACCTTGCCCGGGCCATGGAGTCGGTGATAGACATGGACCACCCCCACCGAACGCTGCTCGGGGGGGACCCGCCGCAATGCCAGCCCCAGCAGGGCGCTCACCGTCACCACCAGCGTGAACCGCGCCCAGGGGGCCAGTTCTTCGTAGGCACCCACGCGGTGTGCGGGGAGCAGCAGCACCTGGAGCTGCTCCACCGACCAGCGAAAGGCCAGGACGGCCAGAGCCGCCGCCACTCCGGCCAGTAGGCCGGAGGCGACGGTGCGCAATGTCTGCGGGAACGTTACCTGCATGCAGCCGCAGTCTTGGCGGCAGCCAGCTTCTCCTCTATGGGCAGCGCCCCATAGTCGCGTTCACACTCCTCGAAGATCCGTGCCCGACAGGTTTCGCAGATCTTCTTGTCCAGCCGTCGATAGATGGAGGTGATGGCGGCGGATTTGGACTGGAACACGTTGCCTGGACCGATTTCGTCCAGGGCCCCGCTCTTGTCCAGGGACTCCCAGAGCCCCTGCTTGACGTGGATCAGGTACAGGTCGCCTCCTTCGCGCCGACGCTGGCGGACTTCGCGCATGAGAGCCTCCACACCGGCCAGGTCGGCGAAGTTGATGCCCGTGCAGATCACGGCCAGATGTTTCTGATCCGGACACTGCTCGCGAATCCGGGCAAAGGCCTCCTCGATGTGCGAGACCGAGCCGAAGAACAGCGAGCCGTCGATGCGCAGAAACTTGAGCTGTGGGCACTCGGGCAGGTCTTCGGCGCTGGAGAAGGCACGCTTGTGCAGACGGGGATCCGGGACCCGGGTGCGGATCTGGGGGCGTGAGACGCGCATCAGGTACAGGATCAGCGAAAGCATCACGCCCAGGAAGATGGCCAGCTCCAGCTCCAGGAATAGGGCACTGAAGAAGGTCACGGCGAGTACCGCGGTCTCCTGCCGGTCGGCCTTCAGGATGTGCCGGATCTCCTTGAAGTCGATGAGTCCCCACGCGACCATGAACAAAATACCGGCCATGGCCGCGTTGGGCAGCCAGGCCGCCCAGGGCGCCACCAGCAGGACGATGATCGCCAGCAACGCGCCGGCGAACACCGCCGCCATCGGCGTCTTGGCGCCGGCCTGGTAGTTCAGCGCGCTGCGGTTGAACGAGCCCGTGGCCACGTAACCCGAGAAGAAGCTACCGGCGATGTTGGACAGCCCTTGGCCGATGAATTCCTGATTGCCGTCGATGCGCTGCCCGGTGCGGATGGCGATGGAGCGAGCGATGGACACCGCCTCCGTCAGGGCGAACAGCGTGACCGCCACCACCGAAGGCGCCAGGTGCTTGATGGCGTCCATGGCGAACTCGGGATGGGAGACCGGGGGCAGCGATTGGGGCAGTGCGCCCACCGTCTTGATGCCCAGGGCGGCCTCTCCCCCGTCGCCCCCGAACCATACGCCCAGCAACCACGCGAAAACGGAACCGCCCACCATGGCAACGATCATGTAGGGCAGACGTGGCAGGAAGCGCTTGACCAGGATGCCGCTGACCAGCGTGAACACGCTCACGGCCGTGACATAGGGATTGATGACGTCGATCTGGTGGGCGAAGTGGATGAGGATATCGTGGAGATGCCCCCCGCGTGGAATCTCCACACCGAAGAAGTTCTTGAGCTGTTTGCTGGCGATGATGAAGGCCGCGCCGGCGGTGAAGCCCACGATCACCGAGTGGGAGATGAAGTTGACCAGGGCCCCCATACGCGCCAACCCCAGGATCAGCTCGATCACGCCCACCATGAACGTGAGCGTGAGCGCCAGCTTCACGTAGTCGATGCTGCCGGGTTCGGCCAGGGCGCTCAGGGCCGAGAACAGGACCACCGAAGCGGCCGTCGTAGGTCCTGAGACCAGATGCCAGGAGGAGCCAAACAGTGCCGCCACGATGGCCGGCACCATCCCCGCGTACAGGCCATATTCCGGGGGCATGCCGGCGATGGTGGCGAAGGCCACGCCCTGTGGCAGCACGACGATGGCCCCCGTGAGGCCAGCGATGAAGTCTTCCCGCAGCGTGCTGCGGTTGACCATGGGCAGCCACGTGAGAAATGGCAGAAAGCGGGCGAGGCGGCTCGTTTCCGACATGGGTGCTCCTTTGTGGATCTGGATTGAGCGGTGTTGGCGCCGACGGCTCCACCGCCAATAACGGAAAAATGTAATATTCTAACATGCTATGTAAGGGCATTGGAGTCCAAAGCTCTCCCTAGGTGTCGTGCTTCACTCCCAGCTGCAGCGGCCGGCGGCACGGTGAGGATGCAGGTCTCGATGTCCGTGCCTACGGTCTCGCGGGCTACTCCGGCGTGACGTCTCCCATCCGGACCACGCGACGTGCACCCGCAGCGAGCAGTGCGCTTGCCGTCAGCACCCACACCACGGCCGGCCCTGTGGGCAGATCCAGGAGCACGGAGATGCCGAGCCCCAGCGCGTAGCCGATGCCACCCACGGCGTAGGCGTGGGTCCAGGCCATGGGCCCCTTCAGGGCGCACGAGGCCAGGTCCGCCAGCTGCTCGCCGCCGTGGGTGTGGCCGGACAGGACCAGCAAGCTCCCGGTGGCGGCGAGCGCGAAGGCGACACCGATGAGCGCCTCCTGGATCTCCGGCCAGCCTCGGCCCATGGGTGGTCAGGGCGAGTGGGGCGAGCAGCGCCGCGCGTCGCAGGGAAGTACGCATGTGTCGATCCCCTCTGACATTGGATTGCACGATGGACCCGCGGGAGGGCGACCATTGCCCTCCGGTCACGTCCAGGAATGGGTCGGCCGGTCAGACCGGGGGTGCGCGGGCGTGGTGCGTCGATGTGGGGACCGATCCACAACCTCCTGCATCCTGAAGCGAAAGGCGTTGCTATTCGCGCCAGTAGTCTGGGGTCAACAGCACGAGCAGGGTGAACACCTCGAGCCTCCCTGCCAGCATGGCGAATACGGCGATCGCCTTGCCGGCGGTCGAAACGGAGGCGAAGTCGTAGGCCACTTGGCCGAGGCCCGGTCCCAGATTGTTCATGCAGGTCGCCACGGCAGAGAAGGCCGAGGGCTGGTCCAGGCCGGTGAGCATCATGAGCAGCATCAGCACGACGAACGTGGCGACGTACACCGCAAAGAAGCCCCAGATATTCTGGGCCACCCGGTGTTCGACCACCCGGTCACCCAAACGCAACGCATAGTGCGCATGGGGGTGCACCAGACGTCGGACCTCACGTACCGCTTCCCGGGTCAGCACCAGGAGGCGCATCACCTTCATCCCACCTGCAGTGGACCCGCCGCAGCCCCCCACGAAACTGACGAAGATGAGCAGCACCGGCAGGAAGGCCGGCCATTGGGAAAAGTCCGCCGTGCCGAAGCCCGTGCTGGTGACGATGGAGACCACCTCGAAGGCGCTGTTGCGCAGCGCGGGAAACGCCGCATAGAAATCGTACAGATACAAGGCCACGGTGCAGAAGCCCACGACGCCGGCCACGAACAGCAGAAACGCGCGCACCTCCACGTCGTGCCAGTAGGGACGCAGGCTCCCCGCGCGCAGGGCCAGGAAGTGGACGCTGAAGTTGATTCCTCCGGCGAACATGAAGACGATGGCGGCGATCTCCACGGCCGGGCTGTGGAAGTACCCGATACTGGCGTCGTGGGTGGAGAAGCCGCCGGTGGAGACCGTGGCCAGGCTGTGCGCGACGGCGTCGAACAGTGACATGCCGGCGAACCAGTACGCCAGTGCACAGGCGCCGGTGATCCCCACGTAGATCAGCCACAGAGCCTGGGCCGTCTGGCGCAGCCGGGGCGTGAGGCGATCCTCCTTCATGGGGCCGGGCACTTCGGCGCGGTAGAGCTGCATGCCGCCCACCCCCAGTGCCGGAAGCACGGCCACGGCCAGCACGATGAGCCCCATGCCTCCGAACCATTGCAGCTCCTGGCGGTAGAACAGGACCGACTTGGGGAGTGCATCGAGACCGGAGAGGACGGTGGCTCCGGTGGTGGTGAACCCAGAGGCGGCCTCGAACAGCGCGTCCACGAACCCTACGTGGGGTCCGAGAATGAAGGGGAGGGCCCCCAGGGCGCTCAGCACGGTCCAGAACAGCGCCACCACGAGAAAGCCGTCGCGTCGGCGCAACTCGGGCGGCGCCACGGCCCCCGGGGCCCAGAGGAGCAGCCCCACCAGCGAGCTCACACCCAGGCTGACCAGAAAGTGCCGCGCCTCTCCATCGGCGTACCACAGGGAGACGAGCATCGGTGGGATCATCGATGCGCTGAAGATGATGCAGAACACGCCCACGAGACGGAATACCGCCCCCAGCCGACGCGTGACGAAACGCCTCCGCACGCCGGCCTCAGCGTCGGCCTGGCCGCGGTGGGCCCATGTGCCCGGGGCGCTCCCCGGTGCGATGTGCGTGGTCCTGTGCGCGCAGCCGCGCGTCGATGGCGAGCAGCAGGTCTTCGAGCCGCTGTATACGGTGTTCGAGCTGCTCGATGCGCAGGTGTGCGGTATGCTGCTCCTGGCGCAGGTGTGCTTCTTCTTCCTTGATCTTCTCCTCCTCCTGGGAGACGAAGTAGGCCGAGATGTTGGCGGTGACCAGGGAGAACAGGCCCACACCCAACAGGATGAGCAGGCCGCCGAACAGCCGGCCCGGGCCCGAGGTGGGGACCAGATCCCCATACCCGACCGTGCTCACCGTCACCCAGGCCCACCACAGTCCGTCCCAGATCGTTTCGAAGGCGGGGTCGAGCCCCGCGATGAGCACCCCGGCCAGGAACACGATGAGCGCCGCCACCAGCAGCGTCAGACCGAAGTGGTTACGCGCCAGGAGCTTGCGCAGAGTTGGGGAGACGCCCAGCAGCAGGGGGAGGATCAACACCAGGCGTACCGAGCGCAGGATCGCCACGTAAGGTTCGTAACCCCAGAGCACCGGGAGACCCACCGCGATGATCACCAGGTTGAGCCAGTTGGTGGCCAGATAGCGCCACTTGCGCTCCACCAGCCAGGTCAGCGTGGCGGTCTCGGCGAGAAAGAACAGCCACACCACGTAGTCGGTGACGCGGGTGACCAGCGGCGGCACCGCCGAGCGGGTACCCAGGTACCAGTCGATGGCCAGCCAGATGGCCAGTACGATCATGGGGCCTTCGAACCAGCGGCCCACCCTGCGGGCGAGGGGGCGCTCGTCCGGGGCGACGCCGGCCAGTCCGAACAGGGCGCTGATAGGGATCGCGCGCATGGCCTCAGTGTATCGGCTTTGCCTCGGGCGACAAACGGCCTTGGGGGCCGCGCTCACGCCATGTTCAGCGCCGCGCACCTCCAGGGTCATGGGAGGCGCCTTGGAGGGCCGTGCCTGCTTCCAGGGTGGATCGTCGGTCTGCAGCCCCGGTGTGCTTCAGGAGTGCCGCCATGGCCGCTGCGTGGCCCCGCTCGATGATCTCGCCTGCCCGGTGGTAGTCCAGGAAACGAAACTCCGCCACTGGAGGACGGATCACCAGGTCTGGGGGGTCGGCATGCAGGCGCATGCGGGTGATCTGTGCCTCCATGATGTTGTAGGCGGTCAGCAGGAGCTCGAAGATGCCTGGGGTCTCGTCTTGTTCGGTCCAGAGCCGGAACTGGTGCAGCATCTCGGTCTGCTGGCCGCCCAGAGACCCCAACAACCGCCCCAGAAAGTCCCCCACCTTGTCCTGCGGGGGCCGACGTCTGCGGTCTCGGGCGATGCGGGACTGTACGACCCGGTCGTTGAGGTCCACGGCCACCACACGCGGGGCACCCATGGCGCGCACGACACTCACGGGTACGGGGTCCACCAGCCCCCCGTCAACCAGCAGGCGCCCCCCGCGCCGCACCGGCGTGAAGATGCCTGGTACGGCGATGCTGGCGCGCACGGCGTCGATGACGTCGCCTCGGTCGATCACCACCTCCTCACCGGAGTACACGTCCGTGGCCACCGCGCGAAACGGACGTTGCAGGTGCTCGATGCGGTCGGTATGCAGATGGGCGCGGACGAACTCGGCCACCTTGCGGCCGTCGATGAGTCCGGAGCGCGGGAAGACCACGTCCAAGAGGGCCGCCACATCGGTCCAGTCGAAGTCCAGATAGCTGGACTCCAGATCGGCCAGGCGGCCCGCTGCATATACGGCGCCGACCAGGGCGCCGATGCTCGTGCCGGCCACCCAACGGATGCGGAAGCCCTGCTCTTCCAGGGCGCGGATCACGCCGATGTGGGCGAGCCCCCGGGCCGAGCCGCTGCCCAGGGCGAGACCGATCTCGCCTGCGCCGGGGTCCAGGGTGTCTCGTGCGGTCTGAGGGTCGGTGGACATGCTGACAGTGTCACCGCGCCGGTGGCTGCGTGCAAGGCGACTCGGATTCGGTTTACAGTGGTGTCTCTGTTCGTGTGAGGTTTGCCCACAGAAGGGCTGTGGACCAGGGGGTCGAAACACGTATGCGCTGGAGCGGATTTGTCCTTTTCGCGTTGCTTCCCGCGGCTGCCGGTGCCTTCAGCGGTCCGTGGCCGTTGGAGATCATCGAGCAGTTCGACGATGCCAAGCTGGTGGTGTATGGCAGCGAGGACGACATCGCTGCCGCGCCCATGTGGAGCCCGGACCGGGGGGCGCCGCCCCTGACCATCGCCGGGGTGCTCGAGGTCTTGCAGCGCTGGGCCGAGTCCGATCCCAGGGTCTCGGCACTGCATGTGGAAGAGATCGAGCTCAAGCGCATCCCCAGGCACGTGGACCGTTGGTACTACCTGGTCCGTGCACGCGTGGAGAGTCGAACGGGGCCGCCTGTGCGGTTTTTCGCCGTGCTCATGAACGGCAAGGTGGAGCCGGCCATCCGCGAGCCCATGCCCATCAAGTAGCTCGGCGGTCCGGCCCTCGCTGAGGCCGGCCTTTGCCAGTCCCGGACGCCCCTTCGGTGGTCACCGTGGAGCATCGTGGTCCGTCTGAAGCCACCGCACGATACGTCGTTCCAGCCAGTAGCGTCCGGGAGCCTCCACGAAACCCACGTGGCCCCCGTGGGGCGACCATTCCAAGCGGGTGTGTGGGCCGAGCTCGTTGGCCTGCGGCATGACTTCCGGGAACATGAAGGGGTCGTCGCGGGCGTGCAGCAGCAGCGTCGGGACCCGGATTCGCGCGAGGATGGGCCGCGCACTGGCGCTCCGATAGTAGTGGTCGGCATCGCGGAATCCGTGCAGTGGGGCGGTCACCTGGTCGTCGAAACCGCGCAGGTCACGACACGCCCGGATGCGCTCTGCGGGAATCGGGAATCCGGGCCGTGCCGCCTGGAGGGCCAGGTTGCGGCGCAGCCGGGTGACCAGGTAACGGTCGTACATGCGTGAGAGGCCCCGGCGCAGGCGTCGTGCGCACAGGGCCAGGTCGAACGGCACCGAGACGGCCACCGCCGAGTGGATGGCCACGGTAGGCCGATCCTCACCGAGCAGCCTGAGCAACGCGTTGCCACCCAGGGAGTAACCCACGGCGTGGAGGTCACGGCCGGGAAAGCGTCGCGCGAGGTGGGTGAGCACATGGGCCGGATCGTCGGTCTCGCCGGCCGTGTAACGCCGCGCCCGGCGGTTGGGCTCGCCGCTGCAGCCCCGGAAATGCATGACCACGCCCTGCAGTCCGGCCCGGGACAGAGCCGCCATGAGCCCGGCGGCATAGTGTGAGCGGCTCGATCCCTCCAGGCCGTGGAAGATCACCACCAGGGGCCCATTGCGCAGGGGGCCCCAGTCCAGATCGAGAAAGTCGCCGTCGGGCAGCTCCAGGCGTTCGCGCCGATAGACGATGCGAGGGCGCCGGAACCACACCGGCCAGAGGGTCTGCAGATGGGGGTTGCGCAGCCAGGGCGCAGGTCGGAAACTCGATCGAACGACAGTCATCGCAACGTCGGAGCAGCAGCCATGGAACGTGTGGAACTCACCGACGAGGAGTGGCGGAGGCGGCTCACGCCGGAACAATACCGCGTCTGCCGTCAGAAGGGGACCGAGCCGGCTTTCACCGGGGCCTATTGGGACTGTCACGATCCCGGTGTGTACCGGTGCGTGTGTTGCGGGGCGCCCTTGTTCGCTGCCGAGGACAAGTACGACTCGGGCAGCGGTTGGCCCAGCTTCACGCAGCCGTTGCGCAAGGATGCGGTGGCGTACCACGAAGACGCCAGCCATGGCATGCGGCGCACGGAAGTGACCTGTGCCCGTTGCGACGCTCACCTGGGGCACGTGTTCGAGGACGGGCCACCACCCACCGGCCTGCGTTACTGCATCAACTCCGTGTGCCTGGTGCTCGAGCCGGAGTCCGAGTCTTCTTGATACCGCCCTGCCTTGGGTCGGGTGCCGGAATGCGCGCCGGATCCCAGTGGTGGTGGGCCCATTCCCAGAGTGCCTGGACATTCGCCCGGCGCAGTGGAAGAGGGGGCGGATGGCCGAGGAAGGCCAGCGCTTCCCACAGGCCCATGGTGGGGTGATCCAGGTCCAGCGGCGGCGCGCCGGTCTGTTTGCTCAGCTTGCGGCCCGCGGCGTCGGTCACCACGGGCAGATGCAGATACGCTGGGGTAGGCAGACCCAGGAGCCGCTGCAGGTGAATCTGGCGAGGGGTCGACTGCAGCAGGTCCGCGCCGCGCACCACTTCGGTGATCCCCTGCGCGGCATCGTCCACCACCACGGCGAGCTGGTAGGCGTACAGCCCGTCTCGGCGGCGGATGACGAAGTCCCCGACGCTGCTCTCCAGACGCTGCGACTGAGGGCCGCAGCGTCGGTCGGTGAACGCGATCGGCTCGTCGTGAGTGAGGACGCGGATGGCATGGCCCAAAGGATGGGCCTCGGTACCGTTGCGGCACAGCCCGGGATACAGGGTGCCGAACCCCAGGCGCCTGAGCCGGGCCCGGCTGCAGCTGCAGGGATAGGCGTGCCCGCGGTCCACGAGGCTGGCCACCGCGGCTTGGTAGTGCTCGATCCGGTCGCTCTGGTAGAGCACCGGTCCATCCCACTGGAAACCGAATGCCTCCAGTGCCTTGAGGATGAGGTCCTTGGCCCCCGGCATCTCGCGAGGCGGGTCGATGTCCTCGATGCGCAGGAGCCACAGCCCTTGCCGGCGGCGGGCCTCCAGATAACTGCCCACCGCTGCGACCAGGGAGCCGAAATGCAGGGGACCGGTGGGCGACGGGGCGTAGCGGCCGATGTAGCGGGATCCGCGCACGCGGGAGAGCGCGGGAGATCGGCCCTCCCGCTGGGGTCCGGTCAGCGCTCCTTCATCTCCTCCAGCGTCTTGCAGTCGATGCACAACGTCGCCGTGGGCCGGGCCTCGAGCCGACGCAGCCCGATCTCCACGCCACAGGCCTCGCAGTAGCCGTACTCGTCGGCGTCCAGCCGGGCCAACGCCTCGTCGATCTTGCGGATGAGCTTGCGTTCGCGGTCACGGGCGCGCAGCTCCAGGCTGAATTCCTCCTCCAGTGTGGCGCGATCGGCCGGATCCGCGAAATTGGCCGCCTCGGTCTTCATGTGGTCCACCGTGCGGTCGACCTCCTCCATGAGTTCTTCCTTCCATGCCAGGAGGATTTTGCGGAAGTGTTCCTTCATCGCCTCACTCATGTAAGGCTCACCTTCCTTGGGCTGGTAGGGCTCCACTCCGTTCACGGGGAGGAAGCTGCTCTGCGCCTGCGCGGCGGCTCCGGTATCGTTGTTGGCCATGAAAGGGTCTCCGAAGAAAATTCCGGGCGGTTCTGGCGCGAGGCCGGAACGGCCCCGGGTTTCGGGAAGCGGCCTTTAGTAGCAGATTCACCTGCCGGGCGCAAGCAGCTGCCCCATGGGTGGCGTGTGCCCGCGGGCCGTACGGTGGGAGGCACGGCGATTCGACTGCAACACGAGAGGCGGCGAATGGAGGGAAGATGGAGCGTGGGAGCCTGCAAGCACTGATCTTCGACGTGGACGGCACCCTGGCCGAAACGGAACATGAAGGGCACCGGGTGGCCTTCAATCAGGCCTTCCGCGAGGCGGGACTCGATTGGACATGGGACGAGGCCACCTATGCGAGTCTGCTCAAGGTGACGGGCGGCCGGGAACGAATCCTGCGGTTCATCGCCGATCTGCCCGCCGCGGCCCGTCCGCGCGAGGATCCACAGGCCCTGGCCAGCCGTCTCCACGCGCGCAAGACCGAGATCTTTCAGCGCCTCCTACGCTCGGGGCGCATTCCCCTCCGCCCCGGGGTGGCGCGCCTGTTGCGCGAGGCGCGGGGGGCCGGTCTGCGTCTGGCCGTCGCCACCACCACGAGTGCGGGTAACGTGGAGGCGCTGCTCGAGGCCAACCTGGGGCCGGGGTCTCTGGGCTGGTTCGAAGTGATCGCGGCGGCCGATCTCGCACCGGTGAAAAAGCCGGCCCCCGATGTTTATCGCGTGGTTCTGGCGCGCATGGGACTGCGCGGTCGGGACTGCATCGCCATCGAGGATTCGCGCAACGGCCTGCTGGCCGCCCGCGGTGCAGGTGTCTCGGTGGTGGTCACCGTGAGCCATTACACCCGGGGGGAGGACTTCACGGGCGCCTTGGTGGTGCTCGATGGCCTGGGAGAGCCGGAGCATCCGGTGCGCGTCCTGCAGGGTGATCTAGACGGCTTCGAGTATGTGAATGTCGAGGCCCTGCAATGGCTATGGCGTCGGGCGGAGACGACCCGGCCGTGAGGCCGGTGGTGCGGGCACCGCTTATTCGGCCGGTTCCCAGTCCGTGACCCGGGCGTGCAGGTGTTCGGCCGCCAGGCGGATGTCGACCCGGGCGTCCTCGAGATCCCGGTGGCTGCGGACCAGCCGCGCCCCTCCCGGTGTCGTGACGATGGCGTAGCCCCGCTCCAGTGTGGCCCGAGGACTCACAGCGCGCAGGGTGGCGTCGAGTCGGTCGAGGCGTGCGCGCCAGGACTGGAGTCGTGCCGCCATGACCTGGCGCAGGCGCATATCGAGGCCCCGCAAGCGCAGCCGCCGGGCCTCCAGGCTCCGCCGTGGGGAATGTGCGGCCAGCCGGGACTGCAGGATGGCGAGTTGCCGGTGGCGTTCATGCAGGCCGTGGCACAGCGCTTGCACCAGGCGCCGTTCCAGATCGTCGAGGCGCCTGGTGTACTCGGCGATCCGTCGTTCGGGGTGATGCACGGCCAGGCGGGCCTCCAGCGCTTCGAGGTGTCGGCGGTGCAGGCGCAGGCGCTGCTCCAGTGCCTGGTGCAGGCGTTGCCGGAGCCGTTCCAGCAAGGCCAGGATCTCATCGGCCTCTGGGGCCACCAGTTCAGCCGCCGCCGAGGGCGTCGGGGCACGGCGGTCGGCCACGAAATCGGCGATGGTGAAATCGATCTCGTGCCCGATGCCCGTGACCACGGGGGTACGGAGGGCGTGGATGGCGCGGGCCAAGGCCTCATCGTTGAAGGCCCACAGATCCTCCATGGAACCCCCGCCACGCGCGAGGATCAGCACGTCACATCGCCCCTCGCGCTCGGCCCGACCCAATGCGGCGATCAGTTCTGCAGGGGCCTGTTCGCCCTGCACGCTGGCCCCATAGACGCGCACCTCGGCCCGCGGCCAGCGCCGGCGCAACACGTTGAGGATGTCACGCACGGCGGCCCCGGTGGGCGAGGTCACCACACCGACGACCCTGGGAAAAGGGGGCAGCGGCCGTTTGCCGGCTTCGGCGAACAGACCTTCGGCTTCCAGTTGTCGTTTGAGGCGCTCGAAGCGCCGAAACAACGCACCGCTGCCCACTTCCTCCATGGACTCCACGGTGAGCTGGAACTCGCCACGCGCCTCGTAGAGTCCGACCCGGGCGCGCAGCACCACGTGCATCCCCTCCGTGGGCGCGAAATCCAGATACCGGTTGCGGCTGCGGAACATGGCGCAGCGCACCTGGGCGGAGGCATCCTTGAGCGTGAAGTACAGGTGGCCCGAGCGTGGGCGGGCGATGTTGGAGAGCTCACCCTCCACCCAGAGCAGGGGGAACCTGTCCCAGAGCAGCTCGGCCACTTCGCGATTGAGCCGGCTCACGGTGTAGATGTCGCGTTCGGGCGTGGGCTCCATATCCAGGGATCCGGAAACGCAAGGAGCCGGGACGCTGGGTCCCGGCTCCCAGGGACTTGCGGCAGGCGGGTTCGGTTCAGAAGCGTGGACCTGCGTCCTTCTGATCCAGTGCCTGTTTGTAACCCATCTCGGCCTGGAAGCGGGCCGTCTCGGCCAATTTCACGGCGGTTTCGAAGTCACCCTTCTGGGCGGCGGCCTCGGCCTGCTGGAGGAACTTGCCGACGTCGCGCCACTCGCCGCCCACGGAGGCGGCCTTCTTCTGCCACATCTTGGCCTCGGCAAAGGCCTTCATGTAAGTGCTCTTGTCGACCTTGGCGAATGCTGCCGAGGCACCGACGGCCAGCAGGATCGCGGTCAGCACCGCGATGAGACGGGGTTTGATGGTCATAGCGTCCTCCTGGTGGTGGGACAGTTCCTGAATCGGCGCCGGCTTGTACCCGCTCTCGCGATGCCCGGATCCCGGACTCACGCTCGGGTGACGGGACCTGCGCCGTACCGACCTGGCTCGCTCAACGAGCGCTTCCCTCACGAAGCCGACCTATGGTTACCCGTTTGAGGCCCGAGGGTCAAATGGGGGGAGACACCCGGTCGGAGGGCCCCTGGACAGCGCCCCGGGGTCTCCCTGGGATGGGTATAATGGATCACTTTTTAGGGCCGAGGCCCGATGACCTGATCCTCGACGACGCTGCCCATGCGCATCCTTGAAGAAGCCCTCACGTTCGACGACGTTCTGCTGGTCCCCGCCTTCTCGGAGGTGTTGCCAAGGGACGTGGACCTCACTACGCGCCTCACCCGCCGCATCCCCTTGCGTCTGCCCCTGGTCTCGGCGGCCATGGACACGGTGACCGAAGCGCGCCTGGCCATCGCCATCGCGCAGGAGGGCGGTATTGGCATCATTCACAAGAATCTGACGCCCGAACAGCAGGCGGCGGAGGTGCGTCGGGTGAAGAAGTTCGAGAGCGGCGTCATCACCGAGCCGATCACGGTGGATCCCGACACAAGCATTCGCCGGGTGCTGGAGATCACCCGGGCCAACAACATCTCCGGTGTGCCCGTGGTCAAGGGCAAGGCCTTGGTCGGTATCGTCACCGCACGCGACCTGCGCTTCGAGACCCGGCTCGACGAGCCCGTCTCCACCATCATGACGCCGAAGGAGCGGCTGGTGACGGTGAAAGAGGGCGCGGACCGGGAAGAGGTGGTGCGCTTGCTGCACAAGCACCGGATCGAGAAGGTGCTCGTGGTCAACGACGCGTTCGAGCTGCGCGGCATGATCACGGTGAAGGACATCCAGAAGGCCCGGGACTTTCCCCTCGCCAGCAAGGACGAGATGGGCCGGCTGCGGGTCGGGGCGGCCGTGGGCACGGGGGCCGGCACCGAGGAGCGTGTGGCGGCGCTCGTCGATGCGGGGGTCGACGTGATCGTGGTGGACACCGCACACGGGCATTCCAAGGGCGTGCTGGAGCGCGTGGCCTGGGTCAAGCAGCGCTACCCGCAGGTGGATGTGATCGGCGGCAACATCGCCACCGCCGAAGCGGCCCGCGCCCTGCGCGACGCCGGTGCCGATGCGGTGAAGGTCGGGATCGGTCCAGGTTCGATTTGCACCACCCGCATCGTGGCCGGCGTGGGCGTGCCCCAGATCAGTGCCATCGCCCACGTGGCCGCGGCACTGGCCGACAGCGACGTGCCACTGATCGCCGACGGGGGCATTCGCTTCTCGGGTGACATCGCCAAGGCCATCGCCGCGGGTGCCCATACGGTGATGATCGGCAGCCTGTTCGCCGGAACGCGCGAAGCGCCCGGCGAAGTAGAGCTCTACCAGGGGCGCTCCTACAAGTCCTATCGCGGTATGGGCTCGCTGGGCGCGATGCAGCAGGGGTCTTCGGACCGCTATTTCCAGGAGGACGCCGAGGGGGACGTGGAGAAGCTCGTTCCCGAGGGGATCGAGGGCCGGGTGCCGTACAAGGGACCCCTGGTCGGTGTGATCCATCAGCTCCTGGGCGGGCTGCGCTCCAGCATGGGTTACGTGGGTTGTCCCGACATCGAGTGCATGCGCACGAAACCCGCCTTCGTGCGTATCTCCACGGCCGGAATCCGCGAGAGCCACGTCCACGACGTCGCCATCGTCAAGGAGGCGCCCAACTACCGCATCGACTGATGTCCCGGAGGCGGGCATGTGGGGGGAGGCATTCTTTGAACAGACAGGGCGCTGAGGAGTCGAGCGGGGCGGCGCGCAGTGCCTGGGACTGCGGGGCCGGGCCTTTACATATCCCCGCGAGCTCCGCGTTCTCCTTGTGAACGATTTTTGAACACGGAGGACACAGAGGGCTCGTACGAATCGAGCGGGGAAGCGCGCAGCGCCTGGGGCTCCAGGGCCCGATTTTCACATGTCTCTGCGGGCTCCGTGTTCTCTTTGTGAAGCATTCATGACCCGAGACATCCATTCCGACAAGATCCTGATCCTGGACTTCGGCTCCCAGTACACGCAGCTCATCGCCCGGCGCGTGCGTGAGGCGCAGGTCTACTGCGAAATCCATCCATGGGATATCTCCGATGAGGCCATCCGGGCGTTCGGACCCAAGGGCATCATCCTCTCCGGCGGGCCCGAGTCGGTGGTCGAGGGGGAGGACAACCCACGTGCGCACGAGGCGGTCTTCGAGATCGGGGTGCCGGTGCTCGGCATCTGTTACGGCATGCAGACCATGGCGGCGCAGCTGGGCGGGGCGGTGGAGCCGGCCACCCACCGCGAGTACGGCTATGCGCAGGTGGAGGTCCACGGACACAGCCGGCTGCTGCGCGACATCGAGGACCATGCCACCGAGGACGGCATCGCGCTGCTGGATGTGTGGATGTCCCACGGAGATCGGGTGACCGCGCTGCCGCCCGGGTTCATCGTCATCGCCAAGACCGACAACTCGCCCATCGCCGGCATGGCCGACGAGGCACGCGGCTTCTATGGGCTGCAGTTCCACCCGGAGGTGACCCACACCCGGCAGGGCCAGCGGATCCTCGAACGCTTCGTCCACGAGATCTGCGGCTGTGCAGCCCTATGGAGCCCGGGCAACATCATCGAGGACATGATCGCCCGGGTGCGCGAACAGGTGGGTGGCGAGGACGTGCTGCTGGGCCTGTCCGGGGGAGTGGATTCCTCGGTGGTGGCGGCGCTGCTGCACCGCGCCATCGCCGACCAGCTCACCTGCGTGTTCGTGGACAACGGCCTGCTGCGCCTGCACGAGGGCGGTCAGGTCATGGCCACCTTCGCGCGTCACATGGGTGTGCGTGTGATCCGCGTGGATGCCGAGGCACGCTTCCTGGAAGCGCTGCGTGGGGTCACCGACCCGGAGGAGAAACGCAAGATCATCGGCCGCACCTTCATCGAAGTCTTCGAGGAGCAGGCTGAGAAGATCCGCGCCCCCTGGCTCGCCCAGGGCACCATCTATCCAGATGTCATCGAGTCGGCCGGTGCCAAGACCGGCAAGGCCAAGGTCATCAAGTCCCATCACAACGTGGGCGGGCTGCCCGATCGCATGCAACTCAAGCTGGTGGAGCCGCTGCGCGAGCTGTTCAAGGACGAGGTGCGGCGCATCGGTGTGGAGCTGGGCCTGCCCTCGGAGATGGTCTATCGGCATCCATTTCCCGGTCCGGGGCTGGGCGTGCGCATCCTCGGCGAGGTGCGCAAGGAATACGCCGACCTGCTGCGCCGGGCCGACGACATCTTCATCCAGGAGCTGCGCCGCCACGGCCTCTACGACCAGGTCTCACAGGCCTTCGCCGTGTTTCTGCCCGTGCGCTCGGTGGGGGTGATGGGCGACGGGCGCCGCTACGACTACGTGGTGGCCCTGCGCGCCGTGGAGACCGTTGACTTCATGACGGCGCGCTGGGCGCACCTACCCTACGAGTTCCTGGACCTCGTTTCGCGGCGCATCATCAACGAGATCGACGGCATCGCCCGGGTCACCTATGACATCTCCGGCAAGCCCCCCGCCACCATCGAGTGGGAGTAACCAGTTCTGATTGGCGCCTGCGAGCAGGGTCTGGCACTGCCGGTCATCACAACTAAGGAGGCGGTGATTTACTGGCTGCGGAGGCGCATCTCTGCGTTGCGCGGTACTCGCCTATCTAACTGATATGTATCGCATCCTGCGTTCCGTGCGTCTAGCTCTGCATACGCCTCTCGCATTAAATCAGCAACTCCTCAACTCACGAAAAACCATTCTGCCATGTTTGATCACGATGTGCTGCTCGATCCTAACAGGCGAGAGGATGGATTGACTGCTGCGAGCGGAATATGATCATATGCAGCCGGCACTTGCCGGCTTTCATTTTGACGGGGCTCAGCGATGTTCAGATTTTCGTTGTTACTGGCCGTGACTTCGATGCTCTCGGTCGGCAGCTGCCATGCGGGAGCAGGCAAGTCGGACCTTGGCGTGCAGACCCTCTATTACGGCGGCGACATCGTCACCATGGAGGGCGATGAACCCACCTATGTGGAAGCGGTGATGCAACGCGATGGGCGCATCATCTACGTGGGCCCCAGGGCTTCGGCGGTGAACAACTTTGCCGGTGAGACCATCGAAGTGGACCTGCAGGGCAAGACCCTGATGCCAGGCTTCATCGAACCCCACGCACATCCCGTTTCCATCGGCGCCTTCATTCTCGCCAACGACATCGTGGCGCCCCACGAGTGGCGCATGCCGCACAAGACCTATCCCGGTGTCAGTGGCAAAGAGAACTACCTGAAGGCGGTCAAGGCGATCATCGATTCGAAGAAGGACAAGCGTCAGACCGTGCTCATCTGGGGTTACCACAAATCCTGGCATGGCGAACTCACCCTGGAAGATCTGGACCGGGTCTCGGGTGATGTGCCTACCATCATATGGCAGCGCTCTACCCACGAAATCTACCTGAACACGGCTTGCGCCAAAAAATATGGCGTGCGCAAAGGAGATCTGTCCAAGGAGGATGACGAACAGGCGGATTGGGAGAACCTCCATTTCTGGGAGCGCGCCTACCAGATAGTCAAAGGCACCAAATTGGCACCCTTCTTTGGCGACCGCAAGATGCTCCAGCGCGGCATGGACCGTATCTCTGCGGTGATGCAGTACAATGGCATCACCGCGATGATGGAGCCTGGTTTTCCCACCAGTACCTTCGAAGACGAGTACCAGGTGCTCAGGCAAGGCACGGAAAAGGCCAGGGCCTACACCATCTACCTGATATCCGGTTTTCCGGAACAGTTCGTGAAGAAGTTCTCCAACGACCAATACGCGGCGCACATCGACGCGTTATCAAAAAAGTACGATACCGAGTACATCAAGTTCCTGCCCAGGCAGTATAAGACATTCGCAGACGGTGCCATTTACTCCCTTGCCCTGCAGTTGCGTGAGCCTTTCTACAACTGCAGGGAATGCAGGTCGGAGTGGATCATCCCCCCGAAAGAGGGCGAAGCAATCTTCGATTACTGGTGGGACAAGGGCTACAAGATCCACATCCACATCACCGGCGATAAGGCTTTCGAGACCTATTTGGACATTGTGGAGCGGGCCATGAAACGTAATCCGCGCAAGGATCACCGCACCACATTCCACCACGTGGGCCTGTTCGACGGTGAGCAGGCGCAGCGGGCCGCCGACCTCGGTATCGAGATCTCGGCCAACCCCTACTACCTCTGGGCGCTGGCGAACAAGTACAGCAAAACCGGCCTTGGACCGGAACGGGCTGCCAACATGGTTGCGCTGCAGGAGTTCTCGAAGCGCGGTGTGCCCGTCTCCCTGCACTCGGATTTTGCCATGGCGCCAGCCGATCCCCTGCTCTTGGTCTGGGTAGCGTCCAACAGGATCATCGACGACGGGCGCGTCATGAAGCCGGAAGAGCGCATCTCGGTTTACGACGCCATGAAGGGCATCACCATCACCGCAGCCCGCACCTTCGAGATGGCCCACGAGATCGGTTCCATCAAGGTGGGCAAGCAGGCCAACTTCACTATTCTGGAGCAGAATCCGTTCAAGGTCGATCGTAGCCGGATCAAGGACATCCCTGTCTTGGGTATCGTCTACAAGGGGGAGATGAAATTGAATGGGCAGAGGAAGGTTGGCGGTGATCGCGATGAGTTTGGCTGTATTGCTTCGGCCGGCTATCGCTGGTGCGATCGGACAGGCCAGTGCGAGCGGCCCTGGCCGTTGGCGAAACGGAAGGGCTTCGAGAACACTCCAGAAGCCTTCGAGGCCTGGTGTGACAACGTGCGCGTGAGGAAGAAGGAGCCGCGTCCCGGAAACCACTGATCATCCCCCGACGGCCGGCATTGTGGTCTGGGGAAGGTGCCCATCTATGAACCGCTGGTGATGTAGCCGGGCGAAGCGCGCAAACGAAGAGATGTCGTTCGTGAAATGACGAAGGGCCTTGAACAACCACCCGGGCATTCGTCCGTAAGAAACAACGAGGAGTAGAAAATGAAGAAGATTCGACTGCCAAAATGGTTCACAGGCGCCAGCGCGGCGCTGACCCTGGTGATGGGTGGCCTGGTGCCGCCCGCACAGGCTTGTACCGGGCTGCGACTCACGGCGGAGGACGGCACCGTGGTGCATGCCCGTACCCTGGAGTTCGGCGTGGACCTTGGATCGGACGTGATCATGGTACCTCGGGGCTATGCACGCACCGGTACTGCGCCCAGTGGCAAGCAAGGTATGAAATGGGAAACCAAGTATGCGAGCTTGGGAGCCAACGGCGTGGATCTGCCCTACATCTTCGACGGCCTCAATGAAAAGGGCCTGGCCGTGGGCACCTTTTACTTCCCCACCACTGCTGGCTACATGGACTTTGATCCAAAGAAAGCCAGCAGCACACTCGCCCCCTGGGAATTGGGTTCCTGGCTGCTGGAGAACTTTGCCGATGTGGAGGAGGTGAAGGAAAACATCGGCAAGGTGGTGGTGCCAGAGGTCGTGCTCGGCGCCTGGGGCTTCGCACCGCCGGTCCACTGGGTGGTGCATGACGCCACCGGCCAGAGCATCGTCATCGAGTACGTGAAGGGCCGGTTGAACGTCTACGACAACCCGCTGGGAATCATGTCCAACTCGCCCACGTTCGATTGGCACATGACCAACCTGCGCAACTACGTGAACCTCGCTCTCACGAATTCCCCCACACTCAAGCTCGGACCGGTGGAACTGAAGCCCCTCGGCCAGGGTGCCGGCATGCTCGGCCTCCCCGGGGACTACACACCGCCATCGCGTTTCGTGCGCATCGCCGCCTTCAGCCAGGCGGTTCTGCCGTCGAAGACGGGTTGGGATGCCGTCAAACAGGCCTTTCATGTGCTGAACGCTTTCGACATTCCCAAGGGTGTGGCACGGGACCGCGAGAAGGACGAGCACGGCAACATCGTGGCTGACTACACGACCTGGACCAGCGCCAACGACCTCAAGCGCAAGCGTTTCTACTTTCGCACCTATGACAACAGCCGTATCCGCATGGTGGACCTGATGCGCATGGATCTCGACGGCAAGGAGATCGTCACCATCTCCATGAAGGGCGAGGAAGAGGTGGAAGATCTCACGCCTTGAATACGTGGCAGGTCCCGGATGATCCCATCGGTCTGAGGAGCGCCGCCGCTGTTCGAGGCTCGGCGCATTCTGTGAGCCTTGGCAGAGCAACAGTCCGCGAGGAACACCCACGCCAACGCCACGACGGTGTGAAGGTACGTGCAGAGATCCAAGGCCTCGAATCTGTCCAGTGCGGCGCTGGTACGCCGCCACGGCGTGACGGCGGAGACCATCCGGCGCTGGAGGGCGTCTTCGGTAGGAGTCATCCGCGTGGCAGGGTTGACCAGTCCGTCCAGTCACGTCGTTTGAACATGGTCGGGTGCGCGTTGGTGCTGCGGGCCCCTGGACCCACCTGCGCCCAGGGCCGCGCTGCGCAGCCGATCCGTTGCGGCCACCCCTTACCGCCGAAGAGGGCCCATCGATCCACCCGGCCGGACAACGTCCCGCAGTGGCGGGTAAGGACTCTCCGGCAGAGGGATCGATGGGGGCTCGACGCCGGGGCTGCAACGGTACATCATCGAAGGCGTCGACAGCACCGCCCGACTGGTTCATGACATCTCCGGCAAGCCTCCCGCCACCATCGAGTGGGCGTGAGGCCGACGACTACTGGATGCAGCACGCCCTGGCCCTGGCCCAACGCGCCGAGGCGGAGGGGGAGGTGCCCGTGGGTGCGGTCCTCGTTCGTGAGGGCGAGTTGCTGGCCGAGGGCTGGAACCGCCCCATTGGGTCCTGCGATCCCACGGCGCACGCCGAGATCGTCGCCCTGCGTGCGGCCGCGCACAGGGAGGGCAACTACCGGCTGCCCGGCACCACGCTGTACGTGACGCTGGAGCCCTGCCCCATGTGCATGGGTGCCCTGGTCCAGGCCCGGGTCCGGCGGCTGGTGTTCGCGGCCTCCGACCCGCGCGCCGGGGCGGCGGGCAGCGTGTTCGATCTGGCCTGCCATCCCAGGCTCAATCACTGCATCGAGGTCGAGGGCGGGCTGTTGGGGCAGGTGGCGGCCGAGCGCCTGCGCGCCTTCTTCCGCAGGCGCCGGCGGGCGGAATCAGGTGTCTGAGGCGCGCAGGGCCGCCAGCGCCGGGATCTCCCAGAGCCAGCCGGAGGCGTCGAGCCACACCAGGGCCTCCAGGTAGTTGCGGATGCGGCGCACGTAGACGGCTCCTTCGCCGCCCTTGTAACAGCCGCGCTTGAGCTGCTCGCACCCCGGATCGTCGAGTCGGAACAGATAGGGGCGCACCTCCAGCCAGCGGTCGGGCGAGGCCCCTGCGCGCTGGGCGAGGATGCGCGCGTCCTCCAGATGGCCGAAACCCAGATTGTAGGCGGCCAGCATCATCCAGGTGCGGTCCGGTTCCGGGATCCGGCTGGGGATCTTGCGCTTGACCCGTAGCAGGTATGCCGCACCGGCATGCAGGCTCTTGCCGGGATGGACACGATCATCCACCGCCATCTGTTGTGCGGTGTCTTCGGTGAGCATCATCAGCCCCCGCACGCCCGTCGGCGATACGGCCTTGGGGTCCCAGTGCGACTCTTGATAGGCCACGGCGGCCAACAGGTGCCAGTCCAGGCCAGAGCGTTTGGCGCCTTCCCGAAACAGGGGCAGAAACCGCGGCAGTCGTTTCCGCACGCGCTCCATGAACGTGACCGCGGCGCCTGGGTTGAAGTCATAGACGTGGGCGAGATGTGCGTCGATGAGGCGGTCGAGCTCGCCGCTGGCGCGTAGATCCGTGAAGAAGTCCTCGGCCCGTTCGCGCAGCCGGCGCCCGCGGGGGGTGTCGGCGAACCACCAGCGCAGCTGTCCGTTCTCGCCGAAACCCAGCACCGGCCGCAGCCCCGGGAGTACGCGCTGGAGCAGCAGGAGCTCGTGCTGGTCTCCCAGTGCATAGCCGGTGCGGGTACGAACCAGATCCCGTAGCCGAGCCGGTATATCTCGGCCCGCATGGGCGATCTGTGGGGCGAGGCCGGCCGTGTGTGCCAGATCCTCGTGCCAGGTGCCCGCACCGACGCGCACCGAGGCGGATTTCAGGCTGTCGAGCCGATCGGGCCGCCGGTTGCCCGCGCAGTAGACCACACGTGGATGAATTTCGAGAAAGGCCGGGCCGGGGAGGGCCGTGGCCTGCAGATCGGCCTGGGGCAGGGTACCCAGCGCGGCCATGTCCGCCGATTCGCCGAGCCGGGAGAGGGCTTCCCGGGCGTCGTCGGCCGTGCGGATTTTCAGGTCGGCCTGGAGATACGCAGTGAAGCGTTGCACCAAGGCATCTTCCAAGGTCAGTGGAAAGTCCCGGTAGGGGAGATGAGACGCAGGGCTCAGGCGCATGACCACGCGCAGGACCTGGCCCTGTGCACCGACCGGGTTCGGTAGCATCCCCCCCAGTACCATCAGCCACAGGCCCGCCACGGCCAGGCGCGCGGGGCGGCGGCCTCGTGGTGGTCTTTGATGGGCTGGGGTAGGACCCTCGGGGCGCATGTGTGACGTCGTATCGCCTGGGAGGAGAGGCAGGCTAGGGGCAACGCGCCCGCACTGCAAGCGGAGACGTCGGAACGGGAGCTAGGTGCCGGGGGTCCGCGCCAGCACCCGCACGCAGCCGGAGGGTGAACGCGTCACGGCCTCCCGCAGGACGTCGATCACCTTGGGCCTGGGGAAGGTGGCCCGCCAGGCCAGTGCGATGCGGCGTGAGGGGACGGGTGGCCGAAAGCGGCGAATGGTGAGCAGGCGCTGGGAATAGCGCTCCACGCAGGCTGCGGTGCAGGGAAAGACCGACAGTCCCATGCCCGAGGCCACCATGTGGCGGATGGTCTCCAGCGAGCTGCCCTCGATCTCGTACACACGGGTGGAGTCCGGAGTAGGCGTGCAGGCCGGGCAGGCCTCGACGATCTGGTCGCGCAGGCAGTGCCCCTTGCCGAGCAGCAGAATGGTCTCGTTGCGCAGATCGCGGTCGCTCACCCGTTCCTGGTTGGCCAGCGGGTGGCCGCTGGGTACGAGGACGATGAAGGGTTCCTCGTACAACGGCAGGGTGAGTACCCCCGGCTCGTGGAAGGGCAGGGAGATGAAGATCACGTCCAGTGCGCCCTTCTTGAGCTTCTCGGCCAGTGTGGCGGTGAAGTTCTCTTCCACATGCAGGGGCATCTCCGGGGCCAGGTCGCGCAGGTTGGGGATCAGGTCCGGATACAGGTACGGGCCCACCGTGTAGATGGCACCGATGCGCAAGGGGGAGGCCAGCTGGTCCTGGGCCTGGAGCGCAATCTGGCGGATGGAGTCGGCCGCCTCGATGGCGCGCTGTGCGGCCTGCACCACCTGTTCTCCCACCGGTGTCAGCCGCACCTCATGAGGGCTGCGTTCGAACAACAGCACGCCGAGGCGGTCTTCCAGCTTCTTGATGGCCACGCTCATGGTCGGCTGGCTCACGTGGCAGGCCGCGGCGGCCCGCCCGAAATGCCGTTCCCGAGCCAGGGCGACGACGTAGCGCAGATCGTTGAGGTTCACGGCGGTGTACCCCGATAGGTCCCGTCAATGGCGGGAGTTGCCACAAACGATTGGTGCGTGAGCTGCCGAGTACCCATAATTAGAACCGTGACGACAACGCGTTACGAAACACTTAAGACTTAGTCTACATCGAAAGGAGGTGTGACATGAAATCCATCGCAGCCATCGTGGTCGCCGTGGGTGTTGCGGGCTCCGCCGCGGCGGCCGACGTCCATCAGATCCGTGCCCACAAGGACCGGGCGAGCTGGGAGTCGGTCCCCTGGGTGATCCGTCAGGGCCCCGTGGACTACACCGACGAGGCCGTGACGCCGGAGCGCAATCGCGAACAGGCGGAGTTCGCGGTCATGGAGCCCGGCAAGCCCGACTACAGCCTGTTCCTCGATCCACAGGACTGAGGCTGGACTTTGCCTCAGAGCGGTCGAAAGGCCGGGAAGCTTCCCGGCCTTTCCTCCCAAGGCGCTTGTGGTCGAGCCGGGGATTCCAGCATACGCGAGCCGGTGATAGCGCGGGGCTATGACCGCCTTATGCAGAAACAATTGGTCCTCCATGAGGCCTGGGTGTATCAATCAAATGTCGTTCCAATAATCGGTTACATCAGAATCTAGACTACGTCCAATCCTTCTGGGAGGTCGAGAACATGAGGAGATTCCAGCTCTTGGCGGCCGCCGCCATTGCAGCAATAGGGCTGCAGGGGGTTGCGGCTGCTCCGCCTTTGGGTCTGCCCCCGGTGCCCATTCCGCCGGACAACCCGCAGTCGCAGGACAAGATCAAGCTCGGCGATCGCCTGTTCAACGACAAGCGCTTCAGCGCCGATGGCAAGGTGGCTTGCGCCACCTGTCACAAGCGGGAGAAGGGATTCACGGACCAGAAACCGGTCTCGGAGGGTTTCCGCAATCTGCGGGGCACGCGCAACGCACCGACCATCGTCAACGCCGCCTATATGAAGACGCTGTTCTGGGACGGTCGGGAACCCGATCTGGAGGGACAGGCCAAGCAACCGTTCGTGAACCCGGTCGAGGGCGGACTGCCCGACCACGGTCCGATGCTGGAGGTGATCCGCAAGGATCCTGAGTACGTCCAGGCCTTCAAGTCCGTGTTCGGGGTGGAGGCCGGGGACATCACCATCGACCACGTGGCCAAGGCCATCGCAGCCTTCGAGCGCACGGTGATCTCCGGCAACTCACCCTTCGACCGCTGGCGTTACGGGGGCGAGCCCGATGCGCTCGACGAGGCCCAGAAGCGGGGCTTCGAAGTCTTCGTGGGCAAGGGGCGCTGCGTCTCCTGCCACGTGATCGAACAGACCCAGGCGCTGTTTACCGACAACCGGTTCCACAACATCGGTGTGGGGTTCAAGAAGATCAGGGGGCGGGAGTTCCAGGTGGCCCGGGAGTTCCTGCGTGCCAAACGCGCCGGGGCCGACGTGGACAAGACCGTGCTGACCAAACCGGAGGCCTCGGAGCTGGGCCGGTTCGCGGTGACCGAGAACCTGACCCAAGTGGGCGCGTTCAAGACGCCGACCCTGCGCAACGTCGCGGTCACGTTTCCTTACATGCACGACGGGAGCCTGGAGACGCTCGAGGACGTGGTCGATTTCTACAACAACGGCGGCCGGCTGCGTGAAGACGACCCCGTCTCGCCGTTCCTGAGCGGCGGCATCCGGCCTCTGGACCTCAGCGACGAGGAGAAGAAGGACCTGGTGGCGTTTCTCAAGGCCCTGACCAGTCCAGAGTATGCCCAGATCGCCCAAAACCGTTGACAGCCGAGGGAGACCGAACATGAACCGTAGGAATTTCCTGAAGACCGGCCTGGGAGCGGCAGCCGTCGGCGCCCTTCCCATGAGCCTGGTGGAGATCGCGTGGGGCGCGAAGGACGAGGAACGCTTCACCTTCGCCTACATCTCCGATTCCCACATCACCCACGTCCGGGGCAACGAGTTCGTGCGCAACTGGGACCGCGGACTCATCCGCGCCGTTGCCGAGTGCAACCTGTTGGATCCGCGCCCCGACTTCGTCGTCTACGGTGGAGACATCGCCCAGCTCGGCAAGCCCGAGGAGATCGACCACGGGCTGGAGATCCTGAGCGGGCTGCGTGACAAGGTCTATTACGTGATGGGCGAGCACGACTACTACGTGGACCTGGGCGACTACTGGCGTAAACGGCTGGGGCCGGACTGGTACGCCTTCGACCACAAGGGCGTCCATTTCATCGTGCTCAACAGCATCCTCACCTATTCCGAGTGGACGCACAAGAAATGGGAGAGCGGCATGGCGCGCATGAAAGAGATGGCGCGCCTGGACAATCCCAATGGCTCCCCGTTCATGGTGGGTGAGGAACAGCGCAAGTGGCTTGCGCAGGATTTGGCCAAGGTCGATCGCGACACGCCCATCGTCGTTTGTTCACACTCGCCCCTGCAGAAGATCTACAAGGGCTGGAACTTCTGGACCGAGGATGCCGAGGAGATCCACAAGCTGTTGGCGCCCTTCAAGAAGGTGACGGTCATCTACGGACACGTGCACCAGATCCAGTACAACCAGATCGGCAACATCAGCTTCTATGCGGTGATGGCCACGGCGTGGCCTTGGCCCTATCCGAATACCTATGCGCTGGCCGAGAGCCATTTGCCCAAGCTCACGGTGCCCATGAACCGGGCCGATCCGTTCTTCGAGCGCGACGCCACGGGCTGGCAGCTCATTGACGTACACAGTGGTCGAGTGGACACCCACTACTTCCTGCCCGACAACACCAACCGCTCCGTAGTGTTCGACGAAAAGCGGGGCCATCCCGTGGATACGCGCTATCAGGCGGTGGCCGCACGGATTCCGCCGCAGCAGCACTATTGACGAAGGAGGGCGCACGATGAATGTTTCGAGATCGACGGGGTGGATGGCAGCAACCGCCGCCGCCTTATGGCTGGGCCTTGGTCAGGCCGACGAGTTCACGCAGGAGGACTTGCAACGCTGGAATCAGGAGTTCATGGAGGTGGTGAAGGAAGGGGATCGCCTATTCCACGGCGGGTTTCCCTCCAAGAACACGGTTTCCTGTGATCAATGCCATCCCAATGCCACCAACACCCACCCTGAGACCTATCCCAAGTTCCAAAAACAGCTCGGCGAAGTGGTGCCGATGTGGCGAATGATCAACTGGTGTATCGAGAATCCGCTGGAGAGCGAACCGCTGCCTGCCGACGATCCGCGCATGACTGCTTTGCAGGCCTATATCCACTGGGAGCGACGCGGCGCGAAGCTGGAACCCGGGAAACATTGAGCCTGCGACACCCCCGGAGGTCCCCGGCCGGGGACCTCCGGGGGTGGTGGTTTCAGTTCAGGATCTTGCGAAAGGTGAAGGCGCCGCGAATGTCGCCTGGTTTGAAACCCCGGGCCTGGTCGCCCGGATAGAGGGCATCGAGCTTGGCCGCCACCTCGGGCTTTAGCTGTTCCCCATGGCACTCCAGGCAGATCCCACCGGTAGGGATAGCCTTCATGTAACGGAAGACACGCTGGCCGTCCTGTTCGACGATCTCGTAGTGCTCCAGCGTCTTCACGTCCGCTCCCGCGGCTTTCTCCTTCTCGAAGCGCTCAAGCACTTTCCGCTCCCAGGTGTCGGGCGCGTTGTTCGGGTTGCGATATCGGAGGGCCGTCCGCCCAAGCTCCCAGCCCATTTCCTTGGACAGGTTCGCGGCGATCTCGGGCGCTTTCTCTTTGCAGACGGAAACGGCTCGGGCCGGTCCCCCCGCCTTCATCGCCTTCTTCAGTTCGCCTTTCAGGGCGGACATGAACGGCTTGACCTTGGCGCGTGCCTCGGCCGCTAGCTGTTCAGGGTCTGACGCTGCCAGGGCCAGGGTGGAGGCCAGGGCAGAGATCAGGAAGAGGGTCTTTCTTGGCATGTTCTGGTCTCCTCGACGGTGACGGCGCCTTTCGAGCGACGACCAATTTTATGCCATCGCCCTTCCGCAAGGATATCCGTCCAAGCGCGCCGGTGGCCTCAGTCCGGACCGGCCGTCTCCCGCCGGGCCCGTTCCAGCAGCGCACGGGCCACCTCTAGCCCTCGGCGGCGCTCCACGATGAGCCGCCAACGCCGCCCGCCCGCCTGACGCCAAAGGATGGTGGAGCGCAGGCCGGCCAGTAACGCGGCGCGGATACGTGCCGCCTGATCGGCATCCTGCAGGATGGCGGGCTCGCCGCGCACCAGGATCCGGGGCCCCAGGCTGCTCACCGCGGTGCGGTAGATCTCGGCCAGGCGGTGCACGATGTTGATGTGGGTGGGCTCGTAGTGAGCCAGTAGGGCCTGGGTCTGCTCGATCCCTGAGCGAATGGCGGTCTGATTCTGCGGGACGCGGCCCAGCTTGCGTTCCAGGTGAATCAGGGAGATGACATAGCGCGTGGTCTCACGGACGCGGTGCTCCGCAGGCTTGGTGAGCGCCTCGATCAAGGCCTCCAAGCCGAGGCGCAGGCCTGCCAGGCCCCCGAAGACCGCCTCCGCACTCTCGGCCTGCAGCGCGAACAGGCTTCCCAGGGAGGCGGCGAAGGATGCCGGCTCGTAACGCCCCTCCCAGGCGATGCTCCACACCAGTGAGCTCGCCTGATAGGCGCCCCCCAGGCCGATCACCCGGTTCTGCAGCGTGTGTTCCATCGGTGGCCTAGTCCGTCGCGATGACGCCTCCGCCGAGGCAGTCGTGGCCATTGTAGAGCACGACGTATTGGCCCGGGGCCACGGCCCGTTGCGGGCGGTCGAACCGCAGTCGGATCTCGGCCTGGTTCAGCACTTCCACCTCGCAGTCCTGCAGCGGCTGGCGGTGGCGGATGCGGGCCAGGGCGCGGAAGCGCGTCGCTGGGGGTATTCCGGCGATCCAGCGGCAATCGGTGGCCTGTAGCCGGTCCCGGAACAGTGCCGGGTGGTCGTGACCCTGTACGACCACGAGCCGGTTTCGTGCGCAGTCCTTGGCCGCGACATACCACGGCGCCTGTTCGCCCCCGCGCCGGCCTCCCAGGCCGAGTCCCTTGCGCTGGCCCACCGTGTGGAACACGAGCCCGCGA